>Ga0194132_10001986_pt1 | contig 39804 bp, 33 predicted proteins | sample TA2KigOf80mmetaG_FD_148612 | JGI IMG/M metagenome (GOLD analysis project Ga0194132, IMG submission 148612) | Freshwater microbial communities from Lake Tanganyika, Tanzania - TA2015054 Kigoma Offshore 80m | ecosystem: Environmental > Aquatic > Freshwater > Lake | place: Tanzania: Lake...
TTGGACTCCACACTTTGTAAATCCATAGACTGTCTCGATTTTCACCGGATTCCTGTCCACTCTTCTGGTTTGTTTCAACGATCGCGACTCCCTCATGACCTCCGTGGTGACGGGACTGGTGCTTGCTTTCAACGGAGCGTTGATGTCCCGCCGGCAATCCGCCGCAACGAACCCGGAGTCTGCTAGCGCGGCGCTGATTTTTGCATTCTTTCCATCGGCCATCTGGTTCATGAGCATCCTGCGCCATGCACCCGCGGCCTGGGAGCCGCCCTTGCTCGCTCTCCTTGGTCTTGGCCTCGGTTTGCTGGCGCTCGGGATTCGCTATGCGGAAATGGGTTCCATGGGTCGGCTCTATTTCGTTCCTGCGATCGGATTCGGCATCCTGCAAGGGTTGGACCGGGATTCCGGAATTCCCTGGTGGTCTCCAACGATCGTGGGTTTCGCCGCCACGGCCGCCTGTCATGTCTTGAAGCGCCCAAGCGTCAAGTCTGGAACCGAGACTGGCGTCCAACTTTGGGAAGCTGTCTTGAGCTTGGGGGTGGTCAGCCTGATCACCGTGTGGCTGCAGGCTCGGTTTGAATCTGGAAACTGGATCATCGTCGCCTCGCTCACATCCCTTGGGCTGACAGCCTACGGCCTGGGAACTGGACTGCGATGGATGGCTGGGGCGGCCCAACTGCTTCAATGGCTGGCACTGATCACTTGGGCGCACGGGTTGTTTCAAGCACCGGTCTCCGCAGTTGCGAGTTGTGTTCTGATTTTGGCTGGGCTGGTTTATGCTCGTGTTTCCGAACATATCGCTGCGCGCGTTTCCCCGGAACAGGGAGCAAGACTTCGCGACTTGGCCAGGGTTCATGACGGCACAGCCATCCTCATTTTGCTTGGCTGGACCTGCGGAACTTTGGATCCCGCCTGGCTTGGAGGGGTCTGGACCGGCATGGCCGCCGCGTTGCTGGCGCTCGGCTGGATGAGCCGGCGATTTCGGGTTCTGGGCTGCGGAATGCTCCTGCTCGCGGCTGCCTTTGTGTCCCTCATCGTTCACCACTCCTCGAGCGATCCGGCATCCCGGCTGATGATCCAGATGGGGGCTCCGCTCCTGATGGGGGTTGGTCTGCAGCAACTGGCCCGGCGGTATTCGAACAGGATCGAAGTTCCAGAGAATCTGCAACGGGTTTGGATTGGAGCTCTGGTCCTCGGATTCTGGTTTTTCACTTCCCGATGGACTGTTTCTGCCATGGGCGGGCGAGTCCTCGAGACCCTTGGATTCGTCACCATGGGATTGATGATTTTTGCCGGCGGGATCGGATTGCACGAACGAGGCTACCGCCGTGGCGGGCTTGCCTTGCTTGGTTTTGCCCTTGGCCGCGCCTTGCTGGTGGACGTCTGGACCCTCAGCCTTCCTTATCGAATCGTTTGTTGCCTCGGATTGGGTGTTGCCCTTTTGGTGCTTGGCTACTTCTACAACCGGTTCCAGGACCGCCTTCGGCCATGGCTTTAACTTTAGAACGGCAATTGCCGTTTTCAGGTTTAACCTCCCGACTAACTTGATACTGAAGTTACGCACCGTCTCGCACCCCGGCCCGGCGGAGTTCTTGGCTAAAAACGGCAATTGATCAGCATCGATCTGTCGCAAGATCTTGGCGGCAAAGGCCTTTCTCAAGTTTCGATGGATCACCTTGCGGATCCACTTCAACTTTCGGCAGGCCTTTGCCACTCAAGCTTTTGCGCATCTCGACGCAGCTGAATTGCCGCTTCTAGGTTTAAGGATGAAAGAGATCGGTTCGGAGCCTTCCGCACGGAAGCCGCGAGGCGAGCTCAGGACGGTTCGTTTTCCTGGATGAACCGATCCTCCCCCAGGACTTCGATCAAGGTTTTGAGGGCGTGCAGTGCGGCCAGGGAAAATACCAACGGATACGCGGCCTCGAAGTACCACAGCCTGGCAAAATAGAATCCAATCGGAGTTGGGATGATGTCCTCAGCCCCTTGGATCTTCGCGGTCAGCCAGTCGGCTCCGGCACGGGCGGCTTGCAAATGGAGCGGGTCGGCGGGCAAACCCATCCCTGGGCGGAGCTGAAGGCGGAGATCGTCGGGCGATAAATAGGGCAGGCTGGGGATATTTTCCAGGGGCTCGCCCGAAACCCCAAGCGCAATGATGCCCGCCGCCAGTGCCTCCAAAGCGAGGGACGTCTCTTCAAGGGTCGAGGGAGCGCCCTGAGTCCCGCCCCAACCTCCATCCTCATTGCGCACGGAGGCGATCCAGTTCAGTGCCGCGCGCAGCATCACCGGCACTTGGGGAAAGACGCGATGATTGAGCGATGACAGCGCCATCACCACGCGCGAAGTTCCATAGACCGGATTCGTTTCATCCTTTTGGTGATGGCTGCCGAACCACAGCGGGATCCACGACCCGTTGGATTGCTGGGAATGTTGGAGAAAGCCGAGAGCACGCGTGATGGAGCGCCGGATTTGAAGTTTGTGCTTGGGGCTGAAGTCCTCGCTCCAAATCGTCCAGGCCCGGACGGCATGAGCGGTGATGTCCGGACTGCTGCGATCGAAGGGCAGCGTTCCCCAACCGCGGCAAAAGGTGGGCACGCCTCCGTCTCGATTCTGGAGCCCCCGCAGCCAGTTCAGCCCCGTGGCGGCCGCCCTTGACGAACGGGATCCGCTTGGATCGAGGTGTCGCAAAGCGATGAGGGCGCCGGAGGTGTCATCCGCGTCTGGAACTCCACCCGGCAGAGGGGTCCAGGCCCAACCGCCCGGAGGAGCTTGCGTGTAGGAATGCGGATGGCGGAATTGAGCCGCGAGCAGCCAGGAGAGGAGCAAGTCTCTTTCCGTGGGATCGGGGATGGGATGGGGAGGCTTGAGCCAAGGGCTCATGCCCATGGCGTTGACGGCCAGGGTCGAGACCCACACGGCGAGATTCGTATCGATGGGCCAACTGCCGTCCGATCGCGCCGATTTCCTCAGAAATTCGATGGCCTTCAGGACGACAGGGTGGTGGTCGAATCCGGCCCCGATCAAACTCATCGCGACAAAGCTGGTCAGCGGCGTGGCCTCGAGGAACCCCCCGTTTGAAGGTTGGATTTCCGCGAGCACGCTGAGCACCCTGCGGGTGGCCAGGTTTCGGACCCAGCGGCACGGAAGCCAGCGCGAAGGTTGTCGGCGATGATGAACCAGCCCGATCGCAATCAACGCGGGCAGTGCGTAACTCACCACCGGGAGACGCAACGTGGCGAACCAGGACCGTGGAAAGGCGGCGAGCTCGAAGGGCAACGGGATCACGTGCTGCCATGCATGTTCTTCTGGACCGAGGCAACCCGCCAGCGCCGCCATGGTGAGGATGGGAACGGAAAACGTGCGATCTTTGCCGTAGCGAGCGATGATTTCCTTCGCGAGCTGGTTTCCCTCGAGTCCGCCCGCAGCTTGGCGGATCCAGGCTTCCGCGCGCTCCAGGGTGGCAACATGCCGCGGATCGGTCTTCCCCGCGGAACCGGCCCGCAAGGCGGACCAGACCAGCGTGGTGGTGCTCAGATTGCTAGGACTGGCGGTGGTATCGCCCCATCCCCCGTCGGAATTGGCGTGAGCCACAAGCCAGGCATCACCCCGGCTGATCAATTCGTCCAGGTCGGAATTGTGTTCCGAAGTGTTCCTTTGCTGGAGCTTGAGCGCGAACACGGCGGTCGCGGTGGAAAGCGCGCTGGAAGAAAGATGGCCCTCCCAAGATCCATTGGGTTGGCGGAGTTGAATCAGCCGCGTGCCCGTGACGCGGAGCGCTTGGTTGATTCGATCGGGGAGGTCCGGGTGCGAAACGTCCCGGCTTCGCGCGGTCATGGGGACGGCGTGCGGTCGAGCGAAGACCCGTGGGACCGCCGGGAAGGCAGCAGGGTGCAGGCATCCTTGCAGCCAAACCACCGGCTGAGTAGATGGCGATTGCGGCTCACGTGCTTATAGACCCATTCGGCGATCAGAATGACGCCGGGAATCCAAAGCAACAGTCCGACGGGGATCAGCAGGGGAAGGCGCAGGCTGACAAAGCGGATGCAACGGGCTCCCCGATGAATGGCGCCATCGCGAACCACCACGTGCATGGCTTCGAAAAGGGCGTCCGGCGTCACCCCGCGCGCGTATTGGACCGCTTCAGGATCGCTGATCGGCGCAAGGCGCAAGCAGTGGAACCAATCCAGCCAGGTCAGCAACTTCATTTGAAAGGTGCAGAAGGAGCAGTCCCCGTCATAAAGCACCAGATGGCGCGCCAACGCCGGCAAGGGAACCTCTTGCGAACGCGAGGGAATGATCTGCTCGGGAGCGCTTTGGCTCATGCGAGCCGCATGGTGTTCCCGCCCTAGCCGGGAAGCAATGGCGAATTCGACACGGAAGCCTCAAACGCTCGGGATTTGACCTGTGATGGATGTTGAACTTCACGGAGATATCCGGGTTACGAAGTGGATATCCGAATCGAGATCCTCCGTGTCTTGGTGGGAGGATTCGTCCAAGGCCGGTGCATCCAGAGTTTGTCGGTGACCGGGGTCGGCTTAGGGTTCGGCGGTGAGGGCGATGAGGAAAGGGAAGTTTCCCTCTGCGAGATCCGACTCGAAATCCAGGGTGGCGATCGTTTTGCCGGGGTGGGGATTGGTCCAGGCGAAGTGGTGGAGGAGCGGTTTGTAGCCGCCGTCAGCAGTTCGCCCGCGGCTTACGGGGAGGTTCCAAATGACGTCCACAGTGGGGGAACCGAAACCAAGACGCCAGAAGCAGATGGTGTTGTCCGCTTCCGGCCTTGGGTTTGGGTCGTTACGATCGAATTGCTGAAATGGACGGAGGGGAATGATCTCGGACGTGCCGTCGGTGTAGTGGAGGACATACCGGCCGATGACGGGAACGAATGTGCCGGGGTTGCCGGTGCTATCGTGGAGGAAGTGGAGTTTGCGCGCGTGTTGGCGGATGGGGATGCCGGTGACCTTTTGGGGATAGAATCGATCGGTTCCCGGGGGGGCTTGGCCCAACCGGAAAGCACGACCGCGCCGCGGATGTCGAAGGGAATGTTGGGCGCGGGGGGCTGGGAGTTCGGGAACCCTGCAGACGGGGTGTTGAACCTCAAGACGCCGCGGGGGAGTTCCGCGTAGTTGAGGTCGAGGTGATCCGTGCGGGTGACGGGGACGAAGGCCACATCGAGCAACGCGGTATAGTGGCGTGAGAGATCGATGCATTCGGGGGGGGTATTCGGATCTCGCTGGGGCCAGAGCGAATGGTCGATGGTTTGGACAGGATCGAGAGGGGATTGCGGGGGGCGAAGTAAGTGGGTCATGCGGCGGGCGTGGTCGGCACGGGCGTAGTGCTCGATCCGATCGGGGAGTTGGTTGTGGCTTGGGCCCGGGTAGGAGGAGGCGAGCCATGGGAACGCGTTCCAGCGGGTGGCCACGCCGACGTCGTCGCCGCTGAACACGCCGAGGCCGTCGGGTGTGATGGCGGTGGAGTTGTAGGCCGTGGGGTTTCCGTCGAGGGACATCAGGTTGCGCGCGGTATCGGGATCCCAGACCTCCTGGGCGGGTCGTCCCTCGTCCGACAGAAGCTGGGTGCGGCTCACGAAGAGGCGCCGTCCGTCGCGCGTGTAGGCGAGGCCGCGGATGGAGCCGCTGCCCGGGAGCGATTTGGTTTCGCGCCAGCGTTCGACGTCCCAGACGAACACCCGGTTGTCCCAACCGTCGGTCACGGAAAGCTTTCCGCGGATGCCGAACGGTGCGAACGGGTGGAATTGGGTCCAGTTTGTGGACATGGCAGGCAGCGAGAAGTCATCCAAAATGGTTATCTCTGCGGCTGCGGCGCGAATCGGCGAGCATGCGGCGAGCAGGACGGTGCCGGCGAGGACGAGCCTGTGGAGTGGGCTGGTGTGATGACGGGATGGGATGGGATTCATGGTGTTGGGAATAATGTCATGAGCTCTCCGGGCGCGGCCGGTTTCGACCACCCGAGTCGTTCACGTGAGTTAAAAGTTTTTTCGAGTGGAGGTTCCGCGGGGATGTCGAGCACCGTTGCGGACGAGGGGGCGAACGACTCCAACACGAGGCGGACGACTCGCGACGAGGAGCCGCGAGATCGCCGCGATGCCGGAGGTGCGCTGGGGAAGTTACGGGTATGACGAAGGCGGTTCCGATCTGGCAAACGGGCTGGGCGCGGCGGCGGTGACTGAGCTGGTTTCGAGGGCGTTGGTGCTCGAGACATCGGGAACGGCCCCCGCGGACATGATCGCTAAGGATGCTCTGTCCCATCGATACGGACGTTCTGATCGAAGGAGTGAGAGCTGATCCAGAGTTCATTTCCTGGCTCGAATCCGTCTCGGAAGTCGCCTCAGAGGATGTGGTGCGAGGCGAATTCCTGCTTGGCGTCCATGCGGTTCCCGACCCAGCCAAACGCAGGCGTGGGGAGGAGTTTTATGTCGAGCGCATCAATGGCCTGGCATCCTTGGCGAGTGATCCATCCGATTAGGAATCAGCGGCACGGATTGCCGGGTCGGCATGGTGTCAAGGATGGACCGACGTCGACCCGTTGAGCGGCACATCGGCTTCCCCCTGCTCCAGCCCTCCAGCCATTCCGCCGATTTTCAACTTGAGCGAGGGAATCGAGTTTGGCTTAATCCCGCTCCCTGGCGCGGTCGCGACTGCGCTGGAATTGGTCGGTAGGATACCCAAGTGGCCAACGGGGGCAGACTGTAAATCTGCTGGCTTACGCCTACGCTGGTTCGAATCCAGCTCCTACCACCACCCCGCACACCATCATTTTCCATGGATTTGCCAGTCCATCCCCCAATGAGCGATTCCATTTATCCCCGCAGTCCTCGTGAAACCATGGCAGGCTGGGTTCATTTGCCGCGATACATCGACAAGATTCGGCTTCATTTGGCAGGCAAATTGCATCCTGACTATCAACCCAACTTTGGGCGCGGATTCGACGGATGGTGGCTGGAAGCCGCCGACGTGAAGGCGGAAACGTTGATCGAAGTGGTGAGGCGGAGTGTGACCGACGGTGAGGTTTGCGACTGGGTGTTGAAAAACGTGAGGGCCGATGCCGCCGCCAAGACAGCGCACTTGCACCGCATGTTGGATTATCCGAAAGCCGACGATGCTTCCGGGCAGGAGCGTTTGTGCAAACGAAAGGCGGATGCAGGAATGGCCCATCGCGACGACATCCGCTGCTTCGTGGATTTCATCGACGCGGACGAGAAACGGATTTAATTCGCTCGACGGATGCCTGAGGAGTGGGATGCCTCAAAAGTAAACGCCCCGGTCAATCGGAGACCCATCCGAGAGCCGGGGCGAAAACTTAACCCCACCGTAATGCCGTGTGGAACAGTTCCTTTGAACGGTTCGAGGAAACAAAGGGACGAGCCCGATAGCTTTCGACTTCCAGTCAAGGCCTGTCGGCTACAATCATAGGGCAAAGTCCCGCATCAGTTATCTTACGGTCCAAGGAATTTGCTTCAATGCACGAACATGGCAGGGTTAAAACCATGAACGACAAATTGTTCTCAAAGAGCCCGGCGCCCGCTTCAAACTTTTGATCCGAATCGCTCGCCGTTGGTGGATGGGAACGTGACTGATCTCCGATAAAATCTCAAGACAAAATCATGATGTCCATCCTCCCAGCGCGCTTCTCTTTCTCCTTTCCCACGCCCACCCTTTGCGGGCCAGGTGTGATCTCCGATTTGCCCGGTCACCTCGCGGAGTTGGGCGTGCGGCGTCCACTCGTGGTGACCGATCCCGGACTCCTTTCCACCCGAGCCTTCCAACGTTTGCGCGAAGTCTTGGGCGCCAGCGCGCAAGGCACGGAATGGCATCTCTACAGCGGCGTGCATCCCAATCCGGTCGAGCAGGACGTTCGCGGCGCCGCGGAGTCTTGTGTGCGCGTCGGATGCGACGGCATCATCGCCTTCGGTGGCGGCAGCGCTCTGGACGCGGGCAAAGCCGCGCGCATTCTGGTCCGGCGTCCGGGTCTGGATCTGGCGCGGTTCTATGATCATTCCGAGTGGACGGGACTGCTGCCGCTGGTGGCGATCCCAACGACGGCCGGGACCGGCAGTGAAGTGGGCCGCAGCTCGGTCATCACGCTCGACAGCACCGGTCGCAAGTCCGTGTTGTTTCATCGCGAACTGTTGGCGCGCCGCGTGTTTCTCGATTCTGAATTGACCTTCGATTTGCCCGCCAAGTTGACCGCGGCCACCGGAGCCGACGCGCTCACCCACTGCATTGAAAGTTTCACTTGTCCGGCCTTTCATCCCCTGTGCGATGGGATCGCGCTGGAAGGCATCCGGCTGGTGGTGGAAGCCTTGCCCCGGGCCTGCGCGAACGGACGCGATGTGGACGCGCGTCAGAAAATGCTCGTCGCTGCGGCGATGGGCGCAGTGGCGTTTCAAAAGGATTTGGGCTTGGTCCATTCGCTGGCGCACCCGTTGTCGACGCTTTGCGGCATGCACCATGGCTTGGCGAACGCCCTGTGCCTTTCGGCGGGAATGAAGTTTTGCGCTGAACGCAAGCCCGGCCTTTATCGGAGGGTCGGCCAGGCATGCGGCTTGAAGGTGGAAGGCCTTGACGACCGGCAAGCGGACGCGGCCACTCTGGAATTCATCGGGCAATTTCTGGGTTCGTTGGGACTGAAGGGAAAACTGAGGGAACATGGCGCTCGCGAGGATTTGCTGGACGCGCTGGTCCTGCAGGCGGTGGACGATCCCTGTCATAGGACGAACGCTGTACCTGTCAGCGCCGAGGACTTTCGTCTTCTCTATCGGGAACTGATCTGATGCTGCCGCGAAGGCGGTGCACCCGCGAGTAGTCGGGGCGCGCCGTTCACGGCGCTTCCGCTCGCGCCCATCGGCCGCGGCGATCTCCTCCCGTTCCATGGCCCGCCCTGGGTGAATGCCTTCGCCCTGGCAGCACCCTTGGCCGTTGAAGGGGCCCTTCCCCTTTGAAGACACACCCTGAGGCGGCGTGAACGCCGCGCCCCGGCGCTGCCGCGCGCATCGCCGACAGCCCTGTCTGCTGTAGCGCCGGCTGCCCAGCCTGCGGGGCGACGAAGGGAACCCGGCGCGCGGAGAGCATGGAAGGGCCTCGTTCTTCACCCGCCGGGCCGACGGGCCGTCGGCGATACGGCAGGCTGGGCAGCCTGCGCCACACGACAGACGACTTCGGGCTGCACCGCCTCGCCGCAGGAGGGGAAAAATGGTTTCGCTTTTGTCGTGAGGAGAGGACTAGTCTAAGGAACGAACCATGAGTGTGCCGATTCGAGTTTGCTTGTATGTGCTCTGCCTGGGTTTGTCGGCGGTGTTCGGCTATCGCCTGTATGTCGAGTACGAAGGGGTGTCGAAGAAGCCTGCCTCCGCTACGACCACCGACCTCGACATCAAGCTTCCGGAGGAATCCGGCGGCGGGAAGAGAAAAGGTGCCCAGGCGAATCTGGGCACTTGGGGGGCGGCCTTGTTTTTCACCCTGGCCGGATTAGGCCTGCTCGCGGGCCAGGACATTTCGAAGTATTTCTCGGGACGCGCCACCAAGCTCCTGTTCAATGACGACGGAGATCCGATTACCGATCCGGAGTATGAGATTGCCGAAAACGAATGGGCCAAGGGCAATCATCTTGATGCGATCCGGCTCTTGCGGGAATACCTTGCCAAGAACCCGCGCGAACAGTTTGCCGCGCTCCGAATCGCGGAGATCTACGAGAAGGATTTGAACAATCCGCTGGCGGCCGCCCTGGAGTACGAGGAAGTGCTGACAAAGAAGCTGCCGCCGGAACGATGGGGATGGGCGGCGATTCACCTGTGCAATCTTTATTCGACCAAACTCGGCCAGATGGACAAAGCGGTGGCTTTGTTGCGGCGCTTGGACGAGGAGTATCCTGAAACCGCGGCGGCGGGCAAAGCTCGCCAGCGGCTGGCGATGTACGATCAAGGCGAGCTCGGTCCGGAACCGAGGGAAGGCGGCGCGTAATCCCCTTTCCGCCATCCCTACTTCTTGCCCTCGTCGAAGTAGTCCTTCACGGCTCCCTGGTAAGCCCGGGGCACTTGATCCTGATTGAGCGCGCTCTGGGAATCACTCTGGGAACTCGTGCCCGCCTCCGTGTAAGAGACCCGGCTTTGTCCTTTGATGCTGACACCCTTCAGCGTGATGCTGGGCATCGGGCCGCCTGGATTGATTTGGCCTCGGACTTTGGTGGGCGATAAGTTGTCGGCCAGTTGTCCGTCGCCGCGATCGATGATCCCGCGGCTGTCGATGTCGGGCTGGGTAATGCCGGTGTTATCCCAGCTCTCGGAAAATTCGGGGATCTCCCAGCTGTTTTCATCGGTCCATGTGCCGACGCCGCGGTTGCGACCGGTGCCGCGTCCGCGGTTACGACCGGCCTGCGATTGCCCTTTGCCCCAGCCTTGGCCGGAGGCGATGGCGGTTTGCGCGCGTTCCATGGCGTCGAGCGTGGCCATGAGGGATTCGGCATCGGCCAGTTGCTCGACCATTTCGGCCAGTTCCTTGGCGGCTTCCGCCATCTTTTCCGAACTTTCCTTTTGATCTTTCTTTTGGAGAGCTCGGGCGGCTTTGGCCAGTTTCTCGCCCACCTTGCCAAGCTTTTCGCCGGGTTCGGCGGCTTTGGACAATTCCCCCGCCATGTCCTTCAGTTTTTCCTCGGAGAGTTCGCCCTGCTTCAACTGTTCGATCATTTTTTCGAGGGATGCGCGGGCCGCATCGGCCTGGCCGTATTGCAATTGTTCGGCCAGGTCCTTTCCGTATTTCGCGGTCGCCTGCTGGGATTGCTGGATCGTTTTCGCCAGCGACTTCAGGTTTTCGAGGTCAATTTCCGTCATCTTCAAATCTTTCAAGAACTGGTCGATCTGGCTCGCGGCCAAGGCCTCCATCGCGTCATTCAGATTGGGCAGGGATAATCCCATGTCACGCGCGCGTTTGGAGAGATCGCCCAGGGACTGCTCGATATTTTCGCGGGCCGCGTTGGCGGCGGCGCCATCCTTATCTTCAAGACCCTTGGCCATGTCCTGAATTTTCTGCAAATCGCGCTTCATCTGATCGAGCGCGTCGGCGTCCGCGTTTTTGCCGTCGTTGATCGCCTTCTTCAGGGAATCGATTTGTTTCTGGAGGGCGTCGGACGTGGACTTGTTCGGATTGCTCGCGGTGCGTGCGGCTTCCTCCAATTTGCGCGCGTCGGAGCTTTGCATCATTTGTTGTGTTTCCTGCTTCAGCTTTTCCGCCGCGTTGGAGAGCTCGCGCAGGGCGTCGCTCTTGGTCAGGCGTCCGCCGTGAAGTTTCTCGCCGAGAGCGACGGCATTCTCGAGGGCTTTTTGGGTGGGCTCAAGGACCGGGGGGCGGTTTTGCAGGTTGCGCTTGACGAGTTCCGCAAGCTGTTTTCCGGCCGTTTGGATGATCTCCGCATTTTTCTTTTTTTCGAGCAGGGCCACGGAACGGTATTCGGGCACGAACCCGAGGCCGAACGTGAGCACGAGCAGCAGGCAGGTCCAGCGGGCCAGTTTGGGAAGCTGAAGAGGAAAGCTGGCGCGGGGATCGATGCGGGAAGCGTATTGCGCGGCGTCGGATACCACCCGGGCAGTCCAGGGATGCGCGGTGGAGCCGCTACCCAATTCGAGGGCGGTGCTGAGTCGCTCCTCGAGTTTGCCTTGCCGATCGAGCCAGCGGGCCATCTGCAGCGTGGGGATTGGGCGGCGGGCCGCCAAGAGGGCACCGGCCAAGGCGGCTAAAACCGTGAAAGGAAGCCCGTAAGCAAGGATGCTTTCGGGGATGGGAGCGACTTTGTAAACGAGCACGGCGACCAGCCAGCCGGCGGCTCCGGCCGAGCCTCCCTTCCAGGCCCCTTGCCAGGCGCGCTGCCAGCGAAGTCGGCGGGCGGCGGACTGGACCTTTTCTGAGATCTGATCGAGCTCACTCATGAGGAAAGCGATTTAAGGATTGACCGTGCTTCCTCGGGAAGGACGGCGTTGTAAGGTGGCCCAATTCACTCGAACTGGCGAGGAAAAACCCTTTTCGATCTTGAAGGGATTGTGAGTTGTGTTAACAGTGGAGCCTGTTCCAAGCGTCACGAAACGTCATTCCATGCTATGAAACTCACTCGTTCCCGCCGTTCCAACGCTTTTACACTGATCGAGTTGCTGGTGGTCATCGCCATCATTGCGATTTTGGCCGGCATGTTGTTGCCCGCGCTTTCCAAGGCGAAATCCAAGGCCCAGATGACCAAGTGCCTGAACAATATGCGTCAGTTGGGCATCGCCACGGTGATGTATGTGACCGACAACCAGAAGTATCCGGGAACACTCTTCGTCAACGGAGGGTTCCGCTATGTTTGGCCTTTGCGTTTGTTCACTCAAATTGGAACCAATCGCGAAGTATTCCACTGCCCGTCTGCCCGTCCGGATTCGAGTTGGAACACGAATCTGAACAAGACCCTGGGCGCCAGTCACATGTACGGACCGGGGCGTGACCCGTGGGGCATCAGCGAAACCTCCCTTTTCTCAATTGGTTATAACGATTGGGGTGCGTTCCCTGCCTTCTCGGACAAGGGTTTAGGGGGTGACGTGGACAATCTGCAGTATGAAGTGAAGGAATCGGCGGTGCGCAATCCGGCTGACATGTTGATGTTGGCCGATTCCAAGCCCGGGGATGGCAATAGTGCGAAACCAACGCGGGGCTCCTTCGATGGGAATGTGGATCCCACCACGGCTGGGGAATGGCCTTCCAACCGTCATAATCGCCGCACGGTTGTGATGTTTTGCGATGGCCACGCGGAGAGCGCTTTACGCAATGAAGTGATTGACCCGAAAAATGACCGCTGGCACCGGCGGTGGAACAACGACAATTCCCTGGCGGGCACTTGGACGGTGGTTGCCGCGCAAGCGAATCGGATCGACCCGTAATCACGATCCTGACCCATTTTGAGACGGCATCTGTCCTGCTATAGGACAACTTGAGAATGCTGCGACATTCGGAAATCGAGGGTTCAAGGATGAGCCCGCATTTTGGGAAAAGGTCATGGAAGAAGCTTTGTGGGTGTCGGGATTGCTTTTGTTGTGGGGATTGTTTTTCGACAAGCCGCGCCGTATTTGGGCCGCGTTGATGTCGGGACCGGCGGCGAGGATGGAGGACAAGGCCGGGTTGCTGGTCGATCCTTCCACGGGAGAAGTTCAAGCCGTCCCGGCCATTGCCGGAGTCGAAGAAGAGTTCGCCCGGTTGCATTCGAAGCGCACCACGAGTTCATTCGCGGGACTGCTCGGGCCGCATTCATGGAACTGATTCTCCTCGGGGCGGATTTTGGGGAAATGCTTGGATGGAAACCTAAGAACCGCAATTGATCAGCATCGATCTGTCGCAAGATCTTGGCGGCAAAGGCCTTTCTCAAGTTTCGATGGATCACCTTTCGGATCCACCTCAACTTTCGGCAGGCTTTTGCCACTCAAGCTTTTGTGCATCTCGACGCTGCTGAATTGCCGTCTCTAGCAAAAGAACTCCGCCGGGCCAGGGTGCGGAAGGGTGAGTAACTTCAGCATCAAGTTCGTCGGGATTTTAAAGCACACCCAATTTGAGCGCGTGGTGAATGCGTCCCAGGAGGAATTCGGGGAAGAATCCCAGGACGAAAAGGACGACAACGACGAAAAGGACTGTGAGTCGCGCGCAGAGCGGGATTTCCAGCGGCGGCATATCCTCGCGAGTTGGCGCGGCAACGTAAGCCTGCTTGAGGACGAGCAGGTAGTAGTAGAGGGAGACACAACTCATCGCGATGGCGATGCTCACCAGCCACATCCAGCCCAATGGCTTCACCGCCGCAACGGCCGCGAAGAGATAAAACTTGCCAAAGAATCCCGCCAACGGCGGCACACCAGCCAGGGAAAGCAGCAACGCCATCAGACTGAACGCCAACACGGGTGAGCGTTTGGAAAGGCCGGTGAAAGCGTCGAAGCGGTCGTGCCCCGCCGCGTTCTCCACAAAACTCACGACGCCGAAGGCGCCGATCGAGGAGAATCCGTAGACGAGGCTGTAGAACACCACACTGGCGGCGCCTTGCTCGCCTTGCGCGAGGATTCCCAGCAATAAATATCCGCCATGCGAAACGGCCGAAAAAGCCAGCAGACGGCGCACGCTTGATTGTCCCAGGGCGGCGATGTTTCCCATCACCATCGACAGAGCGGCGACTCCGGCGAGGAGGGGCATCCAGCCCGAAACGAAATGACCCCAGGATCCGTCCCCGGCCGCTCCGGCCAGGCCAGAACCCATGAACTTGAGCATCAGCCAGAAACTGGCCACTTTGGATCCGGAAGCGATCAACGCGGCGGAAGCCGCGGGTGCGCCTTGATAAACATCGGGGGCCCACCAGTGGAACGGAACCACGGCGACCTTAAATCCGAACCCTGCCACCACCATGGCCACGGCCACCCAGACCAAGGGATCGGGACTTCCGGCGGCAAGCTTGGCTCCCAGCGCTTTGAGGGTCATTTCTCCCGTGGCGCCATAGAGAAGACTGAAACCGTAAAGCAGGAAGGCCGCCGCGACGCCGCCGAACAGGAAGTATTTCAAACCGGCCTCGGTCGATTCGCGCTGGCCTTTGTTCAAGGCGGTGAGGATGTAGAGCGAGAGGCTCGCCAGTTCGACGCTCGCAAAAATCATGAGCAGATGCTCCGCGCTGGCCATGCACAGCATGCCCACCAAGGCGAGGGCGAGCACGGCGAAGTACTCACCGGCGTGTTCGGACCAATCGCCGGGCGCCATGAGGCAGGCCGAAAGCAGTCCCATCACGATCAAGCCTTGCTTCACGACAAGGCCCGTGGCGCCCAAGGACCACATGCCGCCCGGCGCGATGCCGGCGAACGGCCAGAGAAAAGTGGTGAGCAAAGCCAAAGCGCCGCCGGAAAGAAACGCCGCCAGCAGCACGCGGCGCCGGCGCGTGTCCTCCAGTTCGCGTGCCCAGACCAAATCGAGGAAGAGCACAAGCAACGACGTGGCGGTGAGGGCCAATTCCGGCAGGCAAGCCTTCGCGAGATCGAGATAGGCGGCGGAGTTCACCATCCCACCACCTTCCTGAGCCCGGCGAAAAACGCGCCGTCAAACGCCGATTGGATCCAGATCATCATCCAGGCGGGGTACAAACCGATCGCGATGCTGATCGCGAGCAAACTCACGGCGCCAAGCTTTTCAGCGCAACTGATCGGTTCCCACGGATCGTGAGGAGCCGCGCTTTCGGTTGTGCCAGGGGCGAGGACGCCCGCATCGGCTGCGAAGAACGCTCGCTGCATGGCGCGCAGCGTGTAGGCGGCGCCGACGACGATGCCGAGGCCCGCCGCGATGGCCATCCACGGAAAGCGTTTCCAAGCGCCCATGAGAACTTGCAGCTCGGCGACGAATCCGCTGAAGCCGGGCAGCCCCATGGAAGCGCAACCGGCGAGCACGAACGTGGCTGCCGCGAAAGGAAGTTCGCGCCCGAGGTTCAACTGTTTCAGCTCGTCGAGGTTTCGTGTGTGCGCCCGGTCATAAACCATGCGCCCGACCACGCCGAAGAGAAGTCCCGCGAGGATGCCGTGTGAAAACATCTGCAAAACCGCGCCGACCAATCCGGCGATGTTCATGCTGGCGAGTCCGAGCAGAACGAAGCCCATGTGGCTGACGCTGGAATAGCCGATGACGAACTTGAAATCCGATTGGGCGAGGGCGACGAGAGCGCCCAGGACAATGCCGGCCACCGCCAGCCATCCGATGGATTCGTGCCAGATTTTGAGTCCTTGCGGGAACAAAGCCATGGAGACGCGCAACGCGCCGTAGGCCCCAAGCTTCATGACCACGCCCGCGAGCAGCATGGACGCCGCGGTGGGCGCCGCGACGTGACCGGTGGGCGCCCAGGTATGGAACGGCCACAGACCCGCCAGAATGGCGAAGCCGACGAAGGACACTGGAAACGCCCAGCGCTGGAAATCGGCGCTGAATCCGACCTTGGCCAGTTCCGGCAGGCTGAAGGTTTGGCTTCCCGACAGCACGTAGGCGGCCACCATCACCGCGAGCACCAGCGCGCTGCCGACGAAGGAATACAGGGCCAGTTTCATGGCGCCAAACTCGCGGTTGGTGGAGCCCCAAATGGCGATCAGGAAGTATTTGGGGATGATGGCGATCTCGTAAAAGACGAAGAGTTGGAACAGATCGAAGCTGAGGAAAACCCCGTGCACCCCGCCGATCAGCGCCAGGTAAAAGGCAAAGAATTCGCGCGGGCGCTTCTCGACGTTCCAGGAAAAGAGGATGCCGGCAACGGAGGCAATGCCTGTGAGCAGGACGAGGGTGAGGCTGATGCCATCGTAAGCGAGGTGGAAGTCGATCCCAAGCGAAGGGATCCACGCCCATTTCTGGATCGTGATCAATTCGCCGGCGGGCTTGAACTTCACCGCTTCCAGGAGGGCGATGCCAAGTCCCGTGAGCGAGCTGGCGAGGGCAACGCCACGTGCCCAGCGCGCGCCCGGCACGGGCACGAACATGAGCACGAGCACTCCGAGGAACGCGCTATAGAGGGTCCAAGCCAGCATGAGGAATTGGTGGGTCGATCGGATGAATTTCAGAATCTCAACCAACCCACCCACTGCGTCACGGTCGCGTGGGTCCAATGCACAATGGCCTGAGGCCAGACGCCCAGCCCGAGCGTCAGCAACGTGGCCGGTGTCACCAACAACTTTTCTCCCAGCGTCAGGTCAGGCCAGTGGGTCCACCGTTCCGGAAGCGGACCCCAAAAAACCTTCTGCATGATGCCGAGCAGGAAAATGGCGGTCACGAGCAGGCCGAGTGTGGCCACGGCGGTAGGGGCCCAGGCGAGGGCGTAAGCGCCTTTGAAAATCAGGAATTCCCCCGCAAAACCGTTCAATCCCGGCAGTCCCAGCGACGCGAACATGGAGAGCCCCATCAGCCCGCAGAAGACGGGCGCCGCCGCCCTCAGGCCTCCGAATTCGTTCAGCCCGCGAAGTCCGCCGCTGCGCTGTTCCAGAAAACCCAGGAAACAGAACAAGGCGGAGGCGGTGATGCCGTGATTGAACATCTGCAATAAAACGCCGTTCAAAGCCGCCGCCTTTTCCGCGCTCCACAGTCCGCCGGTTTCCGTGACCTTCATGGCCGCGAACACCCCGAGCAGACAGTAGCCAAGGTGATTGACCGACGAGTAGGCCAGGGTGCGTTTGAGGTCCTTCTGGCCTAACGCGGCGAAAGCCGAGAGCACGATGGTGGCCACCGCCAGCCAGAGAAGAAGGTCCAGGGCCTCCCTCATTTGCTCCGGAAAGACAGGCAGGATCAGGCGCAGCAAACCATACACCCCGAGCTTTGACATCGCGCCCGTCAGAATCATGGTCACGCCGCTGGGAGCCTCGCTGTAGGCCGAGGGCAGCCAGCTGTGGAAAGGGAACATCGGCACTTTCACCGCGAATCCGAGCAACGCCATCCAGAAGACGCACTGCGCTAAGCCTTCCTGGGTCTTGAACGTTTCAAACCAGGCCAGGCGCACGGACAGCGCTGAAGCCAGTTCTCCAGAGCGCCCCTTCTCCGCCCATTCCAGAAAATTGAAAGTGCCCGTGGCGACAGACACCGCCAGAAATGCGAGCAGCATGGAAACACTGCCGGCCATGGCATAAACGAAGAACTGAAACGACGCCGGACCCCTCCCCTCCCCTCCCCAAAACTTGATCAGGAAATAAGCGGGGACCAAGCTGAGCTCCCAAAAGAGGAACCAGTGGAAAAAATCAAGGGCGGTAAAGGCTCCGAACAAGCCGGCCTCGAGCCAAAGGATCAACGCGAACATCAAAGGAACGCGGCGCGTCTCGTGACGGCAGACTGCCATCGCGAAGGGCACGACCAACGCGGTCAACCCGATCATGACCAAGCCCAGGCCGTCCAAACCCAGGTGATAATCCACCTTGATGGAAGGAATCCACGGCCACTTTTCGACAAACTGCATCTCCGCCTGGGCCGAATCAAATCGCCCGCCAATCCAAGCGACCCATCCGGCGCATAGTCCGGCGGCCAGAAAAGCCAATCCCTTTGCTGCCTTGGCGGCGCGCGCGGGCAGGAAGGCCACGACCAAGCCTGCCACCAGCGGGATGAAAATGAGGGCCGAGAGGGAACCGAAGGTGTTCATCGAGGTCCTCCTCCCCACGCCAGGATGACGATCAGGAACACAAGGGTCAGTCCCAGCCACCGCAAGTAGCGCTGGGTGTCACCGTTTTGAAGGGCGCCCGCCCCCAGGCCCAATCGCTTCACGCCCTCGCACGCCTTCTCGAAGCCGAAATTGACGAATCCCTCGTCCGCCTGCTTTCCGATCCACGCCAGCAATCGCGTCAGCCCGCCGGTCAGACGGACCAATCCGCCCACGACCCAAACCTCCATCCACGCGGCCAACCCGGCCAGGGCGCGTTGCCAGGCGATGACGGTGGCTTCGTAGAGTTCATCGACAAAGAATCGACCGCGCATGGCTTTGAAGAGCCGGGGCCAGCGAGCTTCGAGAGGGTCGGTCGCGGTCTCGTGGAGGTCAGCCGCGCTGTAAAGTTTCCAACCCGCTCCGAATCCCGCCGCGACCAAAATCGCCGACAGCACGATCAGACCGAGGGTGGCTCCGTGGAACAGCGCTCCAAAATCCAACTGCAATGGCTTGCCTTCGAGGAAAGAGGCGAACCATGGCCAGGCGGGCGTTCCCAATCCACTGAGAAGCAGGGCTCCGGCGGCGAGCAACACGAGAGGCACTGTCATGACCGCGGGGCTCTCATGCGGGGAGTGAACGGCGTGTGGCGCTTGATCCCCGGAGCCGTGGCCGGAAGCGAAAGCGCCCCGAGGGTGTCCCGCGAACACATGCAACATCTGGCGTGTCATGTAAAACGCGGTGAGCAAGGCGCCCGCGATGCCGAGGACTAATGGCCCCTTGGATGCAGGCCAACTGAGCGCCGCGTGCAGGATTTCGTCCTTGCTCCAGAATCCCGAGAAAAAGATCGGCACGCCGCTGAGCGCCATCATTCCGATGGCGTAGGTGGCGAACGTCACCGGCATGAAGGCTCTCAATCCGCCCATTCGCCGAATGTCTTGTTCACCGCCACAGCCATGAATGACCGATCCCGCGCCCAGGAAGAGCAACGCCTTGAAGAAGGCATGAGTGATGAGGTGGAACATGCCCACGGCCACGCCGCCCGCGCCCACCCCCATGAACATGTAACCGAGCTGCGACACGGTCGAATAGGCGAGAATCCGTTTGATGTCGTTTTGGCCCACGGCGATGAGCGCCGCGAACACGGCGGTGATGGCGCCCACCCAGGTCACCACTTGCAGTGCCGTGGTCACGGAGGAAGGTCCGGCGGGCGTGGCAGCCAGGAGCGGATGCGCGCGCGCGATGAGGAATACTCCGGCCGCAACCATGGTCGCGGCATGGATCAGCGCGCTGACCGGAGTGGGGCCTTCCATCGCGTCCGGCAGCCAGACATGCAGAGGGACCTGGCCCGACTTTCCGACGGCCCCGCAGAAGAGCAGCAACCCGATGGCCGCGTTCAAGGTGAGTCCGCCGAGGGTGGTTTGAGCCGCCAAGGCCTCGAGCGCTCCCGCCTCGAGGCAGCCCTTGCCGTTATCGTAGCAGAGCAGGGTTCCGGTTTCGGCCTGCAGCCAGACCAATCCCAGGAAAAATCCCACGTCGCCGATGCGGGTGGTGATGAACGCCTTCTTGGCGGCCGCCGCGGCGCTGGGCTTTTGAAACCAGAATCCGATCAGAAGATAGGACGCCAGCCCGACGACTTCCCAGCACATGAAGAGAAGGAGCAGGCTGTTCGAGATGACAAGCCCGAGCATCGCGGCGGCGAAGAGGGAGAGGAAACAAAAGAACCGCGCCGCGTTGTCGTCATGCGCCATGTAGCCCGAGCTGAAAATAAAGATCAGACAGCCCACGAACGTGATCATCACCAGCATGACCGCGGTCATGGGGTCCACGAGCAATCCCAGCTTGAGCGTGGCGCCGCCCATCGAGATCCAGTCGAAATTCCAATAGTCTCGAGGAACTCCGTTCGTGTTGGACTTGGACAGCAACAGATACAATTCCCGGCAGGATAGGAGGAAGCCGATCGCCATGGATCCGATGGCGAGAGCGCTGCTGAGCCGCCTGGCATTCCTCGGCAGCAGCGAGGCCAGACCTGCGGCGAGCAGGGGCAGGAGAGGGATGAGGGCGAGGGTCGTCATCCGCGCAGGTTTCGCACCTGTTCCAGTTGCGTGGTTTTGAACCGGCGGTGCAGGTGGATGATCAAGGCCAGGCCCACGGCTGCTTCCGCCGCCGCGATCGCCAGCGAAAACAGCACCATCAAGGGACCGTCGAGGGAAGCGGGGTTTTGATGAAACCGCCAGAACGCGATAAAATTGAGATTGGCCGCGTTCAACATCAGTTCGATGCCGATCAGCACCATGATCGCGTTGCGGCGCGCCAGCGCTCCCGCGAGTCCCACCGAGAACAGGAGGGCTGAAAGCAGCAAGTAGTGGGACAAGGCCGTCATGGATTGGGACGGGGGTCGCCGGGGTTTTTGGGCCGGTCGTGCAGGGCCAAAACGGCCGCGCCGATCATGGCGGAAGTGAGCAGCAACGCGATCAGTTCGAGCGGGAGGACGTGGGTGGTCATCAAGGATTGCCCCAAGGCCGCAACGGGAAGCTCGCGTGGTCCCGGATCCGCCGCCTTGCCGACGGTGCTGGCGGAGAACGACGCGGCCAGAACCAGGAATACCATGGAGGCGATGCCGAGTCCGTGAGCCCAGGCTTTGTTGCCGCGAGGCTCCGCCTGCGTCTCACTGCTCTTCGTCAGGAGCATGGCGAATACCACGAGCACTGAGATCGCGCCCACATAGACCAGCATTTGGGAAAACGCGATGAATTGGGCGTCCAGTTGGAGATAAATCACCGCCAACCCGATCAACGTTCCCACCAGGCAAAGCGCGCAATGAATCAAGTTCCGCAGCGTCATGGCGGCGATGGCCAGGACGGCGGTCCAAAGCGCGGTGATCACGAAGGTGAGGCTCATTCGACCCAGCGGTAGGTTCGGGGCGCCCAGCGCGCCCGCGCGGCCAGGCCCTGGCCCAGCAGGAAGTAGGGGGCCACGACCAGAGTGGCGGACACCAGCCAGCGCAGAGGGCCGGATCCGAGGTGATGCCAAAGGCCGGCGTTGACGATGTTGATCAAGGAAAGGGGAAGCATGAGTTTCCAGGCAAAATTCATCAATTGATCAATCCGCAGCCGGGGAACGGTGCCGCGCACCCAGATGAAAAACAGCATCAGCACCGTCAATTTGGCGAAGAACCACATCCAGGATGGAATCCACGCCAGGAACGACACCGGCGCCGTCCACCCCCCGAGGAAAAGCGTGATGGCCAGCGAGGTCATGGCGAAAAGTCCGAGATACTCGCCGAGGAAAAACAAAGCGAACTTGAATCCACTGTACTCGATCAAATGGCCCGCGACGATTTCGGATTCGCCTTCGGGAATGTCGAACGGGGAGCGGTTTGCCTCCGCCATGCCGGCGATGAGAAACAGCCAGAAGGCGGCGAAGCCCCACGGGGTGAACACATGCCATTGCGCCAGCCCGAAGGAATAGGCGTTTTGAGCTTCCACGATCTTCGAGGGCGACAACGTGCCGGTGAGCATCAGCACCGGGATCGTGGAAAGAATGAGCGGCAGTTCGTAGCTGATCATTTGCGCCAGCGCGCGCATCGCGCCCAACAACGCGTACTTGTTCCGGCTCGCCCAGCCGGCCATGAACACGGCCAACTCGGCGCCCGCCCCCACCGCGAAGAAATAAAGGACTCCCGCATCCAGATCCAGAGCGGTCATGTTGCGGCCGACCGGGATCACCGCCAGCGCGAGAATGGCCGGGATCACCATCACCACCGGCGCGAGGGTGTAGACGAGGCGGTCCGCGGCTCGGGGCACCACGTTCTCCTTGAACACGGCTTTCAGCCCGTCCGCGGCGGGTTGGAGAATGCCGAACGGGCCGACACGGTTCGGTCCCGGACGATTCTGGATGCGTCCGAGCAGTTTTCGCTCGACGAGCGTAGTGAGCGCAAACAAACCGGCAAAAGCCCCAACCAGCGGTCCAATGGATAACAGGATCGACGCCCAGCCGCGCAACGCGGCGGGAAGCACGCCCAGCGCGCTGTGCTTCAGGGTGACCCAAATTTGATCCAACGCTTCCATCGGTCAGGGCTTGGGGGCGTCCGGGGCGGCCGGTGTCGGCGGTCTGGACGGAACCGAGGGTTGAGCCTGAGGCTTGGCGGCAGGAGCCGCGGCGGGTGGCGCGGGTGGCGGAACATCCGAAGGCTTGGCGGCGGGAACCGCGGTCGCGGCTGGCGCGGCGGCGGCGGCTTTCGCTTTGGCTTCCGCTGCTTTCGCCTTGGCCTCGGCATCCGCTTTGGCTTTGGCCTCCGCCTTCACCTTGTCCTCCGCAAGTTTGCGGTCCACCTCGGCGGCTTCTGCGGGGTGGATCTTATTGTAATGGGCGTTGGATTTTGCGAGGTCGGTCTTGTGGAGGAGGAGTCCCTCGAATCGATCGGAGCGGCTCCATTCGAAGTCCTGGTCCATCTTGATGGCCTCGAACGGGCAAACTTCCACGCAAATCTGGCAGCTCATGCAGACCGAGATGTCGATGTCGAAAATCTTGGGCTGGAACTGGAGCTTGCCGATGTAGTCCGGTTTTTTGACGGTGTCCTTGACGATGTAAATGCACTGGGGCGGACATTCCTTCTCGCAGATCTGGCAGGCGACGCAGCGCAGGCCGAGCATCGGGTCGTCACCGTCATGGACCAGAAACGGGAACTGACGCGCGTTTTCCTTCATGGGAAGGCGCTGTTCCGGATATTCCACGGTCACGAAGCGATCCGGGTCGGTGTAACTGCCGACGAGGTTGCGTGCCGTTTCGACCATGCCTTTGACGATGCCGGTTCCTAGCATAGGTCCTCGCTTTCCAGACGCTTCATCGATCCACTTCCCCGAGCACGATGTCCACGCTGCCCAAGATCACCACGACATCGGCGATGGTATGGCCCAGGCACATGTCCTCGAGGATGGTCAGGTTGATGAGGCTGGGCGGGCGAACGCGATAACGGTAGGGATTGGCCGAGCCGTCGCTGATGAGATAAAAACCGAGCTCGCCCTTCGGCGCCTCGATGCGTCCATAAGCCTCGCCCGCCTTGGGTTTGAAGGCGCGAAGTTTCGCCTTCGGATCGACAATCGGGCCGCCCGGGAGCTCTTGGATGGCCTGTTTGAGGATCTTGATCGATTCGCCCATTTCCAGCAGCCGGATCATGAGGCGGTCATACACGTCGCCCTGCGCGCCCAGAGGCACGCGGAATGGGAACCGCCCGTAAATTCCGTATGGATCCGTTTTGCGAAGGTCATAATCGACGCCCGAGGCGCGCAGCATGGGCCCCGTGATGCTGGCGTTGACCGCCAGGGCGGCGGGCAGGATGCCGACGCCTTGCGTGCGGGCCATGAGAATCTCGTTCCCGGTCAGCAACCGCTCGAACTCTTCAAGGAATCGGGGATAGCCATCGACCACCCGAGCCGCTTGTTCGATCCAGCCCGGGGGCAGGTCCACCCGGCAACCGCCGAAACGCATGTAGTTGCACATCATGCGCGCGCCGGTGAGGGCTTCGAACAGGTCGAGAATTTTCTCCCGCTCGCGGAAGGCGTACATGAGCGGAGTGCCGAGGGCGCCCATGTCCTGCGCCAGGAAACCGAGCAGGCAAGTGTGATTCAGGAGCCGGGTCAATTCCGCGGTGATGATGCGGATGTATTCGGCGCGCTCGGGCACGTTCAAGCCGGCCAGTTTTTCCACCGCCAGCGCGTAAGCCCAGTTGTTCGTGATCGAGCAGAAATAGTCGAGCCGGTCGGTGTAAGGCATCGACCCCAAATAGGTCGTGGCTTCCGCGATTTTTTCGTGGTTGCGATGGAGATAGCCGAACACCGGCTTCAGTTTGACGATGCGTTCCCCGTCCAGCACCACGTCCATGCGAAACACGCCATGGGTGGACGGATGCTGCGGTCCCATGGAAACCTCCAGAAACTCGTTCCCAAGCCCGGAATCATCGTGAGCGCGGGGCGAAAGTCGCGCGCGGGTGTCGGCGGGCACCGTGGGAGAATGGACACTCACGCGGTGCCTCCCTGAGTGCCCCCGTCGGCGGGATAATGCGCTTTGGCCTTTTCGAGCACCTCATCGTGGGGCGTGGGTTCGTATTCGTAGTCGTCGGGCTCGACGAAATCCTTGCGCATCGGATGATGCCGGTAACCCTCCCACATGAGCAGCCGCCGCAAGTCCGGATGTCCGTCGAAGACAATGCCGTAAAGGTCGTAAATCTCCCTCTCTTGAAACTCGGCACCCCTCCACACCGGGGTCAGGGATGGGAGATGCACTCCTTGCATTCGATCCGCCGTGCGAACGCGCAGGATCACGGGGCCTTGCTTCAAGGCCATGGAATAAAGGTGATAGACCGCCTCAAGGCAACCCGGCTTGCGTTCTTCGAGGGTCTCCTCGACCTCTTGTTCCACACCGTTGATCTGCTTCTTCACTTTGACCTTCTGCTTGGTCACCGTGTCGGGCCAATCCACTCCCGTCGCGTTCGAGGCGTAATCGAGCCGCAGTCGGGGATCGTCACGCAGGAATTCGGCCACTTCCCGGGCTTTCTCGCGTCCCACCCGCAAAGAACGCTGCTGGCAGGGGGCATCGTTCGGCACGATCTCGACCGCGGCTCCGGTGACGGAGGCTTCGACGCGAGCCTTGATCTCTTCCAGCGATTCCATGCGGGAGCCGTGCAAATGAAACTCAATCCTCCCGGACCATGGTGGGCGGACGCCACACCTCGGGATTGCTCGGGGGAGTCAGGTCGTCCGGTCCGCAGACCGGAATCGGGAATTCACTCGGGGCGTTGGGGTCCAAATGGCGGGGGCGACCGGGGCCCGTGAAGGTCTCTTTCGAGATTTTCTCTTGAAGGGTGATGAGCGCGTGAAGCAGCGCCTCGGGACGGGGCGGGCACCCGGGGATGTGCACATCCACGGGGATGAAGCGGTCAATGCCTTTCAAGACGTTGTATCCCTGCTTGAAGGGGCCTCCGGAGATCGCGCAGGCGCCCATGGCGATGACATATTTCGGTTCGGACATCTGATTGTAGAGTCGAACCACTTGGGGGGCCATTTTCTTGGTCACCGTGCCGGCGACAATCATCAGATCCGATTGCCGTGGGGAATTGCGAAAGACCTCCGAACCGAAGCGGGAGAGATCGAAGCGGGCCATGGCGGTGGCGATCATTTCAATCGCGCAGCAGGCTAGGCCGAACTGCATGGGCCAAAGGGAATTCTTGCGGCCCCAGTTGTAGAGGTCCTGGAACCCGGTGACAACCACCCCTTGCTTGCTGAGCTCGTTGCGAAGTCCCTCGTCGATCATGCGATGCTGGTGCCGGTCCGGAATCTATTTCCAGGCCAGCAACCCCTTTCTCCATGCCCAGACCAGTCCTTCAACCAACAGCAACAGAAAGAAAAGCATGGCGGCAAACGCGCCCAGAGGAAGTCCTTTGAAGGCGGCGGCGAAAGGCAGCAGAAAAAGAGTCTCCACGTCGAAAACCAGGAAAATCAAAGCGTAAAGGTAATACTCGGAACGAAACTGCACCCAGGCGTCTCCCTTCGACTCCAGGCCGCATTCGTAGATGGCATTTTTGTGCGGACCCGGTTTGGCGGGGCACATGAACTTCGCCCACGACCAGGCCGCCAAGAGGGGGCCGATCGGGAAGAGGATCGCAACCAACAGCAGGACGGCCAGAAATTCGTTGGTAGAATAGGAACCTGTCATGGGCACTCGCCGGCCGAGCTTTGATCGACTTGGGCGCGGGAAAATTACCCTCCCCGGCTTTCGATGGTCAAGGAACCGGGACCCTTAGAAGCAAATCTAACCCGTAATGCAATCAGTTCTGATGAGGTTCCTCGCGGCGGAGTCCGACGGAACGGGCGATATCATCAAATTCCTCGCGGCTGACTTCGTGCAGTTGTTTGCCTTTGGCCGCGAGCTTCTCATTGATCTTCACCGCTTTCTCCGTCATCTCTTCATGGGTGTCCTTCGAACCTCCGACCAGCGCGAAATTCGGTCCTGTCGTCACGCGCTTGTGGCCGTCGGAATCAAGGCCGACACCGAGCAGGAGTGCTTTGCCCTTGCGGCTCGGATTCTTTTTGGAAGGGTGCGCCATAAAAGGGCATTATGACCGCCGGCCTGGAAGACCGCAAGTCTTCAAACGGTTGGCCCTGACGTACCGGTGCCTCCCGAAGTGGTCTGTCGTGTGGCGCAGGCTGCCGAGTCTGCCGTATCGCCGACGGCCCGGCGGCCCGGCGGGTGAAGAACGAGGCCCCTCCATTCTTTCCACGCGCGTGGTTTCGTTCGTCGCCCCGCAGGCTGGGCAGCCTGCGCTACAGCAGACAGGGCTGTCTGCGTTACCAAGACAACGCGGTGCTCCGAACGGACGTTCCATGGAGCACGAATTAGAACCGCAGGGCTGCCGCGGCAAGGGTTCCATTCGCCCTTCATGAGCCGCCCGCTTTCAACGTTGGCCCAGCGATGCGCTTGGGGGATCGCATGGGGCGGCCTGGTTTTGGCGGGGATTCTTTTTTGGCGGTCACACACTCCCCAAAATGGCTCGGCGTCCATTGGCCCGAAGCAGTCCGATCCTGCGGCGAGGGGTGCCGTCACGCCGGAGTTCGCCAGGCAACTGGAGCAACTCGAAGCGCGCGAGCGGCACTTCGACGAAACGCTCTGGAAACCCGAACTCGTCGCCCAGCAGCACGGCCAGGTCATCGAAGCGTTTTGGGACTCGGTCAACCGATCCACGAACAAGCTGGCCGCCTTGGCCCGCCTGGAGTTCGCGACCCTCGACATGCCGGTCTTCCATCCGCCCCGGGCGGCTCCGCACTCCATTCAGCTCCATTTTCCCTCGGGAAAGCCGCGGACCATTGGTGTGGAGCAATGGCCTGCGTTTCTGGAACGCTGGCGGATCGAGGGCTGGGCTTTGCTGCAGGTCGAGTTCAGGCATCTTCGGTTTAGGCCGGAAACCGAAGCGGCTCCAGCGTCGAGCGAGTTCTATTTTTCGGCCCACTTGGTTCATGGAAGCGGGATGGCACGGGCGAGCTTGGAAGGTCCGCTTCGGCTCGCGTGGGCCAAGTCGGGTTCCAGCTCCCCGGCTCCGGGGATCCAGAACATCGATGCGTCACGCTTGTCACTGGCGACGCGCCAGGGGCCGGCGGCTTTTCAGCTCCATTGGCAGGACCGGCTGGCCCCGCCGAGGAACGCGTATTCGATCGATCCCCTGCTCGTGTTCGACTTGGACGAGGATGGATATTCCGAAATTATGCTGGCGAATTTGAACCTTGTTTATCGACGGCAAGCCGATGGCGGTTACCTTGGAGGTTCTTTATGCGCGCACGCTCCTGGGCTCATGGCTTGTGCCTTGCTGGGCGGATTCAACGGTGACGCGTTCGTGGATTTGCTGGTTTTGGGCGATCGCGGCCTGATGTTGTATTCCGGCGATGGATCGCCCCGGTTTGACCAGCCTCCCCGCCTCGTGTGGCCGGCCCCGGCCGAACTCAAACACGCGATGGCGATGACGAGCGGAGACGTGGATAGCGACGGCGACGCGGATCTTTTCATCGCCCAGTATCGTGTGCCTTACGAGGAAGGCTCCATGCCCACACCCTTTGACGACGCCAATGACGGACACCCCTCGTTCCTGCTGATCAACGAGGGGGCCGGGAGCTTTCGCGAAGCCACGGTCTCCGCGGGATTGGGCGCCAGGAGGTTTCGACGAACCTACAGTGCCTCTTTCACCGATCTGGACGGCGACCGGGATTTGGACTTGGCCGTGATCAGTGACTTTGCCGGACTGGATGTCTTTCGGAATGATGGCCGAGGTCGATTCGAGGACGTGTCCACGCAGTGGTTCGGCGAGCGGCGCGCGTTTGGGATGGCGCATGCGCTGGCGGATTTCAATGAGGACGGGCGGCTCGACCTGTTCATGATCGGCATGACCTCGCCCACCGCGAGCCGGCTCGAGGGTTTGGGATTGTGGCGGGAAACCGATCCCCGGCGTCGGGGCGCCCGCGCCGCCATGACGCGTGGGAACCGGCTCTTTTTGTCGTCCCCGGAAATGATCTGGAGCGAGACGGCGTTGAGCGATGCCGTCGCGAATTCGGGCTGGTCGTGGGGTTGCGCCGTGTTGGATTTCGACAACGACGGCCATCTTGACGTTTATGTGGGCAACGGGCTGGAGAGCCGGGATTCGGTCACGGACTATGAAAGTCAGTATTGGTTGCATGACGCCTACGTGGGGCAATCGCGCGAGGACCCGCTCCATTATCTCTATTTCAAATCGGTTTTCACGCGCACGCGAGGGCGGGGCCAATCCTACGGTGGTTACGACAAGAACCGTTTTTTTCTTCGGGACGGAGATCGCTTCCTCGAGGCCGCGCATCTGCTGGGGCTGGGCTTGGAGAACGACACGCGCAATGTGGTGGCCGAAGACCTGGATCGCGACGGGCGCGTCGATGTGGTCCTGACCTGTTTCGAGCCGTGGCCGGATTCCCGCCAAAGCGTGCGGATTTACCTCAATCGCCTGGAGACACCGGGGCGCCGGTGGGTCGGCTTCCAACTCGAAGGAGAGGCCGCCGCCCCGGGCGTGCGAGTCGAGTTGATGGATTCGCAAGGGGGCGGACTTCAAATGCGCGAGTGGGTGAATGGCGATTCTTATCGATCCCAACACTCTCAGAAACTGCATTTCGGATTAGGCCCCTCCAACGTCGTGGAGAACGTGCGACTGCGCTGGATCGGCGGCGCGACGAGCGAACTTCACTTTCGCGATTTGGGAAAATATCATCCGGTCTCGATCGCGCCCCGGTCGTCCGGCCCCAAGCCTTGATCCTCCCGACTAACTTGATGGTGCAGTTACTCACCGTTCCGCACCCCGGCCCGACGGAGTTCTTGGCTGAAAACGGCCATTGATCAGCGTTGAGATGCGGATCAACTACCCTTTCCGGGTTGATCAGGCCGCCAGATGGGAACGCATGTTATGGCGCCGCAACAGGCGGAGCGACTCCGGGCTCCACCAGGACGTCGAGCGGAAAAACAGGGTTCTCGCGAACTTCACGTTTGAGCAACGCCTTGGCCTGCTCAACGAGCGGTTGCTGGCTCGCTGCCAAATCGATGGATTCCGAGGGGTCCTTGGACAAGTCGTACACTTCCCAAGGACCGGGTGCTTTTGATTTCAGTTTTTGCCGGACCACTTTCATGTCGCCGATGCGGACGGCCACCTGGCCTCCGTACTCGGGAAACGCCCAGATCATAGGCCGCGCGCGGGTCCGGTAGGTCGCGGTCTTCAAGGCCGGCCAGAAGCTCTCCCCATCGAGGTTTTCCGGTTTGGGGAGTTGGGCCGCCTCGCACAGTGTGGGCAGCCAGTCGGCGAAGTAAGTGGGGGACGCGTTGACCGTCCCCGCCGGGATGGTTTGAGGAAGCCTGGCGATCATCGGCACGCGCAAGCCTCCCTCGTAGACGCTGCCCTTGTAGCCGCGCAGACCCGCGGTGCTGTTGAAGAATCGCGCGTCCACACCGCCGATGTGGAAGTCGTGATGGCCGGTTCCCGGGTGCGTGGTGCCGTTGTCGCTGCTGAAGATCACCAGCGTGCGGTCGGCCAAATTCGCCTTGTCCAAGGCCTCGAGCACCCGTCCCACATAGCCATCCAGGTCCGAGATCATCGCGGCGTAGGCGGCCCGCGGACGGGGATGCGGCAGATAGTTGTTCTCACCACGATAGACGTTCGTATCCCAAGACGCGGGAAAGCGGTCCAGGGATTTCCGCAGCGGGTGCATGGCGACGTGAGGTTCGATGAACGGAAGATAAAGGAAGAAAGGCCGGTCACGATGAGTCGCGATGAACTTTTCCGCTTCCGCCATCATGAGGCTCGGAGCGTAGGTTTTGCCCTGGGTGTCTTCGAGGCGGATCTCGCCTTCGAGTTGTTTGCGATGGCCGGGGACGGGTTGGGGATTGATGAAGACACGCTCTCGATTTCGCCAAAGGTGAGTTGGGAAGTAACTGTGGGCGATGGACTGGCAGTTGTAGCCGAAGAAAAGGTCGATTCCTTTGCGATTCGGTTCGCCGGTGCTCCCCACGGGTCCAAGCCCCCATTTGCCCATGGCCCCGGTGGAGTACCCGGCGCGTTGAAACAACTGTGGCAGCGTCAAGGCGCTTTCGGTGAGCGGATGCTGGCCTTCGCTAAACTCGGGAAACCGGGCCTTGGCCGGGAGATTCCCGCGAATTTCAGCGTTGCCTGAATGCTTGCCTGTCATGAGGACGCATCTCGATGGCGCGCAGACCGGCGCCCCGCTGTAATGCTGGGTCCAGCGCATGCCCTGGCCGGCCAAGCGATCCAAATGCGGCGTGGGAATCCGCCTTTGCCCGTAGCAACCCAATTCTCCCCAGCCAAGGTCGTCCGCCAGCATGAATACCACGTTCAGGCGAGGCTTGTCCGCCGCCCGCGCCCTCGGGACGAGCAGAAGCCCGATCAGGAGCCACCCCCCAAACCCAAAGATCCCTTTCCAAGCGAGCCTCATCCTCACGTTTTCGATTCGGGGATGAACTCCGCGGTCATGAACGCCCCGGTCGCATTGGCCTCCATCACGAACTGGGGAATGCCCTGCACCACGTCGAGCGAAGGCCGGTGAATGTGGCCCGCAAAAACACCCGCCAGATTCGGCGCCGCGAAAACTTCGCGATGAAACTGCTTCGTGGCCTCGGTATGGCCTCCCTCCGGCCAGCGCGGACGCCTTTCCAGTTCGAAGTTTCGATCCGACTTCGCGCCCCATTCGGGATGGCCGCAGCCAAACCCGACGGAACGGCCCGGGGCATACAGCGGAATGTGAACCATCAGGGCCAGGGGATTTCCGGAGCGGACTTGCTCGCGAAAAAACTCCAGTTGGCCGGGGAGAATTTCGTAGTGGGAATTGTCGAGGAACAGAAACCGGATTCCCCGAACTTCGACCGCGCTCATCAGCGGGTGCCGGCCTTGGTAGAGCGGCTTGAGCCGCCGTTCGATCCACGTCTGGCGCAACTCTTCCAATGAGCCCTCCATGCCTTCGTAATGCCAGTCATGATTCCCCGCCACATAAGCGAAAGGCAGTCCTGCTTCCGCGAGCCGGGCCAGGGTCCATTCTACCGCCGCCTCCGAGGGAAAACTGAAGATATCGCCGATCAAAGCGACCAAGTCGGCGCCGCTTTCCTTGGCCAGCGCCAATCCTTGCACGAAGGCCTCGTTGGGATGCGTGGCCGCCCCGGTTTGAAAGTGCTTGGTTTGATTGTAGGCCTTGGCCATGCGCGCGCTGAACCTGCGATATGGTTCGCCGCGCTCGTCGTCGATAAATAAATGAGTATCCGCCATCATGAAGCACTTCACCCGTTGGGGAAAGGCGGAGGAAGTGAATCGCACCCGTTCGGCATCTAACGAGAAGGGAGCGCGGAACGAGGGCCGGCGGTCCTGGTCACGTGGAGAGGGCGTCGTCGCACCCACCCTCGGCAGGGCCGCGGCCAGAGCGCAAGTCTGGGCGAAGAATCTTCGGTTCATGGAGGCCATGCAATTGGAGCACTTTTGCGCGCGACGAGCAAGAGGCGCGGGGCAACAATTCTCATCTTGCGGAGCGCGGCTGTGCCGAAGACCAGCCGCAGCGCGCGGACAGATCGGAAGACTCCAGATTTCTCAACGTGCTGCAGCAGGTCGCCGGACGACACAGCTGCGCTCCGAGACAGAATGAGAACGACTGGGGGCGGGATCCCTGTTCCACGGATAACCGCTGAGCCTTTCCTGGGGCAGCCACGGAACACACGGATGATACGGATGGAGGAAGAATTCCTCTCTGTCCTGGAGTTCCATCCCGACGGTCGAAGATCCTGATTCTCACCGAACCCACCGAAAGCCTGTTTTCATCCGTGGGATTCGTGAGATTCGTGGGCAAATGCCCCCCGTATCCGTGGATTAGGGGGATCGAATAATGGGCCGAGCTGAGCAACCTCCTTCCCTCGGCTCCGGAAATCTGCCAGCTTCCGCTCATGCAAATCCCCGCACTCGTGGCTCGCGCTCCTGCTCTGAATAGTTTGCTGGCCGGGCTTCTCCTCGCCGGTCCGGCCGGCTTTTCGTCCCTCGCTCTGGCTCAAACTCGCTCCTCCCGTTCTTCGCCGCCCCTGCGAGAATCCGCCCCCGCTGGCGCCGGCATGTCGAAGGAACGCCTGCTGCGCGTGGACCAGGCTCTGGAAAAGGCGATTGCCGAACAGCGCATTCCCGGGGCGGTCGCGCTCGTCGCGCGCCGTGGCCGCATCGTTTACCACAAAGCGTTCGGCCTGGCTGATCATGCCTCCAGGCGACCCTTGAAACGGGACGATATTTTCCGCATCGCATCCCAAACCAAGGCCATCACCGCCACGGCGGTCATGATTCTGTGGGAGGAGGGCCGGTTTCAGCTGGACGATCCTGTTTCGAAATTCATTCCCGAATTCAAGAATGCGGGTGTGCTCAACACCTTCAATGAGCAGGATGTCACCTGGACCACGACTCCGGCGAAGAAGCCCATCACCCTCCGCCACTTGCTGACTCACACGTCCGGGATCGGTTATGGAGTGATCGACGGAGATGCGCGCATGAGAAAAATCTACGCCAAGGCGGGCGTGGTCGATTTGTTCACCACCGAGCGCATCACGATTGCGGAAAGCGTGAAGAGGCTTGCCGCCCTGCCCCTCCACCACCATCCGGGAGAAAAGTACACTTACAGCGAAGGACTCGACGTGCTGGGCTATTTTATCGAGGTCGTTTCCGGACTGCCGTTCGACGTGTTTCTGAAGACCCGGCTTTTCGATCCGCTGGGCATGAAAGACACCGCGTTCTATCTGCCCGCAGAGAAAGCGAGCCGCTTGGTGACCGTGCAAAAACCGGAAAACGGGACCTGGGTGCGGTACCCGGTGACCTTTTATGACCCGGATTACCCGATCAAAGGCGCCAAGTCCTTCTTCTCGGGCGGCGCCGGCCTCTGCAGCACGGCTCTCGATTACGCCACCTTTCTGCAAATGTACCTCAACGGAGGTGAACTCAACGGCAAGCGCATCCTGAGCCGGACCACGGTAGAAACAATCATGCGCAATCAAGTGGGCGACTTGTTTGGCGGCGGGATGAAACATTACGGTTTGGCCTTTGGTGTGCTGACCGAAAAGGGACAAGGCCGGGGCGGGGAAGGCACCGCTGGCACGTTCGATTGGGGCGGATACTTCAACACCCAGTATTTTGCCGATCCGGTCGAGAAGACCGTCGGCGTGCTGATGAAACAAACTCAAGGGGGTGCCGATGATACCGGCTGGAAATTTCGTCTCCTGGTGCAGCAGGCCATCGACGATTGATGGCCGGACCCGAGGCTCGGATTGCGTTTGATCCCCGCCTCCACCGCCGCCCGCAGCGGGTGGATGATCGACACAGCCCCCCTCGGGCGGATCAAATATCCCGTCACCATCGCGGCCAGAGCCGCAACCAGTAGCGGAGTTTGGACTGGAGCAAGGTTTCGCGCAGCAATTCATCCAGGGGCCGCGCCTTGGGTTCTTCAATGTTACGGCAAAGCACCAGCGCCGCGGCGAAGCTGACGAGAACGAGCGCGAAAAAGACGCTGTAACGATTGACCGCGAAGACGGAGTTCCCCGTCGAAATGTGTCCCATCGCGTCGATCAAAAGTCCCCAGCCGATCGGCGCCAATCCCAGCGTCACATTGAAGACCACGGAGAACAGCGCGAAAAAGTGGCTTCGTCCCATCGGCGGGGCAAGGACCATCGCCAGCCGCGTGTTGTTCATGTTGACCAGGGCGAACGCGAATCCCATGGCGACTTGCAGGGCCGCGACGATGGCCACGCTGGCCGGCACCGTTTGACCGGCCAGCAACGTCCAAACACCCGCCACCATGATCCAAACGCCCAGCGCTCCGGAAACCACCGGCTTGCTTCCGAAACGATCGGTTTTCGATTCGAACAGCCAGAGCCCCGAAAGCCCGCCCAGAAAGGAAAGCGCCGTGAGCAGCAGAATGCGGCCTTCGGTCAACTGAGCCTCAGATTTCAGAAATGCGACTGAGAAGGTGTTCATGCCACCGTAGGCCACCGCCCAGGCCACGTTGAAGATCAGCAGTTTTCGGAACGGAGGATGACCCGCGATGTCCAGCCAGGGAACCGGTGTGGCATTGTTCCGGGCGGGATCCTCTGGCGGAGCCGCGTCGGGAATGGCTTTCAAGTGCTTCAAACTCACCGCGCCCATGGCGGCGCTAAACCCGAAGACGATCGCGAATTGCCAGGAAGCCGGGTTGGAACCCAGACACGCTGCCGCGAACAAAAGCGCGGCCACGCTGGCCGCGTTCACCCAAACGGCCTCGCGCGCCAAGAACCTTCCCCGTAAGGACTCCGGCACCAGGGTGGTGATCCATGGCAGCCAGGCGCAACTCGAAATGCCGCGGGAAAGATTGAATCCAAAGAGTAAAAACAACAATAAGGCGAGCTGCGAGGAACGTTCGAGAAACACCCCGGCCAGAGGAACCGCCGCCATGGCGAAGATGAAGGCGACCCGCGTACCCCAGCCCGCGTAAACGAAACGCTTGTAACCCACGCGGGCAACATGGTTGGCGGCCGGAATCTGAAAAATGACCAACAACGGCATCATCCCTGCTATAATCCCCAACACGGTGGCACTGGCCCCGAGGCTCTTGCCGTAAAGAACCATGGGACTGCCCAACACAATTTGGTAGGATAACGCGTTGAAAATGCCAAAATTATAGGCGTGACGAATCCCCTCGGGGAACCGATGTTTCATTGTCTCTGGTTGGGGCGGCATGTCCAAGTTTCAATCCAATCTCCCCCGGCGGCCCGATTCACGCGCCTCCGGACGCCAGGAAGTATCCGTGCTCCATCCGTTTAGGACAGCTTCGATTACACCATTCTTCCATTTTGTCGCCCCGGTTCCCCGCTCAACAGTCAACCGCCTCAAACCGATAAGAACAACAGTGTCCTATTTGCTCATCTGACTTCTAAACCAGCGATGGCACTTGGTTTCGTCAGGTCTGGTTTTGAAGACTATTTCGTAAGTATTTTATGATAAATATTTTGCCAATAATGTCGATTCTGGTGGACTTTGATAAGTCGACGAACATCGGCATGTAACTTGCTAATTATTGCAATCACTTTATAACCCAACCGGCCTCAATCCCCCCCTCAAAGCCTATGCACAAGCCGAAGATTCGGACGTTTTCGCTCGCCGCTCCATGTTTAGCCGGAGGCATCCTGCTCTCCAGCGTCTTGGCCCAGAATACCCCTCCGGCTGTCACGGAAGTCACGGTCAAAGACGGTAAGAAGACGATCAAGTTCAAACCTCACCCGGGTGCCGACAAGTACGAGGTCCAATCGAGCGCTACGGTCAGCGGACCCTTCCAGGACGATGCTTCGGGAAGTTTGAGTGGTACGGCCTGGACTTCTCCCCTCACGACGCCCATCGGGTTTTACCGCCTCAAAGTCACCGAAGTGCCGCCGAACCAGTTGCTCAGCGCGGTCATTCTCAATCGACTGGGCTACGGGCCGTCCCCCGAGGATCTGGATCGGATTCGCTCCATCGGCCCCCAGGCCTACTTGGCGGAGCAGTTGGCGCCGGAAACCATCACGGAAAGCCTGCCTTTTGACGAAGTGCGCATCGATAACGGCCAAGGCGGCTGGCAATACGTGACCGTGACCGGCACCGGATCGAGTTCGAAGCTTTACCTTTACCTTAACACCGCCGGTGAGGCCCACATCGATGACATCAAACTCGTCGCGGGCACCGTCGCGGGCGCGGGGCAAAACCTCATTCGCAACGGCGATTTCGAATCGCCCCTGACCGCCGCCGATTGGGCGATCGCCCCCAACCATGCCAATTCTGCCATCGTCACCGGCGTGTCCAAATCCGGCAACGCGTCCCTGAAAGTCGTGGCAAGCGCGGGCGGATCCACCGAGAACTCGGCGATCACCCAGTCGGGCATCACCCCCTCGCTCAACGCCAACTCGCGTTACACGCTGAGTTATTGGATCCTGCCGAGCACGAGCAAATTGAGCTCCATCACGGTCCGCCTCTCCCAAAACGGCATCGTGAGCACCCCCCTGCCCTTGCCCACTCTTGGGACCCGGCTTGAGTTGGGCGGCGCTTCGCTGAACGATCTCCGGCAATGGCATGTTCAGCGCGCGGTCCGTTCCCGGCGCCAGCTCCTCGAAGTCCTGCTTCAGTTCTGGGAGAATCACTTCGTCACTGAACACGGCAAGAGCGCGGATTACCTCGACCGCTACTACAGCTCGAGCCAGGCCGACTACATGAACCAACTCGCGGCCCAATTCGAATACCGCGAAAACAAAAAATGGCGGTTGGTGTTGCTCCGTCCCAACGGCACCTTTCATGAATTGCTCAAGATCAGCGCCGAAAGCCCGGCCATGATCATCTTCCTCGACACGGTCGACAGCAAAGGCAACGGCAGCAATATCGCCAACGAAAACTATGCGCGCGAATTGCTCGAACTTTTCACCTTCGGCGTGGATAACGGCTACGATCAGGACGACATCGTGGAAACTTCGAAAGCCTGGACCGGCTGGGGCGTCGATATCGTGGACCAACCCGACAACCCCTTCCAGACCCGCACCACCAATCGCCCCGCCGGGACCGCGAATTCGGTCTCGAACCTCATCGGGCACTGGACGTTCGTGTATAAGCCCGGCAACCACAACAATCGCCAGAAAGTCATCTTCCCCGGCAAGACGGTGCCGGAACGGTTCGGGCCGCCTTATGCCGGGCGTCCCTACGAACTCAGGCTCCCCGTTCGCACGGGCACGACCAACGGCGGCACCAACGGTATCAAGGACGGCTACGAGATCATGGCTCACCTGGCCGACCTGCCCTTCACCCAGGAATTCATCAGCGTGAAGTTGTGCCGGTTGTTCGTGCATGACGATTTCGAAACCGGCTACGATTTCACGGATCCCAACCTGAGCCCCGAAGGGAAATTGGTGCGCCGATGCATGGAGGCTTGGGAAAATGGCAGCCCGAAAGGCCAGATCCGCCAGGTCCTCTCCGTCATCTTCAACTCGGACCTGTTCCGAACCCAGTCCGGCTCGGCGCAGAAGGTGAAGACACCCCTGGAATTCACCGTCAGCGCGGTGCGCGCTCTGAGCGCTGTGGACGCGAACGGGGCTTACACCGCCACGACCGACGGGAATTTCACATCGGCCCTGAATCGTATGGGAGCGATGCAGTTGTTCGATCGCGCGGAGCCCGATGGTTTCCCCGAGGCCGGTCCGCCTTGGATCAGCGCCGGCATCCTGGGCGAACGGCTGCGCTGGGCGCAGGCGTTCCTCCTGACTCCCGCGCAACGCTCCGCCGCCGGCATCAACGACGTGGGTTCCGGCACCTCCTGCGATCCCGTGGCTTTGCTTCGCCGCAAGCTTCCGTCGTCCAGTCTCGGCGATGCTTCCGCGGTGGCGAACTACTTCATCGACGAACTCTACTCGGCCGAAGGCAAGGCCAATCTCGAAACCTATGGCTCCATCGCGGTGAATTTTCTGAACACCGCGGACAATGGAACCACGGCATCCCTGTTCTCTTCCCTTGCGGTCGGGAGCGCCAACTACGACACGCGCGTCCGAGGCATGGTTGCGATGTTGCTGACCCTCCCCCGGTTCCAAGAACAATAAGCGAACCCTCAATCCTCGATCCCTATGCAAATTATCAATCGGCGTTCGTTCTTCGATCGTTCCCTCAAGCTCGGCATGGCCACCGCGCTTTCAACCCTCGTGGATATCCCCTGGGTGGTGAAGCAAGCCATGGCCCAGACCCAGGGCCGCATCGGGCTCAATGGCAAGAAACTGCTCTTCGTGTTCCTGCGAGGAGCCAACGACGGCTTGAACTCCGTCATCCCGATCCAGGATCCCGCCTACAACACGACCAACCGCCCCACCCTGGTCATACCCAAGGACGCCGCGACCGATTACTCCAAACTCGGCCCTTGCGACTTTCCGCAATCCGGAGGCAGCGCCGCCACGTTCGCCTATGCCAACGCCATCCGGCTCGGCAACGGTTTCGCGGCTCTCCACCCGTCCCTCAAGTTCCTCGCCCCCGTTTACAACGCCGGTGAACTGGCCCTCATCCACCGCGTCGGTTATCCCAAGCAATCCCGCTCCCACTTCGATTCTCAGAACTATTGGGAGACCGGCACCCCGAACAAGAATCTGACCAAGGAAGGCATCTTCTACCGCACGATGGTGGAATCGGGACTGGCCAACACCTCGCCGCTCACCGGCGTGTCGATCCAATCTTCATTGCCCTTGTCCCTGCGCGGTTCCCAGGCGGCAATGACCAATTTGGATGATCCCAATCGTTACAACCTGCTGGGGGTGCCTGCGACGACAGGCGACGCCAAAGCCGACGCCGCCATCCGCGCGGCCGGCGGCGCCTCTTTTCCGGACAAGGCCTATCGGGGCTTGCTGGGTCTTCAATACAAGAATCTCACGGACACGCTCGCCATCTTCGCGAGTCTGAATTTCAGCGAGGCCGGCAACACGTTCCTCGATGATGAAAACACCGACGGCGACTTCCCCTACCATTTGTTCCCCACGTCCAACGCCAAGAACGGGGGCTACACGCGTCCCGGCGGCGGCACCGAAGCCAACAAGTACGTGGTCGACACCGGCGCCTACGGCTTCTTCAACCGCCTCAAATCCGCCGCGCTGGTGCTGAACAAGACGGACGCCATCGTGGCTGGCACGGAGTTTGGCGGTTTCGACACGCACAGCCGCCAGGGCGCCGTCACCGGATCGCATCCCAACCTTCAGCGCCGAATTGCCTGGGCGATGTACGCGCTGCGCAAATACTTCACGAAATACGCCGACAAGACGCATTGGAAGGATTTGGTCATCGTCACGCTGTCCGAGTTCGGGCGCACGTCCGTCGAGAATTCCGACCGTGGCACGGATCACGCCGAGGCTGGCGTCATGTTCGTCGGGGGCGGAGCCGTCAAAGGCTTTGGCAAGGGCAACACCAGCGGCGTGTTCGGATGCCATCCCAACGATTCGGTGCCCTGGGTGACGGGCCAGACCGGATCGATGTTCGGCGTGAGGGACCGGTATCTGAAACGCTCGATTGATTATCGTTCGGTGCTCGGCGAGTTGATCCGGGATCATCTCGGAGCCAGCAGCGAACAGTTGAACCGGATCATTCCGGGCTACACGGTCGCCGGCGAAGCGTTGCAAAACGGCGGCACCTCGACCCGGGACGCCACCCGGATCGCGGGCGAAATTGGCATCGTGTAGCCGATGCACAAGATGGAAAAGGATGTGGACCTTTCCATCCTGTCGATCCTGATCATCCTGTCCCACCCGCTGAACGATTCCCTGCGCTCCCGCAACGGACAGGGCGAAGCCGGCGGGTCGGCGGAGGACCGTCCCTCAGCGACAAAGAAACAGCCATTCTCATCTCGGGGAGCGCGGCTGCGTCGGAGACCAGCCGCAGCGCGCGGACAGGTCGGAAGACTCCAGATTCTTCAAGGTGCTGCGGCGGGTTGAAGGTAAGCGGTAAGCGGGGCGCATCTGTTCGGAGGGACTGGGGATGGGTTATGGTGAGGGCATGAAGAGCGATCCTGGTGGAGTTTCGGCGAGCCGCGGCGCGGAGCGTGCGCGGTGGGTGAGGGAGTA
>Ga0194132_10001988_pt1 | contig 39771 bp, 32 predicted proteins | sample TA2KigOf80mmetaG_FD_148612 | JGI IMG/M metagenome (GOLD analysis project Ga0194132, IMG submission 148612) | Freshwater microbial communities from Lake Tanganyika, Tanzania - TA2015054 Kigoma Offshore 80m | ecosystem: Environmental > Aquatic > Freshwater > Lake | place: Tanzania: Lake...
CACGCGGCGTTGCGTCGTCAGGCTTGCGCCCATTGCGAACAATTCCCCACTGCTGCCTCCCGTAGGAGTCTGGGCCGTGTCTCAGTCCCAGTGTGGCCGTCCGCCCTCTCAGGCCGGCTACCGATCGTTGCCTTGGTGAGCCGTTACCCCACCAACTAGCTAATCGGACGCGGGCCCCTCTTCCAGCGCTAGGTCTTGCGATCCCCAGCTTTGATGTCCACCTCTTCAAAGGCAGCATGTTATGCGGTATTAGCGTCCCTTTCGGGACGTTATCCCCCACTCGAAGGCAGGTCACCCACGTGTTACTCACCCGTTTGCCACTCTACTCATGGATTGCTCCACTTTCGCGTTCGACTTGCATGTGTTAGGCACGCCGCCAGCGTTGATTCTGAGCCAGGATCAAACTCTCATGTTAAAGCCGTTCGCCATTGCCCGGGGTTGCGCCAGGGCTCCGGCAGAACTGTTTAACGCGAGGCCGATTGGCTCTGCGTTGTTCAATCCGTGTTGTGTGTCGTGGTTTGCCGCCCATCGCCCTCGTCCGGACTGACGACTCGGGTCGACCGACTCTGCGGCACCACGCGCTGACTCTCATTGTCCGCCGCCGCTGGCTGACGCCAGCGTCGGCGAGACGGGTTGTGTGTGCTTGCACGCACTATCTAGTTTTCAAAGAACCCGACCGAACGCTCGGGACCAGGCCGCATCGCAGCCTGCGCCGAACTGCCCCGTCTTGCCGCCGATGTCACCACCGACCGCCTTCTGGGGAACCTTTCAAGATTACAGAGGCGGAGGGACCGTGTCAATCACTTTCTGGGCATTTCTTGAGCGCCCGGGCCTGCCCCTCCGACTAGCGAACCCAGGAAATGCTGAGGTTCATTACACCGTTCACCGGCGTTTATCTGCTGATCGATTGGCCCGAGGCCCTCGTCAAGCGAGGCGGAGCAGCGACTGCTGCCGAGCCCCTTTCCGCAGGAGCACCAGCCGCCCTCCCATCGCGCTTGCCGTCGTCACGCGCTCTTGCGCATCGCTCACCCGACGGTTGTTCACGTAGACACCACCAGACTGGAGCAGGCGGCGAGCCTCGCTCTTCGATGGGGCCAGCTGCGTCCGGACCAGGAGATCGGCGAGCGGGATTCCGGCGGCCAACTCAACCGCAGGGACCTCCATCGACGGGACGTCATCCAAGACCGCCATCAGGTCGTCAACCGGCAGGCTCGCGATGTCCTCGCCAAAAAGCAGCGCCGATGCGTGCTCGGCACGCCGGACTTCATCGGCCCCGTGCACGAGCGCGGTGACCTCGCGTGCCAACACTCGCTGCGCTTCGCGCTTCTCGGGATGTGCGGCCACGGCCGAATACAACTCGTCGATCGCATCGCGCGTGAGGAACGTGAAGAACTTCAGATAGCGGATCACGTCCCGATCGTCTGTGTTCAACCAGAACTGATAGAACCGGAATGGCGACGTGCGTTCGCGATCGAGCCAGACTGTACCGGCTTCCGTCTTCCCGAACTTCGTTCCGGATGCCGAAGCCACCAGCGGCACCACCAGTCCGTGCGTCTTCTTCGATCTGAGTCGGCGAATCAACTCGATACCCGCTGTAATGTTCCCCCATTGATCGCTCCCGCCCATCTGGGCGTTACACCCGTAGCGATCGAACATCTGCAGAAAGTCGTACGCCTGCAGGAGGAGGTAGCTGAACTCAGTGTAGGAGATGCCATCCTCGTTCTCGAGCCGCCGGCTCACTGATTCCTTCTGAAGCATCGAGCTCACGGTGAAGTGCTTGCCGACGTCGCGCAGGAACGTCATCAGATCGAGCGAGCCAAGCCAGTCTACGTTGTTGACGATGCGTGCAGCGTGAGGACCCTCGAAGCGAAGAAAGCGCTCGAGCTGGCCGCGAATTCCACCCAGGTTGAGTTCCACCTGCTCGGCCGACTGCAGCGTCCGCTCTTGCGACTTGCCGCTGGGATCGCCGATCATGCCCGTCCCGCCGCCAACGATCGCGATGGGCGCGTGACCGGCACGCTGCAAGCGCGCCAGCGTCATCATCTGCAGGAGCGAGCCAACATGAAGACTGGACGCGGTCGGATCAAAGCCGATATACACCGTCACGGGACCGGCCCTCAGCAGGTCAAGCAGACCCTCGGTCACGTCGTAGACGAGACCGCGCCAGGTCATCTCGTGAAAGAAGTCGTTCATGTGGGGCTCGCAGGCTCGACCGTGCGCCGGACTCCTGCGCGTCGGCCGCACTACTATATCAGTCGATGGACATCAGCCGGCGGACCGTCCTGAAGTCGTTCCTCGCCGCCGGCGTCGGCGGTGTCACGGGCGTGGCCGCGTACGGCTTCGTCTATGAGCAGCGGGCTCTCATATGCACTCGGCAGGCAATGACCGTCTCGGGTTGGCCCGCCGCTCTCTCCGGATTTCGCATCGGCTTCATGACGGACATCCACCGAAGCCAATGGGTCTCCGAGATCGACGTTCGCCACGCGGTGGACCGCCTGATGGCCGAACAGCCGGACCTCATCGTCCTGGGCGGGGACTACGTGACGTTCGCCGATCGTCGCTACATCGCAGCGGCCGCTGAAGCGCTGGCACGACTCGCCGCGCCACACGGCGTATTCGCGGTACTCGGCAATCACGACGACGACCGTGAGGTACCCGCAGCGCTGTCACGACAAGGGATTGAAGTCCTGCGTGACGCGAGAACGGAGCGGCGCGTGCGCAATGAGCGTATCGATCTGATCGGGATTCGATACTGGACGAGGCGTGGCACCGACATCGCCGCTGCCGCGCGCGGCGCCAGCCCTCACGCGATACTGCTCGCCCACGACCCACGACGGCTCAGAGAAGCGGCAGCGCTCAAGATCCCCTTCGTGCTTTCGGGCCACACGCATGGCGGGCAGGTCGTGCTCCCGGTCCTCGGCGCGGTCGCCGCGCGTAAGTTCCCCGTCGTGGCGGGCCCTGCGTCCCTTGGCGCGACACGCATCTTCGTCAGCCGCGGCGTGGGAACCGTCTACGTCCCGGTCCGGATCTCTTGTCCGCCAGAGGTCGTCGTCCTGGCGCTCCAGTCGGCTTAAGCAATCGGGGCAGCCGCGCGAGAGGAGCCCGACGCCGCCGAACGGACTACGTCGAAAGGCGGGGCGCGTGGCGCACGAACCGGCGGCCCTCAATCGTCCATCCTCCGTCGAGGACCGCCTTGATGGCTTCTGGATAGATCCGGTGCTCTTCGACCAGGATTCGCGTCGCGAGCGTCTCAGGCGTGTCGTTGTCGAGGACGGGGACCGCCGCCTGCTCCACGATTGGTCCGTCGTCGAGTCCGGGCGTGACGACATGAACGGTGGCGCCGCTGAGACGCACGCCGTGCGCGAGGGCCTGCGCCTGGGCCTCCAGGCCGGGAAACGCGGGGAGCAATGACGGATGAACGTTCAGCACCCGCTGCGGATAGGCCTCGAGCAGCGCGGGGCCGACGAGACGCATGTACCCGGCGAGGCAGACCAGGTCGACACCGCGCGCGCGCAGCGCCTCCGCTACCGCGCGATCATACGCGTCTCGGTCGGGGTAGTCCTTGGGACGAATGACGAGTCTCTCGACCCCCGCTGCTGCCGCGCGCTCGAGTCCGCCCGCATCGGATCGATTCGAGATGACCAGGCTGACACTCGCGTCGAGTCGACCGGATGCGATGGCGTCAATGATCGCCTGCAGGTTGCTGCCGCGACCCGAGATGAGGACCCCCAATCGACGGTCCATCACTGATACCGAACGCCGCTCCCACGTTCCACGGCGCCAATGACGGCCGCCGTGCCTTCTCCCGCTGCAGTCAGGCCGTCAAACACCGCCTGCGTGTCTCGCTCGCCACACACGACGATGAGGCCCACGCCCATGTTGAAGGCGCGCAGCATCTCCGCGTCCTCCACCCTCCCGAGTCGCTGAATCAGGCGAAAGAGTGGCGGAACCGTCCACGTGCGGCGATCGACGACGGCGCCGCACCCCGCTGGCAGCACTCGGGGCAGGTTTTCGGTGATGCCGCCACCGGTGATGTGCGCCATGCCCTTGACGAGTGTCGCAGCGAGGAGCGGCCGCACTGGGCGCAGGTAGGAGCGATGTGTCGCCAGGAGTGCCTCGCCGACCGACATGCCGAGCTCGGCCTGATGCGTCGAGGGCGACAGGCCGGCGACGTCGAACAGCACGCGCCGCGCGAGCGAATAGCCGTTCGTGTGCAACCCGGAAGACTGAAGGCCAATCAGCACGTCGCCAGGCGCGACTCGGCGCCCATCGACAATGCTGGCACGTTCAACCGCACCAACGATGAAGCCGGCGATGTCGTATTCACCGTCCGCGTAGAACCCTGGCATCTCGGCGGTCTCACCACCGATGAGCGCGCAGCCATTCTCACCGCACGCACGCGCGACGCCCGCGATCACCTGCTCGGCCACGTCGGGAGAGAGTCGGCTCGTCGCCAAGTAGTCGAGGAAGAAGAGCGGAGAGGCCCCTTGAACCAAGATGTCGTTCACACAGTGATTGACGAGGTCCGCGCCGATGGTGTCGTGCCGCCCCGTCATGAAGGCGACCTTCAACTTGGTGCCGACGCCGTCGGCACTCGACACCAACACCGGCTCACGAAACTGCAGCGGATCCAACGCGAACAGACCACCAAAGGATCCGATGTCCGAGAGCACACCACGCGTGAAGGTGGCCCTCGCGAGCGACTTGATACGTCTGACCGTTTCGTTGCCCGCGTCGATGTCGACGCCCGACTGTCGATAATCCATCTAGAAGTCCAGATCTCGAATGAGCGACTTCATGAATACCCTGGACGGCGAACCTTCTTGGGCGCTCCAGTACCCGCGCCGAACGAACGCGAAGAAGTGCTCTTCGTCCAGGTCTTCCTCCAGCATGTCGAACCCCTCGCCAACCAGCGCCAGCGCGGCCTTGCGATCCGGGTGTGCCTCCAGCACCGGCAGCATGACGGCCGTGTTTCTCAGCGCGACCGTCGCAGCCGCCAACGCCACCGGTGCGCGAGTCGAATCCTGCGAAGGGACGCCGACCGCGAGGAGCGCCTGTGCGGCCGTCGGTCGACCCTTGACTGCGAGCGCCGCCAGCCCATTGGCGGCGTTACGCAGTAAGGCTTGGAACCCTGCGTGGCGATCAGAGAACTTCAGCGTCTCAATGAGGAAGCCTTCGTGCGATCCGCAATTGACCTCCAGAAGGCAGATGCCTGCCGCAATCGCCGGTTGACGCGCGCGTGGCGCGCTGCGCTGCAATCCCGCAAGCGCCTCAAGGGATCGCTTATCGCCGATCCGGCCCAGCGCGATCGCGGCATTGTCCTGCAGTGGCCCATCCTGCAGAGCAACTTTCGTGATCGCGTCCAGCGCGTATTGGGCCTTGTGCTCCCCAAGCGCTTCGATGACGGCGCTTCGAAAAAGACCCTCGCCTCGCCCGACGTCACGGACGAGCGGTCCCTGCACCCGGGGATCGCTGCCGTGGGCCGCCAACGCGCGCACTAGGGCGGGTCGAACAAACTCCGCCACTTCTGTGTCCAACGCAGCGAAAAGCTGGGGCACCAGCGCCGGGTCTGGATTGCGCTCGAGATAGCGATACGCCACCGTGCGCAGCCGATCATTCTGGCTGACCAAGGACTCGCGTACGGCATCGCGCGTTCGCACATCGTTGAAGCCGGTCAAGAGCACGAGCGCGCGAAACCGGACGTATCCGTCTCGGTGCTCGGCGACAGCCTGCAGCAGCGCGGGAACCGCCTGGGGGCCAGGCACGCGGCGCACGAGGCTCGACGCAGCGATTCGAATGTCGTAGTTCAGATCCCCAAGCTGATCGATCGCCCGCGCAAGCTCTCCAGCGGGTATCTGCCGGGGTGCCTTCGGCTCGGCCGTCCGAGACTGACTCGAGGCGCCGCCGACGCACAGCAAGAGAACGGCGCAGGTAGCGGGCACAAGCCCGCCGCACGGCCGTAAACGGGGAAACCAGAACGACATCGTTCAGCTCGAAACGGGCTCCTTCTCGATCTTGTCCAGCTTCAAGGCGAGCTGCAGGTACGAACGTTCGTTCTGCGGGAACACGACAGGGTACACGCCGGTATAGCACGAGGTGCAGTAGTGCTGACAGCCGCTCCCTACAGACCTGAGCAGGCCCTCCAAGCTCAGGTAGCCGAGGGTGTCCGCTTCCACGAAGTCGCGAATGCCTTCGACCGAGTGCGTCGCGCCGATGAGCTCCGACTTGCTCGGCGTATCGACGCCGTAGTAGCAGGGAGAGATCGTCGGAGGACAGCTGATGCGCAGGTGCACCTCTCGCGCGCCGGCCGCGCGGACCATCTTGACGATCTTCCTGCTCGTCGTGCCCCGCACGATCGAGTCGTCGACGAGCACAACCCGCTGGCCATCCAGGATGCTGCGGACGGGATTGAGCTTGACCTTCACGCCGAAGTGGCGAATGGACGATTGCGGCTGGATGAACGTTCGGCCCACGTAGTGATTGCGAATGAGCCCCATCCGCAAAGGGATGCCGGATGCCTCCGCATAACCCATTGCCGCGCAGACCCCAGAGTCTGGCAGCGGCACGACGACATCGGCGATGGCGGGCTGCTCCCGCGCCAGCTCGCGCCCCAAATTGGTGCGAATCTCGTTGACGCTGCGACCGAACACATCGCTGTCCGGACGCGCGAAGTACACATGCTCGAAGACGCAGTGGGAGAGCGGCGCCGCCGGGAACGGCTTGAACGAACGGAGGCCGCTGCGATCGATCACGAGCAACTCCCCCGGCTCGACGTCGCGAATGTACGTCGCGCCGATGAGATCCATCGCACACGTTTCCGAACAGACGACGTACGCATCACCGAGCCGACCGAAGGCCAATGGCCTGAACCCGTGAGGGTCACGAACGGCCATCAGTTTGTCGCGAGTCATGAGCACGAGGGAGAACGCACCCTGGAGCTGCGAGATCGACTCGACTAAGGCGTCCTGAGCGGTGGGGGCTTTCGACCGTGCGTACAGGTGCAACACCACCTCGGTGTCGGTGCTCGACTGGAAGATCGAGCCCTGCAGCACCAAGTGCTCGCGAAGCTCACCCGCGTTGACGAGGTTGCCGTTATGGCCGATGGCAATCTGGCCGTGTGCGCAATCGATGAGGATCGGCTGGGCATTGGCGAGACGACTCTCTCCGGCGGTCGAGTACCGCACGTGGCCCATCGCCAGGTCGCCTGGCAGCTTCGCCAGCGTCTCACCGTTGATGGTGTCAGCGATATAGCCCATCGCGCGTGAGACCCGGACCTGCTCGCCATCCGATGCCGCGATGCCTGCGCTCTCTTGCCCGCGATGCTGGAGCGCATAGAGCCCCAGGTAGGTCATGTTGGCCGCTTCGGGATGTCCGAAGATGCCGAAGACACCGCATTCGTCTTTGAACTTGTCCAGCATGCGTGTCCTTCGTCGGTCTGGTTAGGCGACGCGCTGGGTGAATCGATCAGCGATGGCCGACGCCCACGGCCGCTCCGCCTCTTCCACCTGAAGGTCGACTGCTGTGCGGCCGCCAATCGCGATCCTGAGCCGGCCGCCGCCGGTGTTCCCGATGACGCGCGCGGGCACGCCTGCGGCCGTCGCCCGCGCCAGGACTGCGGGCACGTCGCTCGCTCGTGCTGACACGACAATACGTGAGGCCGACTCACCGAACAAGGCCCCAGCATCATTGATGGTGTCTCGCGAGCTGACGCGGACACCATCAATCTGGACATCCGCACCGACCCGCGCGTCGAAACAGCACTCCGCCAAAGCGACGGCTAGTCCGCCGTCCGAGCAATCGTGGGCCGATCGGACCAGCCTGGAGTCGGCCAGCCCGACAATCAGCGTCTGCAGCGCTCGCTCCTTGTCCAGGTCAAGGCTGGGCGGCGTTCCCTTGACGATGCCGTGAACCGTCGCGAGGTATTCGCTGCCCCCCAGCTCGCCGTGCCCTTCTCCGAGCAACACAATCGCGTCGTCGGGGCCGACGAACCGGCGGCCCAGGGCTCGGTCGGCATGCGGCAACAAGCCCACGACGCCCACGACCGGCGTCGGGAAGATCGCCTTCCCGTCGGTTTCGTTGTAGAGGCTCACGTTGCCGCCCGTGATGGGAATCGAGAGCGCGCGGCACGCGCTCCCCAAGCCCTCGACAGCCTGCGCGAACTGCCACATAATCGCGGGCTTCTCGGGATTACCGAAGTTCAGGCAGTTGGTCGCCCCGAGGGGTCGGGCCCCCGCGCACGCGACATTGCGGGCTGCTTCAGCTAGCGCGTGCATCGCGCCCAGGCGTGGATCCAAGTAACAGTAACGGCTGTTGCAGTCCACCGACATCGCCAGCGCCGCGTCAGTTCCCTTCACGCGCAACACGCCGGCGCCCATGCCGGGCAGGACCACGGTGTTGGTCTGGACCATGTGGTCGTACTGCCGGTAGATCCACCGCTTGCTGGCAATCGAGGGCGATCCGAGGATGAGCAGGAGCACGCGGTTAGTCGTCGCGACGTCCGGCGCCGACGCGATTGGCAGCGCCTCCAGATCCAGTGTCTGCGCCGTCTCGAGGGACGCGGGCCGCTCCGTTGGGCGCCGATAGACGGGAGCTTCGTCGGTCAAGGCGCGATTCGGAATCTCGGCAACAACGGCGCCGCGCTCCTTGACGCGCAACATCCCATCCGCCGTCACCTCGCCGATGCGAACGGCGTGGAGATCCCATTTCTCGAAGATTCGCTCGACTTCGGCTTCACACCCTTTCTTCACGACGAGCAGCATCCGCTCCTGCGATTCCGACAACATGATCTCGTAAGGCGTCATGCCGGTCTCGCGCTGTGGCACGTGGGACACGTCGATCTCAACACCGGCGCCGCCACGTGAACCCATTTCCGTCGTCGAGCATGTCAATCCGGCGGCCCCCATGTCCTGGATACCGATGAGCGCGTCGGTCTGCATCACCTCGAGACAGGCCTCGAGCAGCAGCTTCTCCATGAACGGGTCGCCAACCTGGACCGCGGGCCGCTTCTCGGCGCTCCTCTCATCGAACTCGGCCGAGGCCATCGTGGCGCCGTGAATGCCGTCGCGTCCCGTCTTGGCCCCAACATAGTAGACAGGATTGCCAACGCCGGAGGCGACGCCTTTGATGATGTCGCTCGTCTTGGCGATCCCGATACAGAACACGTTGACGAGCGGATTCCCTGCGTAGCAAGGATCGAAGGCGACCTCGCCGCCAACGGTCGGAATGCCGATGCTGTTGCCATAGCCGGCGATGCCGGCGACCACCCCTTCGAGGAGTCGCTTGGTCCCGGGTGCGTCGAGCGCGCCGAAGCGCAGCGAGTTCAACAGGCCGATGGGCCTCGCCCCCATCGTAAAGATGTCGCGAATGATCCCGCCCACACCAGTCGCCGCGCCTTGATACGGCTCGATGAACGACGGGTGATTGTGCGATTCGATCTTGAAGACCGCCGCCAGGCCGTTGCCGATGTCGACGGCGCCGGCGTTCTCACCGGGCCCTTGCACGACCTGGGGCCCCTCGGTCGGGAGCGTTCGCAAGTGGACGCGCGAGCTCTTGTAGCTGCAATGCTCCGACCACATTACGGAGAAGATGCCGAGCTCGGTGATGTTGGGCTCTCGTCCGAGAAAGCCGACGATGCGGTGGTACTCGTCTGGGGTGACACCGTGACGTTCGAGAACCGTCGCGTCGATCATGACTGGGCTTCACCGCGTGGGAGAAGTCGAGGCCGTTGAACTCGTCGTCGCCACATCTGCAGGGTTCGCGCCCGCAGCGACGGCATCGACGACCGATTGAAGGATGACGAGACCGTCAGTGCCCCCGAGGAGCCGTTCGCACGCTCGCTCGGGATGCGGCATCATGCCAACCACATTGCGGCGCTGGTTGCAGATGCCGGCGACGTTGTGGACCGAGCCGTTCGGATTGGCCGCGTCGTCGACCTGACCCGACGGGGAACAGTAGCGAAACACCACCTGGCGATTGGACTCCAACCGCGACAGCACGTCCGCGTCCGCGTAGTAGTTCCCCTCACCATGACCGATGGGGATCCGAAGCACTTGCCCCGCCTGTGCGCGACGCGAGAACGGCGTGTCGGTCTGCTCGACGCGGATGTACAGGTGCTCGCAGCGATACTTGAGCTCTCGATTGCGAAGCATGGCGCCCGGCAGCAATCCGGACTCGAGCAGGATCTGGAAGCCGTTGCAAATCCCGAGCACGGGACCACCACGATCGGCGAACGCTTTGATGGCCGGCATGATTGGCGAGAAGCGCGCCATCGCACCCGTGCGCAGGTAGTCACCGTGCGCGAACCCCCCAGGCAAGATCACGACGTCCGCGTCGTGCAGACTCGTGTCCTTGTGCCAGACGAGCTCAGCGCGCTCGCCCAACACTTGCGTCGCCGCGTGATACGCGTCGTGATCGCAGTTCGAACCCGGGAAAACCACAACGCCGAATGTCATTGTCCTAGTGGCGCTCCGTCCCACGCCCCCACAACGCCCTCACCGGCTCCGACGCGTCGGCGGACAGGACGGCTCGAGTGCTCGAATCCTTGGTCATTTCGGGCCTCGCTTACTCCACCTCGACGCGGTAGCTCTCGATGACCGGGTTCGCCAGGACTTTATCGGCGACCTCGGCGGCCAACGCCTTCGCGGCATCGACCTCGGTCGTCTGCAAGTCGAGCTCGAAATACTTCCCTTGCCGCACATCGTCCACGTTGGCGTAACCCAGGGAGTGCAAGGCTTCGGCAATCGTTCGACCCTGCGGGTCGAACACGGATGGTTTAAGCGTGACGTACACGCGTGCGCGCATTCAGCTCCTCGACAAGGTGTGCACGGGCTTAGACGCGAACACCCGGTTGAAAATCTCGTCCACGTGCCGGAACTGCTCCTCCAAGTCGAACGCCTGCTCGATCTCGGCCAGCGAGAGCACGCGGGCGACGTCCGGATCGGCCAGGAGGAGACCCTTGAACTCTCTTTGCTCCTCGAACGACCGCATGGCGTTCCGCTGCACCCACTCGTAGGCCTGCTCGCGCGAGATGCCACGCCGAGCCAACTCCAGCAGCACGGTGCCCGAGAACACGACGCCACGCGAGCGTTCGAGATTCTCGCGCATCCGGTCGGCGTACACCACCATGCCTTGAACGATGCGCGTGAAACGCCGAAGCATGTGGTCGAGCGCGATGAAGCTGTCCGGCAGGATCACTCGCTCCACCGAAGAGTGCGAGATGTCGCGCTCGTGCCAAAGCGCGATGTTCTCGAACGCGGCCTGGCAATTGGCGCGGACCACCCGGGCCAAACCCACGATTTGCTCGCAGCCGATCGGGTTGCGTTTGTGTGGCATCGCCGAGGAGCCCTTCTGTCCCTTCGCGAACGGCTCCTCTAGCTCGCCGATCTCGGTCTTCTGCAACCCACGGATCTCGAGAGCGAACGTTTCGAGTGATGCCGCGGTGATGGCGAGGGCAGCCAGCAGCTCGGCATGGCGATCGCGTTGGATGATCTGGGACGCCACCGGCGACGGCTGCAGGCCCAGTCGCTGGCAGACATCGGCTTCGACCGAGGGCGGCAAATGGGCAAACATCCCGACGGCGCCGGAGAGCTTGCCAACACTGACGCCGGCTTTGGCGCGCTGCACACGCTCGACGTCGCGTTGCAGCTCCGCGTACCACAACGCGAGCTTCACACCAAGCGTCATGGGCTCGGCGTGCACACCGTGCGTACGGCCGATCATGGGTGTGCGGCGGTTCTGGAAGGCTCGGTCCTGAATGGCCGCACCCAAACGTTGAAGGTCCCCGAGGATGACGTCACAGGCTTCCCGCATCTGCAGCGCCTGTGCGGTGTCGATGACGTCGGACGAGGTCATGCCGAAGTGCATCCACCGTGCCGAGGGCCCGACCTTCTCGGCCACGGCGGTGGTGAACGCGATCACGTCATGTTGGGTGATCTGTTCGATTTCCTCGATTCGGGCGATGTCGAACGCGCCTCGCTCACGGAGGTCTCGCGCGGCCTCGGCCGGGACGATCCCGGCGGCCGCCATGGCCTCGGCCGCCGCAACCTCCACGCGCAACCATGTTTCGTAGCGACGCTGGTCGCTCCAGATGCAGCCCATTTCCGGGTGGGTGTAGCGGGCAATCATCCGACGTCCAGGCGCTCCCGATGAATCTGCAGTCCGTTGGCGTTGCCGAGAACAGTGGCCGACAGCGCGTCACGCTGGAAGAGATCGGTCGCCACACGCTGAATGTCAGCCGCCGTCACGGCCTCGATACCGGCCAGCGCTTCGTCGAGCCCGTACAACCGATCGAAGTAGATGGCCTGGCCGGCCAGGTGAAACATGCGGTTCGAGGTACTTTCCAAGCTGAGGACGCGGCTCCCCTTCAGGTGATCCTTTGCGCGTCGCAACTCGGCGGCGGATACCTCGTCGCGCTTCACCGCGCGCAGCTCTTCGACCACCAGGTCGAGCACCTCGCCCACGGCCTCGTTGGCGCATCCCGCATACACCGTGAACGCGCCGGCGTCACGGTATGCGTGATAGCCGGAGAAGACGGCGTACGCCAACCCACGTCGCTCACGAATGTTCTGGAACAACCGCGAGCTCATCGATCCACCGAGCAGGGTGTTCAGCACGCTGATCGTGTAGCGCTCGGCGTGGTCCTGCGGATAGCTGTTCGCGCCGATGCAGATATGACTCTGTTCGAGCTCCTTGTTCCGGATGATCACCTTGGGAACGACCACCGGAGGCGTTTCGTCCGCTCGGCCACTCCCTGGACGCAGGTCACCGAACCGTTCGTTGACGAGATCACGCAGCCGAGCGTGATCCAAGTTGCCGACAGCCGCGACGATCAGATTCTCCGGCGTGTAGGCCTGTCGGAAATACGATGACAACAACTCGGAGGTGAACGATTCGACCGTCTCCCTGAGACCGAGAATCGGTCGTCCGAGCGGGTGGTCCTCCCAGAAGCCTTGCGTGAACAGCTCGTGGACGAGGTCATCGGGTGTGTCCTCGACCATCTTGATTTCCTCGAACACGACCTTCTTCTCGCGATCGATGTCATCCGGGGCGAACGCGGGATTCCGGACGATGTCGGAGAGGATGTCCAGCGCGAGGGGGAGATGCTCGTCGAGCACCTTGATGTAATAGCTGGCGTACTCGCGCGCCGTGAACGCATCGAGCTGTCCGCCAATCGAATCGATGACCTCGGCTATGTCCTGTGCCGAGCGCGATTCGGTGCCCTTGAAGAGCATGTGCTCGACGAAGTGTGCGATACCGCTGCGCTCCAGCGTTTCGTGGCGCGACCCCCGCGTCAGCCAGACCCCAATTGTGACCGAGCGCACCTGTGCAACCTGCTCTGTGAGGATTCGCAGGCCGTTGTCCAGCGCGTCGGTGACAATGGGTGAATTCGGCAATAGAGAGCTCCGCAGCCTACGCGAAGGTGAACGGAATCGGCTGACGTGGCGTAGAGGCATTGGAACACGGCGCTCCGCGCTCTGGCAAGCCTGCGTGCGCATGATAAGATCGAGTGTCGGCTCGACCAGCGACCTCACGCGTGGAGGCTCAGACCGTGCACGACCCCGACCCCGTTGACCAGCAGACGCGGCCGGACCTCGCCGAGCTGGAACGTCCCGCCCTAGAGGCGTGGCTTCGCGCCCACGATCACGAACCGTTCCGGGCTCGGCAGATTTTTCGCTGGCTGTACCGGCACGGCGTGACCGACCCGGCTGGAATGAGTGACCTCTCGATCGGGTTACGCGCGACGCTGGCCGCCGAGTGTCAGGTGTCCACACCCCAGATCGCGTCCCGGGAACGGTCCGGGGACGGCACTGAGAAGTTCGCGCTGCGGTTGGGGGACGGCCGCGTCATCGAGTCGGTGTTCATCCCGGATACGCCGGCGATGACCTTCTGCGTGTCGACCCAGGTGGGATGCGCGATGGCGTGTGCGTTTTGCCTCACCGGCAAGATGGGTCTCGTGCGCCATGTCACGGCGGGCGAGATCGTCGGCCAAGTGCGCGTGCTCGCCAATGCCCTGGATCTCCAGTCGACGCCGTTCAACATCGTGCTGATGGGGATGGGTGAGCCGCTGCACAACTATGACGAAACGATGAAAGCGCTGCGCATCCTGGCCGACGAGCACGGCATGGCGCTACCGATGCGCCGCGTCACCTTGTCCACGGTGGGCGTCCTGCCGGCCCTCGAGCGCCTGGCACGTGAACCCCTGATGCCGAACTTGGCGATCTCACTGCACGCGCCGACCGACACACTGCGCGGCCAGCTGGTGCCCATCAATAGGAAGTACGGCGTGGCCGAGATCATCGATGCCTGCAAACGGTTCCCGCTGAAACGCCGCAATCGGATCACGTTCGAGTACGTCCTGCTGGCTGGTGTCAACGACAGCGTCGAGGACGCGCGACGACTCGCCGCTCTGCTGACAGGTGTCAGGGCGAAGGTGAACGTCATCCCGCTCAACGCCGCAGCAGGTATTCCGTTCGAGCGGCCGTCGGACGCCGCCATCGACCGGTTCGCGAGGACCCTGGCCGACCGAGGAGTGGTCGTTTCCGTTCGCAAGAGCCGTGGGCGCGACATCCGCGCGGCGTGCGGGCAACTGATCGTCGAAGGGCAGAGACGCTCCCCGGGTCAGGCGCTCGCCCTGGCCGCCTTCGGCGGCTAGCCCAGGCGAGTGGCCTGTCCGCGCCAAGCCTGCGAGCCCGTGAGCGTTTGAACAGGCGACAAAGTGAGCGCTACGAACTGACCTCGCCAATCACGCCGTCACCGGACGCAGAGGCGATTGTCACGTCGAGCCATTGATTTCTCGCGTGACCACTGGGAATCCGCACCTTCAAGTAGTTGCCAGTCACGGCAAGGGTGCCGTCCTCAATCGTCAGCGCCCGATGCGTCGTTCCTACCTGACTGGCTCGAAAACTCGACGTCAGCGTCGACGCCACCGCACGGACGCTGCGAGCGCGCTCCCGAATGACCGTGCCGGGCACCTTGTGGGGCATCGTCGACGCCTCGGTCCCCGGTCGATCCGAGTACGGGAAGACGTGCACGTGCGTCACGGGGGATGCACGGAGGTATCGCGTCAGCTCGTGGAAATCCTCGTCAGTCTCACCCGGGAAGCCGACGATCACATCCGTGCCAATGCTGGCGAGCGGCAGGTCGCGCCGGATGCGATCCACCAGATCGGCATAGTCGCGCAGCGTGTACGGTCGGCGCATGCGCGTCAGCATGCGATCGCTGGCATGCTGGAGCGGCAGGTGAAAGTGCGGGGCGAAGCAGGATGACTCCCGTACGAGCTCGGTAATGTCGGATCCACAATCCATGGGCTCGAGCGAGCTGATCCGGAAGCGCATATCGGCGGACGCTGAATCCCGAAGTGCGCCCAACAGATGCGCCAAAGAAGTACGGGGCGACAGATCGCGCCCGTACGAGCCCAGGTGGACGCCGGTCAGCGCGATCTCGCGATACCCCGCGCGACGGGCCTCGTCGACCTGTCGCAGCAAGTCACCAATCGGGACGCTACGTGGGGCTCCCCGCGTGACCGGGATGATGCAGTAGCTGCACGCCTCGTCGCAGCCCGTCTGCACGCGAACGGTCAATGCGGTCCGCCCCGCAATACCCGGCTCGAGGTGTGCTCCGCAGGCGCCCTCACCCGTTCCAAACCGCTCAGCGGTCGTCGTCAACCCGAGCTCGTCGACCATGCGTGCGAAGTCATCCTTGTCTGAGTTGCGCACGACCCAGGCGACGTTCGGGAGCGCCTTGACTTCGTCCTCACATCGAGTGGCGTAACACCCCGTGAGGATGATGCGCGCGTCCGGATTCGCGCGAGCAATGCGACGCACGATCTGGCGGGCGCCCTGGTCAGCCGACGCGGTCACCGAGCACGTGTTGACAAGCACCACGTCCGCGGATTCGGCCGGCGCGGGTTCTCCGCCACGGCCCAGGAGCGCCGATTCAAGGCGCAAGGAATCGGCCTGGTTCACGCGACAGCCGAATGTGACGACGGCGTACTTCATGAGGGCTGCGCCGCCCGCTCCCCGGCCAACAGCGCTTTGCGACCGATGTCTCGACGGTACTGCATGCCGTCGAACGACACGAGATCGACACCCTCGTAGGCGCGGCGGATGGCCTCGTCATAGGTGCGAGCGCCGCCCACAACCGTCAGGACTCGCCCACCCGCCGTCACGATGTGGCCTTCGCGCAGCGAGGTGCCGGCGTGGAAAACGCTTACGTTCGACAGCCGTGCGGCGGCCTCGAGACCCAGAATCACGCGACCAACGTCTGATCGCTCCGGGTAGCCTCTTGACGCGAGCACCACGCCGACGCGCGTCTCGGCAGCCAACCGCACAGGCGCGGCGCGCAGGCGGCCCTCGGCCGCTGCCATGAGGAGCGGCAGCAGCGGCTCATCGACGAGCGACAAGATGACTTGCGCCTCGGGGTCCCCGAGCCTGACGTTGAACTCGATGACCTTCGGTCCATCCGGCGTCAGCATCAAACCGACGTAAAGAAACCCACTGAATGGATGCCCCTCGGCGGACATCCCGGCAAGCACGGGGCAAACGATCTCGCGCACGATGCGGTCGTGTAGACCCGCCGTAACGAGGCGACTCGGCGCAAAGGCGCCCATGCCACCGGTATTGGGGCCTTCATCGTTGTCGAAGATCCGTTTGTGATCCTGAGCCGTGCCCAGCGTCAGGGCCCGGATACCGTCGCAGAGGGCGAAAAACGAAACCTCCGGGCCGGTCAGGCACTCCTCAAGGACAACCCTCGCGCCGGCCGATCCGAAGCGCTGCTCAACCATCGCCTCTCGGATGGCCCTTTCGGCGCTCTCCATCTCAGACGCGATCACCACCCCTTTGCCGGCCGCCAAGCCGTCGGCCTTGATCACTAACGGGAACCCAAGGATCGCCGATTTGGCCATGTCGAGCGCCTCGCGGTGAGTGTGGCAAGTGAGAAAGCGGGCGGTGGGCACCCCGTGTCGGTGCATGAACGCCTTCGCGAACGCCTTGCTCGTCTCGAGTCCTGCGGCGGCTCGTGTCGGACCCACAATGGCGCGGCCGGCTGCGTGAAAGCGATCGACGAGTCCGACGCTGAGGGGCAGCTCTGGACCAACGATCGTGAGGTCAACCCGCTCGCGGTCTACGAGCGCGAGCACCGCCTCCGCGCTCAGAGGGTCGACATCGATCAGCCGAGCCACCCTGGCGATGCCGGGATTCCCCGGGGCGGCGAGCACAGACGCGGGGCCGACCTCCGCAGCGCATCGCGCGGCCAGCGCGTGCTCGCGCCCTCCACTTCCGATGACGAGAACATTCATGAAATCAGCGAGTTAGGTTAGAAGACTGGAAAAAAATCCAGGGGCAAGGGGACCGGACTATTTCGTTGACCTAGGGGATGAATGCGCCTAGAATCCGCTCGGCTTCGTGCTAGCCTAACATATTTGGTCACTTGCCAATGTGACCCCGATCCGAGCCACCCGTGAAAGGGGTGTGATGATTCGTGGCTGAAGTGAAGATCCAGGAGGGTGAATCGATTGAGAGCGCCCTTCGCCGGTTCAAGCGGAAGGTTCAACAGGAAGACATCATCAAGGATATTAAGAAGCATTCCTTCTACTTGAAGCCGGGCGACAAACGCCGAGCCAAACAGGCTTTGGCACGCAAACGCAATCGGAAGAAGCTCCGACGCGAGCTCGAGTAACGAGTTCGCACAGGAATAGCCGGATCGAAGACCGACCCCGACGAGGTAGCGACCGATGGAGTTCCAGGACAGGACCCTCAGGTGCGTGGACTGCGGTGCGGAATTCGTTTGGGCGGCGGGCGAGCAGCAGTTCTTCGCCGACAAGAACTTCAAGAACGAGCCAAAGCGTTGCAAGGGTTGTAAGGTCAAGCGGGCCAGTCGGCCGGCAGGTCCGATCAGTCCGGTGGCTCGGGAACGTGTCGAGACGGTGACCAGCTGTTCGGCCTGCGGCAGGGAAACCACCGTGCCTTTCCGGCCGACCCAGGGTCGTCCCGTCTTCTGCAGAGAGTGCTTCCAGTCCCGGAAGTTTGCCGGGGCTGGCGGCCTGTAGCCTCCAGCGGTTCTCCTCAGATGAACATGGACCCCCGCGCGGAGCCCCAGCCCGGCGCCGCGTGTGGGGTGTGCTAAGCTCACCCGACGCGCGAAAAAGTGGAGCTTGTTCATGCACATCGAAGAACGAGCTGTCGGCGACGTGACAGTGCTCGACCTCAAGGGTCGGGTCACTCTCGGCGAAGGCGATGAGCTCCTGAAAGACAAAATAAACAGTCTTATCAATCAAGGGCGGCGCAAGCTCGTGCTGAACCTGGCTGAGGTGCCGTACGTCGACTCGGCTGGTCTGGGCGAAATCGTTCGCACCTATACGACCGTCAGCCGCCAGGGAGGTAGTCTGAAACTGCTCGGCTTGACCAAGCGGATCCAGGATCTGCTCTCCATCACGAAACTCCTAACGGTATTCGAGCACTTCGAGTCGGAGCAGGAAGCCGTCAAGAGCTTCTCCGCATCGGCGAAGGTCTAGTGTCCGCCTAGCGCCCACAGCACCCGCGCGAGCCGACTTCCGCAACGTCGGCTCGCGGCCAACCCAAGCGATGTCTGATTTCACCGTGCGTGCCGATTCGGTCAATGTCGAACAGATCATGGACCAGATCCGCGCTCGTATCCGCGAGAAGCGCGGTGTCGACTACACGGAACAACAGATCCGCGAGATGGCGACGGCCAAGCTCAAGAAGTTCCTGGATCCGCGCGGCGTGCGGTCAGATCTGCTCGAGCGGTTTCGCAGCGCGCAGCCGATCTACACGCCGCCCGAGTTGCCGAACTACGCGTTCGAGGAACAGACACTCTTCGATTCGCATCGTGGCCCACTCCGGGCGATCCGTCGGCTGCTGCGGCCCATCCTGAAGTTATTCTTCAATCCTGGTCCGCTGATTCAGGCACTGAACATCCAGTCTCGACTCAATACGCTCCAGGCCGAGCGTGAGGCGCGCCGCGAGGCCGCGCGTCACGGCATGGAGCAGCTGTACTACGAGGTGATGCACAACTTGGTCGTCGAGACCACCCGCATGGCCATCGAGGTGAAGAACCTCAAGATGAAGGTGGAGTCGCTCACAAGCCGGCTGGAGTTCAATGAGCGCCGCGCGCGGGCTCTCGAAAGCGTCGTCGTGTACAAGCCGAGCGAGGCAGGGGCAGCCACCGATGTGGCGCCGCAGTTTACTGAGCTGCTCCGGTCCAGCGAAGCGGGCACAACCTCACCAACCCCCGCCGGATCGGGCACCAGCGCTGGTGCTCCCGAAGGCCCGGGCCAACGCAGTCGTCGGCGTCGACGGCGTCGAGGACGGCGAGCCGGTGGACCGGCCGCCGCGCTGATGGCCGGCGCCACGGGAATGACGAGCGGCGGCGGGACCAGTACCGGGGACACGCAGGGGGGTCCAGGCGCAGACGCGGACGATGGTGGTGCAGATGACGACGGTCCGGACACCGAAGGCGCCGCGAACGAGGCGACCCACGCGGAAACACCTGGGGCCGAACCAATCACACCCGCGGACGAAGGCTCGCCCACGGTCGACCGTGGACCGGATCCCGATAGGCAGTGAAGCTCGCGATCGTCGTTCAACGCTACGGCGAATCGATCAACGGCGGCGCGGAACTGCATGCGCGTTACGTCGCCGAGCGATTGGCGCGCCACGCCACTGTCGAGGTCCTGACCACCTGTGCCCGTGACTACGTCACGTGGAAGAACGAGCTGCCAACCGGAGTCGAGACCGTCAACGGCGTTCAGGTCCGGCGGTTTCCGGTCCGACGCGAACGCGACCCCCTCATGTTCGGACGCCTGTCCGAGGCGGTTTTCCGGCGCCAGCATTCGGTAGACGACGAGCTTCGCTGGCTGGAATCGGAAGGGCCCGATAGCCCGGGGCTCATCTCGTACTTGTCCAAGCACGCCTCTGAATTCGACTACTGCATCATCTTCAGTTACCGGTATCACCATGCCTATCACGCCGTCCGTGCGGTTCCGAACAAGGCGATTCTGGTACCCACCGCGGAGCGCGATCCGGCTGTGGGGTTACGGATCTTTGGTCCGATTTTCCGAGGCGTGCGGGCCCTGATGTACAACTCGCCCGAAGAGCGGGCCATGATTCAGGCGGTGTCGCAGAATGACGCTGTGCCCTCGGTCGTGGTCGGCGTCGGTTCGGAGATTCCGGCGAACCCGCAACCTCAACGGTTCCGGCACAAGTTCAACGTCCGCGGACCGTTCGCGATCTACGTCGGTCGCATCGATGAGAACAAGGGCTGCAAGGAGCTCTTCGATTTCTTCGGCACCTACCTCGACGAAGGTCGAGGGCGATTGTCGCTCGTGTTGATCGGCAACGCGATCCTGCCGGTGCCGCCGCATCCACGCATTCGGCACTTGGGCTTTCTCGAGGATGCGGACAAGTTCGACGCGATTGCGGCGGCGGACCTGCTCGTCATGCCGTCGTACTTCGAGAGTCTGTCCATGGTGGCACTCGAAGCGTGGGCGCTCGGTCGGCCGGTTGTGGCCAACGGTCGATGTGACGTGCTGCGCGGCCAATGCGTACGCAGCCACGCGGGGCTGTACTACGAGAACCGTCAGGAGTTCGTCGAGACGCTGCGAGCGCTGGAGCGAACGCGATGGCTCAACGTGACGCTTGGGCGCAACGGGCGAGAGTTCTACAAGGACCAGTACGATTGGCCCGTGATCGAGAGGAAGTACCTCGACGTGATCGGTCGCTTGAGCGGGAGCTCTGGGGCCGACATCGAACCCCTTCCGGGTTGGTTTGACCGTCTACGCCCCGAATGTCCGGCGTCGGCCGACGTCGTCGCTGCGCTGCCAGCCGGTCCCGTCGTGGCGCAGGAGATGGGGCGGGAGCCGTACGTCACGCCGCCCACGCCCCCACCAAGACGGATCCCGGAGGGCACCCGGCCTCGACCCGTCCACCAATCGCACGGCAACCGCCCAGCGCCTCAGGCGCCGGCCTCCAGCGCCGACCGCGGTGGTAGGCAGGGGCCGCCGCGATCGTTCCACAGCCGGCGCGGGCCGCACCGCGGGCGACCTCGAGGCGGCAGCCCACGGAGCGGCGCATGAGCGTGGCCGGCCAACGGCCAGCCGTGCATCAAGTATTGGCGACGCTCGGCTACGGTGACGCGATCGGCCACGAGGTCCTGGGGATTCAGCGTGTGCTGCGCACGGCGGGTCTCGAGTCAGATATCTTTGTGGAGACTGCGGATCGTCGTCTCGAGCCGCTGACGCGCGACTACCGCGAGCTGGTCGACGCCAGTCATCCGGACAATCTACTGCTCCACCACTTTTCGATCGGCTCCAAGGCGTCGCGAACAGCGTACGCGTTGCCCGAACGGATGGCTCTCATCTATCACAACATCACGCCTCCGGAATACTTCGTCGGCGTGCACCGCACGCTCGCGCGCCAGTGCTTTCGCGGGCGGCGAGAGCTGCGTGCATATGTCGACCGGTGCGAACTGGCGCTCGGCGATTCGGAATTCAATCGGCAAGACCTCGAGATGCTCGGCTTCCCTCGGACCGAAGTCCTGCCGGTCGTTCCGGACCTTTCGAGGCTCGACCTTCCGCCGAATCCATTCGTGGCGCATCAATTCGACGACGACTGGACGAACATCCTGTTCGTCGGTCGGGTCATCGCCAACAAGAAGGTCGAGGATGCGATCCGCGCGTTCCACGCGTACCACACGCTGATCAACCCTCGGTCACGGCTGCTCATCGTCGGCATCTTCAGCCTGTTTGAGCGGTATCTCGCGTCGCTCAACCACCTCGTCGCCGAGCTCGACCTGCATCACGTGCACTTCACGGGGCACGTAACCGATGAGGAGCTCGTTGCGTACTACGAGATCGCCGATCTCTTTCTCTGCCAGAGCGAGCACGAAGGCTTCTGCGTGCCTCTGGTCGAGGCGTTTTACATGAGGGTGCCCGTTCTCGCCTACGCGGCAACCGCCGTTCCTGACACGATGGATGGCGGGGGCGTGCTCTTCCACGACAAGGATCCGATGTACGTCGCGTCGCTGATGGACGCGATCCTGTCAGACGAGGCGCTCACCGACGCGATTCTCGAGCGGCAGGACGCGGCCGTCGAACGGCTCCGGAGGAAGGACTTCGAGGGCACATTACTCCGCTTCGTCGATCGCATGCTGAAGAGTCCACGGACGGGACGTGGCCGCGTGGCGTTCGACTTCTGGGAACAGTTCGACGATGGCGAACGGCTCGAGGCACTGCGATTGTATCGACCGTCCCTGTACAAGGCCCTCCCGTTTCCCGCGGAGGCCGACGGCGACACCGACCCCAGGCGTGCGGCCGGAGTGCGATCGTGATCGTCAACCAGTGGGTCCCGGCGGCGCACCGGGGCGATGCGATCGGTGACAGCGCACGACGGATGCGTTCAATCTGGCGCGAGCTGGGGCATGCGTCGGAGATCTATGCGCTCACGATCGACGACGACCTCGAGGGCGACGCCCGTCCCTTCTCCGATCCGGGGGCCTCGACGGGTGACATCACCCTGTTCCACTACGCGTTGCCGTCAGCGATGACGGAAGCCTTCGCGCGGCTGCGCCGGGGCGGGCGCGTCTTGCAGTATCACAACGTGACGCCAGCCGCGTTCTTTGCTCCGTATGATCCCGCGCTGTTCCGTCTCGCGTCGCTGGCTCGCGCCGAGCTTGCCACCCTCGTCGGGCGGGTCGATCTGGCCCTTGGCGTCTCGAACTACAACCGCGAGGAACTGGAGGCGCTCGGCTTTTCGCCCACCGGCGTGCTGCCCCTGGCCGTCGACACGGGCCGTGTGACGCGCGCGTCGGCAAGTCCCGCCATCGACAAGATGCTGGACGATGAGTTCGTGAACTTCCTGTTCGTCGGTCGCGTCGCGCCGAACAAGAAAATCGAGGATTACATCCGGCTGGCTGAACACTACAAGCGCTACGTCGACGCGTTCTATCGATTCATCTTCGTCGGGCGGTATGACGTGGTGCCGCGGTATTATGCGATGGTTCGTGCGCTCATGACCGACTATCGCCTGCTCCACGAGCGGTTCATCTTCACCGGCCCGGCGTCAGACGAGGAGCTCGCGTCGTACTACAGGCACGCAGCCGTGTACATCTCGCTCAGCGAGCATGAAGGCTTCTGTGCACCGTTGCTCGAGGCGATGGCCGTGGACCTGCCGGTTCTCGCGTACGCGGCCGCGGCCGTGCCGGAGACGCTCGGCGGGGCCGGTGTGCAGTTTGCGCCCAAGGATCTCGAACAGGCCGCGGAGCTCCTGGGCGTGCTCGCCTTCGATGAAGGCGTCAGGCAATCGGTCATCGCGGGCCAGCGACGCCGTCGGCAAGACTTCGCCGAGGAGCATCTCGTGCAGGATTTGGCGGCGCTGGTGGGCTACACAGGTGGATCGTTCACGCCACGGACGGGACGAGCGACAGCGGCCTCGGACTACCCACCGGCATGAAGATCGGCATCGTCATACAGCGGTATGGGGCCGAGGTCCTTGGCGGCTCGGAGCAGCTGTGCCGGCTCCTGGCGGAACGGCTCTGCACGCATCACGACGTCGAAGTCCTGACGACGTGCGCGCGCGACTACGTGACCTGGAAGAACGAGTATCCGGAGGGCTCAGACCGCATCCGCGGGGTCACGGTCCGACGTTTCGGGAACGCGAGGATCCGTGACCTGGAGGCGTTCAACCGGTATTCCGACTGGATCTACCACAATCCGCACACACGCACGGACGAGATCGAGTGGTTGAAGCTACAGGGTCCGTGGTGCCCGGCGCTCATCGAGCACCTCCGCAAGCACCACCAACAGTTCGACGTGCTGATGTTCTTCACCTACCTCTATGCACCCACGGTGATGGGTCTGGACGTGTGTCCAGGCAAGAGCATCCTCGTGTCGACGGCGCATGATGAGCCGGCGATTACGCTCGAGGTGTTCAAGGACGTCTTCAGTCGGCCGGCGGCGATCTGTTACCTCACCAACAGCGAGCGCGAGTTCGTCCAGGAACGGTTTGTCGACCGGCCGTTACTCGAGGACGTGATCGGCGTCGGCATCGATCTGCCGCAGCAACAATACTATCCGCGGATGCCGCCGGCGCCGGACGAGACCGGTGACGGATCGATCGAGCCGGTCGACCACCGCACGTTGCTGCCAGGCGACGCGGAGCCTCCGGCGCACGTGCCCCCGCATCTCCTCACCCGTGGGTCGGTCTTCCGCAGGCGTCATCGGTTGTACGGGCCAGTGATGCTTTATGGCGGCCGCATCGACCCCGGTAAGGGATGTGAGGAGCTGCTGCAGTACTTCAGTGAGTACGTCAGGGAAGGCGGCGAAGGCACGCTGGCGTTGATGGGGGCGAAAATGATGCCGCTCCCAACCGAGCCGTACGTGCGGTTCGCCGGACTTCTCTCGGAGCGGGAACGCGTCCAGGCTCTCGAAGCCGCGACGGCGGTGGCGTGCCCTTCACCCTACGAGAGTCTGTCGCTTTTCGCGCTCGAGGCGATGTCGGTCGGCACGCCGGTCTTGGCCAACGCCCGTAGCGCGGTCTTGGTCGAGCATTGCACCAACAGCAACGCGGGCCTGTGGTACGCGAATCGCGATGAGTTCGTCGAGTGTCTGAAGCTGCTGGTGAAGGATGCCCGCTTGCGGGAGGCGCTCGGACGAAACGGTCGCGAGTACGTCAAGCGCCACTACCGCTGGGACGTCGTGCTCGGCAAGTACGAGCACCTGTTCGCGAAGGTCCGCAACGGTCGCTGAGCTTCGGAGTCTCGGACCGTTCAACTGGCGTCGTCAGCGCCGCCGCCCTCGCCTCCTCCAGACGGATGCCGCCTCCGGCGCGGCCGGATGTCGTACCGCTTGATCATCTCGCTCAAGGTCGTCGGCTTGATGTGCAGCAACTCGGCGGCTCGCTTCTGCACACCGCCTGCTGTCTCAAGCGTCGACTCTATCAGTCGCTTCTCGAAGCCCGTGATGACCTCTTTGAACGAAATGCCTTCGGGTGGCATGACGAATGACGGCGGGTAGAACGCCGACGGCCTCCGCACCTGATCGGGGAGAAGGTCCACGCCAATTCGAGGTCCAGCCGTCAGCACCGCCGCCCGCTCGACGACGTTCTCAAGCTCACGAACGTTACCCGGCCAGTCGTACTCCGCGAGCACGTCAAGGGCCTCGGACGTCAACTCCAAGACGCCTTTACGGTTCTCGTCGCCGTGTTTCAGCAGGAAGTGCCGCGCTAGGAGGGGGATGTCGTCTCTTCGATCCCGTAGCGGCGGCATGTCAATCGAGACGACATGGAGGCGGTAGAAGAGGTCCTCTCGGAACCGTCCCTCGGTCATGAGCTGCCGTAGGTCGTGAGTCGTCGCGGCAATGATGCGCGCGTCGACGCGGATCGTTTCCACGCCGCCCAGACGCATGAACGCGCGATCCTGGATCACGCTCAGCAGCTTGGCTTGCGTGTCGATCGGGACGTTGGCGATCTCGTCGATGAAGATCGTGCCGCGATCCGCCAGATCGAACAGGCCTTTCTTCGGGCCGTCCGCGCCTGCAAAGGCTCCCGCCACATGGCCGAAGAGCGTGGACTCGAGCAACTCAGCGGGCTGATTGCCGATGCTGACCGTCACGAACGGGCATTCGGAACGCGACGAGTTGGAGTGGATCGCCCGCGCGACCAACTCCTTCCCCACGCCGCTCTCGCCATGTAGCAGGATGGGCGAACGGCTGGGCGCGGCCTGGATGATCAGATCGAACACCTGGCGCATCCGAGGGCTCTTGCCGATGACGTTGCCGAACTTATGGTACCGCTCCTGGATGTTCTGGCGAAGGTTGCGGTTCTCGTGCACCAGGCGGCGACGCTCGAGGGCGTTTCGGACGACCACCAGCACTTCATCGTTCTTGAACGGCTTGGTGATGTAGTCGAAGGCCCCCGCCTTCATGGCCGAAATCGCGCTCTCCACCGAGGCAAAAGCCGTGATGATGATCACCGCCAAGTCCTCGTCAATCCGTTTCAGCTCGTCAAGCGTGGCGATGCCGTCGAGGCCGGGCATCATGATGTCCACGATGGCGGCATCGAATGGCAGCGATCGAGCCAGCGCCAGGCCCTCCTCGCCGGACGTGGCGAGACGGACCGTGTACCCTTCTCTGGAGAGCAGCGCTTCGAGGATCTCGCGCATGATCTCCTCGTCGTCGACGACGAGGATCGTGCCGTTTTTTTTCGTGACCATACTATCCGCGCGTGGCGGAGCGCGCCGCCGCCGTGGCGCGTGGGAACGTCATCGTGAATCGCGTGCCGTGACCCAGTGTGCTGTCGCACTGGAGGGATCCTTGATGCTCTTGCACGATGCCGTACGTGATCGACAGGCCCAGACCGGTACCGCGACCGATGGCCTTGGTCGTGAAGAACGGATCGTAGATGCGAGCGAGCTGCTCGGGCGGAATGCCGGATCCCGTGTCCGATATCTCGGCCACGATCTGACCGTCCTCGACGCGAGTCAGGACGGACAACCAGCCGCCGCGAGGCATGGCGTCGCGCGCGTTCAAGAACAGATTGAGGAACACCTGTTGGAGCTGGTGCTCGATGCCGAGCACGATGGCAGGCATAGGCGAGAGTTCACGCCGGACCTTGATACGACCCATTTCAAGCGGATGCTCGAGCAGCGAGAAGACATCACCGATGACCGTGTTGAGGTCGACGATCGTGCGATCGCCGCCCGGAGTTCCAGGGCGAGACAGGGTCAATAGACCATTGACGATCTTGGCGGCACGGAACGTTTGGCGCTCGATCTTCTCAAGAAGCAACGTCTTCGGATCCCCAGGCTCGGCACCCTCGAGGAGCATCTGCGTGTAGCTGGAGATCCCGGTCAACGGCGTGTTGACTTCGTGGGCGACGCCGGCCGCGAGCAGACCGAGCGACGCCATCTTCTCGGAGATCTGCAACTGCTCTTCGAGACGGACGCGATCTGTCATGTCCTCGACGAGCAGAATGGTCCCTTCCGACCCATCCAACGCGGAGGGATTCTGAAGCGGGACGACCGTGGCGTTCACAAGAAGCCGCGGGGAATCCCCGGTAGGTGTCGGGCGGCGGCTCGTCAACGGCACCTTGAACAGCGTGGCCCCGTCCGGATGATCGCGACGCGCGGCGCTCAAGGCCTCGACGAACGGCCCCTCGAAGACGTCCGCGAGCGTCCGACCGACCGCCTCGGACGGCCGGACACCGTAGATGCTCGCGAGCGCGTGGTTCCAACGGATGATCCGCTGGTCACCATCGAACACGACCAGCCCGTTGTCGAGCGACTCGAGGATGTTGTCGTTGAACTCTCGCATGCGGCCGAGCTCTTCGGCCTTCAAGTGCAACTGGCGGTACAGGCGGCCGTTCTCGATGGCAGTCGCGACCTGCGCAGCCACGGCCGTGAGCAACGCGAGATCCTCGCTATTGAATGGCTCGTCGTCTTCCTTCCGACTCAAGGCCAGCGCAGCAATCGCCACGCCCTCGAAGATACACGGCACGAAGTAGTAGATGCCCTGGTCGCGCCAGAACTCCACTTCTTCAGCTGAGAATCGCGTGGCGGCGATCGGATCGTCCAGTGCGACCGTATGGCCCGCGTCCAGCCGCGGTACCCAGCTGGAACCGCGCAACAACCGGGGAACGGAGGTCGAGAACCCGAACTCGCTAATCGGCCGGAAGTCTCCCTCCCGATCGTCCGCGAGCATCAGCGCCATGCGGTCGACGACGAGCGTCTCGACGACCCGCGACACCAGCCGCTGGCTGAGCCTCACCACATCCAGGTCTGCGTTCAAGTCGCGCGCGAACGCGACGAGCGCGCGGCGATAATCGTACCGGTCTCGGTAGAACATCCGATCGAGACCGTTCTGCATCGCGACCCGAACCGGCTGCGCGACCAAGACGACGATGATGGTCGCCAGCAGCGCGATGATCCAGTTGTGCGGATCGGTCTGGCCTCCCGTCAGGAAACCGACCATCTTCAGCATGGCGACATACAGCACGACGCTCGCCATGAGAAACGCCGTGTATCCAAGGCCGCGCTTGATGATGACTTCGACGTCGCGGAGGCGGTACCGAACGATCGCCGAGGCAAAGGTCAGTGGCACGAGCCCCAGCGGAATCGCCGTCAGCTGCAGGGCAAGGGGCGGGTTCATGCCGAGCGCCCACGGCAGTGCGTATCCGAGGACAAACGGCCCCACGCCGAGCGCCGTTCCCCAGGCAATCCAGCGTAGTTGCCGGCGTCCCGTCAGCGAGGTGATCTGTCCAAACGCTCGAACCAACACCACGACGGCGGCGAGCCCGCACAACAGCAGGTAGAGAAGCTCGGCGCGATCGAGGAGCTCGACCAGCTGCGCAAAACCGCTGCCGTCAACCTGGGCGCCTCTTGCAATCGCCAGCACGCGCGCGGGACCCAAGGCGGCGGCCGGAGTATAGAGCAACGGCACCCAGAAGCGGCCTGGCCCGGTGCGTCGCTCCGGGAAGACGAGCGTGAAGTGCAGGAGCAATGGCGGCAGCACCGTCATCGCAATCGCGTCTCCCCAGTAGAACACCCAGTCGAGGCGATCGAGCGGGCCGTTGAAAGAGAACGAGAACGCTCCAAAAAAGCTCACACACAGCCAAAAAAAGTGGAGCGTGGCCTGATCAGTCGGCCGGAGGAGACGGACGGACGCCCCGACGAGCAGCGTGAACAGCCCGACCGCGGCGAGCGCGTAGTACATCGCTCTGGGGGCAGGCAACGGAGCGAGCGAGACCGTAAGCGCTCGACGCTCACCTAACCGCACGAGCGAGTAATCCAGTCGAGTGCCGGCCCGGCCGCGGTGGTGAAATGCGATCACGTCGGCGACCGTTTCGATGGGTTGCCCATTCACGGCAACGAGCAAATCGCCGGGTCTCACGCCCGCACGTGCCCCCGCCGATCCACTGGCCACCTCCGCGGCGGTGACACCTTCCGCTCGGGTGCTCCACAGAATGCCGTCCTCAACCGCGTGCCAACCGGATCGGAGCGTGATGTTCGCGACACCAAGCACGATGAGCAGCGTCACCACGGTCAGGGCCAAGGCGGACCCGCTCACGGAGCGAAAGCGCGCCTGGTGCCGAGCGGGCGTCATCGGGAGGAGGGCCATGAGACGTTCGCGCTATTACATCATGCAACTTCAAGCAAGATAATGGGTTCAAGTCGACTCCCCTGAACAGCTTCGGCCACGATCCAACAGGATGGATGATCGATCGCGATTCTGGCTGAAGCCTCCGCCACCGGCACGGAGGGCACGCCCGCGAAGGAGCGGAGTGGGGCGTCGGAGCCCCCGCGCCGCGGCTGAGCCGGGGTTCGGGCCGGAGCCGATTGAGATTAGAAATGCAGTGTGACGCCGCCGATGATGCGCTTCGGCGGCTGGACCGTGAGCAGCTCGTCGTACACCGTTTGTTCGCTGCTGACGTCGCGAAAGGAGTTGCGGACCGCGATGAGCGCCTCCCACTTCGCGCTCGTAAAGTTCAGGAACGGCAGGCTCTGCCTCACCTGCACATCGAACCGGGCGTCGACGCGCGATTCGTCGCCGTCCCCTGGTTGCGCGTACCCGTTGCCCACGCGGTAGAAGACCAAGATGCGGGTGGCGGTCTCCGGCACTTCCGCCCGCATCGTGGTCGTGACGTCCTGCAGCCGTTCCCTGCGCGCGCGCACAGCCGACGGCGGGACCACCAGGATGTACCCAGCGTCCCGCGGCCCGGTCATCTGAGCCAGCGCCGCCGAATACACCACAGACGCGTGGAATCGCGGTCCGAATTCCGTGCGCATGGCCACCGAACCACCGCGCGCGTCGACGTCGCCGGCCGTCGACACGACGTAGTGGCCGATCTGCATTCCTAGAACATCCGGCGCAACCGCGCCGAACACCGTCACCATCTGCCGGTCGGCGCGCTGTGTAAACGCGCGGACCGCAATTGTCGTCGGCCCCCACTCGCGCTCGGCGGACGCGCTCAGTTGCGTGGCGCGCTGGGCCCGAAGGGAACGTCCGTGGTCCGCGGCGGAGAAGGTGCGCTGCGGAGGCAGCCAGATGCCTTCTTCGCTCGGGGGCTGAAACTCCTGCGCGCCCGGAGCGTCCGCGCGACTCGACAGCGCCACCGCCACGCGCGTACGCGCGAGCGGCTTGATCGTGACTTCGACCCGCGGGCTGAGCAGATTTCGCTCATCTAGGTAGTCGAAACGCTCGTACCGCCCGCCATATGCGACGGCGAGCGCCGGCGTCAGCGTCACGGTCTCGAAGCCGTAGATGCTGCCCGCATTCCGCGATCCTTCGCGTACGGCGCGCAGCGCGAGCGGGTTCCCCCCTTCGTAGCGCTGCGTGCTGTAGGACATGCCGACGTCTCGAGCGCGGTGCGCTGCGCTGCGAGTTTGATAGGCACCGGCGATGATCCACGATGACAGATCGCCCTCATTCAGCGCGCCACGGATGATCCAATCCGCGTCCTCCCCGACCGGCGCGCCGACCTTGATGTACGCGATGCCGCGGGCCATGCTCGCGCCCGACAACAACTGCTGCGGCGAATCGAACAGATTCGTGGTCAGCAGGTTGACCTGACCGAAAAGCGGCGCGTCGGCAAAGAAACTCGTCGCGGCACGCGCGTGGGACGACACCGCGCGACCGAGCCGCACGGCCACTGCCCGCGTGGTGTCGAGCGAATCCTCATCGTCGTCGATCGGGTCGCCGGGGATTGAGACGTCGCGCAGGACGCCGCGCCGCAGGTGACGAAGACGCCAAGCGGTGTCACCGTGGTCGTCTTCCGCGGAGCTTCCAGCCGTCACCGAAGGTGCCGGGGCGGTTGACGCAACTTCAGGCTCCGGTTCTGGTTGCGCGCTCGCGGCGACACCAATCCCAGCGGCCAGGATCGTCGGCGACGGACTCGACTTTCGGATGGCAAATGACGATGCGGTGCGCGTCCGAGGACGGACGTCGATCAAGCGAGGTCTCGGCGAGATGTATCCGCTGAAGTGGGCGCGAACGAGGTAGGGACCAGGAGTGAGGGTCGTCAGCTCGAAGCGACCGCGCTCGTCGGTCACGGCGAATGTTGTCGTGGCGCCGATCACCGTGACGACCGCGCCCGCCACAGGCTCACCGCGATCGTTTCGGACCGTCCCGGCTAACGATCCGACCGGGCCGGGCGCCACGTCACGTGGGACGAACCCAGGCGACGCAGGCTGACCCAGAACCTGCCACCCGGAGAGGGGCGTGCGCTGTGCCCAGACGTCCTGAGACGCCGCCAGGAACACGAGACCGCTCAGCAGTCCGACCGCCGATCGCATCCCTGTTCCAGACATGTTCTACCCAATCCCCGATCACACCGGCTCGGTCTCATCCGCCAAACGCTGTCTTCGCAGCGGTTCTAGGATCCGCTTACGGAGAAGTTCACGTCACGCGTCAGCGTCTTGCTCGCGAGCTTGTCGGTGACCTTAATCTCGAGACGATAGTCGCCTTCCGGGAACGAGGCGAGCGGCACCGCCTGTCCGGTCTGCAACTGATGCCCGGCCGCGAAATCGAACCCGGGCGGCAGCGTCTGTGCATTGAGCGCCTGCGCGTTGGTCTTGTTGAAGAACTTCTCGGCGCCGTTCTGCTTGACGTAGAAGCTGTAATCGACCGTGACGTCAGGCTTGTTCGCCGCATCTACCCGGGCGTTGTAGATCAGCATGAAGGTCGACAACTCCTGCTGCTTGGAGAACCTGCCATTCAGGTTCGGCTTGATCTCCATCGCGCCCATGGCATACGGTCGCTCGGCCTGCTGCTGCGGCGTCAGGGGTGCGGGAAGTTCCTCGATGTTCCCTAGCAGGATCGAGCTGGTCGTCAGCTCGGCGGTCCAAAGGTTCGGGATTTCGATGCTCTGTTTGATCAGCGACATCTTGGGCGCGGGAGCCTTTTTGTCCCTCGGGGTCGGTTCCTTCGCCACAACCGTGATCTCGTAGTTCCCCGGTGCCACGGTGAACGAGCGATGGATATTGGCGAGACCGCCGCCATCAAGCGCGGCCATCGTCATGTCCTCGTAGGCGTACGCATTCTTCTTCTTGTTCTTGTCCTTGTCCTTGTCGTCCTTGCCGGCCGGCGGCGGATTCTTGTCGACGACGCGCCAGTAGAGCGCCACCTGCTTGCCCGGGATCTTGGCGGCGTCCACCGCGACAGTGAACGGCACGTACTGCATGTTGCCTTGAGCCTTGAGGAGATCGTTGTGGACCCATGAAAGCGCTAAGTCGTTGGCAGCGGGTTGACCGGTTGGGGGGCCGTCGACGACCTTGACGATCGTCTGGAATTCCTTCTTTTCCGCGTCGCTCAGCTTGCGCTCGCCCTGTGCGAGCAGGCTCGCCGCTGTCACCAGAACGGCTCCAATTCCGAGCACCAGTGCGCTGCGCTTATTGACCATGACTCCATTTCTCCCCATAAAGGACTTGCACAACCCGTTCATCATAGGCAGGCTGGCACACCAAGTCAAACCGTTCTCCCGTCAGCACTTCAGCCACAAATCTGCGGCGTCGACCGTGCTATGATCGCAGGCTGGATTGCGGCGGCCACCGGCACGTCGGCGTCCGCTTCGCTATGTCCGCTCTCCTAGACGACTGCCTCGTCATCGTGCTGGCCGGAGGCGCTGGGGAGCGGCTGTACCCCCTCACCAAAGAGCGCGCCAAGCCGGCGCTCTACTTCGGCGGCCCGTACCGGGTCATCGACTTCGCGCTCAGCAACTGTCTGAACTCAGGTCTGCGCAGAATCTTCATCGCCACGCAGTACAAATCGCTCTCCCTGAACCGGCACATCCGGATGGGATGGAGCATTGTGTCGGAGGAGCTTGGCGAGTTCGTCGAGATCTTGCCGCCGCAGAAGCGCGTCAGCGAGCATTGGTACCAGGGGACGGCGGACGCAGTGTTTCAGAACCTGTACTCGATCGTACGCGAGAACCCGCGCTATCTCATCATTCTGTCCGGCGATCACGTGTACAAGATGGACTACGCGCGGATGCTGCGCAGCCACCAAGAACGCGGGGCCAAGGTGACGTTAGGAACAATCGAGGTTCCCGTCGAGGACGGACGTCGCTTCGGTGTCATCGCGATCGACGAAACCGAGCGTGTGACCGGATTACAAGAGAAGCCCGACAACCCCGCGCCGGTTCCCGGCAATGCCGACGTGGCGCTGGCTTCGATGGGCGTCTACATCTTCGATACCGACGTCCTCATCAGGGCGCTGGAGGACGACGCGGGTCAGCCGACCGCGCACGACTTCGGCAAGGACATTATCCCCGCGCTCATCAGGAAGCTGCCGGTCTATTCGTACCGGTTCTACGACGAAAACAAGAAGGCGGCGAAGTACTGGCGCGACATCGGGACGCTCGACGCCTACTACGACGCCAACATGGACCTGTGCCACGTCAGCCCTGACTTCAACTTGTACGATCCCGAGTGGCCGCTTCGCACGTATCAGCCGCAGGCGCCTCCGGCGAAGTTCGTGTTTGCCGAAGCCGGCACACGGTGTGGCCAGGCACTCGACTCGATCATCTCGCCCGGCTGTATCGTCTCCGGGAGTTCGATCTACGGGAGCGTCCTGTGTCCCAACGTCCGGGTGCACAGCTTCTGTCAGATCGAGCAGTGCATTCTGATGCCTGGCGTCCGCGTGGGGCGTCACGCGCGTATCCGGCGGGCGATTATCGACCGCGACGTGCTGATCCCGCGTGGCGCGCGCGTCGGCTACGACCCCGAAGAAGACCGACGGCGCCACACCGTGACCGACGCCGGCGTTGTCGTGGTCGCCACCGATGAAGAGCCGTTCATCGGTCCCATCGAGGAAGAAGCGCTACGCCTGGAGGCAGAAGCCGACCGGCGGGGTGCCAGCGTCTGACGCGCAGACCTGACCTATCGCACAGCACGCAGGGGAGACAATGTCGTGAAGATCACCAGAGTTCACGGCCGCGAGATTCTCGATTCACGCGGCAACCCCACGGTTGAGGTGGAAGTGACGCTCGGCGACGGCGCCTGGGGCCGGGCGGCGGTGCCTTCGGGGGCGTCGACTGGCGAGCGCGAGGCGCTGGAACTGCGAGATGGCGACAAGGGACGCTATCTGGGCAAGGGTGTCCGGAGGGCCGTGGCCAACGTCAACGGTGAGATCGCCTTATCGATCGTCGGCAACGAGCTCGATCAGCACGGGCTCGACGCAGCCATGATCGCCCTCGACGGCACAGCAACCAAGAGCCGACTCGGCGCGAATGCGCTCCTCGGCGTATCGATGGCCGCCCTTCGGGCGGAGGCCGCGTCGAAGCGGGTCCCGCTCTATGTTCACGTGGGCGCGCTCTATCAGAGCGAGCGCTTTACGCTCCCCGTGCCGATGATGAACATCCTAAACGGCGGCGCGCACGCCGACTCGAGTGTGGACTTTCAGGAGTTCATGGTCATGCCAGTCGGCGCTCCCTCGTTTGCCGAGGCGCTCCGAGTAGGCGCGGAGATCTTCCACGCGCTTCGCGGGATCTTGAAGAGTCGCGGTCAATCGACAGGCGTCGGCGATGAGGGCGGGTTCGCGCCGAACCTGAAGTCGAACCGCGAGGCAGTCGAGGTCGTGCTGGAAGCCGTCGGCAAGGTTGGACTGAAGGCGGGCCAGGATGTGTTCATCGCTCTGGACGTCGCTTCCTCGGAGCTTTGGGCAGGCGCCGGGCGATACGTCTTCAAGAAATCGGGCGAACCCGACCGCACGTCCGAGCAGATGGTCGAGCTGTACACCGATTGGATCCGTCAGTACCCGATCGTCTCCATCGAAGACGGTGTGGCCGAGAGCGACTGGGAGGGTTGGCAGCTTCTCACCAAGGCCATCGGCAACCAGGTGCAGCTCGTCGGCGATGATGTGTTCGTGACGAATCCGGAGATTCTGAGGCGCGGCATCGCCGAGGGCGTCGGCAACGCCCTGCTCGTGAAGCTCAATCAGATCGGCACCGTCACCGAGACGCTGGACGCCGTGCGCATGGCGACCAGCGCGACCTACGCGACGATCATGTCCCATCGGTCAGGCGAGACCGAGGATGCCACCATTGCTGACCTTGCCGTCGGCACCGCGTCAGGCCAGATCAAGACGGGGTCTGCCAGTCGAACCGACCGCGTGTGCAAGTACAACCAGTTACTGCGGATTGAGGAGGAACTGGGCGCCCAGGCGAGGTATGCGGGGCGGGCGGCCATTCGCGCTCTCCAAGCCTAGAGGAGGGAACGTGCATCGGGTGGTGCTGCTGCGACATGGCGAAAGCACGTGGAACAGGGAGAACCGCTTCACCGGGTGGACCGATGTCGACCTCTCGCCGAGAGGCGTGACCGAGGCGGCGGAAGCGGGCCGTCTGATGAAGGACGCCGGTTACGCGTTCGACATCGCGTACACCTCGGTGTTGAAGCGCGCCATTCGGACGCTGCATCTCGCGCTCGAAACGATGGATCTCGCCTGGATTCCCGTCGTGAAGAATTGGCGATTGAACGAGCGTCACTACGGTGCCTTGCAAGGGCTCGACAAAGCCGAAACCGCCGCCAAGCACGGGGAGGAGCAGATTAAGATCTGGCGCCGCAGCTACGACGTCCCCCCTCCGCCGATGACGTTGGACGACCCACGCCATCCGTCGCGCGATCCGCGATATGCGTCGCTTTCCGCATCGGAGCTGCCGTTGACGGAGTCGCTCAAAGACACCGTCGCTCGCTTCCTGCCCTACTGGCACGGCACCATCGCCCCAGAAGTTCAGTCGGGGCAGCGCGTGCTGATCGCCGCGCACGGCAACTCACTGCGCGCACTGGTGAAGTACCTGGACGACCTGTCTGAGACAGAGATCGTTGAGCTCAACATTCCAACCGGAATTCCGCTGGTGTACGAGCTGGACGAAGATCTGAAGCCACTCCGCCACTTCTATCTGGGCGACGCGGACGCTGCTGCGGCTGCCGCCGCGAGAGTGGCGAATCAAACGAAGTGGTGAGGGAGCTTATTCGACTGGTTCGGTCGTCTCGTCTGCCGCGATCCGCAAGGAGCGCAGGAACCGCCGATCGTTGGCGGTAATCTCAAGGATTCGTCGCGGGGGCACCACCCGAGGGGGAGTGGCCACCTTGGTCAACGTGGCCGTCTGCGAGCGATTGACGAATCCTACGACGGCCTCAAGCGTCAGCTTCATTTCAAACCCGGCGGCGCGCGCTTTTTCCCGGCACGCCTCGACCTGAGCGTTCTCGGCAACTGCCGCCGCGATCGCGTCGGCCAGCTCGCGCGCGAACCGGTTCACCACGTCGTCCATGACTCGCTACCTCCCAGGGCGCCGGGTCTCGGAAGTTGCCGGGGCATCGGCGCGTTGGCATCTCGCTCACGATGCCGTGGCGGCGAGCCACAAGTTCAGATCGGGCTTCCTGCCCGGCAATCTTGAGTCTAAGCCCAAGGGTCCATGTCGTCAAGCACTTACGGCGATCTGGGGCAGGGTTCGCCACGAAAAGGGCAACTCTGGCACGGCAAGCGTCGCCGTGTCCCGAGTGTGACGCCAGCGGTGTGCCAGAGCCAGCGCCGTCAGAGGGGCGCGGAGGAGGTGCCCGGCTGGTCAGGCTACAATGCCGCCACATGTCCGAACTCGGCCTCCCAGGGGAGTTTCCTTTCACCCGAGGCATCCAGCCCACGATGTATCGCGGCCGGCTCTGGACCATGCGCCAGTACGCCGGATTCGGGACCGCCGCCGAGTCCAATGCACGGTACCGCTATCTCCTCGAGCAGGGCGTCAGCGGCCTGAGCGTGGCATTCGACCTCCCCACACAGATGGGCTACGACTCGGACCATCCGCTCGCCCAGGGCGAGGTGGGCAAGGTGGGTGTCGCCATCGATTCCATTGAGGATATGGCGCAACTCTTCGACGGGCTCCCGCTGGGCAAGGTGTCCACGTCAATGACCATCAACGCCACAGCGGTGATCCTGTTGGCCCTGTACGTCGCGGTGGCGCGCCGACAACGGGTGGCCGCGGCCGCGCTCAGTGGCACCATTCAGAACGACATCCTCAAGGAGTACGTGGCGCGGGGCACCTACATCTACCCGCCGCGCGCCTCACTGCGGATCGTCACCGACATCTTCGCCTACTGCGCCAAGGAGCTGCCCAACTGGAACACGATCTCGATCAGCGGGTATCACATCCGCGAGGCTGGCTCGACCGCGATCCAGGAGGTCGGTTTCACCTTCGCGCATGCGATCGCCTACGTGCAGGCCGCGGTCGACGCGGGGCTCGACGTCAACACGTTCGGGCAGCGAGTATCATTTTTTTTTAACGCGCACAACGATTTCCTTGAAGAGATCGCGAAGTTCCGCGCTGCTCGTCGATTGTGGGCACACATCATGCGCGACCGCTTCGGCGCCACCCATCCACGTGCGCAGCAGCTCCGTTTCCACACACAGACCGCCGGCAGCTCATTGACCGCGCAGCAACCCCACCACAACATCGTCCGCGTGTCGCTGCAAGCCCTTGCCGCGGTGCTCGGCGGCACGCAGTCGCTTCATTGCAACGGGTTCGACGAGGCGCTCGGACTTCCGACCGAGGAGGCCGCACGCCTGGCCCTTCGGACCCAACAGGTCATCGCCGCTGAGACCGGCGTGACCAACACCGTCGACCCTGTCGGCGGCGCGTACGCCATCGAGGCCGCAACGGATGACATCGAGCGTGGCGCACGCGAGATCCTCGATCGCATTGACCGCCTCGGCGGCACGCTCACCGCGATCGAAACCGGGCTGATTCAGCGCGAAATCCAGGAGTCCGCCTACCGTGCTCAAGTCGCCATCGACTCCGGCACGTCCACAGTCGTCGGTGTCAACCGCTTCACCGATGGGAACGGGCGGGAACAGGGCTCGGGTGTGGAGGTCTTTCGCGTCGACCCCAGTATGGAGCGTGATCAAGTCGGGCGGTTGCGCGCCCTTCGTGAGCGGCGGGACGCTGAGTCGTGGCGTCGAGCGCTGGACGGCGTCCGCGACGCCGCGCAGAACGGATCCAACGTCGTCGCGCCAATCGTGCAGGCGGTCGAAGCCTCTGCGACGGTCGGCGAGATCTCCGATGTGCTGCGCGGTGCTTTCGGCGAGTACGCCGAAACGGCCACGCTGTGATGTGCGTTCGCCCGAGACGCTGATGCTCGACGTCGAACACCTGACCACCATCTTCGATCTGCCGTCGGGTCCCGTGCCAGCCGTGAACGACGTGAGCTTCATCGTCGGGCCTGGCGAGACACTGGGGCTGGTCGGAGAATCGGGCTGCGGCAAGTCGGTGACCGCGCTGTCGATCCTGCGGTTGGTCCAGCCGCCCGGGCACATTGCTGCCGGCCAGATCCGATTCAAGGGACGCGACCTGCTCTCGCTTCCAGAAGTCGAGATGCGCAGGGTTCGAGGCGCCCAGATCGCGCTGATCTTCCAAGAACCCTCGACCGCGCTCAATCCCGTGTTCACCATCGGCGCTCAGATCGCCGAAGCCCTGCTCGTGCACGGGAAGGCCACGAAGGCTGAATCGGGCGGTCGAGCTCTTGGAATCCGTGCACATGCCAGACGCCGCAGCTCGCGTGCGGTCCTACCCCCGTCAGCTCTCGGGTGGGCAACGCCAACGCGTGCTCATCGCCATGGCGCTCGCGTGTCGGCCCTCGCTCATCATCGCGGACGAGCCGACCACGGCGCTGGACGTCACGATCCAGGCACAAATCCTCGATCTTCTGCGCGAGATGCGCTCCTCGCTGCAGCTCTCGCTCCTGCTCATCACGCACGACCTCGGGGTGATCGCGGAGATCGCCGACCGCGTGGCCGTCATGTACGCCGGTCGAATCGTCGAACACGGTCCTGTTCGTGAGGTGCTCCGTCGGCCGCAGCACCCGTATACGCGCGGTCTGCTGGCGTCGATGCCGGGTCGCTCCAAGGGACGGCTTCGTGCGATTGACGGTTCCGTTCCGTCGCTCGGGGCGTTGCCGAGGGGGTGTGCGTTCCATCCACGCTGCCCCGATCGATTCGGGCCGTGCGCCACGAGCGTGCCGGAGGACTTCACCGTTGGCTCCGCACACGGCGTCCGCTGTCATCTGTACGCCAAGCTGCCGGGCGACGTCCATGCCGCTCGTTGAAGTCGAACACATGGTCAAGCAGTTCGTGAGCGGAGGCGGGCTCCTGCGCCGAGGGCACACGATCACCGCAGTCGACGACGTCAGCTTCACAATCGAACTGGGAGAAACCTTCGGGCTGGTCGGCGAATCAGGCAGTGGGAAGACGACCACCGGACGCTGCGCGTTGCGGCTGATCGAACCGACGTCGGGGCGGGTCCGCTTCAAGGGAGACGACGTGCTGCAGTTCTCTACTCGGCGGCTGCGTGAGGCGCGGCGCCAGATGCAGATCGTTTTCCAGGATCCCTATTCATCGCTGAATCCGCGGATGCGCGCGCGTACGATCGTCGAGGAGCCGCTGGTCATTCACCGGATCGGCACGCGGGCGTCGCGCCGCGCGCGCGTCGCCGAGCTCTTCGCGCTCGTCGGGCTGGATCCCGCGCACATCGAGAGGTATCCGCACGAGTTCAGTGGCGGACAGCGCCAGCGCATTGGGCTCGCGCGCGCGCGCCAGCCATCGTTTCTGGTGCTCGACGAGCCCGTGTCCACCCTCGATCTGTCGATTCAGGCCCAGGTGACCTGCCCGGTTTCTTCGGACCAGTCGCTATTGGAGAACAGCGCCGGTACGGGCCTCCGTTAAACAGCCGCTCTTGATCTGCAGCTGGGCTTTGAACTCGGCGGGCGTCAGGTCGCCGAGGCTCA
>Ga0194132_10001989_pt1 | contig 39764 bp, 37 predicted proteins | sample TA2KigOf80mmetaG_FD_148612 | JGI IMG/M metagenome (GOLD analysis project Ga0194132, IMG submission 148612) | Freshwater microbial communities from Lake Tanganyika, Tanzania - TA2015054 Kigoma Offshore 80m | ecosystem: Environmental > Aquatic > Freshwater > Lake | place: Tanzania: Lake...
GGCGTCGCTGCGTTCGCCGTGTCCGGCGCCGCACAGGCTCTCGCTCTCCAGCTCCATCAGCCGGGTCGCGGCGAAGCCGATCATCTCGCGCAGCAACGTCGCGTCGGAACCCTTCTCCAGCAGCGCGCGAAGCGCCATCTTGTCTTCGGTCATCGTGGTGATCTCCAGGTCAGAGTTGCGTGTTGCAACCCAACCCTACCGAAGAGCACCGCGGTGACCACCGCCGTGGATAAGTAGCCCGCCGCCGCCTGACTCGGGGCGGTCTCTGCGGCGGGCTACTTACCCGCGGCTCCTACACCACCCGGTGGGACACGACCCGTGATTGTCCTCTCGCGTGATCGGAGGCCCTTAACCGGGACGCATCGGTGCACGGCCAGATGGGTTCTCCGGTCGAGCCAGAGGACGACAACAACAGAACCTACAGCAAGAAAAATGGGCGGGTTCGAGACCTGCCCTTTCGGTGATCGGTCGACGGCGCCCGCCGCCTACTCGACCAGCACGGGCTCCTTGCCGGCATCGCCCTCGACGTCGTCCTCGTCCTCGCTCTTTCGCCGCACCGTCGCCTCGGTATAGGCGAAGGTGAGCGCGTCGTCCTCGACGTCGACGCGGACGAGGCCGCCCTTCTGCAGCTTGCCGAACAGGAGCTCGTTGGCGAGCGGCTTCTTGAGGTGCTCCTGTATGACGCGGGCGAGCGGGCGGGCGCCGTAGAGCTTGTCGTAGCCCTTGCGCGCGAGCCACTGGCGCGCCGCCTCCGAGAGCTCGATCGTCACGTGGCGATCGCCGAGCTGCGCCTCGAGCTGGATGACGAACTTGTCGACGACGCGCCCGACCGTCTCGGGCGCGAGCGCCGCGAAGGTGATGACCGCGTCGAGCCGGTTCCGGAACTCCGGCGTGAACATGCGCTTGATCGCCTCCTCGTCCTCGCCGACGCGGGTCTCGCGCTCGAAGCCGATCGCGGGCTTGGCCATCTCGGCGGCGCCCGCGTTGGTGGTCATGATCAGGATCACGTTCCGGAAGTCGACCCGCTTGCCGTTGTGGTCGGTGAGCTTCCCGTGGTCCATCACCTGGAGGAGGATGTTGAAGAGGTCCGGATGCGCCTTCTCGATCTCGTCGAGCAGGAGCACGCAGTGCGGATGCTGGTCGACGGAATCGGTGAGGAGCCCGCCCTGGTCGAAGCCGACATAGCCGGGCGGCGCGCCGATCAGCCGCGACACCGAGTGCCGCTCCATATACTCCGACATGTCGAAGCGGGTGAGCTCGATCCCGAGCGTCAGCGCGAGCTGGCGCGCGACCTCGGTCTTGCCGACGCCGGTCGGGCCGGAGAAGAGATAGCTGCCGATCGGCTTCTCCGGCTCGCGCAAGCCCGCGCGCGCGAGCTTGATCGCCGCCGATAGCGCATCGATCGCCTTGTCCTGGCCGAACACCACCGTCTTGAGATCGCGGTCGAGCGCGCGGAGCGCCTCCTGGTCGGAGCGCGACACGCTCTTGGGCGGGATGCGCGCGATCTTGGCGACGACGGCCTCGACGTCCTTCACGGTGATCAGCTTCCGCCGCTTGGTCTCGGGCAGGAGCTTCTGCGCCGCGCCGACCTCGTCGATCACGTCGATCGCCTTGTCGGGAAGCTTGCGGTCGTTGATGTAGCGCGCGGCGAGCTCGACGGCGGTGCGGATCGCCTCGTTGGTGTAGCGCACGCGGTGGTGCTTCTCGTAATAGGGCTTGAGGCCGCGCAGGATCTTCACCGCGTCCTCGACCGAGGGCTCGTTGACGTCGATCTTCTGGAAGCGGCGGACCAGCGCGCGGTCCTTCTCGAAATAGGACCGGTACTCCTTGTAGGTGGTCGAGCCGATGCAGCGGAGCGAGCCCGACTGGAGTGCGGGCTTGAGGAGGTTCGAGGCGTCCATCGAGCCGCCGGAGGTCGCGCCGGCGCCGATGACGGTGTGGATCTCGTCGATGAACAAGATCGCGCCGTCATAGGCCTCGAGCTCGTTGACGACCGCCTTGAGCCGCTCCTCGAAGTCGCCGCGATAGCGCGTGCCGGCGAGGAGCGCGCCCATGTCGAGGGCGAAGATCGTCGCGTTCTGGAGGACGTCCGGCACCTCGCCGGTGACGATGCGGCGCGCGAGCCCCTCGGCGAGCGCGGTCTTGCCGACGCCGGCATCGCCGACATAGAGCGGATTGTTCTTGGTCCGCCGGCACAGCACCTGAATCGTGCGCGCGATCTCGGAATCGCGCCCGATCAGGGGATCGATCTTGCCCGCGCGCGCCTTCTTGTTGAGGTTGACGCAGTAGGTCGTGAGCGCTTCCTGGTTCCGCTTCTGCGACTTCTGCTCGGGCTGGCTGCTCTCCTCCTCGGAGCCCTGCGGCGCGCGCTGCTCGTTGCGTCCGGGCACCTTGGCGATGCCGTGCGAGATGTAGTTGACGGCGTCGAAGCGCGACATCTCCTGCTCTTGCAGGTAGTAGACGGCGTGCGATTCCCGCTCGGAGAACATGGCGACCAGCACGTTGGCGCCGGTCACCTCCTGGCGGCCCGACGACTGGACGTGGATCGCGGCGCGCTGGACGACGCGCTGGAACGAGGCGGTCGGTTTCGGATCCTCGCGCCGGCCGTTGACCAGGCTCTTGAGCTCGGCCTCGATATAGCCCGTGACCTCGCGGCGGAGCTTCTCGATGTCGACGCCGCAGGCGCGCAGCACCGCGACCGCGTCCTGGTCCTCGGTGAGCGACAGGAGGAGGTGCTCCAGCGTCGCATATTCGTGACCGCGATCGCCGGCGAAGGCGAGGGCCCGGTGGAGCGTCTGCTCGAGGTTGCGGGAGAGCATCGCGGATCAGGCCTTCTCAAGCGTGCATTGCAGGGGATGTTGGTACTGCTTGGCGAGGTCCATGACCTGGGTCACCTTGGTCTCGGCGACCTCGTAGGTGAACACGCCGCACACACCGATCCCCTTCTGGTGGACGTGCAGCATGATACGCGTCGCCTCCTCGTGGGTCTTGTTGAAGAAGCGCTCGAGCACCATCACCACGAACTCCATCGGCGTGTAGTCATCGTTGAGCATGAGAACCTTGTACATCGAAGGCTTCTTCGCCTTCGGCTTCGGCTTGACGACGACCCCGGTGCCCGGCGTGCCGGCGGGGTTCCTCGGACGTTCCTCATTGCTCATGCCTGACAGTCCCTGGTCTCTTACCGACGCGACGCGGCCACCACACGCGCGCGCCCCGTACCTATGACGTCCGGAGCGGCGCGGTTAAAGGCCTCGCGCGCGAAACCGGGCGGACTCTAGCACTCACCGCGCGACCCATGCCAGTGCCGTCGCCGCGGCATTCACTGATAGCCGACGAGCCCGTTCCGCCCCACATCGAGCGTGAAGCTCGCCGCACCCGGCGCGTCGCGCTCGAAGCGATGATACGGGCTGTCCGGGCGCTCGTTCTCGCCGCGCGGCGCACCGATTAGCCGGTCGATCGGATCAAGCTTCGCGAGGATCGGTGGAAACGCGAGCGCGTCGAAGCGCGACGACGGCCACGTCCACGCGTTGAGCCGGAAATCTCCGTCCCGGCAGGACGCGGCGAGCCACCAGTAGGCGTTCGACGCGAGCCGGAGCCCGACCGCGGGCGGTGCGATCCCGCTTCCCTCGACCGCCGCGCGCAGCGCCGCGACCTCGGCCCCGGACAGCGCCGTCGCGCCGCGTTCCGGCCGCCACGGCGCCAGCGGATCGGTCACGACGATGCCGCCGGCGAGATCGGCGCCGCCCCGGAGCGTGGTCTCGAGCATCATCCGGCCGCCGCGCGCCACGACGTCATAGGTCCGCACCTCGACATCGTAGAGGCCGTTATAGACGAAGCGCAGGCGGTCCGGCGCGCCCGGGGCGCAGGCCCTGCGGATGTCCACCGCGCCGACATAGGCGAACCAGCCGAGCGCGGTCGAGACCGGGTCGTCCGGGGGGCTCGCATAGCGGCACCCGGCGGCCGTCATCACCATCGCAAGCACGAGCGCGCGCACGCCCATCGAACGGGCCCCGCGCCAACGTCGCCGCATGTGAAGCGCCTCCACCGTTAACGATAAAATAACGACCTAGAGTTCAGAATGGACAAACCGCTTCGAACGTCTTAGATTGGTCGTTGATTCAAAAAGGAATCTCGGCGTCGAGCGCCGCCCGGGTCAGGATCCGGGTCGGCCACGCAACAGGGTCCAGGTCCGATGCGACACATAGCTTGCGTAGTTGCGGCGTTCTGCCTCTACATATGGGGTGCCGTCGATGCCCGGGCCCAGACCCAGGCCGCCATCGTGGTCGACGCCGCCACCGGCCGGGTGGTCACTGAGCTCAACCCCGACGAGCTCACCTACCCGGCCTCGCTGACCAAGATGATGACCCTCTATATGGTTTTCGAGGCCCTCGAGCAGCGCCGGCTCCAGCTCGGCGAGCCGCTCCCGGTCTCGACCTACGCCGCGACGCGGGCGCCGTCGAAGCTCGGCCTCGATCCCGGCGACACGATCGTGCTCGAGGACGCGATGCTCGGCCTCGTCACCAAGTCGGCGAACGACGCGGCGGCGGTGATCGCCGAGCGGCTCGGCGGCAGCGAGGAGAATTTCGCCGCGATGATGACGCGGCGCGCGCACCGGCTCGGCATGCGCGATACGTCGTTCCGCAACGCCTCGGGCCTGCCGCATCCCGAACAGGTGACGACCGCGCGCGACATGGCGATCCTGTCGCTCGCCGTGGTGCGCGACTTCCCGCAGCACTACCACGTGTTCTCGACCGAGAGCTTCACCTATGGCGGCCGCCACCACGGCAATCACAACCGGCTCATGGCGCGCTATTACGGCATGGACGGGATCAAGACCGGCTATGTCAACGCCTCCGGCTTCAACCTCGCGTCCTCCGCCGAGCGCAACGGCCGGCGGTTGATCGCCGTCGTGATGGGCGGCCCGACGGCGCGCGTGCGCGACAGCTATATGGAGCAGCTCCTCGACGCTGCCTTCGACCGGCTCGCCGATCCGCGCGAGGCCCGTCTCGTCCTCGCCGCCGCCGACCCGCTGAAGCCGGCGGTGCGTCCGCTCACCACGCGTCCCGCCGACGTCGCGCCGATCGTGATCCGCGCCGCGTCCGCCGATCGTCCCGCGCCACGGATCGAGGCCGGCATCGCGCCGCTCTCGCTCGCCGCGTCCGAGCTCGCCGCGATCGACCGCGCCGTCCGCGGCAATGACCGGAAGCCGACCGCTGCGCGCACGGCGGCCTCGGCCGGCAAGTCGTCGGCCGCATGGCGCGTGCAGCTCGCCTCGTTCCCGACCGAGGGCGCCGCGCGCCAGGCCGCCGCCAAGGCGACCCGCGCCGTGCCGGCGCTCGCCGGCGCGCGCACCACGATCGAGCGCTCGCAGGTTGCCGGGCGCACGGTGTTCAAGGCCCGGCTGTCCGGCATCGCCGAGGCGACCGCGCGGAACGCGTGCCGCACGCTCAAGTCGATGGCGGCCTGCACCGCGTCGTCGTGACGCCGATCGGGTTTCCGTCGCGCTGAAATTTCCCGCGCGTGTCTCGCGCCTCGTTCACGCCGGCGGCCACGGCCGAGCGGGCTGAAATCGAACCGTTGCCAGACGCCCCGATGCGCGCTTAGGTGCCGCTCCCTCCTCGCGGGACGCGGCCGGTGTCGGGCTTCTGGTTTCCCCTCCTCGTCAAGATGGCGGCCGCGGCGAGCGTGGTCGTCCTCGCCGCGTGGGCGGCCGAACGGAGCGGCCCGTTCTGGGGCGGGCTGATCGCGGCGCTGCCGCTCGTCACCGGACCGATCTATGTCCTTCTCGCGATCGACACCGACGACGGTTTCGTCGCGGCGAGCGCGCTTTCGTCCTTCGCCGCGCTCGGCGCCTCGATCCTGTTCGCGACCGCCGTGGCGCGGACCGGCGAGCGCCTCGGCCTCGGCGGCGCGATCGCGGTGGGGCTCGGCGCCTGGCTCCTCTTCGCGCTCCCCGTCGCACGGTTCGACTGGACGGTCCTCTCGGCGCTCGTCCTAAACCTCGCGGTCTTCGCGCTCGCCTTTCGCCTCACGCGTGATCTCGCCCGCCGCGCCTTGCCGCCGGCGCGCCCGGTCAGGCGTTGGTACGACCACCCGGCGCGCGCGATCATGGTCGGGCTCCTCGTCGGCGGCGTCGTCACCGCCTCGACCGCGATCGGCCCGGAAGCGACCGGCATCGCCTCGGTGTTCCCGGTCACCTTCCTCTCCGTCGTCCTGATCCTGATGCCGCGGCTCGGCGCGACGTTCACCGCGGTCACGCTCGCGAAGTCGCTCCGCGCCATGACCGGGATGGCGGGCGCGTTCCTCGCCGTCCATCTCGGCACGCTCGCATGGGGTGTCGTCGCCGGGCTTGTCGCCGGGCTTCTCGCATCGATCGGCGCCTCGCTCGCGCTCGTCGTCATCGAGCGGCGAGGCTGAGACCGTGCCCGAGTTCTGGCTCGCGCTCCTGGTCAAGATGACGGCGACGGCCGCCGTCGTCGTGACCGCGACCTATGCCGCCGAACGCAGCGGGCCGTTCTGGGGCGGCCTCATCACCTCGCTTCCGGTCGCGGCCGGGCCGGCCTATGTGCTCCTGTCGCTGCAAGCCGACCGCGACTTCGTAGCCGCGAGCGCGCTCGCGAGCTTCGTCACCACACCGGCCTCGATCGTGTTCGTGGTCGTCTTCGCCCGTCTCGCCGCGAGCCGCCCGCTCGCCGTCTCGCTGGTGGCCGCGATCGCGGCGTGGTTCGCCGCCGCGCTCCCGATCGCCGCCGTCGCGTGGACGCCGCTGACCGGCACGCTTCTCAACGCCGTCGTCTTCTGGGCGAGCTTCCGGGCGACGCGGCGGCTCGCGGCGAAAGAGATCGCGGCGGCCGCCGTCCGCGCGCGCTGGTACGATCTCCCGTTCCGCGCCTTTCTCGTCGGCTCGATGGTCGCCGGCGTCGTCACCGCCTCCGATGCGATCGGCCCGCTTGCGACCGGCATGGCGACCGTCTTTCCGATCACCTTCATGAGCTTCGTCGTGATCCTGATGCCGCGGCTCGGTGGCCCGTTCGCGGCCGTGACGCTCGCCAAGGCGATCCGCGCCATGGTCGGCTTCGTCGTCGCCCTTCTCGCCCTCCACCTCGGCACCCTCGCCCTCGGCACGACCGAGGGCCTCGTCCTCGGTCTCGCCACCTCGCTCGCCTATTCGGTTGTGATGGTGCTCGCACGCCGCCTGGGCCGCGCCTGATCGGCCGTCGACCGTCATTGCGCCGGCTCCGGTCCCGTCGTAGATGTGGTCGCAAGACCGGCATCGAGCCGGCAGCGACGGGAGAACGGGAGGACACGGCCATGAATACGCGGCTTTTCGGCGCCATCGCGTTGGGTGCGGCCATCGCCATCGCCACACCGGTTTCGGCCCAGCAGATCGTGATGAAGATCGGCACCGCGACCGTCGGCACGGGCGACCAGAACATGTGGATGGAGCGGTTCAAGCAGCGCGTGGAGCAACGCGCCGGCGGCCGCATGGCGGTCAACCTGTTTCCGGGCAGCCAGCTCGGCGACAACACGCGCATGATGGAAGGCACCCAGCTCGGCACGCTCGAGGCCTATGTCGCACCGACCGTCTATCTCTCGATCGCCGACCGCCGCTTCATGGTGCTCGACTCGCCCGGCATCTTCGACGACATCGAGCACGGCCAGCGCGTCGTCACCGATCCGGGCTTCCGCGACATGTTCCTCGTCCTCGGCACGGCGAAGAACGTGATCGGCATCTCGATGTGGGCGTCGGGCACCTACTGCCTCATGATGCGCTCGAAGCCCGTGCGCACGGTCGACGACTTCAAGGGCCTCAAGATCCGCGTGCTCGCAAGCCGGGTCGAGAGCGAGACCGCGAGGCGCCTCGGCTCGACCGGCGTTCCCATGGCGCTCGGGGAGGTGATGCAGGCGGTGCAGACTGGCGTCATCGACGGCGCCAAGGGCGCGCTCGTCGTCGCCGACGCGTTCAAGATGTGGACGCTCACCAAGTACCTCACCGAGACCGACGAGGCGGTCCTGGTCTCGGCCGTCGCGGTACACAAGCCGTGGTTCGACAAGCTACCCGCCGATCTCCGGACCGCGGTCCTTGAGGAGGGCAAGCGCCTCGACCAGGAGATGCACGATTACTCGATCGAGCAGCGCAAGGGGTTTCGCGTCAACTGGGTGAAGAACGGCGGCGAGCTGATCCAGCTCGCGCCGGCGGAGCGGAAGAAGCTGACGGAGCGGCTCGCGACAGTCGGCGAAACCGTGATCCAGGACTTTCCCGAGGTGAAGCCCGTGTTCCAGTCGATGCTCGACTTCGCGAAAAAGCACCGGAAGCCGGCGAGCTGAGCCGGGCCCGCGCCCCGCACCATCCAGGGAGAACGCCCATGAGGATCGACGGTCGACTGCTCGCGATCGCCACCGTGCTCGCGACAGCACTCGCCATCGCGACACCGGCCGCCGGCCAACAGGCGGTGATGAAGATCGGCACCGCGACCGTCGGCGACGGCGATCAGAACACCTGGATGGCGCGGTTCAAGGAACGGGTCGAGGCCCGCGCGCCGGGGCGGATCAGCATCCAGCTCTTCCCCGGCAGCCAGGTCGGCGACAACACGCGCATGGTCGAGGGCATCCAGCTCGGCACGCTCGAGGGCTATGTCGGCCCGACCACGGTCTCGGCGATTGCCGAACGTCGGCTCCAGATCTTCGATGCCCCCGGCGTCTTCGACGACATGCAGCACGGCCAGCGCGTGATCACCGACCCCGCGTTCCGTTCTTGGTTCCTCGCACTCGGCGAGCGGCGCAATTTCACCGGCATCTCGATGTGGGTGTCGGGCACGGCGTGCATGATCACCAAGACGCGGCCGATCCGCACGGTCGAGGACTTCCGCGGCCTCAAGATGAGCGTCCTCGCGACGCGGATGGAGACCGAGACCATGAGCCGTCTCGGCGCCGCGGGCGTGCCGATGCCGATGGTTGACCGGCTGCACGCAATGCAGACCGGCCAGATCGACGGCACCAAGCTCGCGCTCGTCGTCGCCGACGCATTCAAGTTCTGGACCATGGGGAAGTATCTGACCGAGAGCGACGAGGTGCTGATCATCCCGCTGGTGATCGTGCACAAGCCTTGGTTCGACAAGCTGCCCGCCGATCTCCAGGCCATCATGCGCGAGGAGGGCCGCAAGCTCGACGACGAGCTGATCGGCTACTCGACCGAGAAGCGGAAGCTCTACCGCGAGAACTGGGTGAAGAACGGCGGCGAGCTGATCCAGCTCTCGGACGCGGAGCGCAAGCGCTTCCTCGACCGACTCGCCGGCGTCGCCGATGCGGTGCTCGCCGAGAACCCCGAGGTCAAGGCCGCCTTCGACCACATGATGCCGTTCGTCGAGAAGCACCGGAAGAAATAGCGCGGTCATGGCGGCGCGGACCAACGCGGCGCAGAACCTCGGCGGTTTCCTCGCGGCGAACGCCGATCTCGTCCTCCGCCTGACGCGCGCGGTCGAGCTCGCCGATGTGAGCGCGCTGATCGTCGAGGCGCGCCGTCCGGTCTTGTTCGAAAGGATCGCGGGCCATCCCGGGTGGGTGATCTGCGATCTCCTGTTCCGCGACCGCCGCGCCCAGGCGCGCGTCCTCGGCACGACGCCCGACCGCGTGCTGCCTGAGCTCGCCCGCCGCCTCGCGCTGCCTCCCCGCGCCCCGGTCATGGTCGACGACGGTCCGGTCAAGTCGGTCCGCATCGCCCGCGAGGCCGTCGATCTCCGCGCGATCCCGGCGTTCCGTCACGGCGAGAAGGACCCCGGTCCGTCGCTGATCGCGATGATGATCATCCGCGATCCGGAAACCGGCCGGGACAATCTCTCGTTCACCCGTATCGCGGCGATCGATGCGCACCGCGCGACCGTGCTGATCGGCTCCTCGCCCCATATGCGCGCCATCCTCGCCCGCCACGAGGCGGCGGGCCGGCCGATGCCGGTCGCGCTCGTGATCGGGACGCATCCGGCCTACGAGATCATGGCGAGCTATTCGGTGCCGACCCATCTTGAGGCGTTCGGCGAGCTCGACATGGTGGCGAATCTCCTCGACGCCCCGGTCGCGCTGGTTGCCTGCGACACGATCCCGCTCGCGGTGCCGGCCGAGGCCGAGCTCGTGATCGAAGGCGAGGTCCGGCCCAGCGAGCGCGCGCCCGACGGTCCCGGTTCGTCGCAGTTTCTCTATTATCACCCCGGTGCCGCCGAGCAGCCGGTGTTCACCGCGACCGCGATCACGCGGCGGACGAGCCCGGTCCTCCGCCAGCACGACACGCTTCTCTACACCGACCACCAGACGCTGATCGCGCTACCGCACGAGGCGATCCTGTGGCAGCGGCTCCGCGAGCACGCCTTCCCGCTCCACGACGTGCAATACGTGCCGTGGGGCGGCACGCTCGTCTGCGTGGTCAAGATGACACCCGAATATGACGGCCAGGTGCGCGACGTGCTCCTGATGGTGCTCGGCCAGCGCTGGCCGAACGCCAAGATGGCGCTCGCCGTCGACGACGACATCGACATCGAGGAGCTGGCCGAGCTCTTCTGGTTGATCTCGACGCGGGTCGATCCGGCGCGCGATGTCCACATCGTGCCGGATACGCGCGGCCATCCCGCCGATCCCGGCGCACGACCGCTCGCCGAAGCGCCGCGCCGCGCCATCACCGGGAAGTGGCTGATCGATGCGACCAAGCCGCCGCTGTCGCGCGCCGCCGACCGCGCCCGCTTCGAGCGCGCGCTGCCGCCCCGCCACAAGGCCGTCCGCCTCGAGGACTATCTCTGAGCCGTCCGGCGTGACCGGGCCGCCCGGCGCGGTCCTCGCAATGGGGCGAGCATCGTCTGCTTGTGGCGACGGTGCCAGCCGTCGAACGACCAAAGTCGGGGACCGGGGCGCGCGGCGGCGCTGGCGGCAAAGGTGAGCGCGGAGATCGCGCATCCGTCGGCCGCGGTGACCCTGACGGCGATCACGCGATACTCGTCGCCCTCGTAGGCGAGGAGGCGGCGCCACCCGGCGCGGTCGATCGCGCGTGCGAGAAGGCCCGCGGTCTCCGCGCCGGGCGCGTGCACGATGACGGGATAGGGCCGGCCGATCAGCCCAACGCGGCGCCAACCGGCGAGCCGCGCGGGCTCGATCAGGGATGCGCCGACGACGCGCGCCCGCACGTCCGCATCCATCAGCGTGCCATAGAAGAAAACGCGCACCGGTCAGACCGTCACGCCGCGGCGCGCCGCTCTCTGCGGTGAGCCCACGGCGCTAGAACGCCGGCGGCTCGATACCGCTCCGGCGCACCTCGGCCGCGAGCGCAGCCTTGAGGCGGGAGAGCCCGGCCGCGTCCTTCGCCTCGCAGCGCGCGACGAGGACGTCCTGGGTGTTGGACGCGCGCAACAGCCACCAGCCGTCGTCGGTCATCACGCGCACGCCGTCGATGTCGTTCATCCGCGCGCCGGCTGCCTTGAGACGGTCGCGCACCTCGGTGATGACCGGGAACTTCCGCGTGTCGGAGCACGGAAAGCGGAGCTCGGGCGTCGAGACAAGCTGCGGCAGCGCGGCGCGCATCGCCGCGAGGCTCCGTTCCGAGCGCGCGAGGGAGCGGAGGAGGCGGACCGCCGCGTAGAGCGCGTCATCGTAGCCGTAATAGCGGTCGGCGAAGAAGATGTGACCGCTCATCTCGCCCGCGAGCGGCGCGCCGATCTCCTTCATCTTTGCCTTGATCAGCGAGTGCCCGGTCCGCCACATCAGCGGCTGGCCGCCGAGCTTCGCGATCGAATCGAACAGCGTCTGGCTCGCCTTCACATCGGCGATGATCGTCGCGCCCGGCTTGCCCGCGAGCACATCGGTCGCGAGCAGCACCATGAGCTGGTCGCCCCACAGGATGTGGCCCTCGGCGTCGATGACGCCGATGCGATCGCCGTCGCCGTCGAAGGCGATGCCGAGATCGCATTGCTCGGCCTTCACGGTCTGGATGAGCTGCTCGAGATATTTCGGCACCGTCGGATCGGGATGATGCGCCGGGAAGGTGCCGTCGATCCGCGCATTGAGGAGGATGTGGGTGCCGGGAAGCTTCGCCGTCACCATCTCCATCGCCCGGCCCGTCGAGCCATTGCCGGCGTCCCACGCCACCTTGAGCGCGCGGCCGGGCTCGAAATCCGCGAGGATGCGCGCGACATAGTCGTCGAGCACCGGACGCTCGGTGACCGCGCCCTTGCCGGACGCGAAGTCGCCCGCGGCCGCGAGCGCGCCGAGCCGCTTGATGTCCTCGCCGAAGAACGAGGCGTGGCCCATCATCATCTTGAAGCCGTTGTACTCGGGCGGGTTGTGCGAGCCCGAGATCATGATGCCGCCGTCGACGCCGAGGGTGTAGACGGCGTAATAGAGCATCGGCGTCGGGCCGAGGCCGATCCGCGTGACGTCGATGCCGGCGGCGGTGAGGCCTTCGATCAGCGCCGCCTCGAGCTCGGGCGACGACAGGCGGCCGTCATAGCCGACCGCGACGCGCCGGCCGCCGCCTTGCGCGACGAAGGTGCCGAACCCGCGTCCGATCGCGCGCGCATCCGCCGGTCCCAGCGTCTTCCCGACCACGCCCCGGATGTCGTACTCGCGGAGGATCGTCGGGTCGAAGCGGTGCTGGCTCATTGGAAATTCTTTCTCAGGATCGGCGGACGCCCGATCGAATGATAGTCGAAGCCCGCGGTCGCGAACTCCTCGGGCTTGTAGATGTTGCGGAGATCGACGATCACCGGCTCCTTGAGGAGCGCCCGGATGCGACGGAGGTCGAGCGCGCGGAACTCGTTCCACTCGGTGACGATGACGAGCGCGTCGGCGCCCTTCATGATGCCGTAGGCGTCGGCGCCGAATTCGACGTTCCTGAACAGATGCCGCGCCTCCTTCATGCCCTGCGGATCGAAGGCGCGCACCTTGGCGCCGAGCTCCTGGAGCCGCGGGATGATCTCGAGGCTCGGCGCCTCGCGCATGTCGTCGGTGTTGGGCTTGAAGGTGAGGCCGAGGATCGCGACGGTCTTGCCGGCGACCGAGCCGCCCGAGGCGGCGACCACGCGGTCGGCCATCAGCTCCTTGCGAGCGTCATTGACGGCGACGACGGTCTCGATGATGCGGAGCGGCGCGCCCGCGTCGCGCGCGGTGCGCACCAGCGCGAGCGTGTCCTTCGGGAAGCACGAGCCGCCATAGCCGGGTCCGGCGTGGAGGAATTTCGAGCCGATGCGGCCATCGAGACCGATGCCGCGCGCGATATCCTGAACGTTGGCCCCGACCCGCTCGCAGAGATCGGCGATCTCGTTGATGAAGGTGATCTTGGCGGCGAGGAACGTGTTGGCCGCGTATTTGATGAGCTCGGCCGATTCGAGCGTCGTGAACACGATCGGCGTCTCGAGGAGATAAAGCGGGCGGTAGAGCTGGCGGAGCGCCGCCGCCGCGCGCTCGGATTCGGTGCCGATCACGACCCGATCCGGGCGCATGAAGTCGTTGATCGCCGAGCCCTCGCGGAGGAACTCGGGGTTCGAGGCGACGTCGAAATCGGCATCGTGGCGCTTGGCGCGGATGATGCGGTGGACCTCGCGGCCGGTGCCGACGGGCACGGTCGACTTGGTGACGATGACGAGATAGCCGTCGATCCGCGCCGCGATCTCCTCGGCCGCCTGGTAGACATAGGAGAGATCGGCGTGGCCGTCGCCGCGCCGGCTCGGCGTGCCGACCGCGATGAAGACGGCATCGGTGCCGCGCATCGCCTCGGCGATGTCGGTCGTGAACGAGAGGCGGCCCGCGGCAACGCCCTTGGCGACCAGCGCGTCGAGACCCGGCTCGTAGATCGGGATCTCGCCCCGGCGCAGCATCTCGATCTTGGTCGCGTCCTTGTCGAGGCAGACGACGTCGACGCCGAACTCGGCGAAGCAGGCGCCCGAGACCAGCCCGACATAGCCGGTACCCACCATCGCGATACGCATGACCTTCCTCGTCTCGGTTCAACCCCCCGGCCAGTGCCGCCGGCCGGCCGATTCTCGGGGGCGATCGTCAAGAATGGGTTTTCAGGACGCTCTCGACGGCGGGCCGCACCTGGTCACGGAGATCGGCGCGGGCGAGCGCGAAGGCGACGTTCGCCTCGACGAAGCCCACCTTGTCGCCGCAATCGAACCGCCTTCCCTCGAAGCGGAGCCCATGGAAGGGCGCGGTCCCGATCATCTTCGCCATCGCGTCGGTGAGCTGGATCTCGTTGCCGGCGCCGCGCTCGAAGCGGGCGAGATGGGTGAAGATCGCGGGCTCGAGGATGTAGCGCCCGATGATCGAGAGCGTCGAGGGCGCCTTGGCCGGCTCCGGCTTCTCGACCAGGCCCCTGACCTCGGCGAGCCGGCCGTCGTCCTTGCCGATGTCGAGGATGCCGTAGCGGTTGGTGTGGGCGCGCGGCACATCGATCACCGCGACGAGATTGCCCCCGGTCGCGGCGCGCGCATCGACCATCTGGCGGAGGCAGGGCGTCTTCGCGAGGACGAGATCGTCGGGGAGGAGGATCGCGAACGGCTCGTCACCGACCACCTCGCGCGCGCACCAGACGGCGTGGCCGAGACCCATCGCCTCCTGCTGGCGGGTGAAGACGATCTGGCCGGGCTTCAAGACGGTCGCCGCGATGTCGGCGAGCTCTTTCGTCTTGGCGCGGCGCTCGAGCGTCGCCTCGAGCTCGATGCCGCGGTCGAAATGGTCCTCGATCAAGGACTTGCCGCGGCTCGTCACAAACACGAAGGTCTCGATCCCCGCGGCGAGCGCCTCCTCGACCGCGTACTGGATCAGCGGCTTGTCGACGACCGGCAGCATCTCCTTGGGCATCGCCTTGGTCGCCGGCAGGAACCGGGTGCCCAGGCCCCCGATCGGGAACACCGCCTTGCGGACCCTCTCTGCCATTCATCCCCCTTCGCCCCGCCGACATTCGGCGCGGTCACCATCCCCGGGGCCGCGCCCTTGTGCCACGGGAGCCGCGACGCACGCAAGACGCCGAGCCTAGTCCGGCCGCCTTAACACCCCGGAAACGGCTGGGAAACGGCCGGTAAACCGCTGGGAAACGGCTAGGAACCGAGGAGCAGGTCCTTGGCCTGGTTGATCTTGGCGGCGAGATAGGTGGAGCCGCCCTGGTCCGGGTGGTTCTTGAGCATGAGACGCCGGTGCGCCTCCTTGATCGCGTCCCGCCCGGCGCCCCGCGATAGACCCAGGATCTCGTAGGCCTCATCGACGCTCATGCCCCCCGGCGGCGGCCGTGGCCCAGACCCCGCCCCCGCCCCCGACCCCGGCTCCGCATAGTCGCCACCGCCGGCGCCCGGACCCGCCGCCCGCCAGTCGGGGTGGATGCGGTCGAGATAGGATTCGAGCACCTGCGCCGATTGCTCGTCGCCGACGCGGGCCTCCTGCAGGAGCGCGAGCAGGTCGGAGAGCGACAGGTCCTCGAGCCGCTCGCCTCTGAAGCGGCCGTCCAGCACGGTCCCGGAGAGCGTGCCGGTGTCGTGATCGAGCCGCATGCGCAGAAAGCGCGTCTCAATATCGGACGACTGGCCGGCGGTCGGACCGCGGAAGCCCTTGGCGAGCCGGCCGATGGCCCGCCAGCGGAGAAAGACCGGCAGGAGCGCGGCGGCGAGCCCGGTGACGAGGCCGAGCCGGCCGGTCATCGCGATATAGAGGAGGCCGAGGCCGCCGGCGGCGATGCCGCCCCATTTGAGCACGCGGACGAGCATCTTCGGGTCGGCGTTCGCCAGCCCGCGCAGGATCAGGATGACGCCGAGGATGACCGCGATCGCGAGGATGAAATAGGGCATCGGCGCCGCCGTCCCCGCGCAACCTCAGCGTACCTGGGAGATCAGGAGCGGCACCTGGCCGCCGGTGCGCTTGCCGAAATCCTCGAGCGCGCGCCGTCCGCCCGCGGCATAGACGGCGACCGCCTTGAGGAGATCGCGGAGCTGGCGCGCCGAGGACCCGTCGAAGGAGCAATAGGCGCCGTTGGTCAGCCGCGCGATCTGGCGGAAGGCGCGTGTCGCGATCGGCTCGGCACCCTCCTGGAACATGAACGCCGGCACGCCGAGGACGCCGAGCTTGCCGGCGATGTGACAGAGAACGTCGACGTCCTCCTCCATGCAGTCGCCGACGAAGACGAGCGCATTGACGCGCCGCTTCTCCGTCTCGCGCAGGCAATGCGACAGGATCTTCTCGATCTGGGTCTGGCCGCCGAGGCATTTGACGCCGGTCATGCGGCGGATGAGGTCGGCGGCGTTGTCGACCCACGGGCTTGTCCGGCACTCGCCGAAGCCGCGGTAGAAGACGAGCTGCACCTCGAGCCCACCGAGCGCCGCAGTCTCCTGGAACATCTCGCTCTGGAGCTGGCAGGCGCGGTCCCAGGTCGGCTCGCGGCTGGCCGTCGCGTCCATGCCGAACATCAGCCGGCCCTTGCCGCCGGACGGCCGCACCGTCGGCATGCGCGCGATCCTGTCGAGGAAGTCCTTCACCTCGGCCGTCTTGGCCTTGGCGGGAAGCTTGTCGTCATTGCCGCTCATGGCACCATCCTCAACCCCTGAGATAGTGTGCCGCCCCCCGCGAACTAGACCCTGCTCCGCATGAGGTTCGACGTCAGGCCGGTCGCAGCCATACCGCGGTGTCGTGGAACACCGCGCCTCCGTTGGGCGGCGCCGGATCGGCGCTGACCAGGAGGTTGATGCCCATCCCTTCCTCGAATGCGGCATTGGGCCAGATGCCCTCGACGATGACGATGCCGCGTTGCAGACCGTCGAACGGCTCGACCGCGACGACGACCGAGCCCTTGTCGTTGCCGATCCTGACGCGCCCGTCGGCCACGAGCCCGAGCGCGGCGCAGTCATCGGGATGGATCTTCGCCGTCGGACGGCCCTCGCGCGCCTGCGAGGTCGGCGTCTCGGTGAACGAGGTGTTGAGATAGTTGCGCGACGGCGCAGTGACGAGGCGATAGGGACGGCGCGCATCCGCCTCGTCGGTATTGGCGAGATGGTCGGGGAGCGCCGGCATCGCCGCGTGGTCCGGCCCGAGCGCCGCCCAGTCGGGCGCGAAGCGGAAACGGCCGTCGGCATGGCCGAAGCCGGTCAGGAAATGCGCGCGCTCGAATTCGGGCTGGCAGTCGAGCCAACGCCGCGCGCGCAAATCCTCGGCATCGCCGTAGCCCGAGGCGCGGAGCGTCCAGTCGATCGCCTCCCAGGCCGACATCGCGAAGCCGGGATGGTCGGCGCCGAGCCGCGCCGCGAGCGCGTTGACGACCTCCTGGTTCGGGCGCGCCTCGGCGAAGGGCGCGATCGCGCGCGGGCCGATCTGGAGATGGCTGTGCCCGAGCGAGATGTAGAGATCGTCGTGCTCGAGGAACGTCGTCGCCGGCAGAACGAGGTCGGCGAGGGCCGCCGTCTCGGTCATGAACTGCTCGTGCACCACGGTGAACAGATCCTCGCGTAGGAAGCCGCGGCGGACGAGGCCGGTGTCGGGGGCGACGGCGAGCGGATTGGTGTTCTGGATCACGAGCGCCTTAACCGGCGGGCCGTCGCCGAGATCGCGGCGGTCGCCGGTGAGCACCGGGCCGATGCGCGACTGGTCGAGGATGCGGACGCGGCGGTCGAGCCGGTCGTTGCCGTCGATCATGCGCCGATCAAGCTTGTAGAGATCGGTGTAGGAATAGGTCGCGCCGCCGCCCTTGTGCGCCCAGGCGCCGGTGAGTGTCGGGAGACACGTGACCGCATGCGCCGCCGCGGCGCCGTTGCGCGAGCGGGCGAAGCCGTAGCCGACGCGGATCATGCTCCGCTTGGTGGCGCCATAGAGACGGGCGAAGGCGACGATGGCATCGACGGAAAGACCGGTGATCGGCGCCGCCCAGGCGGGCGGGCGGTCCGCGACGTGCGCCGCGAGCCGGTCGGGATCGTCGGCATAGCGGGCGAGATAAGCGCGATCGACGAGGTCGTCTGCGAACAGCACGTGCATCATCGCGACCGCGAGCGCGCCGTCGGTGCCGGGCCGCGGCATGACGTGGAGATCGGCCTGTGCCGCGGTCGGCGTGCGATAGGGATCGACGACGACCAATTGCGCGCCGCGCTCCTTCCGCGCGCGCGCGATGTGGTGCATCAGGTTGACCTGGGTGTGGACCGGATTGGCACCCCAGACGACGACGAGATCGGACTCGGCGATCTCGGTCGGGTGCGGGCCGAACTTGTGGCCGACACCGGCGCGCCAGCCCGCCTCCACGATCGACGAGCAGATCGTGTAGTGCTGACGCGACCAGCCCATGACGTGGCGGAGCCGGTTGAGGCTCTCGCGCTGCACGAGGCCCATGGTGCCGGCATAGTGGTAGGGCCAGACCGCGGCGGGACCGTCGCGCCGGGCGGTCTCGACGAGGCGGGCGGCGATCTCGTCGAGCGCCGCGTCCCAGGAGACGGGCTCGAACCGGCCCGAGCCCTTGGGGCCGGCGCGGCGGAGCGGCGTCGCGAGCCGGCCCGGATGGTGCACGCGCTCGGCGTAGCGCGCGACTTTGGCGCAGACGACGCCGGCGGTATAAGGGAGATCGCGCGCCCCGCGCACGGTGCCGATGCGGCCGTCGGCGCGGAGCTCGACATCGACCGCGCAGGCGCTCGGACAGTCGTGCGGACAAACGGAGAACGCCGTCCCTTCGGGCATCGCGCATGGTCCTCTCGGGTCTCGCGGGGAGTATAGGACGGACGCGCCGGGCGGCGGAAGGGCGGGGGTGGTCCGGTGCGTCGTCCGAGACGCGCCCGCGTACGCTCCTCGGGGCGCCCCTCGGCACGCCCCCTGTGCACACCCTTGGCACGCCCCATTGCGCGCCCGGTTGAATACCCCCTGTGCACGCCCCCTTGCGGGCGGGGCGCGGTTGGCTTAGGCCTGAGGGGCAAGCGAGGGAGGAGCCGATGGCCCGGATTCGCCACATCGCGATCCTGACCGAGGACGTCGACCGGCTGGTCAAATTCTACATCGACTCGTTCGGCCTCAGGACCGTCGAGGGCGTCGGCACGGCGACCTATCTCACCGACGGCCATATCAACCTCGCCATCATCCCGATCGGGCCCGAGCGCGAGATCGAGGGCGACCACCTCCGCGTCGGCATCAACCATTTCGGCTTCGAGGTCGACGACGTCGCCGCGGTGGCACCGCGCACGCGGTCGGCCGGCGCCGCCGACCCGGTGCGCAAGCGCCCGCCCAATCGCGAGGCCGAGTACCGGGTGCACGATCCCGACGGCAACCCGATCGACCTGTCGCAGCATGGCTGGCCGCACTGAGCGGGCGGGCGTGGCCGGGGAACCGGCGCGACCCGGCCTTGTGACACGATCCCGTTGCAAAATCCGGCCGACCGATCCATATACCCGTGATCGACGTTTGGCCGGACAATCGGGCCGTTCCGCCTTTGAAGCTCGCGGGCGCGCGTTCAGATCCATGCGAATGATCGATGAATTGCGAGCGATGCGCGGTAGCATCGCCTCGTGTGCACCGCCTGAGAAAGGAAACCCTCGATGATCAAGGGCACCGTCAAGTTCTACAATGCACAGAAGGGCTTCGGCTTCATCCAGCCGGAGAGCGGCGGCAAGGACGTGTTCGTCCACGCCACCGCACTCGAGCGCGCCGGGATCTCCGGTCTGACCGACGGCCAGAAGGTCATGTTCGATACGGCCGAAGACCGCCGCAGCGGCAAGATCGCCGTCAGCAACATCACCCTCGCCTAACGCCACCCGTCGCCGGTACCGTCCGACAGCGCGACGCCGCCCGACGCGGGCGGCGCCGTCCATCGTCGGACGGACCGTCGTCCGCCGTGGTCCGAAACGCCGGCCGCGCCCCGTGACCGGTCCCGACGCTGTCGTGGCCCTCGGCACGCTCGACTGTCGGCGGTGCGGTGCGTGCTGTGCTTACGCCGCCGATTGGCCGCGCTTCACCCTCGAAGACGACGCCGCGAGCGCCCGCATTCCGGCGCATCTCGTCGATGACGCAGGCGCGCGCATGCGCTGCGACGGCGACCGCTGCGCTGCGCTCGAAGGCACGGTCGGCGTTGCGACGCGCTGCACGATCTACGACGACCGGCCCGAGGTGTGCCGCGCCTGCGTGCCGGGCGACGATGCCTGTCTGATCGCGCGGAGAGCGCGCCTCTAGCCCGCCACGCCGCTGCCCCGACAGGCCGCCGCCGCCCCCTCCCGCGTGCGGAGGGGGGATGCGACTGGCTCGGGCGACGGTGCGATCGCGGTCGCGAACCGGCTAGGGCAGGAAGTCCTCGAGGCGGACCTTGTCGAAGTTCCGCGGCATGGCGCGCTCGAAGCGGGCGCGCTCCTCCGGCCGCGCGACCGACGGCTTGGTCGCATCGATCAGCCACTTGGTGCCGACGCGCTGGAAGCTCGACAGGCCCGGCACCACCGGCGAGATGTTGTCGAGTGCGAACACGCGCGTGTTCGGGATCAGCACCACGTCCTTCTCGGCGTGGACGCGCGTCGTCATCGACCACATGACCTGGCGGAGATCGCTCGCATCGATGTCGTCGTCGACGGCGATGGCGAGCTTGGGGTGGAGATAGGGACCGGAGAGCGCCGCCATCAGCGCGGTCTTGGCCTGACCCTCGACGCGCGGCCGGAGCTTGATCACGATCGCCATCAGCCCCGAGACGGTGAGCGAGCGGATGTCGAGGATCTCCATGCCGCCTTCGACATTGCGCAAGTGATCCCAGGTCGCGATCTCGATGCCGAGCCCGGTCGTCGCCTGGGTGTCGGTCGCGGGAAAGCCGCAATGGATCGCGTAGAAGACGGGGTCCTTCCGCCGTGTGATCGCCTTGACCTTGAAGATCTCGGAAATGCCGGCCTCGGCATAGGTGCCGGGCACCTCGCCGAACGGGCCTTCGGGCTCCGTATGGTTGGGCAACACCTCGCCCTCGATGATGAGCTCGGCCTCGGCCGGCACCTCGACGTCGATGGTCTCGCACTTCACCATGCGCACGGCCTCGCCGAGAAGGCCGCCCGAGACGTCCATCTCGTCGATGCCGAAGCCGGTCGTGTAGGCCGAGCCGAACCAGATCGCCGGATGCGCGCCGACCACCATGGCGACCGGCATCGGCTTGTTGATCTTGCAGAACTTGTCGTAGATGCGCCGCGCCTGACGCGGCAGCATGAGGAACCCGGTCTTGTCCTTCGCCATGATGTGCTGGCGGTGGATCGAGATGTTGGAGATCCCGGTGTCCGGATCCTTGATCCAGCCCATGCCCGAGGCGATGAAGCGCCCGCCGTCGTGCTCGGAGACGATCATCGCCGGGAGATCGTAGAGGCTCGCCGCCTCGCCCTTGAGGATCACCTCCTTGCAGGGCGCCTTCGCCTTGTCGACCATGACCGGCTTGATCGGGTTCTTCACCCGCCGGCTCATCTCGGGCAGGAGGTCGTGCTCGTCGATGCCGAGCCCGATCGACCACTTGCGGCGGTCGGCGAGGATCTGGCTGCACGCCTGCCAGCCGGCGTGTCCTTTGATGGTGGTGAACAGCGTCGACTTGCCGTTCTCGGCATAGTTCTTCCACTCGACCGCCGACATGTTCTGTTCGGGGTCGACCTCCTTCGAGACGCGGACGAGTTCGCCCTGCTGCTCGAGATTCTGGAGCAGAGGTCGAATGGACTGATCGGGCATGACGAACTCCCAGGGGCCGAGCGGATACCGGCCTGCTTGTACGGACGGGACGTCCCGCCGGCAAGCGGAGAGTGCGGGACCAGCCGGCCGCGCGCAACCTCTCCCCGCAGGCAGAGGGCGCGGGCGACGCGCGGCTGGCGGCGGCGAACGCGGCCGGATCGGCGCGATCAGGCCGCCGGCTCGATCCCCGACAGACGGGCATAACGCTGGCGGTGGGCGGCCTCGTTGCCACCGCTTGCCGACAGGGCCATCGCGCGCTTGAGATAGAGCCCGATGTCGTGCTCGTCGGTGAAGCCGATCGCGCCGTGCATCTGGATCGAGGACTTGCATACCTGGAGCGCCGCGCCCGAGGCCTTGGCCTTGACGGCGGAGGCCATCATCGGGCTGCCGCGACCGGCGTCGACGGCGGTGCAGACCTGGAACACCAGCGAGCGCGTCAGCTCGACCTCGATATATTCGTTGACCGCGCGGTGCTGGAGCGCCTGGAAGCTGCCGATCGGACGATCGAACTGCTTCCGGATCTTGAGATACTCGACCGTGGTGTCGAGCGCCTGGCCCATGACGCCGAGAAGCTCGGCCCCGGCCCCGATCAGGACACCGTCGGCGAGGCGCTGGCCGATGACGGGCGCATGGTTGGGCCCGGCGAGGACGTTCTCCTTCGGCACCACGACATTGGTGAGCGTCAGCGTGCCGAGCGCGCCGCCGTCGACCTGCTTCTTGACCGCGAGCCCGGCGCCGGCGGCATTCTTCGGCACATAGCAGAGGACGAGGCCATTCGGCCCGCGCGCCGAGACGACGAAGCCGTCGGCGCCGGCGGCATCGGCGATGAAGCTCTTGCGGCCGGACAGCCGGACGCCGGTGCCGTCGGCGGCGGCGGTCGTCTTGGTCTTGTCGAGCTCGACGCCGAACGGTCCTTCCTGGAGCGCCGGCAGCACGATCCGCTTGCCCGCCATCATCTCGGCGAGGACGGTCTTCCTGAGGGCGTCGCTCTCGCCCTCGGCGATCGCGCGCGCGGTCATCGCGACCGCGGTCAGGGGCTCGGTGACGAGGCCGCGGCCGGCCTGCTCGAGGACGAGGCAGAGCTCGGTCATGCCAAGATCGAGCCCGTCGGCGGCGGCGGGCACGGCGAGCGCGAGCCAGCCGGCCTCGGCGATCTCGCGCCAGGTGGCCGCATCCATGTTGGTCGGCGTGTCGCGCAGCTTCCGCGCCCGCTTCGGCCCGGCGCCACGCTCGACGAGTTTCTGCGCCGATTCCTGGAGCAGCCTCTGTTCGTCGGTCAGCAAGAGTTCCATCGTCGCATCTCCCTCGTTCTTATTGGGTATCGAGTCACGGCGCGGCAGCCGGCGCGAGCTCGGCGCGTGCGGCCTCGCGGAGGTCCTTCTTGATCACCTTGCCGCTCGACGTGCGCGGCAGGCGATCGACGAAGCGGACATGTTTCGGCTTCTTGTAGCTCGCGATGCGGGCCCGGCAGTGCTCGATCAGCGCCGCGGCGTCGACGGTGGCGCCGGGCGCGAGCTCGACATAGGCGCAGACCGATTCACCGAAGGTGGCATCGGGCACGCCCACGACAGCGGCATCGGCCACCGCCGGGTGATCGATCAGCGCGAGCTCGACCTCCTTGGAATAGATGTTGAGCCCGCCCGAGACGATCATGTCCTTGGCGCGATCGACAAAATAGACATAGCCGTCGGCATCGATCCGCGCGACATCGCCGGTCCTGAGCCAGCCGTCGACGAAGAGCTCGGCCGTCGCCTCGGGCCGGCGCCAATAGCCCTTGGTCAGCATCATCTCGCCCGGGCCGCCGCAGCGGACCAGCATCTCGCCCGGCTCGCCCGCGGGCACGTCGCGGAGTTCGGCATCGACGAAGCGGATCTCGACGCCCGGCACCGGACGGCCGAGCGCGTCGCCATAGGTCATCTGCTCCTCCGGGCGAAGGCAGCAGACGAAGCCCGATTCGGTCTGGGCGAAGAACGAGAACAGCCGGATGTCGGGCAGCGCGGCAAACAAACGGCGCTTGAGGTCGTTCGGAAACACCTCCCCCGTCGCCAGCATGGTGCGGACGCTCCGGCAGGACGCCGGCCGGCGCTCGATCTCGGGCATCAGGAGGCGCGCGATCGTCGGCACGACGCCGATGATCGTGACGCGCTCCTTCTCGATCAGGTCGACCGCGGCCTTGGCGTCGAACTGGGGCAGGATGACGATCGTGGTGCCGAGGACGAGCGCGTTGCCGACGCGGCCGAGCCCGGTGCGGTGCGCCATCGGCGTCGTGACGAGGACGCGGTCATCGGCGCCGAGCCGCCACTCGATCCCGTTCATGTAGCCGTGGATCATGATGATGTTGCGGTGGGTGCCGATCGCGCCCTTGGGCCGCCCGGTGGTGCCCGAGGTGTAGCCGATGACGAGATCGTCGATCGCGGCCGGCAGCGTCGGCGGCGCCACCGCATCGCCCTCGGCGATAAGGGCCTCGAACGCGATCTCGCCCGGCTCGGCCGGGCCGACGACGATGCGGAGCGGATCGCCGAGGGCGGCGGCCGCCGCGTGCGCGGCGGCGCGGAATTCGGGCGTGAAGAGGATGAACCGCGGCGTGCAATCCTCGAAGATGAACGCGACCTCGGCTGGTGCGAGCCGGGTCGAGATCGGCACGATCACGCCACCCGACTTGGCGACGGCGGCCATCGCTTCGACCAGCTCTGCGCCGTTCGGGAGATAGAGCGCGACGCGATCGCCCAATTTCTGCCCGCGCGCGACGAGCGCATTGGCGAGCCGGCTCGATTGTTCGTGGAGCGCGGCGAAACTCACGCGGCGATCGCCGCAGACCACCGCCTCGCGCTCGGGATGGCGGCGCGCGCAATCGGCGAGGAATGTGCCGAGCTTCATGCGGGGCTCGCTGCGTTCGGTAATGCGTCTAGCGTGCGTCTAGAGTGCGTCTACAGAGAGAGGCGCGCGGCATCGTCCGCCGCCCCGCCCCTGCCTCCGAGCGGCGGAGACGGGGCGGAGGTTCGGCGCCCGGCATTACGCCGGTTCGAAGCAGAAATAGCTGATGTCGTCCGACATCCGCTCGAACGCCACCTTGACCGGCATGCCGACCTTCACCTCGTCGGGCTTGACGTTGATCATGTTGCCGATGATGCGCACGCCCTCGTCGAGCTCGATCAGGCCGATCGCATACGGCACCTTGTCCTCGAAGCCGGCGGTCGGGACGTAGGTGATCGTGTAGGAATAGACCTTGCCGTGCCCGGACACCGTGCGCCACTCGAGGTTGCGCTTGCCGGTCTTGACGCTGATCGACCGCGGCCAGAACTGGTAGACCTTGGCGACGGGATCATATTGCAGCGCGAGCTTGCCCTGCTTGGCCGCGTCCCAGAAGAACTTGGTCGTCTGGGTCGGGGACGGCATCGGCCGCGGACGCCTCGGCCTCTCACCATTGCTCATATTCGTTCTCCGAATTCGCGGTTCTAGCGGACGAGGACCATGGCGTTGCTCGTCCCCCAGTTTCGACCATAGGGGATGACGCCGATGCCGGTGACGACGGCGTTGTCGGGCTTGGGCACCTGACGTCCCTCGGCCTCGCCGAACATCTGGCGGACCGCCTCGGTCAGGTTGAGCCCGCCGCCGGCGAGACCGGGCTGGCCGCAGCTGATCTGGCCGCCGCCGGTGTTGATCGGGAGCCGGCCGGTCGGCGACAGATCGGTGTCGCGCAGGAACTGCGAGCCCTGGCCGCGCTTGCAGAAACCGAACTGCTCGAGCTTCAGCATCACCGCGATCAGGAAGTCGTCATAGGGATGGAACATCTTGACGTCCTTCGGCTTCATGCCGGCCTGCTTCAACGCCTCCGGACCGACGACGGAGAAGCCGGTCTCGGTGATGTCGGGGCAGGCCTCGGCGCCGAGGAAGTTGGTGATCTCGCGATAGGCGATCGGGTAGGCGCGCTTGGTCCAGCCGCGGCGTCGCGCGTTCGCGGTCGAGGTGACGATCAGCCCGTTGCCGCCGTCGGCCGGCATGACCGAGTCGAGGAGGCGGAGCGGGTAGGAGACCATGCGCGAGTTGATGTAGGTGTCGATCGAGATCTTTTCCTTGCGGAACGGCTCGTAGGCATTGGGGTTGACGTTGGCGCCGTTGCGCTGCGCCACCGCGAGCGCGCCGAGGCCGCGATAGTCGAGATTGTACTGCGCGGCATAGCGCGTCATCAGAAAGCCGAACGCGCCGGGCGGGCCCTGGATGCCGACCGGCTCCCAGAACTCGTTGCGATAGCAGCCGAAGCGCGACAGGTTCTGCGTCGACGTCGCGTCGGCGTGCAGCAGCATGACCGTCTCGCAGAGGCCCGCCTTGATCGCCATCGCCGCGCGCGCGACGTTGCCGATCGCCGAGGCGCCGCCGATGTCGGTCTTCTGGCACCAGCGCGGCGTGATGCCGAGATAGTCGGAGGCGTAGTTCGACCAGAACGGGTTCGGCGCCTCGGACTGCGGCACGGTGAAGGCGATGCCGTCGATGTCCTTGGGCACGAGCCCGGTCCTGGCGAAGAGCTGCTCGGCGACCTCGGCGGTGATCTCGTAGGCGTTCTTGCCGCTGCGCCGCTCCACCCGCGTCTCGCCATAGGCGACGATGCAGACATCGCGGTCGCGGAGGAAGTTCGTGCGCGGAAGCGCCTTGCGCGCCGCGCGCGCGGCCGGTTTCTTCGCCGCGCTCTGGGCGGGCTTCTTGGCGGCCCGGGCGGCGGGCTTCTTCGCCCTCACCCTCTTCGCCGGCTTCTTCGCCGCCGCCTTCCGTGCCGGTCTCGCGGCCGCCCTCTTGGCGGGTTTCGCCGCCTTGCTACGCTTGGTCTTGGCCTTGGCCATCATGTCCCCCTTTATTGTCCCTTGAATTTCGGTTCGCGCTTCTCGGCGAAGGCCTTGAGACCTTCCGCCCGGTCCTCGGAGAATGTCAACAGATACGCGAGGTCGCCTTCCTGCAGGAAGCCCTGCGCCAGTGTCATGTCGACGCCGCGATCGACCGCCTGCTTGATCATCATGACGGCGAGCGGGCCGTTCTTGCCGATCGCGGCGGCGATCTCGCGCGCCTTCTCGATCGCCTGTCCCTTGGCGACGACGTGGTTGACGAGGCGGAACTCCTTCGCCTCCTGCGCATTGATGCGCCGCGCGGTCCACATCAGCTCCTTGGCGAGCGCCTTGCCGAGGAGCCGCGGCAGGTTCTGGGTGCCGCCGGCGCCGGGGATCAGGCTGTGGCGCGATTCCGGGAGGCCGAACTGCGCGGTCTCGCTCGCGACGATGATGTCGCAGAACATCGAGAGCTCGAACCCGCCGCCGAGGCAATAGCCCTCGACCGCGACGATGACCGGCTTCGAGTAGCCCGAGACATACTTGAAGAGCTGTCGGTTCTTCCGGATGTTGAACCGCGCCCGGTAGTTGTCGTAGCGGTCCTCGGGCCGGTCGGAGAACCCGCCGAGATCGGCGCCGGCGCAGAACGCGCGCTCGTTGCCCTGCATGATGATGGCGACGATCTCGCGGTCGAGCTCGACCGAGCCCATCGCCTCGACGATCTCGCCCGCCATCTGCTCGTTGAGGGCGTTCATCCGGTCCGGGCGGTTGAGCGTGATCTCGAACGTCGAGCCGTGGCGCGCGGTCAGGATGAATTCATAGGTCTTGTCGGCGGTCTTGGTCTTCTCGGTCGGCTTCTTTGCCATGCGTCCCCTCCGTATTACGATCCATGTGCTTGACTCGTTGCGGCGCCACGGTCAATGGCGGAGGCCGTCTGCAACCTCCTCCGCCGGCGCCTCTTCGCCCCCCATCGCCTCGGCGATGCGCCGGTGCCGGTCGCGGAGCCATGCCGGATCGGCGCGATCCTCCGGCCGCACGCGCACCTCGAGGGCGAGACGCGCCGGGGCGGCGAGCACGATGACGCGGTCGGCCATCTCGAGCGCGTCGTCGATCCTGTGCGTGATCAGGACGCATGTCTTCTTGACCCGGCGGACGAGCTCGGTGAAGTCGGACCTAAGCGCCTTCGAGGTGACGTGGTCGAGCTGGCTGAAGCTCTCGTCGAGGAGGACGAGCTCGGGGTCGACGGCGAGCGCGCGGGCGAGGCTCACCCGCTGGCGCATCCCGCCCGACAGTTGGTGCGGATATTTCGCGACGTTCTCCGCACCGGTGATCTTGACGTTCTCGAGCCAGCGGATCGCCTCGGCGCGCCGCGTCGGGGCGTCGCGCCCCATGATCTGGAGCCCGAGGGCGACGTTCTCCCACGCCGTCCGCCACGGCAGCAGCCGGTCGGTCTGGAACGAGACCGAGAGCTTGCCCTTGAGCGCCTTGAAGTCGGCATAGGGATCGAGTCCCTCGACCCGCACCGTCCCCGCGCTCGGCGGCATCACCCCCATGATCATGTGGAGCGCGGTCGATTTGCCGGCCCCGGTGCGCCCGACGATGGCGACGATCTCGCCCTTGGCGACGGCGAACGAGAGATCGCGCACGGCATAGTGGTCGCCGAACCGCTTGTCGACGCGGTCGAGGACGATCATCGCCGCGCCTCCCGCGGCGGTCATCGCACCTCGACCTCCGGTCGCCAGCGGAGGAGCGACTTCTCGGCGAGGCTGACGAGCCCCTGCACGGCGAGATTGAGGAAGACGAGGAGGATCGTCCACGCGATGACGCCGTCCATCGCGAGATTGTTCTGCGCGAGCCCCATGCGCGCGCCCATGCCGGTATTGACCGAGACAAGCTCGGCGAAGGCGGTCATGCGCGTCGCGTAGCCGATGATCGACTTGGTCGTCATCAGGATATAGGGGACGACGTGCGGCAGGATCAGATGGCGGAACACCTCGATCCGCGTCGGGCGGAAGGTCTCCACCATCTCGACCAGATCCCGGGACAAAGCGCGGATGCCGTCATACACGTTGAGCGCATAGAACGGGATCAGGATCATCGCCAGGATGAAGAAGACCCGCGTCTCGGGATCCTTGAACCAGAACACCGAGAACAGCATCCAGGACAAGGCCGGGATGCCGGTGTCGATCACGACGATCGACATCAGATAAGGCTGGATCGGGCGGATCATCGCCATCAGCGCGCCGATCAGGCTGCCGACGACGAGGGCGAAGCCGACCGACACGACCAGGCGGGTGATGGTGTAGAGGATGTGGCGCCAGTCCTCCTGGAGGACGGTGCCCGTCGTCTCCAGGCTGGTCGCCGGCGGCGGCATGATGTAGGGCGGCGCCACCATGCTCCAGAACTGCATGCCGGCGATCAGCGCCGCGATCACCCAGAGATTGGCGATCAGATCGCGCCGGAAGCCGCCGCGGCGTTCCGCCTCGCCCGGCGTGCGCACGCGCGGGGCGCCCTCCCCCGACCGGTCCGTGCCCGATCGCGCCATCAGGCGAAGAAGCCGTCGTCGAGCTTCTTCTCGAACGTGCCCGCCTTGGTGAGGAGATTGGCCGCGAAGAGCACCTCCTCGCGGTTCTTGTCGATCGCCATCGCCCGGCTGTCGAAGCGCATGCGGCCGGAGGAGAGCGCCATGCGCATCACCGCCGCCTCGATCTTGAGCTCCTCCGCGCGCTTGATGAAATCGGCCTCGTTGGCGTGCACCCACGCGAACATGTCGGCATAGGACTTGACGACGCGCTCGACCGTGCCCTTGGGCTGCTTGGCGATCCAGTCGGCGCGCATGAAGATGCCGAAGAAAGGCATGTCGCGATTGGTGTGGCGCTTGTAGTACTCGCCGATGGTGAGGAACACCTTCGAGCCCGGCACGCGATGGAGCCCGACCGAGAGGCTGTGCTCCCAGGAGAGCGCCGCATCGGCCCGCTCGCCGGCGACGAGCGTGACGGTCGCCGGCGGGTTGGGCACGCTCTGGACCTGGACGTCCTTCTCGAACTCGATGCCCTCGAACTCCTTGGCCCAGGTCTTGGTCATCGCGTAGGTGCCCGACGCCTGCATCGCGGCGAGCGTCTTGCCCTTGAGCTCGGCCATCGTGTTGGGGCCGTTGGCGCGCGCGAAGAGGCCGGCCATCTGCCCGGTCGAGACGATGCCGACGAGGCGGACGGGCACGCCCTTCTCGTACATGCGCACGAACGCGTCCCAGGCGCCGATGCCGACCTCGAGCGTTCCCTTGGTCACATCGGCGTAATAGTTCGCGAGCGCAGCGTAGGAATTGAACACCGAGAACTTGATGCCGTTGCGCTCGCCGAAGCCGCGCTCGGTGAGGAGGTTGTTGGCGATCTCGGTCCAGCCGCCGGCGAGCGTGCCGGTGACGATCGGGATCGTCGTCTGGGCCCGCACGATGGCGGGTGCGCCGATCGCGGCGGCCGCACCGGCGGCAGCGGTGCGCGTGATGAATGTGCGGCGAGTGATGAGGCCGGCCATCGAGCGTACTCCCTGCGAGCGCCGGGGCCGCTTCTTGTTGATGCGGCGGTCCCTCGGCGAGGCCGGCGCGACGCAACCGGCACGTGTCGACAGAAGTATCAGAACGCCGTCGGCGCCGGCAAGGGGCGTCGCCCGCGACCGCGTGCACCGCGACGGCGTGGCGCAGCACCGCGCGTGCCGTGCATGGGGCCATTGTTTCTGCGAAGTGGACCGGCCCGGAGGTGCAAGCTATATGTCTGGCTTTCCCCTCCCGGTTGCGCGACCGGCGCTCATCAGCCAAGGGACCTGGACGACATGGAGACCTACAAGCTCTACATCGGCGGCAAGATGGTCGATGCGGAAGCCGCCAAGATCTATCCGACGATCAACCCCTATAACGGCGAGACCATCGCCATGATCCCGCAAGGCTCGGCGGGCGATGCGCACCTCGCCATCGCCGCCGCGCGCGCCGCCTTCGACAAGGGTCCGTGGCCGCGCATGTCGGGCGCCGAGCGGTCGGAGTGGATCGCCAAGGTCGCCAACCGCATCAAGGAGCGGCAGAAGGATCTCGCCCGCCTCGAATCGATGGATTCCGGCGGCACGATCGCCAAGACCGGCGCCGACGCCTTCCTCGCCCAGCGCCAGATGGCCTTCTTCGCCGAGCAGGCGAAGAAGTACAACGGCGAGGCGAAGGAGATCGAGGGCCTCCAGCGCGCCGGGCGCGCCTTCAACTACACGATCCGCGAGCCGATCGGCGTCTGCGCCCAGATCATCCCGTGGAACTTCCCGCTCCTGATGGCGGTGTGGAAGCTCGGGCCCGCGCTCGCGACCGGCAATTGCCTGATCCTCAAGCCGGCGACCGACACGCCTGTCTCGGCGCTCGAGCTCGCCAAGATCTTCCACGAGGTCGGCTTCCCCGAGGGTGTCGTCAACGTCATCACCGGCCCGGGCAGCGTCATGGGCAAGGCGATGACCGAGAGCCCGCTCGTCGACAAGGTCGCCTTCACCGGCTCGACCGAGGTCGGCCGCGAGATCATGCATAAGGCCGCCGGCACGCTCAAGAAGGTGACGCTCGAGTGCGGCGGCAAGTCGCCCAACATCGTGCTCCACGACGCCAACTGGGACATCGCGGTCGACGGCTCGCTGTTCGCCTCGTTCTATCACCAGGGCCAGGTCTGCGAGTCCGGCACGCGCCTCCTCCTGCCGCGCGACCAGCACGACAAATTCGTCGCCGAGATGGTGGCGAAACTTGACGAGCTCAAGCTCGGCGATCCGCTCGATCCCGAGACCAAGGTCGGCCCCGTCATCTCGGAGCGCCAGATGCGCGCCGTCCTCGACTATGTCGAGATCGGCAAGAAGGAAGGCGCGAAGCTCGCCTGCGGCGGCTATCGCGTCACCGACGGCGCGCTCGGCAAGGGCTATTTCATCAAGCCCGCGATCTTCACCGACGTGACCAACAGGATGCGGATCGCGCAGGAGGAGATCTTCGGGCCGGTGCTCGCCGTCCTCAAATACGGGAGCGAAGACGAGGCCGTCGACATCGCCAACGATTCGATCTTCGGTCTCGGCGGCGGGGTGTGGAGCCAGGACGTCGACCGCGCCAAGCGGATCGCGCAACGGATGCGCACCGGCACGGTCTGGATCAACGAGTGGCACATACTGTCCGAGCGCGCGCCGTTCGGCGGCTACAAGCAGTCGGGCATCGGGCGCGAGTTCGGCGACGACGGCATCAACGAGTACACCGAGTTGAAGACGCTCTACGTCGACGACGCCAAGACGCGCGACAACAAGCCCTGGTACGACATGCTGGTGCCGCGCGCGAAGGCCTCGTCCTGACCGGGGGAGGCCGCCCGCCATGATCGACGCCGCCATTGTCGGGCTCGGCCGCTGGGGCCGGCTCCTGGTCGATTCCGTGCAGGGTCGGAGCAACACCATCCGCTTCGCCAAGGGCGTGACCCGGACCGCGGCGAAGGCGAGCGAGTATTGCCGCGACAAGGGGATCGAGCTCGTCGCGAGCTATGAGAGCGTGCTCGCCGACCCGAAGATCCAGGCCGTGGTGCTGGCGACGCCGCACACGCAGCACTTCGACCAGATCATGGCCGCGGCGGCGGCGCGGAAGCACGTCTTCGCCGAGAAGCCGTTCACGCTGACCCGCGCCGAGGCCGAGAAGGCGATCCGCGCCTGCCAGGCCGCCGGAATCGCGGTCGGCATCGGTCACAACCGGCGCTTCCTCCCCAATACCGCCGAGCTCAAGCGCATGATCACCGCGGGCGAGCTCGGCCGGCTCCTCCACGTCGAGGGCAATTTCTCCGCCGATCTCTCCGGCAATATCGACGCCTGGCGCAACTCGCGCGCCGAGAGCCCGGCCGGCGGCATGACCTCGCTCGGCATCCACGTCATCGACGCGATGATCCATCTGTGCGGACCGATGACCGAGGTCGACGCGCGGAGCGTCCGCATCGCGATGCCGTTCGACGTCGATGATTCGACGATGGTGTTCCTCCGCTTCGCCTCGGGCATCACCGGCTATCTCGGCTCGGTCGCCTATACCGGATCGCTGTGGCACGTGCGGGTGTTGGGCACCGGCGGCTGGGCCGAGGTCAACGCGCACGAGGGTTTCGCCATGGCGCTCCGCGGCAAGGCGCAGGCGGCGCGCACATTCCCGCCCTTCGATTCGCTCCGCGCCGAGCTCGAGGCGTTCGCCGCCGCCGCCGCCGGCGGGCCCGCCTTCCCGATCACGCCCGACCAGATCGTGCACGCGACCGGCGTGCTCGAGGCGATCGTCGCCTCGGCCGCGAAGGGCCGCCCGCAGGCGGTCGCGTAGGCCGCCCTCGCCCGGCGCGGAAGCGTTGGGGCCGCGCGCGGACGACGGCGGAGGACGGACGACGGCGGTCGCTCCCGCCGCTCACCGCAAGTTGAACGAGACCCGCTTGCGAGGCAGAGAGGGCTGAGGCGAGCATGCGCCATGCTCGCGCGCCGCACGCTCGTCCTTCTGTTTTTGTCCTTCTTTCTGGTCGTCCCGCTCCGGGTCGCGCCCGCCATCGCCGATCCGCCGCCGCGGTCCTGGACGTTCGAGTGGACGCGGACCGATTTCACCCGGACGTCGGTGCCGTTCGCCGAGATCCCCTCCGGCGGACCGCCCAAGGACGGCATTCCCTCGATCGACGCACCGCGCTTCGTCGCGATCGCCGACGCCCCCGCTCTCGCCGACAACGAGCCGGTGATCGGCTTCATCAACGGCGGCGACGCGCGCGCCTATCCGCTCCGCATCCTGACCTGGCACGAGATCGTCAACGACGTCGGCGGCGGCCGGCCGGTCGCCGTGACTTATTGCCCGCTGTGCAACGCCGCGATCGTGTTCGACCGCAGCGTCGACGGCCGCACGCGCTCGTTCGGGACGACCGGCAAGCTCCGCAAGTCGGACCTCGTGATGTACGACCGCGAGACCGAAAGCTGGTGGCAGCAATTCAGCGGCGAGGCGATCGTCGGCGCCGAGACCGGCAAGCGCCTGGTCGCGCTGCCGGCCCGGCTCGAGTCCTGGGCGCGGTTCAAGGCGCGGGCGCCCGAGGGAAAGGTACTGGTGCCGAACGATCCGGACGCACGGCCCTATGGGACCAACCCCTATGTCGGCTATGACAGCGCGGCCGCGCCGTTCCTCTACGACGGCGCCATGCCCGCCGGCATCGCACCGCTCGCCTATGTCGTCGTCGTCGGCAAGGAGGCATGGGCGCTCGAGCTCCTCAGGAAGCGGGGCCGCATCGAAACCGGCGCGCGCGTGATCGAGTGGCAGCCGGGGAAGTCATCGGCACTCGATGCGCATCGCATCGCCGAGGGGCGCGACATCGGCAACGTCGTCGTGCGGCGCCGCACCGCCGACGGGCTCGCCGATGCCGTGCACGACGTCACCTTCGCGTTCGTCTTCCACGCCTTCGTGCCCGACGGCACCATCCATCGCGCCGAGTGACGCCGCCGGTCACTCGGACTGCGGCGCCGCGCCCTTGACGACGTGGAAGGGCCTGCCCGGCACCTCCTCGAACATCAGGTTGCGCTCGCCGGCGCGGGCCGGGAAGTCCTGCACACCGATCATGATGGCCGGCTCGGTGCCGGTGTTGAAGTGCTCGTGCAGCGACCACGCCGGGCACATGAATGTGTCCCCCTTCTCCCAGTCGATGCGCACGCCCTCGACGATCGAATACCCGGTGCCCTGCATCATGTGGTAGATCGCGAAGGTGTTGTGCCGGTGCGCCTTGACGTGCTCGCCCGGGTTGATCCACTGCATGCCGAAATAGAGCGTCGGGGCGCAGGCGCCGCTGTCGCCGAGGTCGTCGTGCACGAGGCCGATGAAGCGCCGATCGGCGTTCTTGTTCGGGTTGTCGCTCATGCCCTTCAGCACCGCCTCGACATCGCGCCAGCGCCACAGCGCCGGGCGGAGCGGCGTCTTGACGAGAAACGGGTAGTACTCCTCGTCGGTCATGATGCGTGCCCACGGCGAGGTCTTCTTCGACGCGGGCTCGTTCGGCTTCCCGGCCTCCTCCATGACCGTCACCCGATCGCCGCCGGTCAGGCCGCGAGGCCGGGTGGCATCAGGTCCTTCTCGCCCAGCACCTCGGTCCGGTAGAGATCGGTGATCGAGGCCCAGCGCAGCTTGCACGCTTCCTCCGACACCGCGAAGGCGCGCTCTGCCACCTCGGCCGTGTCGATGTACTTGGCGCAGAGCGCGAGCTGGCGCTCGGAGTGCTCGCGGTCGGCCTCGGCGTGCTCGGCGAAGAAGGCGATCTCCTCGGCGTCGCGCTTGTAGCCGTAATGCTTCTCGAACGCCGGCAGCGTGATCTCGGTGTTGAGCGCGACCTGCTGGCCCTCCTGGGTCGACTGCATGGCAAGCGCGGCGCCGAGCGGCTCCTCGCGCAGCACGTGGACATAATGGAGCCGGCGCGCCCACCACGCCGGCGTCGGCTCGATCGTGCGCACCGCATCCTCGCCGAGGCCGGCGGCGCGGCAGAAATCGAAGATCATCTTGTTGTGGTCGTGCGGCACGTGGCCGGGCACGGGGATGGCGCGCATCCCCTCCTCCTCGGCGAGGTTCTCGACGATCGCCTTGCGCACGTCGACTGGCGCTCGCCACAGGAGGAAGCCGAACGAGGGTTGCGCCATCTGGACGAAGCGGTAGTGGTGCGCCATGTAGACGCCGAGCGCGCGCAAGGGGAGCTTCCCTTCCGCCATCCGCTGGAAGAACGGATGCTTCTTGGTATGCCATTTCTCGCGGATCGCGATGACTTCCTTCGCCGCCTCGAGACCGACCTTCACCGCCATGGTGCTCTCCTGTTGTTGTCGGCGCCGCGGCGCCGCTATTGACCCGCACGCGTATTGAGGGCGTCCGCCTCGCGCGTCCAGACCCCCTTCTCGCGGTAGAACGCGATCGCCGCCGGATGATAGGGGACGACCGGCAGATCGCTGACCGCGACCTGGTTGGTGAAGCCGCGGAGCGAGGGGTGCGTCGCGATCAGCTCCTGCTCGCGGTCCCAGAGCGCGGTGAGGATCTTGCGCACCACCTCGGCCCGCACGCCGTTATGCGCGAGAAGATAGCTGTCATAGGTGATCATCGTCGTCGGCTCGTCGACCCCGATGCGGGGATCGGCCTCGACGGTGGTGAGCTTGGCGCCCGGGAAGATGCCCTTGCGCAGCGTCTCGAGCGCGGCCGGGGTGTTCTCGATCGCGACATAGCGGATCGGCGACTTGGCGTGGAGCTCGCGCACCACCGGCATCCCGAACGAGGCCCAGCACGCATCGACGCGACCCGCGCCCATCGCCTCGATGCCGTTGACGGCGCCCGTCACCGGCACCTGGACCACGTCGTTCCAGCCGAGACGCGCGGTCGCGAGCGTCGCCTCGACCGATTCCACGATCGCCGAGTGGCCGCCGAAGTTGCCGCATATGCGCTTGCCGCGGATGTCCTTGACGGTCTTGATCCCGCTCTCGCGCGTCGCGATGAACGAGAGCATCAGCCCGCGCTCGCCGGAGCGGAGGATGCGAAGATTGACGAGCGGCTTGCCGCGCGGCGCCTCGCCACGCGCGCCGCGATAGGCGCTGGTCGAGGAGATCGCGGCGAGGTCGATCTCGCCGTCGTTGAGGGCGGCGATATAGGCATCGGGCCCGGCGAAGGGCCGGACGACGGCGCGGACGTCGGAGCCCTCGCCGATGACCTTGGCAAGGCCGGAGCCCATCGCGTTGAAGGTGGTGCCGGGTCGATCGGTCGCGAGCGCGAGCGTCTGGGCGGCGAGCGGGGTCGCGGCGAGCAGCATCGCGCCCGTGACCACGATCGCGCCGAACCGAAGCCGCATCGAAACCTCCCTGTCTTATGTTCCGCCCGCATGCCGGTTTGGCTCAGTCTGCCCCAAGCCGCACCCCGCCAGCAACAGATGCCGCCCGCCCCGATTGCGCGGCGGGGGCCGGATGCTATGCTCGGCCTTGCCAAACGCGGCGCGGACGGGAGTGGGCGGATGTTCTTGCGCGAACACTGGTATGTCGCGGCCTGGGCGGAGGAGATCGGGGAGGCACCGGTCGCCCGGGTGATCCTCGGCGAGCCGATCGTATTGTTCCGCAAGGCCGATGGCGCGCCGGTCGCGCTCGAGGACCGCTGCCCGCACCGGAACCTGCCGTTGAGCGCCGGGCGCCGCCGGGGCGATGCGCTCGAATGCGGCTATCACGGCATGGTGTTCGCGGCCGATGGCGTGTGCACGTTCGTGCCGAACCAGGCCGTGCCGGCCTGGGCCAGGGTGCGGGCCTATCCGGTGGTCGAGCGCGACCGCTGGGTGTTCATCTGGATGGGCGACCCCGCGCGCGCCGATCCCGCGCGCGTGCCGGGCTACAACCACCGCTTCGCCGATCCGGACTGGCGCGTGGTCAACGGCAAGGCGACGGTCAAGGGCGGCTACCGGCTGATCCTCGACAATCTCCTCGACCTCTCCCACCTCGCTTATGTGCACAACTCCTCGACCGGCAACGCCGCGGTCGCCGAGCGCGCCGAGATCATCTTTTCGACCGAGGGCGACCGCGTGCGCCAGGTCCGCTTCATGCGCGACATCCCGCCGGCGCCGGTCTTCGTCGACTATGCCGGCTACGACGCCAATATCGACCGCTGGCAGACGACGCTCTACATGCCGCCGTCCTACATCTTCATCAATAACGGTACGCTGCGGGCCGGCAATGCGCGCCCCGACGAGGCCGCGCTTCGGAGCCAGGGCAGCTGGGGGTTCGAGGTCTACCACGCCATCACGCCCGAGACCGAGGCCACCTCGCACCAGTTCTGGGCGGTCGCCCATCCGGCGCCGTTCGTCGCGCCGGAGAAGCTCGCGCGCTTCAACGTCCAGATGCGGAACGTCATCGAGGAGGACCGCGTCGTCTACGAGGCGCAGCAGCGGGCGATCGACCGCGACCCGGACGCGATCGGGCGCGACGTCAATCCGCGCGGCACGATCGAGGCCGACCAGGGCCTCCTCGCGATGCGTCGCGTGATCCGCCGGCTATACGGCGAGGAGCAGAAGGCGGCGGCCGGCTGAACGATCAGAGCGCGGGGCCCGGGCTCGCGAGGTGGTGGGCGACGAGCTCCGTGGTGATGAAGTCGTAGGCCTCGTCGACCGAATCGGTGCGGTGCACAAGCGCGACGTCGGCCGCATCGATCATGCCCCAGTGCGCCATCGCCTCGAAATTGACCACCTTGTCCCAGTAGCTCGTCCCGAACAGCACGATCGGGAGCTTCTTGGTCATCTTGTGGGTCTGGATCAGCGTCAGCGCCTCGAACAGCTCGTCGAGCGTGCCGAAGCCACCCGGCATGATCACCATCGCCTTGGCGAGATAGAGGAACCAGTATTTGCGCATGAAGAAGTAGTGGAACTCGAAGGCGAGCTTCCGCGTGATATAGGGATTGCCCTGCGCCTCGAAGGGCAGCGAGATGCAGAGCCCGACATTCTCGCCCTTGGCCTCCGAGGCGCCGCGATTGGCCGCCTCCATGATGCCCGGACCGCCGCCCGAGCAGACGACGAAGCGCCGGCCGGAGCCCTTGAGGCCCTTCGACCACGTGGTGAGACGGCGGGCGAGCTCGCGCGTGTCCTCGTAGTAGCGTGACATCTCGAGCATGCGCGTGGCGGCGGCGCGGTGGCCGGGCGCACCGGTCGCCGCGGCGAGCCGCTCTTCGGCCTCGGCGCGCGAGGGGATCCGCGCCGAGCCGAAGAACAGGATCGTGTCGCGCACCCGGAGCCGATCGAAGCGCTCCTTGGGCTCGAGATATTCGGCGACGATGCGGATCGGCCGCGCATCGGGGCTCGCGAGGAACTCCTCGTCGAGATAGGCCTTCTTGGGCTTGAACGGCGTGTCGTTCCGCATCGTTGGTTCCCGGCTGAGGCTGAGGTCGGATCGGACCCGATCGAGCCTAACGGTTCGTTGACGCGGCCGGCAACGGCGCTGCACGGGCGCGGGATTCGCGTTAATCTGGCCGCCCCATGAACCCCTATCTCGCCGTCCTCGCCATCGTCCTCGCCGCCGTCGCGCTCCAGATCGCAAACGGGCTGTTCGGCACCTTCCTGCCGCTCCGCATGGCCGCGGACGGGTTCTCGGCGGCGGCGATCGGCACCGTCGTCACCGGCCATTCGATCGGATTCTTCGTCGGCTGCCTGACCGTGAGCCGGCTGATCCGCACCATCGGCCATATCCGCGCCTTCGCGGTGTTCGCCGCCGCCGCCTCGATCACGGTTCTGTCGTTCGCGATGGCGACCGACGTGATCTACTGGACGGCGCTCCGCGTCCTCCTCGGGTTCTGCTCGGCGGGCCTGTTCACGATCACCGAGAGCTGGCTTTCCGAGCGCACCGAGCCCGCCGCGCGCGGGCGCGTCATCGGCTTCTACATGGTGTTCAACCGGCTCTCCTTCGCGACCGGCCAGCTATTGGTCGCCGCCGGCGACATCATGGGCCTCGGCCTCTTCATGATCACCGCGGCCGCCTACACGACCGCCATGATCCCGATCGCGACGACGCGCGCCTCGAGCCCGCCGATCCCGGGCGTCGTCACCATGAACCCGCTCGCCCTCATCGCGATCGCGCCGGCGGGCGTGGTCGGCTGCTTCGTGTCCGGCCTCACCAACACGACGATCATCGGGCTGATGCCGGTCTACGGCACCGGGCTCGCCCTCAGCGCCGGCGCGATCTCGATCCTCCTCGCGCTGATGCAGGTCGGAAGCCTCGTCTCGCAGTGGCCGCTCGGTCTGATCTCGGACCGCATGGATCGCCGCCGCGTGATCGTGTTCATCTCGCTCGGCAACGCCCTCGTCTCGGCGATCATCGTCGCGGTCGGCGTGGCGCCGGTCTGGGTGCTGGTGCCGCTGTCGCTCCTGTGGGGCGCGTTCGCGCTCTCGCTCTATGCGATCTGTCTTGCGCACGCCTCCGACCACGCGCCGCCCGACCGCATCGTCGCGCTGGTGAGCAACCTCCTCCTCGTCTGGGGGGCGGGATCGGTGGTCGGGCCGCCGATCGCCACCGCGATGATCTCGATCCTCGGGCCGGGTGGGCTCTTCGTCTACTCGGCCGCGGTCGCGCTCGTCCTCGCCGCCTTCGTCGCCTGGCGCATGACGCGGCGCGCGCCGGTGCCGGCCGATCTCCGCGAGCGTTTCGTCACCGTGCCGGAGACGACGCCGACGGTCGCCGAGCTCGATCCGCGCCGCGCCGACGAGCGCGGCGCGGGGACGCGCTAGCGCCGGCGCCGCCCGCCGAGGATCGCGCCGAGGACGCCGC
>Ga0194132_10001990_pt1 | contig 39743 bp, 44 predicted proteins | sample TA2KigOf80mmetaG_FD_148612 | JGI IMG/M metagenome (GOLD analysis project Ga0194132, IMG submission 148612) | Freshwater microbial communities from Lake Tanganyika, Tanzania - TA2015054 Kigoma Offshore 80m | ecosystem: Environmental > Aquatic > Freshwater > Lake | place: Tanzania: Lake...
CGCATCCACATGGCGCCGATCTTAGGATTGGTATTCACATCGACTTCATCTTGAAACACGGCGATCTCGTTGGCCGGCAGACTGGCTAAGAGCTGGCGCAGCACGCGTAACTTCTGTTCCTTCTGTGGGTCGCTCGGTCCCACAACGGGACACGGACGACGCCACACTACTTGTTCCTTGTGCAACCACCGGCGCACGGTTTCTTGGCTCACCTGCAATTCATAGGTCTCCAACAACACCAGTACCATTACCTGACAACTCCACCGACTGCGCAGAAACCCAAAGTCCCGCGGACTCCGCGTCAATATCCAGCTGGCCACCACTTCACTCCACCAACTGCCGGAGCGCGAAGCAGGAGGAGGCGTCCCTAACGCCGCTTGAATCCCCGCTCCCTCTACGCGCCGCTTCCACCGCGCAATCGTGCGCGTACTACAATACAACACCCCCGCAATCATCGCCCACGAATACCCATCCGCTAATAATAAGAGGAGGTGGGCACGTAAGCGGACGCGCTCATTCGCTCCTTTCCGGTACTGCTCCAACAAGGCTTGGCGCTCCCGCGCCGTTATGCGAAGATGCTCCTTGTCCATCGCTTCACCTCTTTAGGGTCTGACAAACTTTATCCATTTGCCATCCTAAGAGGTGAAGCACTTTCCGTCCAATGGGTTTCTATTTAGTGTTGGTGTCCCAGCAGTAAAAACGCTTCCAATTTGTGACAGCAAAATCGGTTCACTACCGCACGCACTTGCAGAGGTGAAAGGGAAGATTGGGGCGAGGTCAATCTTTGGTGCTCGGCCATTGTGATAATTCCTCACGGGTCACTCTGCAGAATCGTATGTCACCGGTTCTTGCGAAGCAACTAGCGACGAGGCGCGCAACTGCGTGTATTGGGAAGTGCAACAAGCGCTTGCAAGCAGATCGTAAACTACATAGAACACGGCTCCATATGAGGAGGGTGTTCTATGCCAGACTGGAAAGCGCCATCGCAGGCAGAGGTCGAAGGATACTTTAAGCGCCTCAATAATTGGGACCGTTGGGGAAAGGATGATGAACGTGGGACGCTCAATTTGATTACTCCCGAGAAACGCGCTACGGCTGTTGCTCTTGCTCGTAAGGGGCGGGTGGTGTCGGTGTCGCGCGACCTTACTGCGCAGTCACCAACACTAGATTATCACATGCTGTGTCCCGTGCGGCGCGGAGGGTCTAAGGCTGCGCTGGATTATTTTGGGCTGGTGTTCCATGGCCTGACCGTGACGCACATGGACGCGCTTTGTCATGTGGAGTTTCAAGGCCAACTGTATAACGGGCGCAGTTTTGAGGACAGCATTGTTTTCGGTGGAGCAGGGTGGGGCTCTCTCGATGTATGGTTTGATGGGGTGGTCACTCGTGGTGTGCTGCTCGATGTCGCGGCTGGACGCAGCGAAGGCTACGTCGATCTCGGCAAGCCGGTAACTCCTCCTGAGTTAGATGCGGCGGCAGCCCGCGCCGCAGTCAAAGTTGAACCTGGTGATGTCGTTGTTATTCGTAGTGGGCGCGAAGCGTACGAAGCGGCAAAAACGAGCCTGGCCTCTTCGATTTCTCCGCGCAGCTTTGCGGTCGATGCTCGTCCCGGTTTGCATATTGCCTGTCTCGAGTGGCTGCGTGAGCGTGATGTGTCTGCTGTGGCGTGGGATATGCTCGATGAATATCCGGTTGGCTATAACGGCATGGACTTCGGTGTCCATTTAGGAATTCCTTTTCTCGGATTGTGCTTGATCGATAATGTGTATCCCGAACGTTTGGTGGCCGCTTGTGCGGAAGAGAAGCGGTACGAGTTTCTCTTTATGGCGATGCCGTTGCGCCTCGCTGGTAGTACCGGCTCTCCGTGTCAGCCGGTGGCTGTTTTCTGAGGCAATGACAGTCGTGCGCATAGCGGACGCTACGTGATTGGAAGGAAAGAGGAAGAGTGAGGGACCGAAAGGCCAAAAACAACTGTGTGGATTCATTACCCTCACCCTAGCCCTCTCCCTGGCAGGGAGAGGGGATAAAACCGTGATGCCAGAATTTCATTGATGCTTGCTGAACGACAATGTTGATTGATGCATTTGCTCCTCATCCAGACGCAGTGGAAATCCATCGCATAGAGATTGCAGCGCCTGGAGCGACTGTCTACCAGGCGCTGTGGACCACTGACCTTGGCCAATCACCCATAGTGAGAGGATTGTTGACGTTGCGATCACTTCCCGCACGGATTTTACACAGGGAGTCGCGGCAACGTCCGATTCCGCAGTTGACGTTGCAGACCGTCATGACGGCTGGTTTTGGAAAGTTAGCCGAAGAGCCGGGACGAGAAATTGTTTTGGGAATTGCTGGACAGTTCTGGCGACCGACAGGGAACAGTCTGCCGTTCAATCGAGAGCACTTCGATGGTCCGGTACCACCGGGCCTGGCGCGGGCAGTCTGGAACTTCACGGTGCACGAGACGAAACCTGGTCACACATTGTTGTCAACCGAAACGCGGGTGGTGTGTGGCGATCCCGCCAGTAGGTTCAAGTTTCGCCTCTATTGGTTGCTCATCCGCCCGTTTAGTGGACTGATTCGACACGTGATGCTTCGGGCAGTACGGCGGGCGTGTCAAACACAAGAGGTCAGCGAACGGTGACTAATCGACAATAAGAAGTCGGAGGAAGACAAGTGCTGTCAGACTTAAGACAAGGAACAAAATGGCTCCGCTAATGATACCAAGATGTACAAGCGAGCGAGACAGTACGATCTGACGCAGCGCCTGCCTTTTCGTCAGGAGCAGCCATAAGCTGAGAATCCAAAGGATCAATAGCGTCAGCGCGATTGCTGACATGGATGCTCTTTTTGGTCCGGCTTCTTGACTGACTGCGAAGGCGGACTGATAGAGGTCAGGTCCGATGCCGAAACGTGATGCGTCCTCGGCTTAAATCATACGGCGAGAGTTCAACCGTGACGGTGTCACCCGGAAGAATCTTGATATAGAATTTACGCATCTTCCCAGAGGCATGGGCGAGCACGGTCACCTTATTTTCCAGTTGCACTCGGAACATTGCGTTGGGGAGTGTCTCAAGGACGGTACCTGTAACTTCGATTCCTTCTTTTGCCATTAGTCTGGCTGGTAGCGCATCTCAGGTATTCCGTCAAGAGCTACGCCTTTGCTTGCGGAACTGCGTTGCTTTTTTGCCGGTTTCATACTACCATGCGCGCGCATCGGGACGAGGATTGTGTAGTGAAGATTGCCGTTAAAGACATCAAGCCATCGCCGACAGAAATCCACTTCGTGGAAGGGGTGCAGGAGCTGAACGACCTTGTGACGCGTGGCGGTGACGGAGACTATCGCTTCGCGGCACCGATGCAGGTTGCGCTGTGCCATTTCCGTTCAGGTGATGATCTGTGGTTTTCTGGGACGTTACGCAGCGAATTGGTCGGCCAATGTGGGAGGTGCTTAGAAGAGTACCCGCTTCCGCTGCATCGCGAGTTTTCTCTCATGCTAAGCCCAAACCGTGATCTTGAGCGCGAACAGGAACTCACTGCTGATGAGTTATCGGCCAGTTTTTATAACGAGGAAGAGGTTGACCTCTCGGCGCTTGTGCATGAGGAGACACTTTTGGCTTTGCCAAGCCGTCCCTTGTGTCGAGACGATTGTCGGGGGCTCTGTTCGCAGTGCGGGATTAACCTTAATGTGGAATCCTGCGAGTGCCGTCCAGTGTGGAAAGACCCTCGCCTTGCTGTTCTCTCGAACTTGCGGTTACCGCCCCAGCGATAACACCAATACGCCTGTATCCTCATTATCCATGCCGTGACGCTACATCTGTTATTTTCTATAAGGAACGAATATGGGTCTGCCGAAACGTAAAACATCTCAGTCAAAACGCAATAAACGCCGTGCCCACGATGCGCTTACGGCACCACAATGGGCAACTTGCACGAATTGTGGTGAGCCTGTCCTTTCTCATCGCGTGTGTGCCAAATGTGGCTATTATCGTGGTAGACAGGTGATGGAAATCGCCGAAGCCGAGTAAGTGGGAACGGTACGTCGTCACTCGACGTGCGCTCTACCATCCGGCTTGAGAACTCGCTTAAACACCATTACAGTCCAACATCATGTTTATTGCGGTTGACGCCATGGGTGGCGACCACGCCCCCGCTGCGGTAGTGGAGGGTGCGCTACACGCGGTCGAGGAGTATGGCACTCCTGTCCTTTTGGTTGGTGATCAAGAGGCGATTCGTCGGGAACTTGATCGCATCGGTGGGCAAGAGTCTTCACTCTTAGTGATTCGCCATGCCAGTGAAAGTGTAGAGATGGGGGAATCACCGATTGCTGCGCTACGCGGCAAACCGGATTCTTCGCTGCGTGTGGCAGTACAAGCAGTGAAAGCTGGGGAAGCGGGGGCCGTACTCAGTGCCGGCAATTCTGGCGCCATGCTTGCCCTGGCTGTGACTATTCTGGGGACGCTCAAAGGAGTTGATCGGCCTGCGATCGTGACAGTGATCCCGACGCTTGGCGGTCATGCCTGTCTACTTGATTCAGGAGCAAACACCGAATGTAAACCAATCCATTTCGTGCAATTTGCCTTGATGGGAGAAGTTTACGCGCGACTCGTACGCGGGATTGCCTCCCCGCGTGTTGGCGTACTGAGCAACGGTGAGGAAGATTCGAAAGGAACAGACCTGACTCGCGCGGCTCACGCCATGCTGAAGAAGGTGGCTATCAACTACATTGGGTATGTGGAAGGCCGTGATCTCAATAATGGTGAAGTTGATGTCATCGTTACAGATGGCTTTACTGGCAATGTGGCATTGAAAACTCTCGAAGGGTTTGCCCACTTCCTGCAAGGACAGTTACGTACAGTCTTCTCATCTGGGATACGTGGCAAGTTGTCATACTTGATGATTCGCAAAGCGTTTGGCAATTTGCGAGCGAGTCTCGATCCCGCAGAGGTCGGTGGCGCTCCCCTCCTTGGTACCGACGGCCTGGCAATTATTGCGCACGGCGCGTCATCTCCTAAGGCCATCAAAAATGCCATTCGTGTGGCTGATGAGTCGTTGCGCCAAGATATTAACCGTCAAATCGTTGAGAGTATACAGGCCCTTCCCCCTGAAGTTGCGCTTGCTCAACCTGAGCAGAAAAGTGGACGCAGAATTTGGGCACAAATTAAAGAACGCTTCCGTCATGCGCGAGAAAGCCATGACGCTCCACCAGCGTCTGAACCGCCAGCTGGAGAGGAGAAGAAAAAAGAATGAATCGCTCGATTGCTCTCCTATTCCCAGGACAAGGGTCCCAAGCTGCAGGGATGGGGAAAGCCCTTGCCCAGCAGTTTCCAATCGCAGCGCAGGTATTTGCTGAGGCCGATGCTGCTCTCGGTTTCTCCCTATCGCAGATGTGTTTTGCGGGACCAGACGATGATCTGAAACTCACGACCAATGCGCAACCGGCGATCGTTGCGACCAGTATCGCCGCTCTTCGCGTATTGGAACAAGAGACCGGAGTGCAGCCAGCCTATGTTGCTGGTCATAGCCTTGGCGAGTATTCAGCGCTGGTTGCCGCTGGAGTGCTTACGCTGGCTGATGCAGTGCGCGTCGTACGTGAGCGCGGACGACTGATGCAAGAAGCGGTGCCGGTCGGGGTGGGGGCGATGGCTGCGCTCTTTAATCTTTCGGCAGAAGAGGTTGTTGCTGTATGTGCTGAGGCTGCCCAAGGTGAAGTTGTTTCCCCTGCCAATTTGAATGGTGGTGGGCAGATCGTCATCGCTGGCCATGCGAGTGCAGTCAAACGTGCGGTTGCTGGAGCGAAAGCTCGTGGTGCTAAACGAGCCGTCGAACTTGCCGTGAGTGCTCCATTCCATTGTGCACTCATGAAACCCGCAGCCGATGGATTGGCAAAGGTTTTAGAGTCAATTTCTGTGCACGCTCCGAAAGCACAGGTGATTGCTAATGTCACAGCGGACGTGAATGCTGATCCGCAACGCGTCAAAGACTTGCTGGTACAACAGGTAACCGCACCGGTACGCTGGGAAGAAAGTATGCAAAAGTTGCATACGCTCGGCTGTTCAGCCGCGGTTGAGGTTGGCCCAGGCAAAGTACTGGCTGGACTGCTGAAACGGATCGTGCCAGACTTGACCTGTGTGTCAGTCGGTGATCCCACGACATTGGCCGAAGCCCAGGGAGTAATAGCATGAGTGGCATCCTCGATGGGCAAGTTGCGTTAGTGACCGGTGCTTCGCGTGGTATCGGGCGTGCGATTGCTGAACGTTTAGCGCGTGATGGTGCGTTGGTTCTAGTGAATTATTTGCAATCACAAGCGGCGGCTGAAGAGGTCGTCGCGACCATCGCGCAAGCGCAAGGCAAAGCTGAACTGTGCCGTTTTGATGCCGCCAATGGTGGGGAAATTACTGCCGCAGTACAGACGATCCTTGAGCGTCACAAGAAGATCGATATTTTGGTGAACAACGCCGGGATTGCGATCAACAATTTGCTCCTTCGCCTCAAAGAAGAAGAGTGGGAGCAAGTGATGAACGTCAATTTGAAAGGTGTTTTCCTGTGTACGAAGGTTGTCTCGCGCGCGATGCTCCGACAGCACTATGGCCGTATCATTAACCTGAGTTCGGTGGTTGGGCAGTCAGGTAATGCCGGACAGGCGGCGTATGCGGCATCGAAGGCGGGTATTATTGGCTTCACCAAGTCGATGGCGAAAGAGCTGGCTTCGCGGGCCATTACCGTGAACGCGGTTGCACCGGGATTTATTGAAACTGATATGACCGGGACCTTGCCAGAGGAGGTCAAAACAGGATATTTGACCCTTATTCCTGCCGGTCGATGGGGGACTCCTGCAGAAGTTGCAGAGGTTGTGGCGTTTCTGGCCAGCCCACTGGCGAGTTACATCACCGGCCAAGTGATTAATGTCAACGGCGGCATGTACGTATAAACAAAGAAGAAAATCATACATGCTGGCAGTTTCCGCTACACTGTCCAGAGGGGTTAGAGAGGAGAAGTACGATTATGGCAGGATCGATTGAAGATCGCGTAAAAGAGATCATTTGTGAACAACTTGGGGTCAGTGCCGACGAAGTCACCCCACAAGCGTCATTCATTGAGGACCTTGGGGCAGATTCACTCGACCTCGTTGAACTCGTAATGGCGCTCGAAGAAGAGTATGGTATGGAAATCTCAGACGAAGACGCTGAGAAAATTCGTACCGTGAACGATGTCCTTGAGTACATTAATAAACAAAAGAAGTAGACCTGAATTTGGAGTAAGTCCTGCTGCCTTTCGCCAAGGAGGCCGACCTACTCTTTACTATAGTCGCAGAATCGCAGTGACTTCTCCCCTGAGGTCCTGCGATTCTTTGTTTGTAGCTGGAAGATTTTGTATCATTTTTCCATGAGAACAATTCCCATGAATAGCGCACTTGCCCAATGTGACCCAGAAATTTACGCCGCAATCCAAAGCGAAACCGAACGACAAGAGTACAATTTAGAACTTATAGCCTCAGAAAACATTGTGAGTGAGGCCGTGCTCGAAGCGCAAGGTTCGGTTCTTACCAACAAGTATGCCGAAGGATACCCGGGCCGACGCTACTACGGTGGATGCGAGTATGTCGATGTTGTCGAACAACTTGCGATTGATCGCGCCAAGCAATTATTCGGGGCTGAGCACGCGAATGTACAGCCACACTCCGGGTCGCAGGCCAATATGTCGGCGTATTTCTCGCAGCTCCAGCCGGGCGATACGATCCTGAGCATGAATCTGTCGCATGGTGGTCACCTGACGCACGGCAGTCCGGTGAATTTCTCAGGAAAATTCTTCAAAGTCATTCCTTATGGCGTACGCGAGTCTGACCAGCGTATTGATTATGATGAAGTCGCGTCGTTAGCACGGCAACATCGCCCCAAAATGATCGTTGCCGGTCACAGTGCGTACCCGCGTCAGATCGATGCGGTCCCGTTTCGTAAGGTCGCCGACGAGGTCGGTGCAATGTTGATGGTTGATATTGCCCATTTTGCTGGGTTGGTGGCTGCAGGGATTCACCCTTCACCGTTGCCACATGCTGAAATCGTGACGACGACGACACACAAAACGCTACGGGGACCGCGAGGCGGCATGATCATGTGCAAAGCCGCATTGGCGAAGTCGATTGATTCCTCTATTTTTCCTGGAAACCAGGGTGGGCCACTAATGCACGTCATTGCGGCCAAAGCAGTGGCGTTCAAAGAGGCGCTCTCGCCGGAGTTCAAACAGTATCAGCAACAAATTGTGAACAACGCCAAGGCTCTGGCGCAGGGGTTATCGAAACGCGGCTTTCGCCTTGTTTCCGGTGGAACGGATAATCATTTGATGCTACTTGACCTGCGTGGAACGGAACTGACTGGGAAAGTGGCGCAGGAAACCCTTGATGTCGCGCGGATCACGGTCAATAAAAATGCAGTTCCTTTTGACAATCGCTCTCCGTTTGTGACGAGTGGGGTGCGGATCGGCACACCCGCAGTAACAAGTCGGGGGATGAAAGAGAAAGAAATGGATGTCATTGCTGACCTCATTTTCCGTGCGTTGCAGAAGGTTGGTGATGAGGGAGCGCTGAAAGCGATTGGCACGGAGGTACGCGATCTCTGTCAGCAGTTTCCGATGTATAAAGGGCGAGTGAAGACTGCTTAACGATAAATAGTGAGGCTAGAGGCTGGTTTGCCTCTTTTTTCAAGTCTCTCGCCTCTCGCTTCTAGTCTCTGCCATGAAATGTCCCTTCTGCGCTAGCTTAGAAAATCGAGTTATCGATTCACGCTTAAGTCGTGAAGGCGATGTCACACGCCGACGGCGCGAATGCACTCGCTGCGAGCGGCGCTTTACTACCTATGAACGGGTAGAAGAGATCCTTCCCCTGGTTGTCAAAAAAGATGGACGCCGGGAAGCGTATGATCGCTTAAAGGTGGTCAACGGTCTACGCAAAGCCTGTGAAAAACGTCCTGTGAGTATGGCGACGATCGAAGAAGTCGCCGATCGCATTGAGCACTTGCTGCAGAGCCGTGGCGAAAAAGAAATCGCCAGCGCGATGATTGGCGAAGAGATCATGCGTGAACTCTACAACCTCGATAAAGTCGCGTATGTCCGCTTTGCCTCGGTGTACCGCTCATTCCAAGATCTCGATGCGTTTATGCATGAATTGAAAGAGCTGGTTGATGGCCGTGGGCGCACGAGCGAGGAAGAAGAACGTAAGTCGCGCCGCCGCGCGCCTGGTGATCGAGCGAAGTCACAGCTGAGGGACTCGTGAGTAGTGCTGTCGACGAGCGGTTCATGCGACGCGCGATTGAACTGGCAACGAAAGCCTTAGGCCGTACAAGTCCGAATCCTGCAGTTGGTGCAGTCATTGTGCGAAACGGCCACGTGCTTGCTGAAGGGTTTCATCGTCTTGCTGGTCTTCCTCACGCAGAACGGGAGGCGTTACGCCGCCTGACCGGCTCCGCCCGTGGGGCTACTATTTACGTCAATCTCGAGCCATGTTCACACCACGGGCGCACCCCGCCATGTGCTGATGCCCTTATCGAAGCAGGTTTCAAGCGGGTCGTCGTTGGTATGGTTGATCCTAATCCACTGGTGCGGGGCCGAGGGCTCCGGCGTTTACAGCGAGCTGGAATCGCCGTCGAGGCTGGGGTGTTGCGCGAAGAATGTGAACGCTTGAATGAGGATTTTGCCTGTTTCATTCAGACCGGACGTCCATTTGTGACGCTGAAGCTGGCTGCGTCATTGGACGGTCGCATTGCCGCAGCCAGTGGTGACTCGCAGTGGATCAGTGGAGAACAGTCGCGCCGCATCGTGCACGAATTGCGCAATCGCGTCGATGCGATACTGGTCGGTGCAGAAACAGTTCGGAGCGATGATCCACAGTTGACGTGCCGAATACGTGGTGGTCGTGACCCACTGCGAGTTATTCTTGATACGCGTCTCAGTATTGCGCCGACAGCCCGTGTATGTACGCAACAATCACCTGCTCAGACCTTGATTGCGGTTGGTGAAGATCACGGGCAAAAGAAGAAGCTTGCTCAACTGGAAGCCCGAGGGGTACACGTCGTACCGTTTCCCACGAACAACGGCTATATCCCACTGCGCTCGTTGCTTGCAGAATTAGCCCAACGCGGGCATAAATCAGTGCTCATCGAAGGTGGTGGGCGGGTAGCTGCCGCCGCTTTTCGTGAAGGCGTGGTTGATAAGGTGTTGTTTTTTTACGCGCCACTCTTGCTTGGTGGCGACGGACGGGCCATGATTGGCCCCCTTGGGATAGACCGGGTTGCCGCTGGGCAGAAACTGCATACAATGACGGTTCAGCGCATCGGCAAGGATATTCTCGTAGCTGCTTATGTAGGTGAGAGAGGGAAACGCAATGGCCATTTCCACAGTGCCAGTTGAAGAGACCCTGGCAGATTTACGTGACAAGAAAATGATAGTCCTCGTTGACGAGGAGAACGAAAAAGGGGAAGCTGACGTTTGCGTCGCTGCTGAACACGTTACTCCCCAAACCATCAATTTCATGGCGACACACGCACGTGGGTTGATTTACCTCGTGCTCACTGAAGAAAAAATTCGCGAACTCGGAATTCCATTGTTAGGGAACGGTCGTCCCAATCCGCAGAAGCGAGTGTTTGGCGCTGCAATCGAGGCGCGGCGAGGGGTCACGACCGGCATTTCGGCCTATGATCGTGCCCTGACCATTACGGTTGCCGCCAAGGATGGAGCCGGGCCTGATGACATCGTCATGCCTGGACATATCCATCCTGTTGTCGCTCATCGTGGTGGTGTGCTCGCCCGTTTCGGTTTACCAGAAGGAGCGATGGATCTTGCTCACCTGGCAGGATGTCGGCCAGTAGCGGTGTTGTGTACGATCTTGCGGGAAGATGGTGGACTCGCCCAAGGTGAGGATGTCGAGCGCTTTGCTCAACAGCATAATCTCAAGATAGTCAGCCTGTCTCGGCTCATGACCTATCGTCTGCGTACCGAGACCTTAGTGCACCGCGTATCCGAAGGAGACATTGTCAGCCCGCATGGCGGGAAGCTTCATGCCATTGTGTATCGCACTGATGTCGATAGTCACGAACATATGGCCCTAGTAAAAGGGAGAATTAGTTCGCGAGAAACGACGACGGTCAGGGTGCACTCACAGTGCCTGACTGGCGACGTGTTTGGCTCAGAGCGTTGCGATTGTGGGGATCAACTCCGTCAAGCCATGCAAACGATAGCTGACGAAGGGAAGGGCGTTATCATCTACATGCGCCAGGAAGGCCGAGGTATTGGACTGGCGAACAAGATTCGCGCCTACGCTCTGCAAGATCAGGGGTTTGATACGGTCGAAGCGAATCTACGTCTTGGGTTCAAAGAAGACTTACGCGACTACGGCATTGGCGCGCAAATCCTCCGCGATCTTCGTGTCGCACGAGTCCGCTTGCTGACGAACAATCCGCAGAAAATTACCGGACTCGAAGGATATGGGGTGAAAGTGGTTGAACGACGGCCGATCGAGACTCCACCTCACGCAGGCAACATTCACTATCTACGAGTGAAGAAAGAGAAGCTTGGTCATCTGTTGACGGAACTGAAGCCGGTACTGTAAGGAGAGGAATGCATGGCGCGCGTGATTCGGGGCAAGATGGATGCAACAGGACTGCGTTTTGGTCTTGTCGTGTCGCAGTTTAACAGTTTAGTGACCGAGCGCTTACAAGCAGGTGCGATCGATACACTAACTCGCCACGGTGTGAAAGACGACGATATTGATGTTGTCCTCGTTCCCGGTGGTTTTGATATCCCGCTGTTTGCGAAGAAAATGGCTGCGAGTGGTCGTTATCATGCGTTGATCTGTCTAGGCGCAATTATTCGCGGAGAAACGCCGCATTTTGATTATATCGCTTCGGCAATGACCCAGGGAGTGAAAGAAATCATGCTCACTCACGGGTTACCAGTGACCTTCGGTGTCTTAACGACAGAGTCAGTTGACCAAGCGCTTGACCGTGCTGGTGCAAAGCTCGGTAACAAAGGATCTGAAGCCGCAATCGCTGCGATTGAGATGGTGAATGCATTGAAGGAATTGGAAAAAAAAGCGTAAAACGTAATACGTAAAACGTAAAAGGGAAGAGGAAGTGTTTACGTTTGACGTTTCACGTTTTAGCTGTGAGATACCGTATGTCTACCTCTCGTCGCCAAGCCCGTGAATTTGCCCTACAAGTGCTGTATCAGGTTGACCTCAGTGGGCTCACTCCTAAGCAAGCACTCGCAATGTTTTGGCAAAACTTCGAGCCCAAAGCCGCTCCGCAAGACTTCACCAACGAGTTGGTCGAAGGCGCGTGGAAAGAGCGAGATCGTATTGACAAGATGATCGCCAACGTTGCCGAAAATTGGCGCTTGGGGCGACTACCGCGCGTTGACCTGAACCTGCTCCGCTTGGGAGTGTATGAATTGCTGTCGTATCCACAATTAGCGCCGGGGGTGACCATCAACGAAGCCATCGAGATTGCTCGACTCTACTGTGGAGACGAGGCTCCGACGTTCATCAACGGTGTTCTCGACCGTGTTGCGGTGATGATTGGTAAGAAAGTGCAAGCGCATGAGTCAAGTGAATAAATCTAGTACTCACGAGCACGAAGCGAAATCGAACCCAGAACGGGTCCGCTATCGGCCAGCAGAAATCGAGCCGAAATGGCAACGCTATTGGCTCGAAAACAAGACCTTCCGCGTGGTTGAAGACCCGACAAAACAGAAGTACTACATCCTTGATATGTTTCCCTATCCGAGTGGTGCGGGCCTGCACGTCGGACACCCGGAAGGATACACCGCGACCGATATCCTCGCGCGCTACAAGCGCATGCGCGGGTTCAATGTCTTGCATCCTATGGGATGGGACGCTTTTGGCTTACCAGCTGAGCAGTATGCGATTGAAACTGGCACTCATCCGCGTGACACCACCGCTCGCAATATCAATACTTTTCGCAAGCAAATCCAATCCCTGGGCTTTTCCTATGACTGGGATCGAGAAATCTCTACTTGTGATCCTGAGTATTACAAATGGACGCAGTGGATCTTTCTCAAGCTGTATGAGCGCGGCCTTGCCTACATGGCTGATGTGCCGGTGAACTGGTGTCCAGCGCTGGGAACTGTCCTCGCCAATGAAGAAGTTGTTGATGGCAAAAGTGAGCGTGGCGGCCACGAAGTGATTCGTCGTCCCATGCGTCAATGGATGTTGCGCATCACTTCGTACGCTGAACGGTTACTGGCTGGGCTTGAGCATGTCGACTGGCCGGAAAGTGTCAAAGACATGCAGCGCAATTGGATTGGACGCAGCGAAGGGGCGCGCATTCGTTTCCCGCTGTGCTCTGCGGATGGCACGAAATTTCCTGAAGCCGATGCGTACTTTGATGTGTTCACGACCCGTCCCGACACACTCTTTGGTGCGACCTATTGTGTGCTGGCGCCCGAGCATTCGCTGGTTGATCGGGTAACAACGCCCTCACAACGTGTCGCGGTTGAAGCCTATCGCCAGGAAGCTGCACGCAAGTCTGACCTTGCACGTACGGATTTGGTCAAAGAAAAAACTGGTGTGAACACCGGAGGTTTTGCCCTCAACCCGGTGACCGGCAAGCCCATTCCCATTTGGGTTGCTGACTATGTGCTGATTACCTACGGCACTGGTGCGATTATGGCTGTGCCCGGTGGTGACCAGCGTGATTGGGAGTTCGCTCGGCGTTTTGACATCCCTATTGTCGAAGTTGTGCACGGCGGTGATATCGCCAAGGAAGCGTACATTGGTGATGGTCTACATGTGAACTCTGGATTCCTCGACGGTTTGAATGTCGTCGACGCGAAAAAGAAGATGAACGCGTGGCTCGAAGAGCATGGATGCGGGGAAGGGACGGTCACCTACAAGTTGCGCGATTGGCTCTTTAGTCGGCAGCGCTACTGGGGAGAACCGTTTCCAGTCATTCATATCGATGGCCAGCCTCAGCCTCTGAGTCTCAATGATGTGCCAGTGTTGCTGCCAGACGTGGAAAGTTTCAAACCGACGGGTACTGGTGATCCACCCTTGGCTGCGGTGAAACAGTGGGTTGAGATCACTGACCAAAAGACCGGGAAACCTGTCAAACGTGAAACCAACACTATGCCCCAATGGGCGGGGAGTTGTTGGTATTTCTTGCGCTTTGTCGATCCCCGTAACGACCAACATCCCTGGGATCCGGAAAAAGAACGTTACTGGATGCCGGTTGACCTCTATGTCGGTGGTGTCGAACATGCCGTACTTCACTTGTTGTACTCACGTTTTTGGCACCAGGTGTTATATGACTGTGGGCTCGTTTCTACGCCTGAGCCGTTTCAAAAACTGGTCAATCAAGGGATGATCCTTGGCTACAGTTATCGCTATTATGAAGACACGAACAGGAAGCGTTATGCGTACCATGCGGTACAACGCATAGCGCAGCCTGGGAACGAAGAGCCAGACTACGTCGTGGCAGGGAATCCGTCAGCGCAATTGACCGTGCACTACGTGCCCGTCGAGAAAGTCGTGTGGGACAACGACAAACCGTACCATCCAGATGAACCAGAATTAGAACTCGAACCACAACAAGACAAGATGTCGAAGTCGCGTGGGAATGTAGTCAACCCAGATTCCGTTATTGCTGAATATGGTGCCGATGCCTTGCGCTGCTACGAAATGTTCATGGGGCCACTCGAACAAGTGAAGCCCTGGAATACACGATCGGTTGCAGGGGTTGCGCGTTTCTTATCACGGGCGTGGTCACTCGTCGTGAGTGATGGCGGAGAAGTACGATCGCACATCGTGCAGACATCACCCGATCCTCAAGAGAGCCTCACCCGTGAGTATCATAAACGAGTGAAGAAAGTGACCGATGATCTTGAGGGCATGCGCTTTAACACCGCGCTCAGCGCTTTGATGGAGTTCTCGAACGAAGCACATAAAGCTGACCAATTGCCACGTCCTCTGGTTGAAGGGTTTGTTTTGTTGCTGTCACCGTTCGCACCACACTTAGCCGAAGAGTTGTGGCAGCGGCTTGGTCATGAGAAAACGCTCGCCTATGAGTCCTGGCCAACCTACGATCCCGAACTGGTCCGAGACGCGACAGTCACCGTTCCGGTACAGATCAATGGGAAGGTTCGTGCCACGATTGAAGTTGAGGCTGGTGCTGATCAGGCAGCGATCTTGAACATTGCGCGGGCGCATGAAAAAGTTCAGTCCTACCTCAGCGGAAAAACGGTTCGTCGCGAAGTCGTTGTCCCTGGGCGACTCGTCAATTTTGTCATAGCGTAGCGGCAGCTGTGAAGTTTACGGTCGAGGAGGGTGCTAGGTGCTAGGCATTAGGTGTTGGGGAGGTCTGAGGTTCAAGGCTCACAAAAAGGCTTCAGGCTTCAGGCTTCAGGCTTTAGGGAAAAATCGAAAAATCCCTCTAACCTATGGTCTACAGCCTATAGCCTGTTTTTCTTCCCTGCCTGCCCGTTCGCCCATTCTCCCGTTTGCCCTTGCTCTTCTTGTTTTCCTGTTCGCTGGCTGTGGTTACCATTTCTCTGGTGGTGGAACGCTGCCACAAGGCGTACAAAAAATTCGCTTAGCGGAAATTGAGAATGAGACACTCGAAGTTGGGACAGAGAAACAGTTGCAGTGGGCGCTCGAACAAGAATTTCGCAAGCGTGGCAGTTCAATTGTCAATGAAGACGGCGATGGCATTCTGCATGTGACGATGCGACAGATGGATCTACGTCCGTTGTCCTTTGATCGCCGCGATCAAGTCTTAGAGTATGAAGTGATCCTGCTCCTCGATGTTCAGTTGACACACCGAGAAACCGGTAAAATACTGTGGCAAGCGAACAACATGCGGGTCTCAACTGACTATGACGCGATCCCGCAAGTCGTAGTGCCAACGTCACCGCAGTTTTTTGTTGGCAATCTCAACGCTGAGGATTTGCAAGGACTGACAGATATCCAGTTTTCCGAAGCCCAACGACGGCGTGCAGTGGAACATCTCTTCTCTGCCGCGGCGCGACAGATGTATTTACGGTTGAGCGAGAACTTTTGACAAAAGGCGAGAATGGAGGGGTTGGGAGGCAAGTGCGTACCTTGTTCCTCGCGGACAACCCCCACTCTCTAGGAATTAGGGGCGGCTGGGGATTGAGCTGCAGTCTTGCTGCGATGTACTAAGCGAGATAAGCGGGCAACACGCCGAGCCGCAGTATTCGGATGAAGAACTCTTTTTCGTCCTGCTTTGTGGATAGCGCTGATCGCCTCGCGTAACTGTTCTTCTGTTGCATTAGCGTCCGTGCCTGCCGCAGAGGAGATAACTTTCTTGATCAAAGTTTTTACTCGGGATTTCGTTGCTTGATTACGCGCCTGTCGCTGCAGACTTTGACGATGTCGTTTTTCTTCTGACGAAGCCACTCTTTCGTACTCCTTTCTTAATACCTACAAACCTGAGCCCCCGAACCCTAGCACGAGGATACACCCCAATCAATGTCGGCACCTCCTCCCACGACACCCGAAGAACGACAGATTGTTAAAGCAGCTGGACAGATCGGGTTTTACACACTTCTGAGCCGAATCACCGGACTTTTTCGTGACATTGCTATCGGTGCAGTGTTTGGAGCGGGATTTGTGACGGATACGTTCTTTACGGCCTTCCGTATTCCCAACATGTTGCGACGAGTCGTGGGAGAGGGGGCTTCAGCTGCTGCACTCGTACCTGTCATCACGGAATATCGAGAACGCCGTACGCAAAATGAAACCATCGCGATGATTCGGTCGCTACTGGGTATAGGAATGTTGTTGCTTTTTGTCTTGTCTGCTGCAGGCGTCATTTGGGCGACACCCATCGCTTCGTTTCTGGTGCCTGGCTTCTCCCCGGAAAAGCTTACCCTGACGGCGCATCAGTTGCGCATCATGTTTCCGTGCCTCTTCTTTATTGGCCTGTCGGCGATCGCAATGGGCGTCCTGCACGCCTATCTCCATTTTGCTGCACCGGCATTTGCACCTATTTTCTTGAATATTTCCATGATCTCGGCCACGCTCTTTGTCGGCTGGTTTTCTCCTGCAGAAGTGCGAGCGCCAATCCTGATTTTGGCTGGAGCCGTCGTCATTGGAGGGCTCGCTCAGCTTCTGTGGCATGTTCCGGTACTGCAACACTTGAATGTGTTGGTGACTCCAGAGTGGAATCCTCGACATCCAGCAATTCGCCAGATCGGTCGATTGCTTGTGCCGGTCTTGTTCAGCTCTCTGCTGTATCAAGTGTCGCTGATAGTAAAAAATTTGCTCGCGTCATTGTTGAGTGAAGGCAGTGTGTCTGCCTTGTGGTATGCCACGCGTGTGTTTGACTTCCCGCAGGGGATTTTTGTGCTCGCGTTAAGTTCTGCCGCGTTGCCGAGCTTAGCTGCACAGACCCAGCGCGGCGATCTTGTGGGAGTGAGAGACAGCTTAGGATTTGCAATGCGATTAATCAATTTCGTTGTCCTTCCCGCGGCTGTCGGTTTGACGGTCCTTTCTCTCCCAATTTGCGTGGTGTTGTTTTTTCATGGCGCCTTTACCGAAGAGGCGGTACGAGATACCGCCCAAGCATTGAGGTGGATGGTGCTTGGGCTCTGGTCGGTAGCAGCAGCGCGCTTGTTAACGTCTTGTCTATACGCGTTGCAAGATACGCGGACGCCATTAGTTGCTGCAGTGTTAGCCTTTGTCACCAGCATCTTTTTTGGTGTCATGTTCATGGGGCACATTGTCGCCGCAGAAAATTCAGGAAGAGTTGTCCAGTTTTTTGCTGCTTTGAGTGATTGGATTACGATCCGGAACTTAGAAGCAGGCGGCCTTGCACTCTCGGCGTCATTGGCTGCCACCGTCAATGTTCTTTTATTAGGCGCAATCCTTTTGCGCCGCCTCGACGGCTTTCCTTGGGTTCCGTGGTTACATTCACTTGCCTGGAGCATTTTGGGGGCAGTGGTGATGATTGGGCCAGTGTGGTGGATTCAGCAGCAGATTGATTGGTTTGATCGTTCGGTGCCGTATCTGCTGCGTGTTGGTGTACTGCTATCTGCCATAGTGGCTGGCATCGTTAGCTTCACGCTTGTTGCCTGGTGGGGTGGCAAAACTGAATTTGCCGCATTGTTGAAAATGTTACCCGATCGCCTGCTTCGCCGCGTGCCACAATTCCTCAAAGCGAGTAATTGAAGTGCGGTGAATGTCCTCACCATGCTGTTCGAGTTGCGCTTCGATGTAGCGAAACCGTTCATTAAAGCGTTTCCCAGCTTTGCGTAGCGCGGTTTCGGAATCGATATTGAGATGGCGCGCGAGGCTCGTCAGGGCAAAAAGCAAATCACCCAATTCATGCTCTTGGTGTTCTGTCGTTTGGTCAGCGAGTGTTGCGGCTAATTCCTGCGTTTCTTCTTCGACTTTCTTGAAGACCTCCGTGGCTGAAGTCCAATCAAAGCCGACACGTGCCGCTTTCTCGCCGAGGCGTTGGGCTTGAATTAACGCAGGGGCACCGGCAGGGACTCCTGCCAAGATCGAGCGGTCCGCTTTTCCCACCTTTTCTTGTGCCTTTATTTTGACCCAATTTTGTACGACTTCGTCTGCATCTTTTACTTTGACATCTCCAAACACATGCGGATGGCGACGTTCGAGCTTGTCGGCGATTGCCTGGGCGACGTCCTCAATGGTGAACGTGCCGCTCTCGGTCATGAGTTGAGCGTGGAAAACAATTTGTAACAACAAGTCACCAAGCTCCTCTTTGAAGGCGGGGAGGTCCTTGGCTTCGAGAGCTTCGAGCACTTCGTAGGTTTCTTCGACGAGATACGGCTTCAGGGAATCTGGCGTCTGCTCACGATCCCACGGGCAGCCTTCAGGGCTGCGCAGCGTAGCCATGATTTCGACGAGACGGGCGAATTGGGGATACATAGTATGAGTCATAAAAAGAGGAATGAAATGCCTTAGAGATTCCGGAACTCCTCTTCTGTCAGCCCGGCTTGTTTAAGGATTTTCCGAAAAGTTCCAGTGGGTAAAGTTGCGGTATGCATCGCGAGGTATGTCTGTCGACCATAAAGTCAGCGCGCTGTAGCCTCGTCAAAACTTCACGGGGTGAGTACGGCATCTGGGATCTCTATATGTCCGATCAGTGCTGTTGTGTCGCTTGGGATCGATTCTCCGGGTGCATGTTTTTCAGTGATCCAGGCCTCGACAAGCTCACGAGCGGCAGAGAGCGTTCCTTCGACGCCTTGGCCGTGAGTTGTCAGATCAAGAGTGGGAACATGGGCATAGTAGTAACCCTGAAACCCAGGGTCTTGTATCGGTTCTAGCAGAACGGAATAGCGCATGGCCGTACTCCTTCGCGGCTTTCACTCTACACTGCCCAATCTTACTTGAAAACTCTTACCGGCTTGCCATCAAGGAACGCACGGATGTCCTCGACAATATGTTGGAAGAAGATTGCATAGGTCTCTTTGGTGACGTAACCGATGTGTGGGGTAATGACTGTGTTGTCCAAGCGTCGTAACGGATGATCTGGCAAGAGGGGTTCGAGATCGAATACATCCAACCCTGCTCCAGCGATCCGTCTCTGCTGTAGGACATCAATCAATGCCTTCTCTTCGACAATCGGACCGCGTGAGGTGTTGATCAAATAGGCTGTGGGTTTCATCAGTCCCAGTTCTCGTGCGGTGAGAAGGTTGCGCGTGCGATCACTCAGCACGAGGTGAATACTGACAATATCTGAGCGTGCCAGTAGTTCATCTTTAGTCACCAACTCAACGCCGAATTGGGCTGCGCGCTCGGCTGTAAGGTTTTGACTCCAAGCCACGACCTGCATCTGAAAAGCTTTGCCGATTGTAGAAACTTGTGAGCCAAGATTGCCCAAGCCAACCACTCCCAGTGTTTTGCCATTGACGCCGAGACCCATACTGACTTGCCACTGCCCATCACGCACGGCTTTGTCTTCACGGGGAATGTGCCGCAGTAACGCGAGAATCAGGCCCCACGTCAGCTCTGCTGTTGGATACACGATCCCGCCACTACCACAAACAGTGATGCCCAGCGCTGTCGCCGCAGCAACATCTATCGCTGCGTTTCGCATACCGGTAGTGACCAGTAGTTTCAATTTTGGCAGTCGTTCCAAGAGAGAACGTGGAAATGGTGTCCGTTCGCGCATGGATACGACAATCGGAAAATCTTTGAGTCGTTCGACAATGGCATCCTGATCGTACAAGTGGTCTCTGAAGACCGTTGTTTCCGTATCGGCTGCAATTGGACTCCAGTCGGTCATCTGCAACGCGACATCTTGATAGTCGTCGAGAACGGCGACGCGCGTTTTTGCCATGAGTTCCCCCTTTTTGTAGGGTGCGCACAGCGCACCAGTTGTCTGCTTTTTACTCCAGGGTTGTGACGAAAGCAGAGGCCTGAATGAATGGATCATTGGTGATCAGAGGCCGACTGAGAGATCGTGTCGTAGCCGCAATCAATCGGTCATGGAGTTCAGGAATGTCAGTAATCTCAGCTGCTGATCGAAGGATAGCGAGATTCAAGGGCATCTCGCAACAACTTGGAAACCGTGCCAGATAATCCTGGACTGAATGAATTGAAGTGTTGATTCGTTGTTTCTCAGAAAGGTAAAGAATCTCTGCAAGCACTATCGCGGGGATTTGGATGATTGCCGCAGCGTTCTCCATTGCTTCAAAAGTCGCCTTTGCTTTCAATCCCAGACGACGTTGTTCGAGGCGGAGGATCAACCCCATCGTGTCGGTCACGAATTCATTCGCGGGGGTAGCGCTGCTCATAGTCGGCGAATTCTTGCTCTAAGTGGGTTTCTTCATCACGACTCAATTGCTTCAAGTCTTGCCCTAAAAGACCAAGTTGACGCTCTTCTGCAAAAACTTGAGGATGGAGTGCTCGTTGACGCGCGAAATAAACAAAGTCGACGATTTCAGCGAGAGTCTCGTCCGGTAATCCTTTGATCCCGTAGATAATCAGTTCCTCATAATTCTGCACGCCCATTACTCTTTCCTCCATAAGGATAGTGTTGGGATAAAGGAAATCTACTCCTCAAGCAAATAGGCAGATGAAAAGATTGAGGAGAGAAAGAAAGGCGCAGCATGCTGCGCCTTCTCAAGTTCTTCTACGCGGCTTGCTGCGCTTTTTGCTTGAGCAGCTTGGCGACAACTTGCTCGACCACTTGATCCGCAAGTACACGGACTTCTTCTGGTGTTTTCGGCTGAATCGGATGCGGGACAAAGATCGGTTCGTACTGTGACAGCCCTAATGCCGAACACTGGGCGTGGGCGGCGCCGATGAATTCTGTAGTGGCGATGTTGGCGGTCGGGATGCCGTTTTCTTCGAGTTTGACTACATCGTGCGAACTGCACGAAATGCAGGCCCCTCAATCGCTGAGGGCTTCAATCACCGCGTCGCATTTCTCTCGTAGTTCTGCATGTAGTTGTTCTGACGCTAAGCGTCCTGGCGAGACTTTCTTCCGTCGTAGGACTTCTTTGACGCCATAACGAGTACGAAGCATTTCTTCGATACGGTCGAGAAAATGCACGCCCTTGGCTTTGTTAATATCGAGCAGCCCGATGGTTGTCCCATCGAGCGTATCGAGTCGTGGCGCAAACACTTTCTGTCCGCGATCCACTTTCTCGGTGGGATCGAGCAAGATGTCACTCATAACGATACCTCCTTCTGTATTACGCTCGGACTACTTTTGTTGTGATCTGACTCCCCCCAGCACCACGAGCTAAACTTGCCACGGCAGCAGAAAAGCGGCCAGCCGTGCCGCCAGCAACAATAATCATGATACTATCGAGGGTTGGAAACTTGGCAAAGAGTGTGTCGTCCGTTATGGGTGCGGCTGGCTCATCTTTCACCAGCATACTGACACCAGCACCTTCACCACCATTCAGACCAGGCTTCAGTTCACGATACGGCTTACGGATTTTTTCAAACAAGAACTGGCGTAAATCGTTCTTTGACCAGCCATCCTGCGCAAAGGTCTTTGCATGTTCTGGGCAGACGATCAGCACCGTATCTGAGAAGAGCGGAAAGTTTTTGTGGTTCCACAATGATGCCATTGTCCACCCCAAGGAGAGGGCGAGCTGTTCCGCAGTGCGACTGGCGTGGTCATTGATCTGGAAGGGGGAATGACCACCAAACAACGTGACGGTGCTTTGTTTAGGGCGAAAGCCTTTTTCGACGTGCAGCGGCTCCCACGGGCTCTCTTCTTCATTCTCACCAACACAAAATGTGAATTGTGCCGGATGGCCCATGGTCGCTTTGCTGATTTCCTGCGGCTTGGCTCCGCCGATGTTGAGGATCACGAGGCGGAGGGTACGACCAATCGTCGCATTGGCACGAAAACCATGACCGAGGGCATTATGTCCGCAATTGACACCGATTTTCTGGCGAATCGGACCATTGATAATGGTAAACGGAGTCGCAGACTGCGTGGTGACGTTCATGGCATGAGCATTGAATTTCTCATCGCTCAAGGCTTCGACAGCAGCAATGACTGTAGAAAAATAAGACGGGTGGCATCCGGCCATCACTGCATTAATCGCAATCTTTTCGACAGTCGCGCGACCATAATTAGGACCAACCGTGCCAAGCACTTCTTGTGGATCGCGTTCGACCGCCGCCAGCATGCGTTTGACACGATCTTCGGTCGGAGGAACGACTGGTAACCCATCCGTGACACCACGCGTATACATCAACTCGAACGGATCATTTTCGACTTGAATACGCTGTGACCGCAGCGGCGTTGGCTGTGCCATGGAACCTCTCCTTATTTAAGTATCTAACTGTGGCATGACCTCTGTATTGCTGTCAACTGTTATTTCCAAGCACACTTTGCGTCGTACGAAAATGTAACTTTGCGACTTGTCCTAGCGCTTCGGCTCCGTATTTTTGCACGAATGCCTTCGCAGCCTGGATGACGGAGTCACTTGCACCTTTAGGTAATGTCACCCCGTACTTTGAGCCAAGCTCTTGCAAGCGACGGAGAAATTCGGCACGAGCGAGAATCGATGCGGCGGCAACGGCGACTTCTTCTTCAGCGCGCGGTTTCTGAATGAGCGTGACTTCGCGCCCTTTGGCCATCAAGGCATTCTTGAGAAAACGTTCGTCGCCGAATTGGTCTGCGACGACGCGATGACAGTCGACTTTCTCTAAGAGGTTCTCGATCGCTCGCGCATGACCCCACGCCAGCATGCGATTGAGATTCTTCATCGACGTATGCAGTGCGTTGTATCGCTCTGGTCCGATGGCAACAACAGTATGTGGACACTGCGAACGAATCCGTGTGGCCAGGGCTGTGGCTTTTGCATCGGACAGTGTTTTGCTATCGCGTACGCCCATAGCTCGGAGTTGGTCTTCTTGAACAGAAGGAACATAGACGCCTGCAATCACGAGCGGGCCAAAGTAGTCACCTTTGCCGGATTCGTCGATACCGATTTGGTCGTCAATTGTGTTCATGCAGACTCAGGAATGCGTAGTGCAGCGTCAGGAATGCGTGGTGTGTTGTGGATGACAACGACTCTCTCGTGGATTTCGAGTCTCTTTTCTGCAAAGAGCTGAATCGCATGTGGCAGTATGCGGTGTTCCTGCGTGAGAATCCGCGCACTGAGGCTCTCTTCTGTATCCTCGGCGTAAACCGGTACCGCGGCCTGTGCGATGATTGGCCCATGATCGGTTTGCTCATCGACGAAGTGCACTGTGGCTCCAGCGATTTTGACACCATACTGCAGCGCTTGTCGTTGCCCATGCGTACCAGGAAACGCAGGAAGCAAAGCGGGGTGGATGTTGATGATACGTTGAGGAAAGGCACGAATGAAAACTGGGGTGAGGATACGCATAAACCCAGCAAGCACAACCAGTTCGATGTTATGCGCTTGTAGCGTTTTTACCAATTCTGCGTCGAACACCTCCCGGGAAGGAAACTCCTTATGACTGATGATGATGGTAGGGATGTTGTGTTTCTGTGCACGTACCAGTCCATAGGCATCTGAGCGATTGCTGACGACGATACGGATCGTTGCTGTCAGCTCGCGTCATTCAATCGCGTCAATAATCGCCTGTAAGTTGGTGCCACTGCCAGAGATCAGCACGGCAATGGGGAGGGGAGACGACATGGGAATGAAACGTAATGCGTAATGCGAAAAGAATCCAGGCCGGGAGGAGCGGATAACCCATGAACGATGAATTGTGAATGATGAATGAAAATCAGAAATCTTTCGTATCTATAATTCATCATTTTGCATTTCTTTCTTAGCTGACCGCCCGTGCCAAGGTAAACACATCAACGACTTTCGCACCTGCCGATATGAGCGTGGCTGCACATTCGCAAACGGTGGCACCGGATGTGTAGACATCATCGACAAGCAGGATCTGTTTCTCTTTCACCTGGTCAGGGGTCGCTACGGTAAACGCACCTTTGACGTTGGTGTGGCGGTCTTTGTCGGTGAGCTGCGTTTGTGGTACGGTCGGGCGACTGCGTTCAAGAAGAAACGGATTACTCACGACTCCATGTACCTTCCCAACCGCACGTGCCAGCAGCAACGCTTGATTGAACCCACGCCAGCGTAGGCGTTCAAGGTGCAGCGGCAAAGGAATGATGAGATCGTACTGTTCTTGTGAAAATGGATACGCAGTGGCGGTAAGCAGCGCGAGTGTTTTTCCGATGCTCAGCTCGCGATGATATTTGAACTTTTGAATTGCGGCACTGAGCGGCTGCAGCTCAGCTTCTCCATACTGGTACAACGCCCACGCACGTGCGCGGCGAAACGGCGGAGGTGTTGTTATGCATGGACCACAGAGGTGGTCTGGGCCTTGTTTCGTCATGAAGGGAAGACCGCAGCACGAACAAAGTGGGGGCGTAATCGGCTGGACATGAGACCAACAGTGGCCGCAAAAACTTTCATGAGTGTCGACGATTGCAGAACAACTCGGACATCGTTGTGGATAAAGCACGGAGAGGAGTGCTGAGAAGACATTGCCCATCAGGCGTATATAGCGTTCAGCTCAACCTCGTGCAATTGCTTAAGAAACGGCAATTTGCAGCCGATATCGAGAGCATGAAATCATTTTTCCAAGGACTTGTCTTAGGCGTTCTCGTCATGTATGGGTACCTCAATTACGGTGCAGACCTGCTCGGCCCGTTCCGCGGCTGGTTTGATGGTGCTGGGAACGGTATCAAACGTGACCGTATGCGTGACGAAGCAGACAAGGCTCTACGGGGTTTTCTGTTTCAGCACGACACTGCACACCGTGCTTGAGTAGGGACGCGCGCAGCTTGCAACTGGCAAAGGGGGTCGTGACATGGCTGCAGAAGGAAGTTCCCTAGGGCTTCGGCAACGTGCGATTGCTCTAATGCGACAGCGACTGCTAACGTCTTAAGGAGAATCTGACCTCGGATGAGCGGGGGTTGGTTTGTAGGGACCAGCCCCCGTAGTGTTTCTATCAGCCACTATCTAGCGTATGCGCTCATACGCAATGAGAAGAAGAGAGATTTACTATGGAGCTTCCCATCGTCAAGAAACTGAAACAGGAAGTCGACGAATTACGCTACGAATTGCAAGTCAAAATCCCCAAGGACTTACAAGAAGCGGCAGCGCAGGGCGACTTGAGTGAGAATGCTGAGTACGAAACCGCACGTGCGCGGCAAGATCTTGTGCGTGCACGGGTCGCCCAACTCGAAGAGCGCTTGCGTCAGTTGGTCCTCTACGATTTTTCTAGTATTCCGCGTGACCGTATTGCCTATGGCAGTCGCGTGACACTGGAAGACGCGAGTGATGGGAAAGTCGTTGAGTATCAAATTGTCTTTCCTGAAGAAGTCGATCCGAATGCAGGACATGTGTCGCTGAGTTCCCCGATTGGACAGGCGCTATTACGCAAAGAAGTTGGGGATGAGGTGGAAGTCACAACGCCCCAAGGAAAATGCAAGTACGAGATTATCCAATTGTTAACGCTCCATGACTTGATGGCGAATAACGGGGGTCGCTAGAATACTATAGGCCCCTTGCAAATCTGCGAGGAATTGTCTAACCTCGCTGCGTGTAGTAAGAAGAGTGGGCGGTACGCCCACTTTTTTTTTCCAGAATGCGACCAGAGGTTGAAGAAATCATACGGCACGTGGAAACCCTCGCCACACCCGTCGTTGCAGAAGAGGGAATGGAAATCTGGGGAATTGATTTTCGTCCAGAAGCCGGTCGGTGGGTATTACGCTTGGCGCTCGACCGTGAAGGGGGAGTCTCCCTGGACGAATTAACTCGCGTCCATCGACAATTAAATGATCTATTTGATGCACACGACCCCGTTCCGTGGCGGTACACTTTGGAAGTATCGTCGCCTGGTATTACCCGCGCATTGCTACGCCCTCCGCACTACCGCCGTTATGAAGGCAGCCGTATCCGTGTCCAAACCCGTCCAGATCAGCGCGGACGACATACGTTCATGGGGGTACTGCGGACAGTGACAGAAGACGGGATTATCCTTATTGATGATCTCGCTGGAGAGATACGAATAGGGTGGGGCGATATCCGTAAAGCGACAAATGAGTATGAGTTTGCCAATCCGCAACACAACAAGAAACCAAAACGGGCGCATTGATTGAGGAGGGAACGCATGCAGCAAGACCTCAACCGAGTGATCGACCAAGTCAGCAAAGAAAAGGGAATGGATCGGGGGGTGATTATTGAGGCGCTGGAAAGCGCCATGCTGTCGGCTGCCCGGCGCACGTTTGGCCAGAAGCAAATCGAAGCCAAGTTCAATCCTGATATCGGTGAGATTGAACTGTTTGAAATTAAGACGGTTGTAGAAGAAGTGACGAATACCGACACCGAGGTATCGTTAAAAGCCGCACGGGCCGAACTCGACCCAGAAGCACAAATTGGGGACGAACTGCTCAGCAAACTGCCATCTGCCTCCTTTGGTCGCATCGCCGCGCAAGTTGCGAAACAGAGTGTGATCCAAAAAGTGCGTGAAGCAGAACGGGAGCAAATCTACAACGAGTTCAAAAATCGCAAAGGTGAGATTTACTCGGGAATCGTCCAGCGAATCGAAAAGAAAAATATCATCGTCAACTTGGGACGTACGGATGCCGTGTTACCAGAAAAAGAACAGATTCCGTGGGAACGCTATCGGCAAGGGGATCGCATTCGTGCCTATGTCCTTGATGTCGATATGTCGAGTAAAGGGCCGCAGATTGTCTTATCAAGGACGCATCCTGGATTTTTGATCAAGTTGTTTGAACAGGAAGCGCCCGAGGTATACGAAGGAATTGTTGAAATCAAACATGCGGCGCGGGAACCTGGTAACCGGGCAAAAATTGCCGTGCATTCGACTGACCCTGATGTCGATCCGGTTGGCGCTTGCGTGGGCATGAAGGGCACGCGCGTACAAGCCGTTGTTCAAGAACTCCGTGGCGAACGGGTTGATATCGTGCCGTGGACTCCAGACCCAGCCGAATTTGTCTGCCGCGCACTGCTACCTGCGAAAGTGTCAAAGATTATTCAAGATGATGAAGAGCATGCAATGGAAGTGATTGTTCCTGATGATCAGTTGTCACTTGCCATCGGTAAAAAAGGACAAAACGTCAAACTCGCCTCGAAGTTAACCAATTGGCAACTCCAGGTGCGGTCAGAATCCGAGGCTGAACTTGAGCATTCTCAAGCGCTGGCTTCGCTTACTCTGGTAAATGGCATTGGCGACATGACGGCTGAGCTTCTCTACCAACAAGGATTTAAGTCGGCAGAAGATATTGCGACGACTGATGTTGAGACATTGCTTGAGGTTGAAGGGATTGGGGAAGAGAAGGCTAATGCGATTCTTGAGGCTGCGCGGAGCTATGTTGCGGAAAAAACGGCAGCGGTGGCAACAAAGGTAGCGGAAACGACAACGGAAGCTGCCCGAGAAGAATAGTGAAAGTAAACCGTCCCATTCGATTATGTATCGGTTGTGGAAGTCGGGACGAACAAGCGACCCTCCTTCGTTTCACCGTCGGTCCGAATGGGGAATTGAAAATAGGCACAAGAAATGGGCGCGGGGGCTACTTACATCGACGACAGCAGTGCCTGCAAGCGTTTGCCAAGGCCCGGACCGGGATGGTCCGCTCCCTGGGGGTCGTATTGTCGCGCGAGGTACGGAAGCAGTACGCAGCACTGATCGAACAGCAAGTGACTCAGTGGGCAGAGAAGTAACGAGGTCGTATGCCACGAAAACGTATTCATGAACTGGCGAAAGAATGGGGGATGGACACCCGGTATCTGCTGAGCAGACTCGAAGAACTGGGGGTTCAGGGTAAAAGGGCGCAGAGTACACTGACGGATGACGAAATTGCCCTTGTCCGTCCAGGACCGGCGGTCTCTGATACTTCAGCCTTGGTGATAGGGGAAGAGAAAGTCGTTGGAGAACGAGTTGTGACTGAGGTCGATCAACAAAGTGAACATGTTGTCACTGCGCGTGAAGAAATTCTTGAAAGTCGTATTAGTCATGGCGTTATTCGGCGACGAGCGAAACGCGTCGAAGTGCTTCACGAAGACGAAGCGAATGCCGCCTCTGTTCCGACAGCACCTGATTCCTTGATGCCCGCCTTTGAGGTGCCGTTGCCCTCATCGTCGACTGTTCCTCTGGCTTTTGAAATCCCTGAAGTCGAACCTTCCCCTTCTATTCCTGTTATGCCATTTCCTGAACCTACTAAGGTCGAACCACAATCTGAACCCATCACTGTTCAAGCGCAAATTGTGACATCAGAAATATCTTCTCCTGAGGTTGAACGGCCAAGCCCGCCGCCCGTTCCGGTGGCGGTGCTCCCGGAACCTGTTGCCGTAAAAGAGGCTCCCCGGGCCGAAGTGCAGGGAGTCACTTCCCCTCCTCCACCTCCGGCTGTGCCTCCTGCGCGACCACCGGTGGTTGCTAAAGTGTCTACTCCTTCTGCGCCGGAACGGCCGCTACCGCCACCAAGGCCTGTGGTCGCCCCTGCCGGAGCGACCACGCCTCCTCCCCGGGTCTCTCCTGGTGTGGGGGCTGCGACGGTGGCCTCTGCCGCTGCGAAAGAAGAACCTGCCCGGCCGACAAGAATTCTTGGCCGGATTGACCTTGGCAAACTCACGCAAGAATCGCGTCCAAAACCTGAAGCCAGACCGACTCGACCGCCAGCTACGGCTCCAGGACGACCACCAGCTGCGCCACCAACAGTCTCAGCGACTCGGGAACCGTCACGCGAGGGCGCTCCTGCTGCAGAAGGAGAGAGCGCAAGTGCTGCTGGACGCCGGCCGAAGAAACGGAAAGTGATTCGCAGCGCTGAGCAGACCGAAATACAAGAGCGTGATCCTCGGACTGGCGGCCGGGGCAAGCAAAAGAAAAAGATGACTCTTGGCAAAGAACAACGACAGACGGAGATTACGGTTCCCAAAGCCAGTAAGCGAGTGGTCCGCATTTCAGAAGTAGTGACCGTTGGTGATCTTGCGCGGAATATGGGTGTGAAGGCTGGCGAGGTGATCAAAAAACTCATCAGCCTCGGTGTCATGGCGACGATTAACCAGACACTCGATTTTGATACGGCGTCACTGGTTGCTGCAGACTTTGATCATACGGTCGAGAATGTGGCGTTCGATGTTGAATCGGCTCTCGAAGTGGGACATGAAGAACACGCTGATGAAGGGCGCTTAGAACCGCGTCCGCCAGTGGTCACGATTATGGGCCACGTCGATCACGGGAAAACCTCGCTGCTCGATGCAGTCCGGAAAACGAACGTGACGGCACAGGAACATGGCGGGATCACCCAACACATTGGTGCCTATAGCGTCAATGTGGACGGTCGCAGTGTGACGTTTCTCGATACGCCAGGTCATGAAGCCTTCACTGCGATGCGTGCTCGTGGTGCTGAGGTGACGGACATTGTCACTCTTGTCGTTGCGGCTGATGACGGTGTGATGCCACAGACCGTAGAGGCAATCAATCACGCCAAGGCCGCAAAGGTCCCGATCATTGTTGCCGTCAACAAAATCGACAAACCAGGTGCTGATCTGGAGCGTGTCAAACGCGAACTGATGAATCACGGGATTATTTCGGAAGAGCTTGGCGGTGAGGCTATCTTTGCCCCAGTGTCAGCGAAAACTGGTGAGGGTATTCCGCATCTTCTCGAGATGATCCTGCTTCAAGCTGATGTCATGGACCTGCGTGCGCATCCGGACAAGCTGGCGCGCGGGACGATTGTCGAGGCCAAATTGGATCGTGGGCGCGGACCTGTCGCCACTGTTTTAGTACAAGAAGGAGAACTGAAAACCGGTGATCCTTTTGTCTGTGGTACCGAATATGGCCGCGTTCGGGCGATGATCGACAGTTGGGGGAATAAAGTTGAGAAAGCGAGCTCTTCTGTTCCTGTCGAGATTCTTGGTTTGACAGGTGTTCCTGAAGCTGGTGATCGGTTCACCGCATTGGAAGATGAAGCATCTGCTCGACAAGTGGCTGAACATCGACGAGCCAAGAAACGCGAAACTGAACTTTCCAAGAGCAACACCCGCAGTACGTTGGAAGAATTCTATCAACAAGCGCAAGCTGGCGAGGTCAAGGAATTACGGGTCATTGTCAAGGCTGACGTACAAGGTTCGGCTGAGGCGGTGAGCGATTCTCTGAATCGGCTATCAAATAGTGAAGTCAAACTCACGATTCTCCATACCTCCGTTGGTGGTATTTCCGAGTCCGATGTGTTGCTGGCCTCTGCATCGAAAGGAGTCATCATTGGCTTCAATGTTCGCCCTGAAAGTAAGGCGATGCAATTGGCCGAGCGCGAAGGTGTAGAAGTTCGACTCTACAACATCATCTACGAGGTCATTGAAGATATGCGTGCCGCGCTGGAAGGTATGTTGGCACCGACCTTCCGCGAAAAGCCACTTGGCAAGGCCGAAGTACGCCAGGTCTTCCCTGTGTCTCGCTTGGGGTTAGCTGCGGGATGTGCAGTGAACGAAGGGCGACTGACGCGTGGCGCGCAAGTTCGTGTGATCCGTAACCGCCAGGTGGTGTACGAAGGAAAGATCGGGAGCCTGCGTCGCTTCAAGGATGATGTTCGCGAAGTGACCTCAGGGATGGAATGTGGTGTGCTGTTGGAAAACTTCCAAGAGCCCTTAGCTGGAGATTTGATCGAAGCGTTTGAAATGGAACAAGTACTGCGACGGTTGGAGCCACGAGCGCAGTAAATTTGAAGACCGTGGATGAATCGACCTTTGAAGAAGGTGGGCGGATGGTGGTCGGGGTACTGCGACTGACGCTGTATCTTGATGAGAGCCATTCCCTGAAAGAAAAGCGGGCCATTCTACGCAAGATCAAGGCTCGGGTGCGTAATGAATTCAACGTTTCGATTGCCGAGTGTGGCGATCACGATTTGTGGCAAAAAACTCAGCTTGGACTGAGTCAGGTCGGCAACGATCAAGGCTATGTGAGTGGAGCTTTACAAGCTGCCGTTCGTTTCATCGAAAATTTACATCTTGCCCAGGTTGGCGGAGAAGAAGTCGAGTTTTTGCATTACTAAAAAGCTGTCAGCTGAGTGCTATCTGCATGCCCTCCCGTCGCCCTGAACGTATCAATAGCGCTATCCACGAGGTAATCGCCGAGATCCTCTTGCGTGAAGTGAAGGACCCTCGTGTTCACAACGTCACATTGACGGCGGTGACAGTCGGTCCAGATCTCAAACTAGCGAAAGTGTATTTCACGACCTTTCGACCAGAAGATCGTGAACCAGCATTAGAAGGACTGCGCAGCGCATCTGGTTATATCAAGCGGCAAGTTGCGGCGTACCTCCGTCTTCGTCATACCCCGGAACTCCGCTTTCAATTTGACGAAACCTTGGAAAAGGCCAATCGTCTGGAAAGTTTGTTACGTCAGGTAGAGCAGAAAGAGTCGTAGTGCCAGCCGTTCATGGGGTTTTGTTGATCGACAAGCCAGAGGGGATGACTTCAGCTGCGGTGGTACGTGAAGTGAAACGTACCCTCGGTGAAGAGAAAGTGGGCCATCTTGGCACCCTTGATCCTTTTTCCAGTGGGCTCTTGCCCATCTGTCTTGGCAGCGGAACAAAAATTTCCCAATTCCTGATGGTCGAACGCAAGGCGTACAGCGGTACCATTCGCCTGGGCGTCGAAACCGATACATTTGACAGCACTGGGACGGTCACCAAAACCTTGCCTGTTCCTCCAATTGATGAGGTGCTACTCAGGAAACTAGAGACCCAGTTCACCGGCGAGCAGTGGCAAACCCCGCCGATGTATTCTGCCATCAAGCAGAAAGGAGTCCCTCTCTATAAGCTGGCACGCCAAGGCATAGAAGTTGAACGTGAACCACGGCAGGTGACGATCGAACGGTTGAACCTGACGAAGATCGACACGGATCTCTTGAGTTTTTCCTTGCATTGCTCAAAAGGGACGTATGTGCGGTCGTTTGCGGTTGACCTTGGTACTGCCCTTGGCTGTGGTGCGCATTTGGCGACCTTGCGGCGCACCGAGTTTGGGCCGTTTTCAGTCGAGCATGCTGTCCTGTTATCACTCCTCGCAACGCGGCGTGAACAGCAGACCTTGCCGTTGTTATCGGTAGAACAGGCGTTACGACACTATCGTGCGATCTCGATCAGCGTGCGCGTTGCCACCATGCTTCGTCAAGGAAAACAAGCGGCACTGGGAGAGCTGGACCAATCCGCGACCCCCGGTGAAATCGCGCAACTCCTGAATCCGCAGGGAGAACTGGTGGCGATGGTCCAGTTTCATGGAGAATGGAAATTATTGCGCGTCTTCGCAACTTTACAGTGAGGATGCAGCGTGTTAAGAGATGCACAAGACTAAAATATCTAAGGAGAAAGAATGAGCATGCAGGAGGCAAGGCGCAAAGCCGAGGTTATTGGACAATACCGGCGCCACAATACAGATACAGGCTCCCCCGAAGTTCAAGTCGCAATCCTCTCGAAACGCATTGAGCAGTTGACGGAACACTTCAAAACTCACTCCAAGGACCATCTCTCCCGCCGAGGTCTTCTCAAGTTAGTTGGACAACGCCGTCGTCTTCTCGACTATCTACGCGGAATTGACCACGCTCGCTATCGCGCACTGATCGAAAGCCTTGGACTGCGCCGTTAGCAACGTCGCCTCTACTTACGATATAATAATTCCCTGGGGACGCTCGGACGAGCGTAAGGGGGTAGTGTACACATGTATAAAAAGATTGAGATGGAATTTTACGGGCGACCGTTGTCGATCGAGACTGGTCGTATGGCGAAACAAGCGGGCGGTGCAGCCGTCGTATCATATGGTGAGACGGTGGTGCTGGTAACGGTCGTGGCGTCGAGTGCTCCGCGAGAAGGAACCGACTTCTTTCCGTTAACAGTAGACTATCAAGAACGCACGTACGCTGCAGGCAAGATTCCCGGTGGCTTCTTCAAACGTGAAGGACGTCCACCGGAACGAGAAATCTTAACCTCACGGCTTGTCGACCGCGCGTTACGCCCCTTGTTTCCCGATGGTTTCTTCTGTGAAACCCAGGTTGTGGCGTCTGTCCTCTCTGTCGATCGGGAAAATGACGCCGACGCGATTGCCATGATTGGTGCCTCTGCCGCATTACAAGTTTCTGACATTCCGTTCCATGGACCGATTGCCGGAGTACGGATCGGTCGTCTGCGTGGATCACTGGTCGTGAATCCCCTCCAGAGCCAATTCGATCAAAGTGACATCAACCTCTTTGTTGCTGCAGGACGAGGCACCATCATCATGGTGGAAGGCGGTGCGAGAGTCGCCTCTGAAGAAGATATTCTCGAAGCGCTATTCCTGGCGCAAGATGCGGTCAAACCGATCCTTGATGCTCAGGATGAGATCGCACGCATCGCCGGAAAACCGAAGCGCGAGTTTGTTGCTGTTCCCGGAGATGCGGTTCTTGCAAACCGTGTACGTGAGCTTGGTGCGGAGAAACTGCGGGCTGGATTCACGGTTACGGGGAAACACGAGCGTCACACGGCAGTTTCTGCAGTAAAAAAAGAAGTACAAACGGCACTTGCAGAAGACTACGCTGGACGTGAGAAGGAAGTGGGTGCCGCGCTAGAAGAATTAGAAAGTGAAACGTTGCGCATGATGGTCGTGCGTGAGAGCCGTCGGGTTGATGGTCGTGGGCTTACTGATATTCGCCCGATTACCTGTGAAGTTGGTGTCTTGCCGCGCACGCACGGCTCTGCCTTATTCACTCGTGGTGAAACTCAAGCATTGGTCGTAGCGACACTCGGGACGTCGTCAGATGAGCAGCGGGTCGATGCGTTAGTGGGAGAACAATCGAAACGCTTCATGCTGCATTACAACTTCCCCCCTTTCAGCGTTGGTGAAGTCCGCCCGCTCCGAGGACCAGGACGACGTGAGATTGGTCATGGTGCGTTAGCTGAGCGTGCTGTTCTAGCGGTTGTTCCTGAGGCAAGCGAGTTTCCGTATACTTTGCGCGTCGTCTCGGAAGTTTTGGAATCGAACGGGTCGTCGTCAATGGCGACGGTGTGTGGAGGAACGCTGTCTTTAATGGACGCTGGCGTGCCGATCAAAGCCCCAGTCGCTGGTATTGCCATGGGTCTCATTAAAGAAGGCGAAGACATCCGCATTCTTAGTGACATTCTCGGTGATGAAGATCACCTTGGCGATATGGACTTCAAAGTCGCTGGGACAACGGAAGGGGTGACTGCTGTACAGATGGACATCAAGATTGCCGGGGTCACGAAAGAAATCATGCGCCAAGCGCTGTACCAGGCCCGTGACGGACGGTTGTTCATTCTTGAGCAGATGGCGAAGGTCCTTGCGGTACCGCGAACAGAGGCCTCGGAGCATGCACCACGGATTCTGACCTTAAAGGTCCGGCCAGAGAAGATTCGCGACCTCATCGGCCCAGGCGGAAAGATGATTCGCTCGATCATAGAAGAAACCGGCGTGAAGATCGACGTTGAAGATGATGGCACGGTGTACGTTGCCTCTGCTGACGGCGATTCGATGAGCAAAGCTGTGGATAAGATTAATCGTGTCACCGCCGAAGCCGAGATTGGCAAGATCTACAAAGGTACCGTGCGCAAGGTCGTCGATTTCGGTGCCTTCGTAGAAATTCTTCCAGGAACCGATGGCCTGGTGCATATTTCACAACTTGGTGGCGGTGGACGTATTCGCAAGGTGACCGACGTAGTGGAAGAGGGAGACGAGATCATGGTGAAAGTCCTGGAAATCGATCGCCAGGGTAAGATTCGTCTCAGTCACCGTGAAGCGATGCAAGCGGAAAACGCAGCGAACGAAAGTTAACGACATGGTTCACCGCACGGCACTCGACAATGGTGTGCGCCTGTTGTCAGAAGAGATGGCAGGCTCACCCTCGGTGACTGTAGGGATCTGGGTCGAGAACGGTTCGCGGGACGAAGGACCACAAGAAAATGGCATAGCCCATTTTCTTGAACACCTGTTCTTCAAAGGCACCGAACGACGGTCTGCCGCTGATATCGCCGAGGAAATGGATGCGGTCGGCGGGGTGCTCGATGCCTTTACCTCCAAAGAATACACGTGTTATTACGCGAAAGTGCTGGCGGAACACCTCCCGCTCGCCCTTGATTTGCTGACTGACGTTTTTCTTCACTCGCAGTTTGCTGAAGAAGAAATCGAACGTGAACGTTCGGTGATCTGCCAAGAGATCGCGCAAATCGAAGACACTCCGGATGACTTGATTCACGACCTATTTCATCTCGATTTTTGGCGGGGGCACCCACTGGGATTGCCTATCTCTGGTACGACCGCAGCGGTTTCACGGTTTCGCCGCCCTGACTTCTTACGCTATCTTGATCAACGCTATCGTCCGGATCGAATCTTTGTTGCGATGGCTGGCAGTGCGCCACATGCGCAACTTGAAGATCTGATTGGTCCAGCGCTCCAACAACTGCAAGGGAAGGCGATAGCGATAAAAGAGATTCCTCCCCTCTCATACGCTGGGGTGTTTCGCCATCCGCGCGATCTTGAACAGACGCATCTGTGTTTAGGTGTCCCTTGTGTGTCAGTGCATGATGCAGACTGGTATGCCGCCTATTTGTTACACACTGCCCTTGGCGGTGGGATGAGTTCGCGCTTGTTCCAAGAGATTCGCGAACGTCGTGGCTTGGTATACGATGTCACTTCATTTCTCTCTAGTTACCGTGACTCCGGGTATCTTGGTATTTACGCTGCGACCAGTGCCGAATCGATAGCAGAGGTTATTGAGCTTTCCTGCAGCATTCTGCGCGATGTGGCGAGAGAGGGCATTTCTGTTGACGAACTGCGGCGTGCCAAAGGCCACGCCAAAGGTGGACTGCTGTTAGGACTAGAGACGAGCGAGTCGCGCATGAATCGCCTCGCTCGTTGTGAGATTTACTTCCGTCGCGATATTCCCATTGACGAAGTTGCCGCGGATGTTGAGCGAGTCACGCGTGATGATGTTCATGCACTCGCCAAGCGTTGCCTCGCCGAGGCCCCGCGTGCGCTCACACTTCTTGGTGAGATTCCTCAGCAGACGGATTATCAAGCGCTGATTGAGGCATAACCCTTTGCCTACCGAACTCCGTATTGCCATTACACGTGTACGCGAGGTGAGTGGAGAGGAAGTCCCCTTACCACGTTACATGACACCCGATTCGGCTGGGATGGATATTTATGCTGACCTTGAAAGCGAGCTGATCATTCCACCACTTGGCCGAGCACTCATCCCTAGCGGATTTGCTTTAGCCATTCCCCAAGGTTACGAAGCGCAAGTGCGACCACGGAGCGGTCTCGCCTTACGATCAGGCCTCACCATTCTTAATGCGCCAGGGACAATCGATGCGGACTATCGAGACGAGGTGAAAGTATTACTCATCAACCTCGGTGATCAACCCGTACGTATTCAGCGGGGAGATCGTATTGCGCAACTAGTAATTGCGCCTGTTACGCGTGTGCAATGGCAAGAAGTCGATCAGCTTGATGCGACATCTCGCACTGGTGGGTTTGGGCATACGGATAAAAAGAGCACCTGACCTAAGTACCCTATCTCCTTCTTTACCATAATTCGCGTACAGATAAGACGAATCCCGGTAGGATTGGATCTCCGTTCAGTACCGCTGGGTCGTCGAGGACTTCGACGAGTTGTCCAGGACGATAAAGGTGCACGCGTTTTTCATAGGGGTCGATGAGCCAACCAAGCCGTGCTCCATTTGCAATGTATTCCTGCATTTTTTCTTGCAGGTCTGCAAGGCGATCGGTTGGCGAGCGCAATTCCAGGACAAAATCTGGGCAGAGTGGGAGTACGCCTTCTTGTTCTTCCTCGCTCAACGTTGCAAGCCTCTCTTTCCTGATCCACGAAACGTCAGGTGAACGTTTTGCTCCGTTTGGCAAGGTAAAGAGAGTAGAAGAGTCGCAGACAACACCAGTTCCCTCTGCTTCTGCCCAGAGGTCGATATGACGACCGAGCCGACTATTGCGGCGACCGGTTCTGAATCCTGTCGGAGGCATGATGATCAACTCCTTTTGCGTGGTCAGTTCAAGGCGAAGCTCTGGATTTTCTCGACAGAGAAGCTCGAATTGTTCATCAGTGACCATAAGCCCCCGAACATTAAGTTTGATAGGTTCTCGCGGTTCTGGAATCGTGCTGAGGTGAGCCATACGCCTTCCTTAATGTATTCAAACACAATCTAGGTCTTTTGCGTTTGTAGCTCAATCTTATGGTGTTTTTTTCTGTGCTAACAAACGCACGGTAAATGTTCCAGGCTGACCGTCCGGTCGTGGACGTTCGCCTTCGTCGTAATGCAGAATGTGTAGCTCGCTGACAAGAGTTCGCAACTCTCCTGCGGCAAAACAAAATTCCCGATGCCGTGGATGATGATACCGAAGATGATTTTCCACCAGAAACGTCTCGTACACGATCATGCCACCCGGCTTCAAAGTCCTTAGTAGCGCAGGGAACAGCGAACGAAAAAGATAGAGAAAGACCAGCACCACGTCGTATGTACTTGCGGGAAAGACGCTTTCACTGACTGGTCCGCTCTCAAGATCAACGACCTCGGTCGTCACATTCTGTATATTCTGCTCTCCGGTAAGGGTCTGCAACGTTTGTAATGCAGCCGGATCACGGTCGAGCGCATGAACTGAAAAACCGTGTTGGGCGAGATAGAGTGCGTTGCGACCGCGGCCAGCAGCGACATCTAACGCTTTTCCGCGAGGGAGTTGGTGGAGAGAATCGACGAGAAATGGAGCTGGTGGATTCAATAGTTCTTGGGGACGGTCTGTTGGTTTCGCATTCATTCGTTTCTCGCTGTAAAGGGAGATTAGGCCCTTGGCGGCTATCTGGGCTTTAGTGTAAACCTTTTTACAGCGAGCGGTAAGTATTTCTTGACCTGAACCTGAAGTGCGAGACGCGAGACGGAGGACCGATGGACTTTAGCTATTCTCCCGAAGAAGAAAAGTTTCGTCAGCATGTACGCTTATGGCTTGAGGCCAATGCCCCTGAGGATATTCGCGCTGGAAAAGACGAGGACCTCGCTCCGGATGCGCGCTGGGAACGGCAGAAAGCCTGGCATAAGAAACTGCATGAAGGTGGCTGGATCGGTATTTGGTGGCCGAAGGAGTACGGTGGCCGCGGGGCATCGGTGATCGAACAAGCCATCTTCAACGAAGAACTGGCGCAAATGGGATTGTCGAGCGGCGTCAATATGAGTGGTGTGAATCTTCTGGGGCCGACGCTCATTCACGTCGGAAGTGAGGAACAGCGACAACGCTTTCTACCGAAGATTCTGCCAGCCGAGGAACTTTGGTGTCAGGGATATTCTGAACCAGGATCAGGCTCGGACCTGGCATCTTTGCAGACGCGAGCGGTTGAAGATGGAGACCACTTCGTCGTCAACGGTCAAAAGGTGTGGACTAGTTGGGCGCAGCATTCAGATTGGATTTTTCTCTTGGTGCGCACTGATCCGAATGCGCCGAAGCATCAAGGGATCAGTTATTTGCTGGTGGATATGCACTCACCAGGCATTACCGTGCGTCCGCTCGTACAGATCAATGGTGATGCCGAGTTCAACGAAGTGTTCTTTGAAGATGTGCGAGTGCCGAAGAAGAATCTGGTTGGTGACCTTAATCGTGGCTGGATGGTGGCGGTTACGACGTTGATGTTTGAGCGGGTTGCGACAGGCAGCTTTTATCGATTTGAAAAGACCCTGAGTCAACTCTGTGACCTTGCCAAGCGCATGGAGATCAATGGCAAACTTGCGGTGGAAGACACCTCCGTTCGTCAACAATTGGCCCAGTTCGCTATTGAAGCTGAGGCGATCAAGTATAACGACCTCCGTCGCTTAACGCGTCAGCTCAAAGGTATGCCCCCAGGACCAGAGGGGTCCTATTCTAAAGTGGTAACCACTGAGTTGAACCTGCGGATCTGTAACTTTGCCATGGAATTGTTGGGACCATATTCGATCCTTGAGAAAGGTTCTCCCTTTGCCGTCGATCACGCACGCTGGTCGTACCGCATGCTCGGCGCGCGCGCAGGAACGATCGCTGCTGGTACCAATGAGATCCAACGCGGCATTGTTGGCGAGCGGGTACTCGGACTGCCGAAAGGAAGATAAAAGAGATGAAAAAGGAGTCTTTAGCATCATTAGTGGAGAACGAGCATGACAAGACTGGGCAAAGGCCGTAAATTTCAAGCTAGTAATAGCTGGCCCAGGAGAGCGTTGCCATGTCTGGTCCCGGGGAATATGTACCGGATC
>Ga0194132_10001991_pt1 | contig 39740 bp, 34 predicted proteins | sample TA2KigOf80mmetaG_FD_148612 | JGI IMG/M metagenome (GOLD analysis project Ga0194132, IMG submission 148612) | Freshwater microbial communities from Lake Tanganyika, Tanzania - TA2015054 Kigoma Offshore 80m | ecosystem: Environmental > Aquatic > Freshwater > Lake | place: Tanzania: Lake...
CTCGTCACCCAGTAAGGTTAACGGACGGGGTGACGAGTCAGACGGAGGCCGACCGGCTCAGCCGGTGAAAGCGAGTTTCGTTCCCCCGAGCCCGGACGGCGAGGAGGTCTCGTTGATACCCCCAACAAGTGGGTCGCCGGCGACGAGGACATCGATGTCGGCCTCGGTGCAGATTCCTGTTGGCGCCTCGCCAGCAGTTGCGACCGAGATGCCCGGGGCCTCGGTGAACAGGCTGTTGATGAAGTTGAGCGCCGCTTGTTGCACATCCGGCTTCTGCAGTTCGAGGAGTGCCTGCTCGATCTTCTTCTGCAGTGCCACGTCGACCTGGCGCTCATCGAGGGCAGCATCGACCTCTACCTGGAGCTGGTTGATCTTGGCCTGGAGTTGCTCCGGTGTCGTGGTGGTGGTCGGGCCGCCTCCCTCGCCCTCGTCACCGCCGCCGCCGAGACTGCTCGCCGCAGCCACGATCTTGCTCAGCACCTCCTGGGGGAACACCGAGTACCAGGTGCCGACCTTGACCTTCTGGTTCTCCTTCAACTCGGTCTGGGCGAGCGCACCGATGAACTCGATCCGGTAGGCCCACTTCTTCGGTCGATCCGGTCCGCTGGGCGGCGGATCGCTCGCCGGGTCCCGTGTCACCGAGACGTTGCCCGGGCCGATGCCCGGTGTGAGCTCCAGGGCCGTCTGGACCTCCTGTGGTGTGGGCATCTCGTGTGGCGCAAGGATGAAGTTGTTGGCCTGCTGTTCCCACGGAGTCGGCTGAGTTGGGGCGTCGGGATTGGAGGGCGGCGCCACCGGCGGGAGATTCGGGAACGGGATGATCGGAGGAACCATGGGGATGACCGGTGAGACCGCATCACCCACCTTGAGGGTGAATCCGATGCCCTTGCGGAAGATTTGGGTGTCGGAGTCGACGAGCAGGGTCTGAACCTCGTTGACTCCGGGCAGCGAGCCGGAGCAGACCTCACACGTCACCGTTGTGATCGACCCCGCTGCTCCAGCGGTGACCTCGAGTTTGCCGTTGACGATGGCCCCGGGGCCATCGAGCACCTTGAAGCTCGAGGCATCCACCTCACGCAGCACGCCCTTGTCGTCCTTGGTCGCAGTCGTGAACTGACCGAGCACGTCCACCGCCACCTTCTCCGACGGCTGAGCGTTCACCTCAATCGGCTGGGCGATGTCGGGTGATCCGGGAATCTTCACCTTGGACCGGAATGCAGTACCGGGCACGAAGCACTTGACGTTCACGGTCTGCTCGCCACCGACATTGACCTTGATCGTGAAGGCGGTTTCCGCAACGCTGACCTTGATCACTCCACCTTTGCCAATACCGGTGAAGGCCCCGTCGAAGGGTCCGAAGGCGATCGAGGCCGGTTGGCCGGCCGTCACCGGAAGGTCCTGGGCGGGAAGCGGCGGGCTCAGGAGGGACTTCGTCTCGGTCGGACCGCTCACTGCGAGGCCGAACTTGAGGTTGCTGATGTTCACCGAGGGGATGGACGCCGGAATCGACTTCGTCGTGTTGCCGTCGAGTGTCACCGAGAAGCCGTACTTCACCGGCACGTCGGCCTGCTCGGGCAGGAGGGTGGCGGGAGCGTCGACGCTGACGTCGATCGGGATGGAGATCCGTCCGGAGGGGTCGAGCACCTTGATCAGAGCCCCGTCCTTGACCGGGTCGACCCCTTCACACGTCGCACCGAGCGTCTTGGTCACCGGAGCGGCACTGGTCGAAGGCGCAGCCACGACCAGTGTCGTTCCCAACAACCCGACAATGGCCGCTACTCTCACAGTGCGGCTTCCGATCGTCTTCGCTGTCAACTTCATGGGGATCTCCACCCGCTCAAGACGGAGAGCCTCAATGTCTCCGTCACCCCTGAACGACGAAAGCGTAGGGGTTGGAGTCGCCCGTTGTCCAAGGATCGGGTACATCTACCCGCAGCGCTCGTCCCCGGGCCGACACGGGAACACGTGCGAGCCACCAGCGCCGTCTCTGCGCCGAGCACAGGGCCGAGACCAGCTCCCGTGTCGGTGGGTATCGCATCCCCGGTACTCTCGCGGACGTGGAGGTCGCGCTGGCCGCTGGGGCGCTGGTGCTCTCGGCGATCGCCGTGGCGGTCGCCGTGTGGTCAGGTCGCGCCCGGAAACCGACTGCGCCGCCCGCGGTTTCCTCGCCGGGCTCGATCGAACCGGCCAGTGCGGCTCCGCCCTCCCCAACAGCAGACGCCGATCCGTCGGTGCAGCAACCGGGTTCCTCGGCGGCGCCTGCAACGCCTCCGTCGGTGCAGCAACCGGGTTCCTCGGCGGCGCCCGCAACGCCTCCGTCGCTGCCACGGCTCTCTGCTCCGGGTCGATCGGCGGGCGATCCGGCGATCCGACTCGCAGCAGCGGACCTGTTGGCCCGGAGTCGGAGTGCAGGAGACGCCGCCCGCGCCGTTGAACGGTCCCTCGCCGGGTTCGTGCCCGGTGCCGCCGTCGAGGTCCGACTGGCACCTCTGCGTCCGCACTGGAGTGCTGCGGAGGAACCACCTACCGAAGCGAACGCCGCACCGCACGTGTGTCCGGTTCCGACCGTCGACGAATGCCCAGCGGTGCGCCAGGCGACCGCGATCACGTGTGAGGACTCGCGTCGGATCGACGCGTGTCACTGGCTGTCGGATCGACCCGGTTGCCCGTTGGAGGCCGCCTGTGTGCCGGTGGCTATTGCTGGACGAGGCATCGGTTTCCTCCACGTTGCGGCGCCGCTGGAGTCCGACGGGGGAGTGGTCCGCATCGATCCCGCTGCGGTCGACGGCGTGGCGTGGCTGGCAATGCATCTCGGTGCCCGATTGGACCCGGCGTCTGACCTCGTCGTCGGAGAGGGCACTGTCACCTCACATTCGCCAACAGCCGGGTTCTCGACACCGACCGGGGCCGTAACGCTCGGCGACGCACCGGTGCCCGGCGATGCCGTCTCGTTGTCACACGAACGAGACACGGGTCCGTTCGTCGACCTGACCGATGCCACCGGCGAGGCGCAGGCCGGCCCACAGCCGCAACCACAGGATTCCCCACCCTCCTGGTCGAGCCCGGCGGCGTTCCTCCGCACGCTCGACTCGTTCGCTCGCCGTGGGGATCACTACGTGCTCGTCCTCGGAGGGGTCGATGACATCACCGGCCTCGCAGCCGACGCCGGTTACGCCGCCGCCGAGGCCGTCGTTGCCGTCCTCGCCCTGGCACTGTCGGCGGACCCGGATCCCCTCGGGCCGGCTTCGGTGCTCGCCTGCTCACGACTCGACGAGTCGACGATCGCCGTGGCGTGGAGCGGTCTCACTCTGGGCCGCACTGTCGAGGTGCTCGAGGTGGTCCGTGGCGAGCTCCTCGATTCCGTTCGCAAGGGTGAGACCGAACCGTGCCGACGGTCGTTCGGATTGACGCACTCCTCGGTGAGTGACGACCCCGAGCAGATCCTCGCTGCGGCACGAGCAGGACTGCGCCGAGCTCGGGCACTCGGTGGGGACCAGATCGTCTACGCCGATCTGACGCTCCTCGACGAGCCACCACAGTGACGCAGTGATGCGTTGATGCTGGTGACTCAGCGGCCGGTGGTCGACCAGTGCCACGGCTCCGATGGCAGGTTGAAGAACCCGAAGCGGGCTGCGTTCCCGGCGAGCCACTGGTAGCAGGCGGTCGAGCGGACGCTGCAGTTGCGGAAGTCGACGGCGAGGCCGCGCTCGTGCATCGAGCTGCCGGGCCGGGCCGTCGGAGGGCTGCACGACGACGGTGACGCCTGGTAGATGGCGAAGGCGCTCGAGCCGCAGTGCTGCCGGCGCAGTTCGATCTGCCTCGCCGAGTCCCGGTAGCCGCTCCCGCTCAGGGGAACGCCAGCACTCGCAGCAGCACCGAGCAGGGCTGCGAGGTTGGAGGCGATGCTCTGATGGATTCGGATCCCTCCGACCTCGACGATCTCGCCGCTCCCGGTGACCGGCGGCGGTGTCACTGGTCCCGATGGCGCCTGCGGGGCGTCCGGGGTGGACGGGGCTGGGCTGGTGGACGCAGGGTCCTGAGCCGCTCGGGCCTGTTCCCGCGCGGCGTCGGCCTCCCGTTGAGCGGCCACGGCCCGTGCCAACTCCGTCTCCCGTGCGGTGATGCTCGCAGCGAGTTCGGCGTCGACTGCAGCGAGCGACTGGGCCTCGGCGAGTGCGGCGTCCACCCGGGCTTCCACCTGATCGGTGAAGGAGCGTTGCTGGGCGAGGGCGGAGTCGAGTTCGGCGAGTCGGTCGGCGACGATCTCCCGTTGTTCCCTGGCCCGTTCCGCAGCGGCGATGGCCTCGAGACGTTGGAACGCCAAGTCGTCCTGGACGGTGCGGTAGTCCTCGATCAGATCCTGCTGGTCGCCGGCTCGAACCTCGAGCAGGGCTCGCATCTGAACGGCCTCGTTGGCCGAGTCGGCGCTGGCGGTCTGCACGACACGGTTGGTCGCCGATGCCCCGGCGGCGATGTAGGAGTCGACCGCCACGTCCCGGAGGTCGGCCTGGATGACGTCGAGTTCCTGTTGCGCTCGAGCCTGGGCGGCCTCGGCCCGGGCTTGTTCGTTCTCCGCCTGAGAGACCGCCCGCTCCGCTTCCTCGACGCGATCGCGTTGGGCGTTGACCTGGGCGTTCACGGCGGCGAGCGCTGATTGAGCTTCGGCGGCAGATGCCTGCAGGGCGTCGACCTCGGCCGCCTGCGACGCCTGTTGGGACTGCACCTGACTCCGCCGGGTGCGGAGGTCCTCGAGCGAGTCGCCGCCGTTCTGACCCAGGGCCGGCACGGAGGCGGCGACCACGATGAGCGCGACGGTGATCACGGCAGCGAGGAGTTGCTGGACGACGGACACCCCGGACCTCATCGCTACCCCCGCCGGTGGGAGCTCATCGGCCTCAGCTGCGCTCTGCCGATTGCTCGGTGAGGGCTGGTCGCTCGACGAGAACCGGATCGCGCGCGGTCCGGGATGCGCCCGGTCCGACCTTGGTCGGGTTGGAGAGGTGACGTTCTCGGACGTTTCCATGACGGAGGGGGACTGTCTTTGACGAATCTCGCGCGATTCGTAACAGAACAGAAATGTACGCGCGCGGACCGTTACACAGCAAGTGCGGTTTCTGGCCCGGACGTCGCAACGGGCGGCCCCTGACCGAGCAGCGGCCGGAATCCGCCGATTCAGCGGCGTTGACAGGTGCGACAGAAGGTCGTGGAACGGGCGTCGATCACGGTTCTCGCCAGAGGAGTTCCGCACCGCTCGCACGGATGGCCGGCGAGTCCGTAGCAACGGAGTTGCATCTGGAATCGACCCGTGGCGCCAGAGGCGTCGCGGTAGTCCCGGAGCGTCGTCCCCCCAGCAGCGATCCCCGCTGCGAGGACCTCCCGGATTGTCTCGCTCAGCCGTTCGGCCTGGGCCCGTGTGATCCGCCGCGCCCCGGGGTGCACCCGGGCCGCCCACAGCGCCTCGTCGGCGTAGATGTTCCCGAGCCCGGCGACGAGTCGCTGCGAGAGCAACTGGGTCTTGACCGCTTGGCGGCTGGCATTGACCCCCCGCCGCAACGGTTCGGGTTGGAACGCCGGGTCGAACGGCTCCGGGCCCATCTGCGCCAGTGTGTTCAGGCCCCTGTGATCGTTTCTGACGGTGACGGCGATCCGCCCGAATCGACGGACGTCGCTGAACACCATCGTCCGACCGTCGTCGAGTCGCCAGCGCGCACGCTGGTAGGGCTGGTCGGTGGCCTCGAGAGCGTGATGATCGTCGGGTTCGATCCAGAGGCGGCCGGTCATTCCGAGATGGATCACGAGTTCGTGCGTGGGATCAGGTGCCGCACCCACCGCAGCGAGACCGACGAGCAGGTACTTGCCCCGACGTCGAATCCCGACGACACGATGACCCACGGCGAGGTGCGCCGGCGTGAACTTCGGATGATCGAACGCCGCACAATCGACGATCACCGACCCGAGGAGTTCAGGTTCGAGTTGCCGCCGGATCGTCTCGACCTCCGGGAGCTCAGGCATTGGACCAGTCTGGCGAGTCAACCGTCAGCTGACGAGACGCGCCCACGGACACGTTGCGTACGCGACGTTCGGGCCGTCCCGCTGCGCCGCACAGGACTAGCGTGTGTTGATGGCAGTGACCGCAGTCGTCAACCAGAAGGGTGGTGTCGGCAAGACCACGGTCGTCCTCGGTCTCGCCGCTGCTGCCTCCGCCCGAGGCCGCAAGGTGCTCGTGGTCGACCTCGATCCTCAGGCGAACGCCACCACCGGACTGGGCGTGTGGAACCCTGCATCGACGATCGCGGCCGCGCTCGACACCGACGCCGCCGGTTCGATCCGATCGGTGATCGAACCGGCCGGCTGGCCCGAGGGCGACGGTCCCATCCCGCATGTCGCACCCAGTTCGGCCCGGTTGGCCCAGAGCGAACACCAGATGGCCACCGACCTGATCGGTGCCCAGGACCGACTCGCCGCCGCCCTCGACGGTGTGGCGAGCGCCTACGACGACGTGCTGATCGACTGCCCACCGTCGCTCGGTCTGCTCACGGTCAACGCCCTGTTCGCCTCTGATCGGGTCCTGATCGTGGCGGAGCCCTCGGCGTGGAGTCTCGACGGCGTGCAGCAGATTCTCCGCAACGTCGAACGCATTGCCGAACGGCGGGACGGCAGACCGGCGGTGGCCGGCATCGTCGTGAGTCGACTCGCCCGCACACGTGATGCGTCGTACTGGCACGGTCAACTCACCGAGACCTATCCGGATCTCGTGCTCGACCCTCCGGTGCGCCTGCGTGCTGCGGTCACCGAGGCCGCGGCCCAGTCGGTCCCGATCGGCTCGCTCACCCGCGACGGCGCTTCGGCCGCAGTGCTCGAGTTTGACGCACTCAGCCACGCCCTTGCTCCCGGGGTCGACTCGGCGCCGCCCGCCGATGCGGCGCCAGATGGCGCACCTCACGACGCCGACAGCGCTCAACTCAGTCCAGCAGGAGAACACCCATGACCTACGACCCCAAACGTCCGCGCCGTGAGCTCACCGATGACGCACCCGTCGAGGCGCTGTTGACCGACGAACTCCCCGTGGTGCGGGTCGAGACGACCGACCCTGTCGACGATTCTGTCGACGACGGCGAAACGACCCCGGCCGATGCTGGTGATGCTGGTGATGCTGGTGATGCTGGTGATGCTGGTGATGCTGGTGATGCTGGTGATGCTGGTGATGCCGGTGATGCCGGTGATGCCGGTGATCCGATTCCGTCATCGCAACGTCAGCACGAACCGCAGCGGATCCAGCCGGTCCGCCCCGAGCCGACTGTTCCCGTGGCGTCGGCCCCCACGGAGGCCACGGCCAACCAGGCCGTGGCCGTCGCCACCGGCGTGGCGGCGCTCCTCACGCTCCTGGTGCTGATCCTCCTCCGACGGCGTTCCCGTCGTCGGCCCGGCTGACGGCGGACAAGACGGTCCGGTTCGGATCAGATCCCGGAGCACCCAGAGCACGTTGTCGTCGCCGCAGGAGCGCCGCTGCGGTGGTTACCGCGCATTGGGGTGCCACGGCTATGGTCGCCCGGCATCCGTTGGCCAAACCACGAGGGACTCCGTGACCAACCGTTCTCGACTCCTGGCGATTGCGTGCGCCCTGGTGCTCGCTGCTGCGGCGTGTGCCAAAGCCGATCCACCCAAGCCCGAGTTCAGTGGCGACATCTCGAAGGGCAACCCGACCAAGACCGAGGTCGCTTCGGTCGAGCCGCAGCTCGAGGCCCCCGCACCGACCCCGCTGACCCCGGAACAACAGCAGCGGTTGGACTCCGAACTGGCGTCCGTGCCAGCCGGGTGTGACATCCTCACCACCAAGCAGTGCTTGCTTCCGTTCCCGACGGACTTCTACACGAAGAAGCAGCCCGGAACCGGAACCGGCCGCCTCGTGTCGCTGCCCGGAGGGCAACTCCCCAACGTCGACGGGGTGACCTTCGATCCTTCAGCGTGGAACCAGAACGACGGCTGGAGTCCCAACACGCCCATCCTGTTGTTCGTCCCCGAGTTCGACGCTGAGCTGACCAAGCTGCCCGGGCAGTACGACATCGAGTTCTCCACCACTCCGGAATCAGCGACGGTGATCGTCGATCTCGACTCCGGTCAGTTGGTCCCACACTGGGCCGAACTCGACCAGCGCGCTGGTAGCCCCGACGAACAGGTGCTGATCCTGCGGCCGTCGTTCTCCCTCACCGAGACGCACCGGTTCGCAGTCGGATTCCGGCGGATGTACGGCACCAACGGCGTGCCCAAACCAGCCTCGATGATCTTCCAGACGCTCCGCGACAACAAGATCGTCGAGGACCCTCGCATCAGGGATCGCCAGGAAGAGTTCAACTTCATGTTCACCCGGATGGCAGAGGCCGGTGTCGACCGATCGAACCTGTACCTCGCCTGGGAGTTCACCGTCGCCGGGCCCGACACGCTGGCGGGGCGCCTGCTGTCGATGCGTGAGGACGCCATGGGTCGACTCGACGGCGGTTCACCGAAGTTCACCGTCACCGATGTCTCCACCGAAGGCCTTTCTGCCGGTGTCGCCAGGAAGGTCTCGGGCACCTTCGAGGTACCGCTCTACCTCGACAAGGGTGGAGAACCCGGTTCGCGCATGGTCTTCAACCCGCTGAACGGTGATCCGCAGGCCGCGGGCACGTACACGGCGGCGTTCTCCTGTGTGGTCCCGGAACAGGCCAGTCGGAGTGGCGAGGCGCTCCCTGTCGTGTTCGGTCACGGTCTCCTCGGCACCAGCGGGCAGGCCTTCGCCGAGAACACCCAGATCACCGCGGCGGCGCTCAACGCCGTGTACTGCGGCACCGACTCCATCGGGATGTCCGCAGGCGACATCGGCAACGTTGCGAGCGTGCTCGGGAACCTGAGTACGTTCCCGTCGATCCCGGACCGGTTGCAGCAGGGGATCCTCAACACGCTCTACCTCGCACGGCTCATGTTGGAGCAGGACGGGCTCGGTTCCGATCCGAACTTCCAGACCGGCGGCGCCAACCTGTTGAACACCGACCAGGCGTTCTACGACGGCAACAGCCAGGGAGCCATCATCGGTGGTGCGGCCACCGCCGTTTCCCAGGACTGGACCAAGGCCGTCCTCGGGGTCGGTGGGATGAACTACTCGACGCTGCTCAACCGGAGTGTCGACTTCGACCAGTACTTCACGATCATGGAAGCGGCGTACCCGAGCCCTGTGGTCCAGCAGATCTGGTTCGGACTGCTGCAGATGCTCTGGGACCGAGGCGAGACCGGCGGATACGTCCAGCACCTGACCACACGGAACTACGACCTCACCCCCAAGCACGACGTCCTGATGACCGTGGCCTTCGGAGACCATCAGGTGGCCACCGTGACCGCCGACAACATCGCCCGGACGCTGGACATCCCCGTGTACACACCGGAGTTGCCTGCGGACGTGGCGCCGCTCCTCGGCATCCCCGATGCTGCTGGGTCCGCAGCGGACAGCGGCGTGGCCGTCGGCCAGCGACGCAATCAGGATCTGAACTTCTACGGCCTGAACCCGATCCGGAAGTTCCCGGCGACCGGCTCGGCGCTCTACTACTGGTACTTCGGCACGCTGCCGCCGCCGCAGGGGAACATCACCCCGACGATGAGCCCCGAGTACGAGGCGCAGTGCAGCGCCCCCGGTGCGGCTCAGAGTGTTCCGGCGTGCATCGACCCGCACGGTGACGTGCGTCGACAGGAGGCGGTGATCGCCCAGAAGAAGGCGTTCTTCGCCACGCCGGGCGAGGTGCTCAACGTCTGCCGGTTCGAGCCCTGCGTCGGCAGGCCCCGCCCCTGAGCGACTGCGCCGGTGTCCTCGCCGGCTGGCGCCGGTCTCCTCGCCGGCTGGCGCCGGTGTCAGCTCTCGACGGTGAACTCGCCGAGGTCCTCGGCGAGTGAATCACGGAGCCTGGCCGCAGTCGCACCACGGGTGTTGGTCCGGGTGATCCGGAACGGGCCGAGGTGCAGCGACGACGCAAGCTCGGTCGCCACCTCGAGGGCCCGGTCGCGGACCTCTGCGACGGGGACGACCTCGTCGACGAATCCGGCAACCGCAGCGGTCTGCGGGTCGTAGATCATGGCCAGGTGCATCGCCTGGGTGAACGCCGCGGGGGTGAGTCGGCTCCGGCAGATCTCGACGGCGAACCTCGGGACGGGCATCCCGATCCGCACCTCGTTGAGCCCGATCTTGAATGCACCCTCACCGGCGACGCGCACATCGGCGCAGCACAGCAGGATCCCGCCCATGGCGAGCGCGTGGCCGGTCACGCCGAGGACGACCGGGATCGGGAACTCGAACAGTCGCAGCCCGAGCCGGGCGCCGCGGGCGAGGAGGTCCCGGGCCTGGTCCGGGCCGGCGGTCATGACCGACAGGTCGAATCCGGCCGAGAACTTGCCCTCACGACCCACGATCACGAGCGCCCGGGCGTCGGCCTGGGCCACGTCGAGGGCGTCCTCGAGCTGCCCGAGGACCTCGTGGGTCAGGACGTTGGCCTTTCCGTCGTCGAAGTCCACGACGACGACGTCGCCGAGGATCTGGAAGTTGACGGGTCCGGCAGAGCTGCTCATGGCGGCACGCTAGCGAGCCGCCCCGTGCCCCGCTGCACTCGGACGACTGTGGGAAACTCTAGAGTTCACCTGCCGCTCCGTCCGACTTCCCCCGGGTCCAGACGGTCCGATCCCGACACCTGACCCCTCTCATGCTCATCGTCGACCGTGCCACCAAGGACTTCGTCGGACTGGTGGGACCGGCGCGGGCCCAGATCAACCACCTGCCCGGGCTCGACGGTCTGCGGGCACTGGCGGTGATCGCCGTGCTGGCGTTCCACGCCGGTTTCGACTGGATGATCGGCGGGTACCTCGGGGTGTCGACGTTCTTCACACTGTCGGGGTTCCTGATCACGACGCTGCTGCTCCACGAGCACCGTCGAAGCGGAACAGTGGATCTGCGCAGCTTCTGGTCCCGCCGCTACCGGCGGCTCTGGCCGGCGTCGTTGGTCGTGCTGGCGGCGGTTGCGTTGTTGTTCGCCCCGTTCGTCGCAACTGCTGCCCAACGCGCCAGCATGCGCGGCGACCTCCTGACGTCGTTGTTCGAGGTCGCCAACTGGCACTTCATCCTGACCGGGGACAGCTACAGGGACCTGTTCGTTGCGCCGTCTCCGGTGCTCCACTTCTGGAGCCTGGCCATCGAGGAACAGTTCTACCTGCTGTTCCCGGTTCTGATTCTGGCCCTGTGGAAGTGGAGTTCGAATCGACCGGGTCGTCTCGCCGCCGGGCTCGCCGTTCTGGCGGTGTGTTCGGTGCTCGAGCCGTTCGTGTTCGACATGTCCGACGATCGCATCTACTTCGGGACCGACACGCGGGCCGCTGAGCTCCTGCTCGGAGCGTTGCTCGCAGTGGCCCTCTCATCTGACCGGGTCAGGGTGGCGTTGGTCGCCCGACGGTTCTGGCGGATCGGTCTTCCGCTCGCCGGACTGGTGGCGTTCGCCGTGCAGAGTTGGTGGTGGTGGAGCCTCCCGCAGGACACGTGGTGGCTCTATCGGGGCGGGTTTGCGTTCTACGCCGTGTTGTCCTGTGTCGTGATCACAGCGGTAGCGATGCCGACCGGACCGCTCGCTGCTCTCTGCGGTCTCTGGGCGTTGCGCTGGATCGGGGTGCGGTCCTACGGGATCTACCTGATCCACTGGCCGATCTACCTCACGGTCTGGCAGACCTGGCCTGACCTCGCCCGCGTCTGGGCCACGTGCCTGGCCATCGGCACCACGATGGTGATCGCCACTGCGTTGTTCCGCTGGCTCGAGCGACCCGTCCGGCGCAGTGTCTGGCCCGCCTCGGGTCGGGGCGTCGGGGTGACTGCGATCGCCACGGCGACGGTCCTCGTAGCCATCATCCTGCCGCTGCCCGGATCGACCGGTGAGACGCAGATCGACTTCGAGCAGGCACTCGCCGAGTTCAATGAGGTCGGCAACGGGGCCTCGACATCAGCGGAGGCCACCGGCCCCGAACCTCCGGCAGCATCGGCTCCGGCGGCGGCACCTCCGGCGGCGGCACCTCCGACGTCAGGGCCAGCCACGCCGCCGCCGATGCGTGTCGCCGTCTTCGGTGATTCGACGGTGCTCACGGCCGGGGTCGGCTTCTACCCGTACGCGATTCGGGCCGGGCTGGCAACGTTCTCGCCCGGAGACGTCGTTCTCGGCTGCGGCGTGAGTCGATTCGAGCAGTCCCGGGTGGATGTCGTGATCCGTCCCCGGGAGGAGTGCCGGGACTGGCGGACGCTGTGGCCGACGCTCGTGGACGCCGGGGGAATCGACGTCGCCCTGCTCATGTCCTCGGTGTGGGAACTTCCTGACTCCGTACTCGCAGACGGCACTGCGGGTGCGATTGGCGATCCGGCGATCGATGCCTTCATCCGGGCTGAGTTCACCGATGCGGTGGATGTCCTCGCATCGACCGGAGCACTCGTCGTGCTGGTGAACACCCCGCCGTTCGGATCGCAGTCCGACGACGGCCGGAACGAGTACGTCAGCCGCCAGTACGACCCGCAGCGAACTGCGCGCCTCAACGAGCTCCTCGCCGAGGTCGCCGCTTCCCGGCCGGGGACCGCAGCAGTCCTCGACCTGGCCTCCGCACTCGCCGACCGGGTCGAGGACAGGTCGCTCCGGCCGGACGGCGTGCATTACGACCAGGCGGAATTCGCGGAGTTCACCGAGAGCTGGTTCATGCCCGAGCTTCGTCGCATCTACGATCGCCTCAGGCCCACGGCCTGAGCGTCCTCGGCCGGGTCGGTAGCCGATTTGCCAGCGCGCCACTACTGTTCCGCTGCCCGGGTTTGGTTCCGCTGAGCGGGCCCGGCACGTTCACCACGGAGGTTGAGATGGGATTCCTCGACAAGGCCAAGGCGGCGGCGGATCAGGCCATGGCCAAGGCCGACAGTGCTCTGTCGGGTTCGGGTGTCACCAGTGGATCCAAGCCGGTCGACGGATACCTCAAGGACCTCGGCCTGCTCGCCTACCTCGAGGCGACCAGTCGGCCGCCAGCGGACATCGCAGAGCGACGTGCGCAACTGATCGGCTGGATCTACGAGATCGAGTCCGCCGGCCCGATCAACTTGAATCAGAGCAGTACGGCTCCCGGTTCGGCACCTGCCGCTCCGCCGCCCCCCGGCGCTGCGACTGCGGCAGCCGCCCCGCCGCCTCCGGGTGCAGCAGCTGCGGCTGCCCCGCCACCGCCTGCTCCGGCTGCTCCGGCTGCCTCGCCGCCGCCTGCTCCGGCTGCTCCGCCGCCGCCCGGCGCAGTCGCTCCACCCCCACCGCCCGGTTCGGTCCCGCCTGCAGGCGCTTGAACGTCGATGCTGGGCGTCACCGGTGAGCCCGGTGGACCTAAAGCAGTGATCGCCGGCCGACCAGGACTGCGGGCGCGTCGAGCGATGTGGTCGGCTTGTGTCGCCGGGATCGCCGTTCTGGCCGCAGCGTGCACCCCGGTGCCGTCGCAGTTGCAGTCCCAGACGCAGTCTGATCCTCTCCGGACGGCGTGCGCCGCTGCGGCGGTGCGATCGTGTGCCCTGCCGTATCCGAGCGACGAGTTCACCGAGTTCGACGCGACATCTCCCACTGGTCGCCGTGTTCGAGTGCCGAGCGGTGTCATTCCCGAATCCCTGCAGCGCCAGCTCGGCCCGGGTCTCGGGGTGAGCGACGTCTTCGACGGAGCCGATGGGTTCTCCGCACTCGGCCCGGTTGTGTTCGAACTTGACCAACCGGTGCGGGTGCTCGACCTCCCGGTCGACGGTGGTGACGTCGTCGTCGTGTACGACCTCGTCACGGGCGACCGGGTCCCGGTGCGCATTCGCCACGGTGCGGACGGCATCCTCCGGGGTGGAGTCAGCCCTGTCGTGATGGCGTGGCCGGCACTCCGCTGGACGCCCGGTCGAACCTACGTCGCTCGGATCACGACGGCAGCACCGACGATGGGCGCCGCAGTGTTGCCGGCTCCGGCGCTGGCGGACCCCGACGCCTACCTCGCCTCGGTGCGGGCCGACCTCGAGAGGATCGAGGGGAATCGGTGGCGTGAGTACGCCTCGGTCACCCGTTTCACGGTTCGTTCATCGGTGAACGCGACGGCGCAGCTCGACGCCATGGTCGATCAGGTGCGGGCCGTGCCACATCCGGTGCGGGGCCTGCAGGTACAACCGCCGTTGGTCGTTCCCTCGGGCGCTGCGATCGTCACCGGTGAGGTCGAACTGTCCGATTTCCGCAGCGAGACCGGTCGTATCGAGCGAGGTCGCCAGCCGCGACCGACGTGGGAGCAGTTCCTTCTCGTCCTCCCGAAGCAACCGGCGTCACCTGCGGGAGCACCGGTTGCTGTCTACGGCCATGGTCTGACGATCGGCAAGGAGACCCTGTTCGAGGTGGCAGAGGACAACGCCGCTCGGGGGGTCGCGACGATCGGTATTGATGTGCCCAATCACGGCAGCCGTTCCGACGAGGGCGGGTACCTGTTGCAGATCGCCGAACCGGCGGGGTTCGGACGGCTGGCGTCGATCGCAGCGCAGTCGATCGCTGATCACGTCGGTCTCATCGAGGCGTTGCGTTCGACGCTCGCTCCGCTCGACGCGGCACCGTGGCGGCTCTTCGGCGCCTCAGGGGACGGACGCGTCGACCTCGACCCGTCTCGCATCGTCTACGTCGGCACCTCCATGGGCGGCGTGCTCGGTGCCAGCCTGCTCGCCTACGAACCCGACCTGCTCGGCGGCTACCTGCAGGTGGCTGGCACCGGGATCGCCGAGATCCTCTACACCTCGTTGCTGTGGCCGATCTTCAGCGGCGTGGTTCCGGGTCCGGCGGAACCGGGTGACGCAGCGGCGCTCCAGGCGGCAGCGACGATGTTGCTCGACGTGGGCGACCACGGAAACCTCATCGACCGGTTACGGAAGGGTCCACCCGTGTTTCTGCAGTACGGGCTCGGCGACGAGATCGTGGGCAACGAGTACTCAGAGCGGCTTGCGGCACTGCTCGACCTGCCTCGGGTCGGGGCGGAGGTGTGGCCCACGACGCTGCCGCTTCGATCAGCTCCCGGCGAAACACTGCCGTCGGACGGACGGGCGTTCACCCAGGTGTACCCACTCCAATCGAGTGCGGAACTGCGGGGCTTCCTCGCTCACCTGACCTTCGCAAGCACGAGCGGAGATCGGTCCTACGTCGAGTGGCTCGAGAATCGCCTCTCGGCTGCTGGCCTGCCGACCGACTGACCGGCACACGCCGATGATCCTCGTCTCTGCAGACGGTCTCTCTGCCAGTCGGCCCGGCCGTCCGCTGTTCGACGATGTCTCGTTCAGCGTCTCGACGGGCGACCGGTGGGGGATCGTCGGTCTCAACGGCTGCGGGAAGTCGACGTTGCTGAGGATGCTCGCCGGACTCGACGACGGTGATGCCGGTACGGTGCGTCGCGGCCGTGACGTCCGTCTGGCGATGCTCACTCAGGATCCGCAAGTGCAGTACGCCACCGCACGAGCGGAACTCGCTGCTGTGGAGAGTGTCGAACCATGGGAGGCCGAAGCGGTTGCGGACCGTCTCGGTTCCACTCCTGACCTCGACCGGGCGGTCGGCGAGCTCTCTGGTGGGCAGGCCAAGCGGATCGCTCTGGCCCGGGCGCTGGTCGAACCGGCGGAGTTGTTGCTCCTCGACGAGCCGACCAACCACCTCGACGTCGATGCCATAGCGTGGCTCGAGGATCGGCTCGCTGAGCACCGGGGCGGGCTCGTCCTCGTCACCCACGACCGCCACTTCCTCGATCGGGTCACGAACCAGATCCTCGAACTCGATCGCGGCGCATCCCACGTGCATCGGGGCGGGTATGCCTCGTATCTCGACGGTCGCGCAGAGCGGGCCGAAGCAGCCGTGCGAGCAGAGGACCGCCGACGCAACCTGGCGCGTCGTGAACTCGAGTGGTTGCGCCGCGGCGCCCCAGCGCGAACGTCCAAGCCCAAGGCCCGGCTCGATGCGGCGAAGACCCTGCTCGGCACCCGGCCACAGGCACCGGCGCGCTCGGGCGACCTGCCGCTCCACGCCGGTACGCCCCGACTCGGAGACCGAGTCGTGGAGCTCCACGAGGTCGGCCACCGCTTCGCCGGCGGATCGCTGTTGTTCTCCGGACTCGATCTCATGCTCGACCCACGTGAGCGGCTGGGGATCGTCGGCCCGAACGGCTCCGGCAAGTCGACGTTGCTCGATGTGCTGGGCGGGCGTCTCACGCCGAGTGAGGGCCGTGTCGAGTTCGGCTCGACGGTTCGTCTCGGTGTCTACGACCAGCAGGGCCGGGACCTCGATCCGACGCAACGTGTTCGAGAGGCGCTGACCGGTCCGGATCGTGTTGCCGACTGGCGTGACACCTCGCTCCTCGAGGCCTTCTGGTTCGATGACGATGCGCAGTGGGCACAGGTCGGAACTCTTTCGGGTGGGGAGCGTCGCCGGCTGCAGTTGTTGTGCGTGCTGGTCGAACAACCGAACGTGTTGCTGCTCGACGAGCCGACCAACGACCTCGACCTCGACACGCTGCGCCAGCTCGAGGACTTCCTCGACGACTGGCCCGGGGCGCTGGTCGTGGTCAGTCACGACCGGGCGTTCCTCGAGCGGACCGTCGCCGATGTGGTCGTGCTCGACGGCACCGGAGCAGCGGGTCGACGACCGGGCGGTTATGCCGCCTGGGAGGACGAACGGCGGGCAGTGCGGTCCTCTCGCCGGTTGGGGGCATCACGTCCGGAAGCGGATCGGCAGCCCAGGGAAAGCCGGGGAACTGCGGGTACCGGTCGGGCCAATCCCACCTCGGTTCGGGCCCGACTGCGAGATGCTCAGCGGGCGTTGAACGTCGCACAGCGCGAACACGACCGGCTCGTCGCTCGCCTCGCTGATGTCGGCGAGGATCACGTGGCCCTCGCCGAGGTCGGCCGACAGCTCGGCGTCGCCGAGGTTGAACTCCGTCAGTCCGAGGAGACCTGGCTCGAGGCCGCTGCACTCGCCGAAGAGCTCGGACTGTCCACCTGAGCCGTGTCCTGCGGGTTCACGCCAGCCCGGCTCGCTCCGGCTTCGGTCGAAACGCTCCGGCGATCATGTCGTGGGTGAAGCCGCCCGGTTCCTCGCCGAGCACGGCGTAGCGGTAGAGCGCAGTGCGGAACACAGCACTCAGCGCCGAGGTGAACGCAGTCACGAGAACGATCCAGGCGACGAGCAGCACCACACCGATCACTGTGATCGGCACGTTCGAGTTGCTCGCACCGATGAAGATGATCGGCCCGGCCACGATCATCCCGATCAGGAACAACAGGAACCCGATCAGTCCGACTCCACCGTTCCCCACCACGTTCTCGCCCCAGGTGCGTTTGAACGCCGACGCCGACCGCTTGAGTGCGTCGCCGACGCCCACCTGCTCGATCACGAGGATCGGCAGGACGAGCATGGTGACGAGGGTCCATGCGAGACCGACGAGACCGACGACGATCCGACCGATGAAACCGGCTCGTTCCTGAATGGCCTGGAGCACGACTGAGACAGTGGCGCTGATGATCGCCCACGGGAGGATCCGCCCGGCGTTCTGGCCGGCCATCGTCAGGGCGCTTCCCAGCGTGGGGTTGCCTCCTGTCAGACGGTCGTTGGCCGCGAGAACGAGTGCCGACTGGAAGAAGATCGTGACGTATGCGCCCACGACGTAGGCGAGGAACAACAGCACCCATCCGAGCACGCCGATCGAGACACTGCCGTCCGTGGTGGTCGAACCTGATCCGGTCAGGAACACACCGATCAGGAAGGGACTGACTGCGAGCGCTGAGACGATCGACGCAACGATCGGCAACACGATGAGTTCCTTGTCGTGGCGGAGCACCGCCCACGACGCAGAGAAGAGAGCGAGTGATCTCCGGAAGGTCCCCATGAACTGATTCTGCCCGATGAGACGGGGCTGAACTGCGATCGGTGGCTGGGCCGGGCCGATTTTCTCCTACTACGATGTGGGAAATGTCCACCGACGCCACGAGTCCAGCCGACGTCGAGTCTGTGCCTGGGGCCCCAGAGGACGCCGATGGTGAGGTGTTTTCGGTGACCGCCGAGGCACTTGCGACCGTCCTCGACATCCGTTCTCAGGAGGACGACCCCGAGACGCTCGCTCTTCGGGTGGCGATCACTGGCGTTGCCGGTTCGGAGTTCCGTTACGAACTCGGCTTCGAGGAGATCGACTCGATCGGCGCAGATCACGTCCGCCATTCGGTCGGCGGGCTCGTCGTCGTCGTCCCTGCCGACTCCGTCGACCGTCTGAGCGGTGCCGTCCTCGACCTGCCGCGCAATGCCGATCAGGGCGGCCTCGTCATCCGCAACCCCAACCGTCCGGATCCAATGGGTTCACTCCCAGCCGGAGTGGCGGAGGAACTGACCGGTTCGGTGACCGAACGGATCGAGCAGTTGCTGACCGACCACATCAACCCCGGACTCGCAGCTCACGGCGGGTATGCGTCCCTCGTCGAGGTGAGTGACGACGGCGTGGCGACCGTCCTCATGGGCGGCGGCTGTCAGGGGTGCTCCGTCAGCGCCGTCACGCTGTCCGAGGGCATCAAGCGGATGATCCTTGAGGCGATCCCGGAAGTCACCGATGTGGTGGACGCCACGGACCACGCCGCAGGCACATCTCCGTACTACTCCTGATCATCGTCTCCTGCGCAGGGGCCTGAGGTTCGACCTCCACGCCGGGAGGTTGGGGTGGCTCCTCAGGCGGTGTCCGCCGAGGAGCGGCGCCACGCCAGCACGGCGTCGCTGACGCCCTCGGCGTCGAGGCCGAGACGGGCGAGGATGGTGTCGGGTTTCCCGTGAGCCAGATAGACCGACGGCACCCCGAGGACTCGCACATGTGGCCCGCCGACCGGAGCGAGTTGCGCCAGCGCATCAGCGATCGCTGCACCGATGCCGCCATCGCGCAGACCGTCCTCGATGGTCACGACCAGACGGTGCCGAGCGGCGTCATCGAGCATGTCCGGGTCGAGTGGCTTCACCACCCGAGGGTCCCAGACGGTCGCCTCGATACCCTCGGTGCGCAGCTTGTCAGCGGCGTCGCGGGCGGCGGCGAGCATCTTGCCCACCCCGATCAGGCACACGTCCTCGCCGGCCCGGAGCCGACGTGCGGAGAGCCCGGATCCGACCGCAGAGAGCTCATCGTCACCACGGTCGGGCGGAGCGGTCTTGGGGAAACGGATCGATGACGGACCGTCGGTGCAGAGCTCAAGCGCATCGTGGAGCATCTGGGCGACCTCGCCGAAGTTGGAGGGTGCGAACAGTGTCATGTCGGGCACCTTCGACAACAACACCATGTCCAACAGGCCGTGGTGGGAGGCCCCGTCGTCGCCGGTGATCCCGGCTCGGTCGAGGACGAACACGACCGGTTGGTGGTGCAGTCCCACGTCGAGGTTCACCTGGTCGATGGCCCGCGTGAGGAACGTCGAGTACACGGCGAACACCGGACGCAAGCCGCTCATCGCCATGCCGGCGGCAGAAGTGACGGCGTGCTGTTCGGCGATTCCGACATCGATCGCACGATCCGGGAATCGGTCGAACATTGGCAGGAGACCTGTCGAGTCGGGCATGGCTGCGGTGATCGCAACGACCTCAGGTCGGGCCTCGGCCTCGGCGACAATGGCGTCGGAGAACGCCGCGGTGAACGACCCAGCCTTGAGCTCCGACGTGTCGTGCATGTTCTTGACGTCGTCCTCCTCCGCCGGTCCGTACCCCAAGCCCTTCTGGGTGAGCACGTGGACGACCACGGGGCCGTCGAGATCCTTCGCCGCTGCGAGCGCCGCCTCGACCGAGGGGATGTCGTGGCCGTCGTAGGGCCCGAGGTAGTTGACGCCGAGTTGCTCGAAGAATGCAGGTGGTTCGAAGATCTCACGGATTGCGGCCTTGGCGCCCTCGACGCCTCGTTCGAGGTAGTTGCCGACAACGGGAATGTCGTTGAGGAGGCGCTCCATGCGAGCCCGGTTGCGCTGGTAGCTCGATGAGGCCCGGAACCGCGAGAGGCTCTCGCCGAGCCGGGACGCCGTCGGGGCGTAGGACCGACCGTTGTCGTTGAGGACGATGATCGCCTTTCGGCCGCTGTTGCCGAGGTTGTTCAGTCCCTCGTATGCCATCCCACCGGTGAGGGCGCCGTCCCCGATCACCGCTACGACGTGTCGGTGATCCTCACCCCTGAGGTGAAAGGCCGTCGACATTCCGTATGCATAGGAGACGATCGTCGATGCGTGGCTGTTCTCGACCCAGTCGTGGTCGGACTCGGAGCGGCTCGGATAACCGGAGAGTCCACCCTCTTGACGGAGCGAGGCGAAATCCTCAGTGCGTCCGGTGATCATCTTGTGGACATACGCCTGATGTCCGGTGTCCCAGAGGATGACGTCCCGGGGCGACCGGAAGGTCCGGTGCAGGGCCAGCGTGAGTTCAACCACTCCGAGGTTCGAACCGAGGTGACCACCGGTGGTGGTCACCTGCTGGACGATCCGATCCCGGATCTCAGCTGCGAGCCACGTGAGTTGCTGCTGGTCGAGCAGATCGAGATCGGCCGGACCGTTCAGTTTCTCGAGCAACATCGTCTCGTGGACCTCCGGAGTCTCCCTCACCGTACCCCGGTCGCCGGAGACCGTCAGGTCTCCCGGATGGTGCCGGGTGACCGCAGCGCCCGGGCGTGAGGTCTCGCCGCTCGCCGCAGGCCGGAGTCCGGCCGATCCGGTCGTGTGACGGGTCGGGAGCGGTTGTGCGATCGAGGACGGAGAGACTGGATCGGGCGGGCTCATTCAATTGGTACGTCGGCGGCGGGGTCGTCGGATGCGGCTGCAGCGGATCCGGATCGATGTCACCGTTCGTGATCGACGTTCAGCCGGGTGTTGCCGGTGTTGTCTCGGCGTTGTGGCCGTCGGTGCCGTAGCGGCGGCGGCCGATCACGAACGCCGGAGCCCCGGCCAGACTGGCGAGCACGAAGACGAAGTAGACGCACAGGCCGAGGGCGATCGCCTCCTCATCGGCCACCCCGAGCGCTCCGAAGTACAACACGAACGCCGCCTCGCGGACGCCGAGGCCGCCGAGGGTGAGCGGGAAGTTCTGGATGATCGCAGTCGGTGGGAAGAACGCCATGGCGGCGAAGAGGGTCACTTCGTAGAGGCCGAGTGCCTGGCCGCAGGCCCAGACCGAAACGCACTGGAGGAGTTGGAACGCCAGACCGGCCGAGACCACCCCGATCACCCGCCCGGGCCGTTCCCTGACCGCCACGACTCCGAGGTGGACAGCGCCGAGGTACCGACGCCATCCGCTCCTTCCCACCAGTCGCCCGGCGCCCCGGGGGTGCCCGGCCGCCCACAGGATGACGCCGAGTGCCACCAGCGTGACCACGTCGATCGCAATGGCGATCGACGTGGGTGTTCCCAACGAGATCAAACCGGCACCCAGGACGATGCCGATGACCGAGAGCATCGGCAGGACGAACCATCCGGTCAGGCGTTCCAGGCTGGTGGCGGCGAACGAATCGGCGTAGTCGCCGACGTCGGCTCCCTGACGCACAACTCGGATCACGTCGCCGCCGAAGGAGGTCGGGAGTGCGTTGGAGACGAACTCCCCGGCGAGGAGATGGCTCGTCAGTCGCCGGAACGGAAGATGGATGCCGAGAGCATCGGACACCTGTGCCCACCTGAGGGTCTGGAGCAGGTACGCCACGAGATGGACCGCAACGGCGAGCAGGAGCCAGCCCACGGCCGCAGAGGAGAACACCGGAACGAGATCGCCGAGCGAAACATCCGGAAGCCGCCAGAAAAGGATTGCCAGGAACAACATCGACACGAGCAGCCGCACCACGGTGCGCCGCCAGTCGTTGGCGGGTAGTCGCTCAGGTACCGGATGCTCACCGATCTCGGCGAGCGCCTCGGCCCGTTCCGACTGCTGTTGCACCCGCTCCGGATCCTCGTGACCGGTCACGGTCTCGACCGGTTCGCTGGTGGACCCACCGGCGAGGTCATCGGGGGCCTCGGAGTCCATCGACAGCGAGCCTACCGATCGTTCGCCCGGGTGTTCCGGGAGGGCGACGAGCCTGCCCCGGGGGTCGGTGCGAGTTGGTCCGTCTCAGCGGGCCTTGTCGAGGAAGCGTTCGACGTCGACCACGACCCTGGTGACCTTGCCCGCTGCCACGAGACCGCGTTCGTCCTTGGCGGAGACGTGGAACAACAGGCGACGACCCTCGACCTTCTCGAGCGTGGCCTCGGCAACGATCCGGCCACCTACCGCTGTCGGTGAGATGTGCTCGAGTTGAACCCGCATGCCGACGGTGCTCGACCCGGGGTCGAGTTGACCTTCGAGCGACGCCACCGAGGCCTCCTCGACGAGCGCCAGGATTCTCGGGGTCGACAGGACCGGGACGTCGCCGGAACGGAACGCAATGGCCGTGTCGTTCTCGGTCACGATCAGTTCGACGGTGGCGGACAGTCCGGTGCGGATCGGCACGAGGTCTACAGTAAGCATTCCACGCGTTGGGACCGAATCGACGCAAGATGGACGCTCGGGACCGTCCCGGGGACTGTGCTGGTGGAGGCCGCAGAATGATCGATGACGACGTCCTCGAGCGGGTGCTCTCAGTGGGTGTGGCCCGTGGCGCGGACTTCGCTGAGGTGTTCGCCGAGGATCGCCGTTCCTCCTCGGCGGTCCTCGATGACGCCAAGGTCGAGGAGCTCACCTCGGGGCGGGATCGCGGGGCGGGTGTCCGGGTCGTCACGGGCTCCACGACCGGGTTCGCCCACACCTCTGACTTGAGCGAGGCCGGGCTCATCGCCGCTGCCGAGGCGGCCGCAGCGGCGTCGCGTCAGGGCGACGGTGGCGTTCGGGTGGTGTCACTCGACCGAGTTCGAGCACCGCGACCGAATGACGTGCGGGTGCCACCCAGCGATGTCGCCAAGGCCCGCAAGGTGGAACTGCTCCTCGCAGCTGACGAGTCCGCTCGCTCGGCGGGTTCGGCGATCACACAGGTGTCGGCCCGCTACGGCGACTCGCAACGCACGATTCTGGTGGCGAACAGCGACGGGGTCCTCGCGGGTGACGAGCAGGTCAGGACGCTCTTCGCCGTGTCGTGTGTGGCCACCGGCGATGCTGGGATGCAGACCGGTCGGGAGTCCGTCGGCCGAACCGTCGGGTTCGAACTGTTCGACGAGCACGACGTGAGCGACCTCGCCGCACGCGCTGCTGGGCGGGCGATCACCAAGTTGGCTGCTCGTCCGGCGCCCTCGGGCGAGATGACCGTCGTCATCGGCCCGGGCGGCGGTGGTGTCATGTTCCACGAGGCCTGCGGGCATGGGCTCGAGGCCGACTTGGTGGCCAAGGGGGCGTCGGTGTTCGCCGGTCGAGTCGGTGAGCAGGTGGCCAGTCCACTGGTGACACTCGTCGACGACGGGACCATAAGTGGGGAGTGGGGATGCTTCTCAGTCGATGACGAGGGTCGCCCGGCACAGCGGAATGTGCTGATCCAAGACGGTGTGCTCGTCGACTACATGTGGGACGCACTCCGGGCCCGGGCCGAGGGGCGCCCGTCGAGCGGGAACGGTCGGCGTCAGGGCTATCAGTACCTCCCGATGGTCCGCATGACCAACACCTACCTGATCGGCGGTCAGTCGGATCCCGAGGCGATCGTTGCCGACACCCCCTCGGGCGTGTATGTGGCACACCTCGGCGGCGGTCAGGTCAACACCGCCAACGGCGACTTCGTCTTCGGGATGACCGAGGCCTACCTGATCGAGGACGGTCGGATCACCGAACCGCTCCGGGAGGGCAACCTCATCGGTAACGGCCCGGCGGTCCTCGAGGCCATCGATGCCGTGGGCAACGACTTCGAGATGGGGCCGCCGGGCACCTGTGGCAAGGACGGTCAGGGCGTACCTGTGGGCGACGGTGTCCCGACGCTCCGGGCGCACGGGCTCACGATCGGTGGCACCGCAGGCTGAGCACCGGCAACGCGCCTCTCATCGACAACACGGGCAACGAGTTCACTGCGTCGCGTGCGTTGGAGTGCTGCAGCCGAGGTGACGCGACCGGGCCCCCGCCGGAGCGGGGGCCCGTGCGGAAATGTGGTGCTGCCTCGAAGGTCAGTTCTTGTCGTCGGGCATCATGCCGTCCATGCCGTCCATGCCGTCCATGCCGTCCATGCCGTCGGGCATCATGCCGTCCGGCATACCAGCTCCTCCGAACGCAGAACCGGCGAGCTCCTGGAGTGAATCGGTGGCCTTCTGGCTGCACTCCTGCACAGCGGTGGACAACGACGGGTCCTCGATCAGCGTCGAGACGAGGCCGGCTGCGTCCTGTGCGAGCTGCTGGGCCTGCTTGGACAGTTCCTCGCTGCTGCTGGCGTCCTTGTTCTTGACGGCCTCCTCGACGCTGGCCGCGAGTTCCTCGACCTGATTGCAGTACTTGTCGACCTCGGCGTTGCCGGTGTTGCTGCTGCCGGAGCTCGAACCGCCGGACTCAGAGCCGCCGGACTCAGAGCCGCCGGACTCGGAGCCGCCGGACTCAGAGCCGGAGGCTGCGGTCGTCTCCGAACCGCTCTCTGAGGAATCGCTGCCACCGCAACCGGTGACGAGGGCGGTGGCACATGCCAACGCAGCGAGGAGGATGAGGAATCGTTTCATGGGACACAACCTTTGTCGGGGGCGTCGGGACCGATCTCCGCCCCGGGCCGCATATTCACTTGTGGTGGACGTCGAGATCCTAGGTGGCAGAGCGGGTGCTCCGAGTGGTTTCCAGTTCGTCGTGATTCGCCGCTCGATGATCTCGGGGCCCTGCGGCTCATCAGGTTTCCGGTGCTGTGGCAGGCTGCGTCTCGTGAACGCCGAGGAACTCGAGACGATCGGCGATCGAATCACTGACCGGGCATGCGGAGACGAACAGATCGAGGCGGTGTTGGCCTGGTCCCGCGATGCAGAGGTCCGGGTTCACCAGGGAGAGGTCGAGCACTACGTCGATGCGACCAGCGTCGGTGTGGGTGTGCGAGTGGTCCGCCACGGCCGTCAGGGGCTCTCCTGGACGGGCCTTCTCGACGACGACGCCCTCAGTCAGTGCATCGATGACGCCCGGGACAACGCCGAGTTCGGGTCCCATGACGAGCACGTCGGTCTCGCTGAACCCGACGGCGTGGCGGTGAGCGAGGTCGATCTGTACGACCCTCGGATCGAATCCGTCACGGCGGAACAGCGGATCTCGCTCGCCGCTGAGCTCGAGCGGATCCTGCTCGCTGCTGACGACCGGATGGTCGGCGTCGAATCGGCCGACTACGCCGACTCGAGGTCGGTCATGTCGATCGTCACCACGACCGGCATCCGACGTTCCTCGGTGGAGTCGTCGGCCTACCTCGGAACCTGGGCGCTCGCCGCAGAGGACGACGACGTCACGACGGGATTCGGCTACTCCGTCGGTCGCAGCGCCGAGCTGCTCGATCCCGGTTCGGCGGCTGCGGAGGCGGTGGAGCGTTGCGTGGCGGCCTTCGGTGCCCGCAAGGTCGCCGGCGGTCGGGCGACGGTGATCCTCGATCCGTACGTGACCTCGCAGTTCCTCGGGGCGGTGGCCGAATTGCTCTCGGGCGAAGCCGCAGTGAGGGGTCGCAGCCCGTTCGCCCGACGGCTGGGCGAGCCCGTGGCGGCCCCGTCGGTCACGCTCTACGACGACCCTCTCGATCCGTTGGCGCCAACGGCCTCCGACGTCGACGGAGAAGGACTGGCGTGCCGTCGGGTTCCGCTCATCTCCGGTGGGTCGCTCGAAGGATTCCTCCACAACGCCTACACCGCCCGGGTGGCCGGAGTCGTCTCGACCGGATCGGCGAGCCGCCCGACGCACCGATCCGGGCCGGGTGTCGGTCCGCGATCCCTGCGGTTGGCGCCCGGCGATGGCGACCTCAGCGACGTCCTCGGTCGTGTCGGCGAGGGAATCCTGGTCCGTGAGGTCTCCGGCATGCACTCGGGTGTGAACCCGATCTCCGGCGACCTCTCGGTGGGAATCGAAGGTCGGATCGTCCGGGGAGGCGCCCCGTCGCAGCCGATCCGGGAGATGACGATCGCCTCGACCATTCCGAGGATGCTCCTCGACGTGGTCGACATCGGTGCCGACCTGACCCGGTTTCCGTGGGAGTCCGCCGGGGTGACGTTGGCGATTGCCGACGTCACCGTCTCGGGCACCTGACACGCCCGACCGACCGACCGACGGGCACGGCATCACCGACACAACGAGCGAGACGACTGCGAGGAACAACCGGGATGGAGCGAGGGAAGTGACCGACGAGAAGTGCACAGGACTGAGATCGTGACGAACGCAACCCCGAGCGCAGTGGCCGCTGCGGCTCAGGAGCAGCTGATGGACCTCGCCGGGTCGCTCCGGGATCGGGCCCGACCGGGCGAGGAGGTGGAGGTGATGCTCGCCGAGGGCCGGAGCACGTCGGTCAAGGTCTTCGCCGGATCAGTGGAATCCCTCACCGTGGCCGGTGGTGCCGGCGCCGGCATCCGTGTCCTCAGCGGTGGTCGGCAGGGCTTCGCCCACTGCGGATCACTCGAGTTGGACGTGCTCGAAGCCACGCTGGCGGAGGCCCGGGACAACGCCGAGTTCGCCGAACCCGACGAGTGGAACGGCCTGGCTGTTCCAGATGGGGTGACGCCGGTCGTCGTCGACTCATGGAACGACGCCGTCGTGGACACACCGACCGATCGGAAGGTGGATCTCGCAGTGGACCTCGATCGGCGGGTGACCTCCGTTGATCCCCGGGTCACGTCGGCTCGGGTGACGTCGTACTCCGACGGTTGGGCGGTGCACGCACTGGCCAGCACACAGGGAGTGGAGGTCTCGACGCGAGGCGCCTCGTGTGGGATCGGTACACAGCCGCTCGCCCGAGCCGGAGATGAGACTCAGATCGGTTGGGGGAGCGACGCCGCCCGGGAACCGGACGCCCTCGACGTCGACCGGGTCGTATCGGAGGCCGTCGAGCGGGCGACGCAACTGCTCGGCGCAACCAAGCCCCAGTCGTCCCGACGGACGATCCTGCTCGAGCCCCGACTCGCAGCCACGCTGCTCAGCGTCGTGAGCGGGATGCTGTGCGGCAGTCGAGTTGTCAAGGGTCGGAGCCCGTTCGCGGATCGTCTGGGGGAGCAGGTCGCCTCGGATCTGCTCACCATGACCGACGACCCGACACGGATCGAGTCACTCGCAGCCGAGAGCCACGACGGCGAGGGGTTGGCGTGTCGTTCCAATCCGCTGATCACCAACGGGGTCCTCGACCGATTCCTGCACGACTCGTACTCGGGGCGTCGCTCCGGTGCGGCGTCAACTGGATCGGCCGTGCGCGGGACCCGCTCCCTCCCGGGCGTCGGCGCTCAACTGCTGGTGGTGAAACCCGGCGATCGATCCTTCGACGAACTCGTCGCCTCAATCGATCACGGCATCTACGTGACGTCGTTCAGCGGCCTGCACTCTGGGATCAATGCCACCTCGGGAGACTTCTCGGTCGGAGCCGAGGGAATCCTGATCGCCAACGGTGCCCTGTCCACGCCGGTGCGAGAGGTGACCGTGGCGTCCACGATCCAGCGACTCCTCCTCGACATCGTCGAGGTGGGTGGCGACTTCGAGTGGCTGAACGGTGGCGATGGTGCCTGCTCGCTCGTCATTGCCGATGTGGCGGTCTCCGGCACCTGACCGCCTCGACGCAGTGGCTGAGCCTGGATCCACCTTCTTGTGGCGGGTGATGGGGGACCATCTGCGTAGAAGTGGCCTCTCAGCGGGGACGATGGCGTTTGCGAAGACGTCCGACGTCCCTACCGGGAGGGCTCTTTCTTGGTGACAGCCTGCCAGGGCCTGGATGGGCTTGATGTGATGTTCGATGACGAGCGGTCGGTGGCCAACGCCGGGCTTTTGTTGCCGGCTGCCTTGGCTGCCCGTCTGGGTCTGGAGGGCGCGGCGGACGAGTTGATCTCGTTGTCGGGGCCGGGCTACTTCCGCCCTGGTCGCAAGGCGATGACGCTGGTGCACTCGATGCTGGCCGGCGGTGACTGCATCGACGATGTCGATGTGCTGCGGGCCGGGGCCCGGCGAGGTGGCGGTGACGATCGGCATCGACTTCACGATCTGTGAGACCCACGGCTAGGCCAAGCAGGGCGCCACGTTCGGGTACACGAGACGGCGGGGTTACCACCCGCTGGTGGCCAGCCGAGCCGACACCGGCGAGGTGCTGCACCTCCGGTTCCGCAAAGGGTCGGCTACTCCATCACTGTGCGCCAGGTCGCCGCCATCAAGATCGCGATCGCCGGGATCGACGAGGGCGCCTGGGAAGCGATCGACTACACCGTCGGCGGCGATGCCGACGTCGTCGAATGCGCCTACGGCGACGGCCACCGGCTGGTGGTGCGCCGCACCCGCATCATCGGCGCCAAACCGAACTGTTCGACAACTGGCGTCATCACGCCTTCATCACGGATCACCCGGGCAGCGCCGTCGACGCCGACGCCGACCATCGGGCCCACGCCGTGGTCGAGCTCGCCATCCTCGACCGGCTCCGCGCCGTCCCCCAGCGCTGCTGACCAGCCGCTCGGGCGAGCCGAGACCTACTCGAGGCGGCCGCCACAACCCACCACCACCCCAGCCGCTGACCGCGCACGCCCCAACCCCAACCACCACCCCAGCCGACACCGACCCACCCCCTCCCACGCCCCAGCCGCCACCCCGGGTCGCTCGATTCCAGGCCGAGGCCGGAACCGGCCCGGGCCGTCATGGTGGCGGTGGTCGTACGGTCAGTCCCAGCGGCTCGGCGAGCGCCAGGCCGGCGACGTTCGCTGCGGTCGATGCCGCAACGGAGAGCGTGACGGCCTCGGGGGCGACGCTGAGCACCTCAGCATCGGCGGCGACGATGGCGGTGTCGCCGGTGGACGCGCTCCGCACCACATCGACCCGATCACCGACCGCCACGGCCACGGCGCCGGGCGCAGTGGGTACCACCACCCCGGCCCGACCCGGTGCCAACTGGGTTGCCGTCGGTCCGGAGTCGCGCTGACGGAGGTCCGACTCGACGAGGATCCGGCCCGACTCGATGGGTCGGGCAGCACGCTGGCCGGCTTCGAGGACTCGCACGGGGGCCTCTGGCAGCACGACGAGTGGCAGAGTTCGAACCTCGACCGTCGTCGAGTCGAGCGGCTCGTCGGCGCCGATCGCCCTCAGGCTCACCACGACGTACGCCGTCGAACCCCAGGATTCGCGGACGGCCTCTGCGCTGCGGAGGAAATGGTGCGTCGAGACCGCCACGAGCAGCGCAGTGGTCAGGGCTATCAGGCGCCATCGGGCGGCGCGTCGGCCCACTCTGCTGGCGTTGAGGTATCGGCGGAGCGACTGCGTGCGTGCGACGATCCGACGCAGGTGGGTGCTCGGATGCCACCCGGTGCGGTTCGACTGTGGTGCGTTGCGTCGCCGCCGAACGACAGATCCCTCGGTGCGGGTGGTTTCCACGCTGTCAGCTCCGCTCACTCGGGGGCAGGGCAGGACCTGCGAAGCAGCCGGGTGGGCGGGATCTGCTAGTGGGCCGGTTCTGTCGGTGTGGCTGGAGCGGCGAGCGCCGTTCCAGCGAAGCGCACCTCGGCGGGGTCGCCGGTTGTGGGCCGGGTGAGGATCTCGACCCCGGTCTCGGTGACGAGGACCGTGTGTTCGAACTGCGCCGAGCGCTGGAGGTCTCGTGTCACGATCGTCCAGCCGTCGTCCCACATCTCGACGGCCGGGCCGCCGATGTTGATCATGGGTTCGATCGTGAAGGTCAAGCCTGGCACCAGCACGGTGTCGTGGCGCGGGTCGTGGTAGTGCGGGATCTGCAGGGATGTGTGGAACTGATCGCCGATTCCGTGGCCGATGAACTCGCGCACGATGCTGTACCCGCGCGGCACAGCGACCTGCTCGATCGCCCGGCCGATGTCACAGACACGCGCACCCGGGGCGACAACGGCGATCCCTGCGTGCATGGCCTCTCGGGTCGTGGCGACGAGCGCTGCGGACCGGGTGTCGACGTCGCCGACGAGGAAGGTCGCCGAGGTGTCGCCGTGGACCCCCTCGATGAAGGCGGTCACGTCGAGGTTCACGATGTCGCCGTCGGTGAGCCGCCGTGAATCCGGGATGCCGTGACAGATCACCTCGTTGACCGAGGAGCAGAGCGACTTGGGAAACCCCCGGTAGTTGATCGTCGACGGATAGGCGCCGGCGTCGATCATGGCGTTGTGACCGATCTCGTCGAGTTCGTCGGTGGTGATGCCTGGCCGGACGTGGGACCCGACCGTGACGAGCGCATCGGCAGCCACCCGACCGGCGACGCGCATGGCCTCGATCTCGGCTGCGGTGCGCACGGCCCGTGCGGCGCGTTCCGATGGTTGTCCGGTGATGGCGTAGCCGGGGCGCCGGATCGCAGTCGGAACGGAGCGAGTGGGGCTGACGAAGCCTGGGACGACGGGGTCCGACGGAGGCGGAGGGAGCGTGGAGCGACGCTTGCGACGGGCCATTGGGACAATGCTACGTGTGATTCGCCGTCGAGTTAGTAGCGGTGACCGGGTCGGTGGGCCCGTCGGAGGCGGTAGGCCGGTCCGCCGTCGACTCCGTGGACCTCTCGTCGCCGGCGTCGCCGGTATCAGTCGCTCGCAGATCCGCCGCTCCCGGAGTTGCTCCCGGTGTTGCTGCTGGAACCACCATCGGAGGCCCCTCCGCTCGACGTGCTCTCCGTGGACGCCGTCGAACTGGCGGTCTCCGACGTGGAACCTGACTCGGTTCCTGACAAGGTGCTCGAACTGCTCGAACTGCTCGAGGAGGAGCGGCTGTCGTTCTTGTAGAAGCCTGAGCCCCGGAACGAGATCCCGACCGGCGAGAACACCTTGCGGATCTCGGCGCTGCCACACGCCGGGCACTCTGCGGGCGGGTCCTCGTCGAAGCCCAGCTGGGCGTCGAAGACATGGCCGCAGTCACGGCACTTGAATTCATAGAGAGGCACCGGGGCACGCTCCTGATTTCGGGCTGTTGGGTTCAACCGGGTTCGGCGTGGAAAGCGAGCGTACTTCGGGGGGTGCTGGAGACCCGAGGCCGGTCCTCGAGCGTCGGAGCGAGAGGCACAACTACCTACATCGGATCGACTCGGCGAACCGGTAGCGTATGGGCGGAAAACAGGCGAGCAGGGTCGGCCGGCACCGGCGCAGCAGCACCGGAACGTCGGTACCGTGAACTCAGCAGGTCAGGATTGAGGCGCAGGTGAGCACAGTCAAGAAGGCGGTCATCCCGGCTGCGGGACTCGGAACCCGGTTCCTCCCGGCGACCAAGGCCCAGCCCAAGGAGATGCTCCCGGTCGTCGACAAGCCGGCGATCCAGTACGTCGTGGAGGAGGCGGTGGCCGCCGGGATCGATGACATCTTGATCATCACCGGTCGCAACAAGCGTTCGCTCGAGGATCACTTCGATCGGAACTTCGAACTCGAACATCAGCTCCGCACGAAGGGAAAGACCGGCGATCTCGCCGATATCGTGGAACTCGCCGAGCTCGCTGACATCCACTTCGTGCGTCAGGGCGAACCGCTCGGGCTCGGTCACGCAGTGTCGGTTGCTCGCAAGCACGTCGGCCGGGAGCCCTTCGTGGTCATGCTCGGCGACGACATCATGAACCGCAACTCCTTGGTCCTCGCTGACATGATCAAGACGCACGACGAGACCGGGGCCAACGTGGTCGCACTGATGGAGGTGCCGATCGAGGACATCTCGGCCTACGGGTGTGCCGCAGTCACCGAGCGGGATGGTGCGCGCTGTCGGATCACGGAGGTCGTCGAGAAGCCGAGTCCCGACATGGCCCCATCGAACCTCGGCGTCATGGGTCGTTACCTGTTCACCCCGAGCATCTTCGACGAACTCGAGCATGTGACCCCCGGGGTCGGTGGGGAGATCCAGCTCACCGATGCCATCGCCCGACTGCTCAACGATGACGTGGTCCTCGGGTACGTCTTCAGCGAGGGTCGCTTCGACATCGGCAAGAAGCTCGACTACCTGCGGGCGACTGTCGAGTTGGCTCTCGAACGCGACGACCTCGGCCCGGAGTTCCGCAAGTTCCTGATCGACCTGGTGCGCCGGGAGGGCCTGGCCTGAGTACGGGATGCACCCGCCGCCCACCCTCGCCGGCGGGCGGCTGTGGCAGGCTCGTCGCCGTGATCCCGCTCGCCGAGGCCCAGGACCACCTGCGACGGCACCTCGGTCCCCTCGACCACGTCGAGCTGCCTCTCGCTCGGGCCTCAGGTGCGGTGGCGGCCGCTCCGGTTCGGGCACTGGTGTCCTCGCCACCGTTCGACAACAGCGCCGTCGACGGTTACGCCCTTGGTGAGGTCACCGGTGAGCGATGCCACATCGCCGGGTCGGTTGCGGCGGGGGAGTTCAGTGACGAGCCCCTCACTCCTGGCACCGCCCGGAGGATCACCACCGGTGCTCCCGTTCCGCCGGGGACCTTCGCTGTGGCGATGCAGGAGCGGGCCCGGGTGATCGACGACGGAGCCGGCGTCGTGTTCGATTCGCTACCTGCGGCCGGTGAGAACATCCGTCGCGCCGCCGAGGACTTCGCCGTCGGTGACATCGTGATCAACGAATCTCAACTCCTCGGCCCAGCGCACCTCGGCCTCATCGCTGCTGCCGGGTACGGTTCCCTGAGCGTGGTCCGCCAGCCGGTCGTCGGGGTGTGTTCCACCGGCGCCGAACTCGTCGAACCCGGCGCCCCGATCAGCGGGGGTCAGATTCCCGACACCAACCGGATCGTCATCGCCGCCCTGCTCGCCGCTGCAGGAGTGGAGTGCGTCGACCTGGGACGAACCGGGGACGAACCCGCACGGGTGCGGGCGCACCTCGCTGAGTCGACGGACCGGGTCGACGTGATCGTCACCACCGGCGGTGTGTCGGTTGGTGAGTTCGATCCGGTACGGGCCGTTCTCGAGGGCACCGATGGCGCCCGCTGGATGCAGGTGGCAATCAAGCCGGCCAAGCCCTTTGCCTTCGGAACCATCGACGGGGTCCCAGTGCTGGGCCTCCCCGGCAACCCGGTCAGCGCCGTGGTGGCGTTCGAACTCTTCGTCCGGCCTGCGCTGTCGTTGCTCGGTGGTGGATCGTTCGAGATGACACCGACCCGGCCGGCGCTCGCCGCCGAACGGTTCCGGCGCCGCCCCGACGGGAAGGTGCACTACGTGCGGGTTCGGACCGTCGAGCAGTCCTCCCGGGACGAACCCGGATCACCGAGCCGGGTGGCGCCGGTGGCCGCGCAGGGCTCCCACCAACTCGCCGGACTGGCGCTCGCTGACGGCCTCGGCGTCCTCGCCGACGGCGATGGTCTCGATGTCGGCGAGACCATCAACGTGCTGCCGTTGCGCTGGGCGCCTCGAACGACGAGCCGGACGGAGGCCCGGCGGTGATGTCCTCGCCGTTGGTCGACGGGTTCGGACGGATCCACCGCGACCTCCGGATCTCGGTCACGGACCGATGTGACTTCCGCTGCGACTACTGCATGCCCGAGGAGGGTCTCGAGTGGCTCGAGCGATCCGAGATCCTCACGTTCGAGGAGATCGAGCAGGTGGCGAGGATCTGTGTCGAGCGCCTCGGGGTCGAGTCGATCCGCCTCACGGGCGGCGAGCCGACCGTACGCGCCGGGTTGGTGGACCTCGTCGGTCGACTCTCGACGCTCGATGTGGATCTGGCACTCACGACGAACGGGGCCCGACTCGCATCGATGGCGGAACCGTTGAGAGCGGCTGGCCTCCGTCGGGTGAACATCTCGCTCGACACGCTGCAACCCGACCGTTTCGAGCGGATCACCCGACGCGACCGACTCGAGGATGTCCTGGCCGGAATCGACGCAGCGATCGGTGTGGGACTCGATCCGGTCAAGGTCAACTGCGTCGTGGTTCGCGGTGTGAACGACGACGAGGTCGTCGATCTCGCGACGTTCGGCCGTGACCGGAACATCACGGTGCGTTTCATCGAGTTCATGCCCCTCGATGCTGCTGGGAACTGGGACCGATCATCTGTGGTCGGCCTCAACGAGATCGTGTCGAGGATCCACCAGGTGCATCCGCTCGAACCATCGACCCGTGGTCACCAGCCGGCGAGTCGATTCCGCTACCTCGACGGCCGAGGTGAGGTGGGCGTCATTCCGAGCGTCACTGCGCCGTTCTGTGGAGACTGTGATCGGTTGCGTCTGACCGCCGATGGTGAGCTCCGGGCGTGCCTGTTCTCCACCGAGGGCACCGACCTGCGGCCGTGGTTGCGGCCGGAGGAGAGCGACTCCGGTCAGGGCCCGGATCGTGGCCACGGCGGCCTCGACGATCAGCTCGAGGCCGAGGTCCGTCGGGTGGTGGCCGGGAAGTGGGCAGGTCACGGCATCTCCAGAGTCGATTTCGTCCGACCTCGGCGCTCGATGTCGCAGATCGGCGGCTGAGCGTCTGATGGTGGCGCCCGCCTAGAATCCCTCCGATGCCGGAACACGCCCTGACCCACCTCGATCCGCTCGGGCGAGCTCGCATGGTCGACGTCACCCCGAAGGATCCGACGCACCGCCGCGCTTTGGCCCGCGGCCGGGTCCTCATGGAGTCCGAGACCACCTCGTTGGTCGCCCGCGGTGCAGTTTCCAAGGGCGATGTCCTCTCGGTGGCCCGAGTCGCAGGAATCCAGGCCGCCAAGCGGGCTGCGGACCTGATTCCGCTCTGTCATCCCCTGTTGGTCGGTTCGGTCCTGGTCAATTTCCGCATCGAGGACGCCTTCATCGAGGTCGAGGCGCAAGTGGATACGGTGGACCGGACCGGCGTCGAGATGGAGGCGCTGACGGCGGTGACCGTCGCCTGCCTGACCATCTACGACATGTGCAAGTCCGTCGACAGGACCATGGAGATCACCGAGATCGCCCTGTGGGAGAAGACCGGCGGGCAAGCCGGCACGTTCCGCCGGGAGGAACACCTCGCCGACGACGCCCCCTGACACGGCGTCGTGGCCGGTGCCGGCCAACGGGAGCCACCCTTCAGGCGATCGGCATGGACATGTGGTGTCCGCTCGGTGGACGTCCGGGTGGCCTAACGTGGGGAATGGATGACAACCGTGTAGTTCGTCACCGGTTTGTAATGTAGTTCCGGGCGGACTAGGTTGCGGTCACCACCCCCCAGGGTGGCCATCCGTCAGGGCAGGCGGTCGTCCAGAGGGGCGAAAGGACCATCGAGCACATGACGATCTCCACGCTGGTACTGCTGGCGCTCGCCGCGGTCTGGGCAGTCGTTCTGGCACCCGAGTTCCTGCGCCGTACTGGCTCGTTGCGAACTGGTGACAGCGTTTCGACGTTCGCCCGGCAGTTGTCGTCACTCGGGCGGAACGTCGCCGCTCGGCGCCCGGATGCCGGAAGCGCCTTCGGCCAGGGTCTGGCGAACATCCCGCTGGCCCGTTCGGCCGAGGTCGTCGACCTCCGCTCTCGTCAGACCGCTGCACCGGCTTCGACCGCTTCGCCGGCGGTTCGCCGTCGCCGCCAGGAGGTGATCGGAGGGCTCGTTGCTGCTGCAGTGCTGACCCTGTTGTGCACGATCGCGTTCGGTGGAGCGTTCATCGTGGTCCACCTCCTCGTCGACGCACTCCTCGTTGCCTACCTGTACCTGTTGTTCCGGTTGGTGAGCGGCACGCCGGGTCGTGCAGCAACGGCAGCGACGAGCGGTGAACGGTCGCTGGAGCATCGGACGACGCCCGTGATCGATCTGACTGCTCGACCCTCCGTCGCTGCAGCTCTGTACGACCCCTACGACGACGCCGGTCTGGCCATCACCCGGGTGACGCCGATCCCAGCGCGCCGCGCCGCCAACTGACCCCTGCCGATCCCGTCTGCTCTCAACTGTCAGCCGGTCGGGTGAATCGCTACACTCCACCATCTGCGGGGGTGTAGCTCAGTTGGCTAGAGCGCTTCGGTCGCATCGAAGAGGCCAGGGGTTCGAATCCCCTCACCTCCACTCCTCGCAGTGGTCTCGTCGACGCCGTCGGGTCCACGGCGGGCCTGAACGATGCGAGTTGCGCTCGTGGTGACGGCCTCCGGCAACTCGCCGGCGGCGTCGCTCCGCTGCGATTCGATCTGCTTCAGAGAGTCGCCCGGCGGTCGTGGTGGCTGAGTCGCACCGGTTGACCTTTGCCGACTGGGCGGAACGCCGGCGGATGGTGATGTCCGGCGGAATCGAAGTGGCGACCTACGACGTGGCCGGGACGCCCGGTCCCGGCCGCACGGTCGTGACCTTCCTGCACGGCTACCCGTCGTCGTCGCTCGACGTGCTCCCGGTGACGGACCTCCTCCCCGAGGATGTGGCCGTGCTCGCAGTCGACTTCCCCGGGTTCGGAGCGTCTGACAAACCGCTCGGTCACGAGTGGAGCATCGCTGCGTGCGCTGATGCGGTCGAGGCGGCGTGGCGCGACCGAGGCGTGGTCGATGCGGTCCTCGTCGCCCACGACTACGGAGTCTCCCCGGCACAGGAGTTGCTGGCGCGTGACTGCGAGGGTGGTGGGATCGTCGGGATCGGCGGGGTCGTCTGGCACAACGGCGGCATCTATGCGGACCTCCACCGTCCCACGGTCGGACAGCAGTTGTTGTTGGACCCGGATCACGGGGCGGAGGTCGCTGCGGGCCTCACACCCGAGTTGTTCCGCAGCGGTGTGGAGGTCACCTGGGGTCGGCGAGTGCCACTCGACGAGTTCGCCGTGGAACAGATGTGGGCGTCCATGGCCGAGGGCGGTGGGGTGTTCCGGGCACACGAGTTGCTGCACTACGTCGCTGAACGTCGGGAGTTCGCCGAGCGGTGGGCCGGTGCAATGGAGTCGCACTCGTCGCCATCGTGGTTCGTCTGGGGGGATCTCGATCCGGTCAGTGGTGCGCACATGATCGAACGGGTCCAGACCAACATGCAGGCTGCCGTGGTGAGGCGACTCGCCGATGTTGGGCACTGGCCGACGCTCGAGGCGCCAGAGGAGTGTTCCCGTGCGGTCCTCGAGGCGCTCAGTCGTTGAGACCCCGAGTTGCCACGAGCGCCACGTTCAGCTCCACGTGCCGATGATCGGCTGGGCCAGTCGGAGGCGCTCTTCGTAGTGCTCCTCCCACGGGAGCCAGCCCCGCCGGTCGGGCCAGACGAACTGCTGCATCCGGTACTCGCCACCCTCGTTGATCAGGTCGAGTGACGGGAACATGCCGCCGCACTCGACCGGGTCGACGTCGAGCAGGCAGCAGCGCAGGTCGCCGTCGAGCAGACCGGAGAACAACTGGCCCACCGGCAGGCTGACGCCGGCACGGTGCTGGTCGGCGATGATCCCGAGCAGGCCCCGGGCTGCGACCGGCCGGAGACCGATGATGACCACCTCGGGCGACCCGAACGTGGGCTCGAAGCCGATCGTGTAGGTGTAGGACGGCTGCGGTTCGGGTTCCTCCACCGCGGGCACCGGTTCGGCGGCCCACCCCTGCTCCTCGATGATCCAGCGGATCTTGTCGAGGTGGTCCATGTTCCGGTCGGGAAACACGTCGTCGGTCACGTCGGGGGCTCCTCGGTCGTCTCGTCCGCTTCGGCGGTCGATCGGCTCTCTGGGCCGGCGAGCACCCATCGCCGCAGTGTGCGCCGATCGAGCTTGTCGGCCGTGGTCAGGGGAAGGTGGTCGACCACGACGAGGTCGTGGGGGAGCTTGTGCCGGGCGAGTGCTCCGGCGGCGAAGCCCCGAAGCTCCTCCAACGTCGGCGTCGGTGCTGTCGGATCGGGCACGACGACGGCCACAGGAACCTCGCCGAGGACGTCGTCGGGCCGAGGTGCGACGGCGACGGCCTCGATGCCCGGGTGGGCCAGAAGAGCCGACTCCACCTCCACGGGAAACACGTTGTACCCACCCCGGATCATCATGTCGTTGCGTCTGCCGTCGATCACCACGCAACCACGAGGATCGACATGGGCGAGGTCGCCGGACCGCAACCATCCGTCGGAGTCGATCGTTGCTGCGGTTGCGGCCGAATCGTTCCAGTAGCCGCAAGTGACAGCAGCGGAGCGCAACTCGAGCTCGCCGGTCTCGCCACGTCGCATCGGTTGCCCGTCGTCGCCGACGATTCGTACCTCCACTCCGGGGCGGGGGCGCCCGACGGTGTGGAGTGCCTCGTCGTCCTCGGCGGTCTCGCTCGTGGCGAGGCCAACCCCTCCGGACTCGGTGGAGGAGTAGCGGATGGAATAGGAGGCGTTGAATCGTCGCCGAGCCTCGTCGACGAGCTGAGCGGAACTCGGCGCACCACCGACGATCAGACGCTCGACGCACCTGAGGTCGCGCTCGTCGAACGTGTCGGATCGCAGCATGAGGGAGATCTGTGCAGCGACACCACCGACGGTCGGCATCCGGTGTCGTTCGATGATCTCGAGGGCCTCGTCGGCGTTCCATCGGTCCATCACGCACAGCGTCGATGCCGTGCGGGCGTACCACGGCAGCTTCAGCGCCATCCCGACGTGCGCGAAGTGGGTTGATGCGAGCATCGCCGCACCACCGCCCCATGCACCTGCAGCCGTTCCCAGGTCGATCCGGGTCACGGCGTCGAGTTGGTCGGGACCGAACGAGGCCCCCTTCGGTCGTCCGGTGGTGCCGGAGGTGAAGCAGATGTTGGTGATCATTCCCCGTGGTGTCGTCGTGGTGAGCGTCGGCGACCCGCGGTGACGGAGTTCCTCGCACCGGCCACCGGGTTCGATCGTCGTCACGCTCGATCGCAGCGGCAGGCCCTCGACGCCCGTGGGGTCGGTCACGGTGAGGACGGGACGGACCAACGCCGCGGCCGCAGCGCGTTCCGGTGCTGCGAGATGTGAGGAGATCGCTGCGTGGATGGCTCCGATCCGGCTCAGCGAAACGGCCAGGATCAACCACTCGGCTCCCGACGGCAGGACGCTCGCCACGACGTCACCCGGCTCGACCCCGGCGCCCGCCAGGCCGTGGCCCACCGAGTCTGCGAGCGCGTCGACATCGGCCCACGAGGTCGACGATCCGTTGTGGATCACTGCCGCTGTCCCGGGGAACCGCGCTGCGGCCTGACGAACGGCGGCATCGAGCGGTGACGGATCGCCCATCACCGGGTCGACGCCGGTACTGCGATCCACGAGCCTCGAGCGTTCACGGATCGTTGGGCGGGTTGGTTCACGACGGGATCGTATGCAGATGCGGTGCTTGACGAGCGACGACAGCGCCCGGGGGAGGGCCGGAAGGTCAAGGGTTCGCCCGAGTTCGTCGATGTTGCATGTGAGCCGGACGGACGAACCGACCGGGGACGAGGAACAGAAACGCAACATGGCACACGGGACCGGACGGACGTCGAGGAACAGCGGGAGCTGGAACCATCGGAACGGGCCCGGAGAGCGGCGTGACCTGCTCGCCGGAACCGGAATCGTTCTGGCGCTCGTCGTGTCTCTCGCCGTCGTGGCGGTTGCGTGTCTCCCATCAGGCAAGAGCCGTCGGATCGGGATTCCGACGTCACGTCGGACCGTGGCCAGCACGATCGTGACGACCACGACCACTCCGACGACCGCACCCCCGACGACCGCACCCCCGACGACCGCACCCCCGACGACCGCACCACCGACGACGGCGCCGCCAACCCTCGTGCCGAGTGAGCCTCCGAGTTCACAGTTCGATGCTTGCGGT
>Ga0194132_10001994_pt1 | contig 39727 bp, 38 predicted proteins | sample TA2KigOf80mmetaG_FD_148612 | JGI IMG/M metagenome (GOLD analysis project Ga0194132, IMG submission 148612) | Freshwater microbial communities from Lake Tanganyika, Tanzania - TA2015054 Kigoma Offshore 80m | ecosystem: Environmental > Aquatic > Freshwater > Lake | place: Tanzania: Lake...
TGAATGCCCTCTTCCTTCCCCCGCGTCACGGCCTCTATGCCGCCCATTCGGACCACCCTGATGCGGTATCTCCGTCAGGTGAGCCCGCTCGTCCAGCAAAACTCTATCGACGAAGCCGTGTGCGCCTGGGATGGCCGCGGGTTCGATGCGATAGCCGCCATCGAGCTGCGGTCGCGCATCCGGGCTGAGCTCGAGCTGTCGGTATCGCTGGGCGTGGCTACTTCCCCGTTGGTGGCGAAGATGGCCAGTGAGTCCGCCAAGGGAACGGTCACCGGAGTTCGTATCGTGTCCCCGGGTGACGAGCCTGCCTTCCTCGCTCCACTGCCGATCCGCGCGCTCGTCAGCATCGGTCCCCGTTCGGAGACGCGATTGAAGGCGGCCGGCATCACCACTATCGGCGAGATCGCCTCTCGCGACCTGGCCGATCTCGTCACCCTTTGCGGTCAATCGTACGGCCGATATTTTCACGCCGCCGCCCACGGCATCGCCGATGGGACGCTGACCGACAAGCGCGTCGCGCGCTCGATCAGCGCCGAGAGAACGTTCGCCACCGATACGGCCGAACGGGCGGCGCTCTGGCAGGCCCTGCGCGACCAGTGCGACGAAGTCGCGGTCCGCGTCCGCAACTCCGGAATGGTCGCGGCCGAGATCGCATTGAAACTGCGCTACGGCAACTGGCAGACGCTCACCCGGCAGATGCGTCTCATGGCCGCGAGCGATGATGCGGCGATCTTCGCCGCAGCGGCAGGGGCGTTGATGCGCCGTCACTGGGAGCGCGGTCGGCCGCTGCGTCTGCTGGGTGTTTGCGCCGGCAAGTTGGCCGCCCGCACGGTCGTCCAGGGGGCTCTTCCTCTTCAGGAACCTGCGTGAACGGACCGCGGTCCGGCATGGAAGCGTGGAGTCGGTCACAATGGCGCTGCCCTGGAGCAATCACTCCGTTTGATCATCAATCCCGCGGCCCGATCTGGGCGCGCCCGCGGACTGCTCTTGCCCATCCTGCCGTCGCTGCTCGCCCGAGGGTGGCGGGTCGATGCGGCGGAGAGTCGTAGCCATCAGGATCTGATCGATCTAGTCCACGAGGCAGTCAATCGGGGGTGCCATACCGCGGTTGCCATCGGCGGTGGCGACGGTTCAGCGACCGCGGCCGCCCAGGCTCTGCGCGGTCAGGTCGTTCCGCTCGGCATCCTTCCCCTCGGCACGGGGAACGACTTTGCGCGGGGCCTGGGTATGCCGCTCGATCCGCGGATCGCGGCGCGCGCGCTCGTGCCGGGTCGGACCCGGACGATCGATCTCGGCGAAGTCACCGCGCTGACCACCGGCGAGACGCGGACCTTCGCCTGTGTGGCCGGCATCGGCCTCGACGTTTTCGCGCTCGAGGCCATCGCGCGAGTTCCCTGGCTCACCGGCCGACTCAAGTACACCTATGGCGGACTCCGCGGGCTCCTCTCGTACGAACCGCAGCATGTCCGCGTCACGGTGGATGGTCAGGAGTTCTCCGACGAGGTGATGTTCGTCGCGATCACGAACACGCCGACGTACGGTGGCGGGATGCGGATCAACCCGGGCGCGCTGATGGATGACGGCACGCTGGACGTCTGCATCGTGCGGCGCACTTCGCGGCCGCGCCTGATCTCCCGGTACCCGCTCGTCTATGCAGGGCGGCATGTGGGGCTGCCGGAGGTTTGGCAGGCACGCGGGGGGCGCGTCGAGATTGCGTCCGGCCGTCCAATGCGGGTCTGCATCGACGGGGAGATCACGAGCCTCACCACCCCGATCAGGGTCGAGATCGTTCCTCGCGGACTGGTGGTACTTACACCGTCGCCGGGAGATCCGTGATGGCAGAGTCGGGCCGTGCGATCTGGTCAGGTGACGATGCGATGTCCTGGAGTGGCAGCAGGTGCCCATTGGCGCCTTGGCGGACGATGGTTCCCCTGCCAAGGCTCGCGTTCCAAAGTACTTCGCTGAGGCTTGCGTTGGGAACCTGGTAGTCTCGCCAGGCGGTCACGGATCGCCTCGCGACCATGGTCAGGAAATAGGAGATCACCCCGCCGTGCGTGACCACCGCGACGCTCTCGCCGGCGTGCCTCGCCGCAATGGCGTCGAGCACGGTCCGGACTCGGCCGGCAAAGCCCGACCGTGATTCGCCGCTGGGCCACATGAACTCTCGATCGAGCGCGAACTCGGTGGCAAGAAACTCCGGGTGGAGGCGCTCGATCTGTTGCAGTGGCCACCCCTCGAACTCGCCGAAGTACATTTCCCGGAGATCCTCTCGCAGCAGGATCGGTCGATGAATACGCCGGGCAATTGCGTCGGCAGTCCGCCGAGCCCGTATCAATGGACTCGAGTAGATCGTCGTCACCGGATGAGCCCGCACGATCTGCTCGGCGACCGCCGCGGTCTGCCGCTCGCCCCGTGGCGAGAGCAGCGAATCGGTCCACCCGGAGAGGCGCATCTCGACGTTGTCCTCGGTCTCGGCGTGGCGCACGAGCAGGAGCAGACTCTCCACCCTCGAAGTGTCGCCGCGGCCTCAGTTGCCCAGCAACGTCATGCCGCCACCGGCGTCGGCGCACGATCGCCATAGAGGTCGCGTAGCAGCGCCGGGTCGACGGAGTCCCACGCTCCCCGGCGCGTGGGACTCGTTGCGCCACGCGAGCCCGGCAGTGTCCGGATGATTTCCCCGACTGTCGCCGAGTCTGCGCCAGGCGCCGCCTCGTCGAGCCACCAGACCCATTCGGCGATCTGGCGGGAAGGCGGGACCGTGATCTCCGGGATCTCCGCGCCGAGCAGATTCCAGGTCCGGTCGAGCCTATCCACCATATCGGCTGCCCATTGGATGCCGGGCTGCGCCACGATCAGGCGCAGGGCCGGAATCGACGGCAGGATTCCGTGGAAGACCGCACTGGTCAGGTGCGCCTGCAAAGCGTGCGCGCGCGCAATCGGGATCTCCAGCGTGGTCGCAACCGGCCCCACACCGGTGAGACGCTCGCCACCGTGACTGTCGATCAAGACCGGTAGACCCTGTCGTGCCGCCGTCACAAAGAGGGGTCGATTGGCATGGTGGCCGGCGAGGTAGCCACCGCCGGTAGGAAACCGGACCTGCGCGAAAAACGGTGTTCTGGCACAGCGCGCGATCTCTGCCTCGACAATCGATGCCTCGATCGTCGCGACGAAGATCGTCCCGCGCAGGCCGGTTGCCCGATCGAGATAGGTCTCGATCAGCCAGCCATTCGTGGCCAGCGCGAGCGCCTCTGCGAAGCCGTGCTCCAGTCGGCGCGAGAGCGAGGGCGCCGCGACGAGGACAGCACCGTCCAGCCCCGCCTCATCCAGGCGACGCTGAAGGTCGTCCGTACGCGCCGCCGGTGGATCGCGCCGATCGTTCACGGCAGAGAAGACCCCACGCCATCGGTCGGGTAGCCGCGGGGCGAGTTCCTCCGCGCTCGGTCCCGGCACCGTGAGCGCGCAATCGACCCTCATCGCTCGCCGTCTCCCAGGCGCGGATACCAGTCCCAGGCGTTCGCCGCCTCGATCGCGTGGGCCCGCGCGGGCCCCAGCCCCTTCAAGACCTCCGTTGGATCGGACCCATGGACATGCGGGAAGTCCGAGGTGAACAGGAGGAGATCGGCGAGTCCGGCCGAGGCGATCTCGTCGCGAACCACGTCGTTAGACGCGTATCCAGGGGTGAGGCCGAAGCGGGTGTGGGCACGGATCATTGTCGACGGGAGTTCCGTACCTCTGGCGAAACGCCGGTGCATTCCGCGGGCAGCACGATCGAGTTCGCCCATCAGGGGACCTACCCACCGCCAACCCATCTCGAGGAACGTCAGGCGAAGTGCGGGGAATCGGCCGAAGACGTCGTGGCCCACCAGGCTGGAGATCTGGACCTGTGCGATCGCCGCCATGCCGGCGTATTCCTCAACGTAGAGATCGTCCCATCCATCGCCCGACATCGCATTGCCCGGTGCCCCGCCGAAGTGCACGCCCACGGGCAAATTGTGGCGTACCGCTGCCTCGTAGATGGGGTTGAACAGAGGGTCGCCAAGGCCGACCCGCGTCCGCACGGGCAGCAGCACCTGAACGAACCCTCGATTGCCCGCGACGCGGTCGATCTCCGCCGACGCCATGCTCGGTTGCTGAACATTCACAACGATCGAAGCGCGAAAGCGCGCGTCGGCGGAGAGCCACCGGTCGGCGACCCAATCGTTCACGGCTCGGGCAAGCGCGTGGGCGGTGTCAGGATTGTGGACGGAATCGACGGCGTAGAGGCAGTTGAGGATCGCCTGATCGTCCGGGCCCCGGAGAACTGCGCCTGCCAGGCTGGCCGGTTCGCTCACGGTCGCGTCGACGGAACCGCCGTTTGGGTAGCCCTTCGGGTACGAGGTGTCCACCGGACCCCGGAACGCAGATTGGGTCATGTACTCGACCCAATGCGCGCTGAGGTAGGGGAACAGCGTTTCCACCCGCGGAATGGCGGGATGCACGTCGCAATCGACGACTCTCCGCGTGATGGGGGATGTCGCACTGTCCATCGCGCGGCGATTCTATGTTCCGCGAGCGGCGTCTAGCGCCGCGCCCGGAAGCGTATTCCCATCACGACACCCGTCGCGAATCCCCCCACGTGGGCCCAATAGGCGATCGTCTCCTCGCCCGACCCCTCCCCGACGGTGGCAAGGCCGCTCCCGAGTTGGCTCACGAACCAGAGTCCGAGCCACAGTACGGCAGGCACGCGAACGATCCACGGAATGAATACGAGCGGCACGAGCGTGCTGACCCGCGCGCCCGGGTACAACACCAGGTACGCTCCGAGGACTCCACCGATCGCACCGCTCGCGCCGATTGCGGGGATTCCCGAAGTCGAATTCGTGGCGATCTGAAGGCCGTTCGCCACCACCCCGCTCGCCAGGTAGAAGAGCAGGAAGCGGACATGTCCGAATCGATCCTCGACGTTATCAGCAAAGATGTAGAGAGCCAGCATGTTCCCGGCGAGGTGGAGTAACCCCCCATGGAAGAACTGGGAGGTCACGAGCGTATAGAGATCGGGACCGAACGGTGGCGCGAGGAGTCGGGCGGGTACCACGCCGAATATCCAGATTTGCCACGTCTGCTCGCGCGCCGATGCGGGTAGCTGGTACAGAAAGAAGACCGCCAGGTTCGCGGCCAACAGTCCAAACATAACGAGTGGGAAGCTCCGCGAGGGCACGTCGTCCTTGAGCGGGATCATCCGGCGGCTCCCCCGGCCGTTTCTGCGGCGACGATCGGATGCCGAACCCGCCGAAGCGGTACCTCCGGAATCAGAATCGTCGCGACCAGCGCGGCGATGACCGCGATCGCCCCGGCCAGGAATGCGACCGAAAGGGCCTCGCCCACCGAGGATCTCAGCGCGGCGATCACCGGGTCCGGAAGTCCGATGGTACCCTGCGCGACTCTGTCGAGGAGAACGCCCGGATCGGCGATAGGCGCGGTGAGCGGATCGTCCGCCGGCAGCGTGGAGAGAAGCGTCGGGCGGAGGGACTCCATACGCTGTGTCACGTCATCGTTCGATCGCGCCGTGACATAGGCGCCCAAGATCGCGGCGCCGAACGTGCCGCCGATCTGGCGGAAGAACTGCGCCGCCGCGGTGGACGCGCCAAGGAGTCGTGGTTCGGCGGCGTTTTGCACCACGATCGTGAATACGGGCATCACGCCGCCAAGCCCCAGGCCCACGAGGCCGAGGACGGCGCCGACGGATTCGAGCCGCGCGTCCGCGCCGAGGCGGCTAAGCGCGATCAAGCCGACCGCCATGGTGGCGAGTCCTCCCAGCGCGAACGCCCGATAGCGTCCGGTCCGCGTGATCAGCAGGCCGGAACCGCCGCTCGCCACGATCATCCCGAGCATCATGGGGAGAAGCACGCTCCCGCTGTCGCTCGCGGATCCGCCGAGCACGACCTGCACGTAGAGGGGCACGAAGAGAATCACGCCGAACATCCCCACGCTGAGGAGGAAGGAGGCGACGATGCTGAAAGCGATACTCCGCGTGCGAAAGAGGGAACCCGGTATCAAGGGCTCCGAGGCACGTCGCTCGGCGTTGATGAACGCGATGCACGAAAGGATGCCCAGGATCAGCAGCGGGCCAATCCAGGGGGACCGATCCGGGTGCCTGTCACCGAGGAGCGAGAGAGCCAGCAACAGGGGTACGATCGTGCCGATCAGAGTGGCCGCTCCCCAGCCGTCGATCGGACCGCGCCGTTCGGATCGCCCGAGATCGGGGAAGAACCGCCAGACGACGAGGAGCGCGATCGCCCCCAGTGGCAAATTGACATAAAAGCAGTAGCGCCAGGAGGTATGGTCGGCGAGGTACCCGCCCAGAGGAGGACCAATCAGCGCCGCCATGCCGAAGACTGCCGCGAACAACCCCTGGATCCGCCCGCGCTCGGCCGGAGGGAACAGATCGCCGATCACGATGAAGGCGATCGCCATCACGATACCCGCGCCGACACCCTGCACGAGACGAAAGAGGATGAGCGTCGTCATGTCGCTCGCCGCGCCACAGAGAGCGGATCCAGCCAGGAAGATCATCAGGCCAGCGAGGTAGAACATGCGCCGGCCGAACATGTCCGAAAGTTTGCCCACGATCGGCACGATCGTCGTCGAGGCGACCATGTACGAGGTCGTCACCCAGGCATACCGCTCGAACCCCTGCAGATCCGCGACGATGCGAGGCATCGCCGTTCCCACGATGGTCTGATCGAGCGCGGCCAAGAGCATCACCAACATCACACTCCCGAGCGTGAAGGTGATGGATCGGCGCTCCGCCGGGTTCACTTTCTGGCGCGCGTTGCCGTTCGGCGCCTTCTCACGCCGCTGGATGTCTCGGAGGCCCGGCCGTTCGATCCACCAGCCGGGTCGGCGCGCTGGAGGCACAGGGTCTTGCCGTCCTCGCACGCGACGATGACGAGGTCGCCCGACTGAATCCTTGCGGCCAGGACCGCCTCGGCGAGGGGGTTCAGAATCTGCCGCTGGATCGCTCGTCGCAGGGGGCGCGCGCCGAACGCGGGGTCAAAGCCCGAAGCGAGGATGACCTCGCGCGCCTCGGGGGTGACCTCCATCGTCAGTTTCTGCGCCGCGAGGCGCTTGACAACCTCTCGTAGCTGGATCTCGACGATCTCGGAGATATCGTCTCGATCGAGCAGGTCGAACACGAGGACTTCATCCACCCGGTTCAGGAATTCGGGGCGGAACTCCTCGTACAGGGCGGCGACCATGCGGTTCCGCAGTTCCTCGGGATGATCCAGGCCGATCTGCGCAGCGTGCTGAGACCCGACGTTCGACGTCATGATGAAGACGGTGTTCCGGAAGTCCACTGTGCGACCAAGGCCGTCGGTCAACCTGCCCTCGTCGAGGATCTGCAGGAGAATGTTGAACACATCCCCGTGCGCCTTCTCGATCTCGTCGAGAAGCACGACCGTATACGGGCGGCGCCTGACCGGCTCGGTCAACTGGCCGCCCTCACCGTAGCCGACATATCCGGGTGGCGCCCCGATCAGGCGGGCCACCGAGTGCTTCTCCGAGTATTCCGACGCATCGAGGCGCAGCAGCGCGGCGTGATCGTTGAACAGGAACTCAGCGAGCGTGCGGGCAAGTTCGGTCTTCCCCACGCCGGTGGGGCCGAGGAAGATGAACGACCCGAGCGGTCGGTTTGGATCCTGCAAGCCAGCGCGTGCGCGGCGAATCGTCTCGGAGACGGCGCGCACAGCCGGTTCCTGACCCACAACTCGCGCGCGCAGGCGATCCTCCATCTTGAGGAGGGCCGTCATCTCCCCCTCGAGCATCCGCGTGACCGGGATGCCCGTCCACCGGCTCACGTCTTCGGCGATCTCCTCCTCGTCGACTTCCTCCTTGAGGAGGCGGGGTCCAGTTCCCTCGGGTCGTGCGTCCAGGCCCGCCTCGGCGTCGCGCAGGTCGCGTTCGAGCTGGGGCAATTTCGTGAAGCGCAGGTCGCCGGCAAGATCGAAGTTTGAGGCGCGCTCCGCCTCTTCAATCTGGTGTCGGGCCTCGTCGATCGACCGCTTGATCTCGCGGACCTTCTGCAGTTCGGCCTTCTCGGTCTGCCAGCGCGTGAAGATGCGATCGCGCTCGCCGTTCGCGGTGCCGAGTTCTCGCTCAATGCGCGCGAGGCGTTCCGCCGCCGATGCGACGACGCCAGACTCTTTCCTGGCGACAGCCCGTTCGGACTCGAGTTGCACGATCCGCCGCTCGACCTCGTCCAGCGCCGCAGGCACGGAGTCGATCTGCATGCGGAGCCGAGCCGCGGCCTCGTCGACGAGATCGATCGCTTTGTCTGGCAGGTGTCGGTCGGCGATGTAGCGGCTGCTGAGGTGCGCAGCCGCGATGAGCGCCGCGTCCTGGATCAGGACGCCGTGATGCACTTCGTACCGCTCGCGCAGCCCACGCAGGATGCCGATCGTGTCTTCGACCGACGGTTCGGCGACGAAGACCGGCTGGAAGCGTCGCTCGAGAGCGGCATCCTTCTCGATGTGTTTGCGGTATTCATCCAGTGTCGTGGCGCCGATGCAGCGGAGTTCGCCACGAGCGAGCATGGGCTTGAGCATGTTCGACGCGTCGATCGCGCCCTCAGCTGCCCCCGCGCCGACGATGGTGTGCACCTCATCGATGAATACGATGATCTGGCCCTGCGCGTCGGTGATCTCGCGCAGGAGTCCGCGCACCCGCTCCTCGAACTCGCCGCGGTATTTCGTGCCCGCGACGAGGCCGCCCAGGTCGACCTGGTAGATGCGCTTGGAGCGGAGCCCCTCAGGCACATCCCCACGGACGATGCGCCAGGCGAGCCCCTCCACGATGGCGGTCTTGCCGACGCCCGGTTCGCCGATCAGCACGGGATTGTTCTTCGTCCTTCGGGAGAGGATCTGGATCACACGGCGGATCTCGTTGTCGCGGCCGATCACGGGGTCGAGCTTGCCCTGCTGCGCGTGCCTGGTCAAATCGCGGCCGAACTGGTCGAGCGTCTGTGTTCGGGAGTCGAACCCCTGCGTCGATTGTTCGGCCAGCCGCTGCTCGGCCAGCGCCCCGTACAGCCGCTCCTGGGTGACGCCGCGTTCCATCATGATCCGCACGGTCTCGCCGCCGACGCGGAGATCGACGGCGGCGATGAGCAAGTGATCGGCGCTCACCATCGGGTCGCGCAAGCGCTCCGCCTCGCGCGAGGCGAGGTCCACGACGCGATAGAGCCGCGGCGACGTGAAACCACCGGGCACGTCGCTCGTCTTGGGTAGCCTGCGGATGACGGCCTGAACGTCGCGCCGAATGGCCTCGCAATTCAGGCCAAGAGACTCGATCAGCGTGATGACCGGCCCACCCTTCGCGGAGACGAGAGCCGCGAGGAGATGTTCGGGTTCGACGCTGAAGTTGTGGTTCCGCTCCGCGATGCTATGGGCGGTCTCCATCGCCTCTTGCGCGGACTCGGAGAAAGGCTTCTCGCTCACCGTGGAGTGATCCTGTATTTGGTGCGGGGAGTGTAGATGCCACCGGTACGAAGCGTTGTCGGTCTCCCTCAAGGGCCGTGCCCATCGCGTTCGCCGGTCCGAACCGGACGATGCCTGATCGCAACCTACCGCGATCCATCCCTTGGGAGCCTCCGTACAATCGATGCGTGCATCACCGGGAGGTTCACGTGGGCCGAGCCCGATCTCGACGAGCGTTCCTGAGGCTCACCGCCGGTCTGGGCTTCCTGTGGGCTTGTGCCCCGACGGCTCCGACCACCGCGCCGCCGGCCGAACCAGCATCCGCGGTGCCCGCGGCCCGGACATCGCGGGTTCTCTGGTCCAACTGGGCCGTCGATGCGGGCTCACTGGCCAGGCTCGCCGAGCAGGAACGAACGTTCGAGGCTGCGCACATCTCGATCGATCTTGAGCTTCAGAACACGCCTTCCGCCGAGTACATGACCCGTCTCCTCGCCTCCTTCGCGGCTGATCAGGCGCCCGATGTGATCCGTCTGAACACCGAACAGTTGACCATCTTCGTCTCTCGCGATCAGATCGTCGATCTGGATCCCCTGGCGAAGTCGATGCCGAGCGCCTGGCTCGCGCGCACCGACATCAAGCCCGGTCTGGTCGAGCGGTTCCGCCTGGGGAAGGGCCTGAGCGCCCTGCCGTATGGCGGCGACATGGACGCGCTGTATGTCAATAGGTCGCTTTTCAAGGACGTGGGAGAGGAACCGCCACCGGCCGACTACACGGACCCGTCCTGGACCTACGCTCGGGCACTGGCGCTCGCGCAGAAGCTGACGCGCAGGCGGGACGGTATCGCCCAGTCGTTGGGCATCGATATTGGCGGTTACCGATACGAAGGCCACGTCGAGAACGCCGGAGGAAGCTGGTTCACTGCCGATGGCACGAAATTCGCCGGGCACGAGGGGGGTGCCGTCGCGGCAATCGACTGGCTGGCATCACTGCTCCTCAAGCACCGCGTCGCGGCAGTCCCCGCCACCGACGAGGCCCGCTCGTTCGCGTTCGCCACAGGGAAACTCGCGATGTCGTGGTCCGGTGTCTCCCAGGTCAGCAATCGGCTGGCTGACGTGGGCGAGCGATTCGAGTGGGATGTGTACCCGGTACCGCGGTGGGGCACGAATCCGCGGGTGGTGAAGAGTGGCTTTAGTGCGCTTACGCTCGGTACGCGGAGCAAGGAGCGTGATGCAGCCTGGCAGCTCCTCCATTTCATCACTGGCCCGGTCGGGTCGCTGCCAGACGTCGAGACCGGGTGGTCGCTTCCCGTGTTCACTTCGCTTGACAGCCGGTACTTCTCTCGAGTCGGTACGACGAAGAACCTGCGGGTGGCACTCGATGGCCCGGCCTATCCGTCGAAGTTCCCGATGTGGACGAACAAGAACTACGCCGAGGCGTGGCGGGCGGTCCAGCGAGCCATCGATGTTGTGTTCCAGGGTAAGGAGACGGCCGGGGACGCGCTGGGCTCGATCCGTGCGCAGGTGGAAGAACTGCTCGCCCGGTCCTAGTCGCGAGCGCCTTGCCGCGGCCCGATTCGCCGACCTACGAGGGGGCGAGCGCCTTCTCGTACTGCCAGAAGCAGCGATCGATCCGCGCGCCCACGTGGTCGGCGTAGAAGCCCTTCGGACCCACCCACTGAATGTCGCAGCGCGGGAACCCAGCCGACCGTAAATCGGCCAGGCAGCGCCGGAGCAGGAGCGCGCCGATCCCGAGGCCACGGAGCGATGGATCGGTCTGCATGGGGCCGAACTGCGCCGGGCCCGAAACCGAGTGCGTCGCGAATGCGACGATTGCGTCGCCCTGCAGCGCGATGTGCGTCGAGATCGGTGCGCGCCGAAATGACCGGGCTACCTCGACGCGCCAGTTGGGACTCATCGCCGCCACTGCGAGGCGGTCTCGGTCTCCGTGCTCGAGCCGTCGAATGACGATACCTCGCGTCGCCAACGACACCTCCGCCTCAGAGGTGTCCAGGCGCGCGTGGGTGAGGTCGACCACCATGTTGCAGGCGGCGTGCTTCTGTTCGTACCCCCGTCGCTCGAGCATGCTGACCATGTCCGTGAGGCGGAAGTCCACGCCAGGGCGCAGGTAGTAAGGCGCATCATGGAAGATGCGGCAGGTGCGGGCACCTCGCTGGCCGAGTCGATCTTCGAGTTCACCAAGCAGACGGCTGCCGATTCCGCGCCGTCGCCACTCCGGTGCGACGGCGAACAGTTTTGCGTGCCCTCGTTCGCCTCGGCGCACTCCCGCGATTGCGCCGGCGAGCGCACCATTCGCCCAAGCGGCGATGAGCAACGCGCGATCGAAGTCCATGTCTTCGAACACGGCTTCGCGGAGTTGGTCGAGCGGGAAGCGATCGACCGGTGAGGCGCGATCGATCAGCGCTGCTACCGCGCCCAGACCGTCGCTGCCCCACCCATCGAGGACGATGTCAGCGCGCTCGGGCACGTTTCCCTCCCCGTCCGCGAATCCGCCTAACCGTATAATGCCGGCCACCTCGATGTCGGTCGGCACCTCGCTCGGCAAGATTGCGGTGTCGCTCGGTCGGCCGGCCCAGGCCCAGTATCAGCCGCTGCACCCGGGTCTAATGACCGACATGTACCATCCGGACAGCGCCTACGTCGCCTGGGTGAACAGGCGCAACGACATCGTCACGTTCGACCTCTACGCCCGCCGCGCGCCGTTCGGCGGAGCCTACCTCCTCTTTGCGGGCCTCGAGACAGCGCTCCATTTCGTCCGTGACTTCCGGTTCACCGACGAGGACGTTCGCTTCCTCGCCCAGATACGCGACTACGACCGTGGATACCTGGAGGAACTGCGCAACTTCCGTTTCAGCGGCGAGATCATTGCGATGCCCGAGGGTTCAGTCGCGTTCCCTGACGAGCCACTCCTGCGGGTGACCGGGCCTTTCCGCGAAGCGCTGCTTCTCGAATCGGGCCTGCTCAATTCGATAAACCTGGCCACGCTCATCGCGACGAAGGCGGCGCGCATCGTGCAGGTCGCGCGCGGGCGGCGTGTAGCCGAGTTCGCGTTGCGCCGCGCCCAGGAGCCGTTCGTGGTGACCCGATCCGCCTATATCGGCGGCATGTCATCGACGTCGTTTGTCGCGGCGGCGTTCGAGTATCGGCTGCAGGCAACGGGCACGATTCCGCACGCTCTGGTCCAGTTGTTCGATAGCGAGCGAGAGGCCTTCGCAGCGGTCGCGGCCAGCTTCAATCGCTACACACTGGTGCTCGATACCTACGATGTCCGTCAGGCCATCGCCAACGCGATCGATGTCGCCCGCGAGTATCACGATCGGCTCGGACACACTCTGGCCGCGGTCCGACTCGATTCTGGCGACTTCGATTGCGATGCGCGGATCGTCCGTGCGGCGCTCGATCGAGCCGGACTGACCTCGACACGCATCGTCGTCAGCGGAGACCTCGACGAATTCTCGATCCACGATCTCGTCACACGGGGAGCACCGATCGATGCGTTCGGTGTCGGTACCCGGATCGGCGTCGGTGCTGGATCGGTCGAGCACGGCGTTGCCGGCGGCGCGCTCGGCGGCGTGTACAAACTCGTCAACGTCGAGACCGCCTCGGGCGATACGCCGCGAATAAAGACCGCCGGCGATAAGACCACCTGGCCGGGAAAGAAGGAGGTCTACCGGGTCGGCGCTTTCGATCACGATGTCGTCGCCCTCGAGGGTGAGTCGCGCCCACCGGACTCGCAGCGCCTCCTCCGCCCCGTCGTCCAAGACGGTGCGCTCCTCGCTGGCTCGCTCCCGCCGCTCTCGGAGATCTGGGAGTTCGCCCAGCAGAATCTGCGCGACCTCCCCGAGCCGTTCCACGCGCTCACGAACGGTGCGCGCTACGACGTGCGCTTCAGCGACGGGTTGCGATCGCTTCGCGAGGAGTTGCGATCGCACGTCGAGTCGAACGGTCGCGGCGCCACCGAGGCGATCCCGCCCCGGTAGAGTGCTCGGGTTACATTGCCCGAATAAAGGCGCGCGAGGGCGGGTGCCAAACGTCGCTATCCTCCCTGGCCGGGAGGGCTGATCCAACGTGACTGACACGAGTGCCCGCAAGCGGCGATCCGACATCGCCATCTCCGAAACCTGGAATATCACCTCGGTCTTCGCCGAAGACGCCGCGTTCGATAGGACCTTCGCACAACTGGAAGCTGCGATACCCCTGCTCGCGCCGATGTCCGGAACGATCGGTCGATCTGCCGAGGATCTCCTCGCCGTCTTCATGGCCCGCGACGCGATCGGTGAGCCGCTCGAACGACTCAACGTCTATGCCAGCATGGTGCACGACGTCGATACGGCGGATCCTCGGGGCCAGGCGCTGGCGAGTCGGGTGGAGGGACTCTGGGCGCGATTTGGCGCCGCCAGCGCTTTCATCGCGCCGGAGATGCTCCAGATCCCGGCTGAGACGCTGGTGCAGTGGCGGGATTCACTCCCGGGACTGGCGCCGTATCGACGCACGATCGACGAGACGTTGCGCCTGCGCGATCACGTCCGATCGACCGAGGTCGAGGCCGTCCTCGCCGAGATGACCGAGGTTCGCGGTGCGGCAAGCGATATCACCGGCCTCCTGCGAAATGCTGATATGCAGTTTCCGTCGATCCGCGATGAGACGGGTAAGTCGATTCGGCTCAGCGAAGGCCTGTATCGCGTCCTCTTGGAGAGCCCTAACCGCCGCGTCCGCCGGTCGGCATTTCACGGCATCCTGGGCACGTATGGACGCTTCAAGAATACGCTGGGGGCAGGCCTCGCCCGAAGTGTGAAGGGCGATGTGGTGGATGCAAGGGTGCGACGGTATAGCTCGGCGGTTGAGGCATCCCTCAAACCGCGCGACGTGCCCATCGAGGTCTATCGCACTCTCGTGCGGACATGCCGGGCGAACCTCCATGTGCTCCACGACTACCTGCGCCTGCACAGGAGTGCACTGAACTACCGCACCCTCCATCCGTACGATCTGTTCATATCGATCGTGTCCGAGCAGCAACGCGATAGCTACAGCTATCAGCGCGCGGTCGACGTCGTCATCGACTCCACCGCGCCCCTGGGCCGCGAGTACGGCCAGATCGCGCGGAAGGGATTGACCGAGGATCGCTGGGTCGATATTCACGAGACTCAAGGGAAGAGGTCAGGCGCTTACAGCGGCGGATCGTACGGCACGCACCCATTCGTCCTCCTGAACTTCCGCGGCACCGAGACCGACGTGTTCACCCTCACCCACGAACTCGGTCATTCGATGCATTCGTGGTATACCCGGCAGACTCAGCCCTATCCGACCGGCGACTATCCGATCTTCCTCGCCGAGGTCGCCTCGACATTCAACGAGGAACTCCTCCGCCAGCACATGCTCGACCAGGCGACGGACCAACCGATGCGTCAGGCGGCGCTCATCGGCGCGGCTCTCGACGATTTCCGCGGCACGTTCTTCCGCCAGACGCTTTTCGCCGAGTTCGAACTCGAGATCCACGACCGGGTAGAGCGAGGTGAAGCCCTCACCGCGGAATCGATGACCGAGCTCTATCGCCGCCTCAACGAGGAGTACTACGGCGCGGTCGTCACGATCGACCCCGTGGTCTGGACCGAATGGGCGCGCATTCCCCACTTCTACTGGGCGTTCTATGTCTATCAGTACGCTACGGGACTGGTGGCGGCTATCGCGCTGGCCCAGCGCGTCTTGAGCGGCACTCCCGGCGCCGTGGAGAAGTATCTTGGCTTCTTGAAGGCGGGCAGTTCGGCCGATCCCCTCACGGTCCTTCGTGCCGCGGGGATCGATATGACCACGCCGGCACCGATCGAGAGAGCGCTCGGCCTCTTCGCCGAGCGGACCGCCCACCTGCGCTCCCTTCTGGGCGTGTCCGCTTGAGCGATCCCAGGCGCGAGGCAGCCGCGCCCGTGCATGGCGTGGCGCTCTATGCCCTGGAAGGCATCCCGGAGATCCGGCCCGGCGACGACATCGTGCGCGAGATCCTCGCCTCGGCAGATCGCGGACCGGGTATCGGGCCCGGCGATATCCTCGTCGTTACCCACAAGATCGTCTCGAAGGCCGAGGGCCGTCTGGTCGATCTGGCCGGGATCGTCCCCTCGCCGTTCGCAGCCGCGTTCGGGCAGACCTGGGGCAAGGATCCGCGGCAGGTCGAGGTGGTCCTGCGTGAGGCACGGCGAATCGTCAAGATGGCGAATGGCGTCCTGATCACTGAGACGAAGCACGGCCTCATCTGCGCCAACAGCGGTGTCGATGCGTCCAATGTCCCGGGCGATTGCATTGTCTGCCTGCTGCCCCTCGATCCCGATGCGTCCGCAGAGCACGTGCGCCGAGCGATCGCCGAGCGTACCGGTCGCGAGGTCGCGGTCATCATCTCGGACTCCTTCGGGCGCGCCTGGCGCAACGGGATTGTCAATGTCGCGATCGGCGTCGCGGGCATGGATCCGTTCGCGGACTACCGAGGCCATAACGATCCGCACGGCTACCCGCTCGTGGCGAGTCGTCTGGCGATCGCCGACGAACTGGCTGCCGCGGCCGAACTCGTGATGGGCAAACTCGATGCGCGGCCGGTGGCAATCGTGCGCGGGTACGCTTACGGCGCCCCTAGCGAAGGAGCCTCGCACGGACGCCACCTGATCATGGACGCGGCGAGGGACCTGTTCCGATGAATATCAGCCTCGATCTGAAGGAGTTCACCTGGCCGGGTGGCCCAGCGGCCATCGGAAAGACGATGGCCTCGATCGCACAACGCGCCGAGGCTTCCGGCTTCTATGCCATCTGGGCGATGGATCACTTCCTCCAGTTGCCCTTCTTCGGGCCAGCCGAGAACGACATGCCCGAGTGCTACAGCCTGCTCAACTTCATCGCCGGTCACACCGAGCGAGTCAAACTGGGCGTGATGGTTACCGGTGTGACCTACCGTCATCCTGGCTTCCTAGTCAAGCAGGTCATCACCCCTGGATGTCCTCTCCGGCGGTCGCGCGTACGTCGGAATCGGCGCGGCATGATTCGAGCGCGAACATGCCGGCCTGGGTTTCCCATTCCCCCCGCTCGCCGAGCGCTTCCGCCGTCTCGAGGAAACGCTCCAGATCGCGCGGAAGATGTGGTCGGGCGATCGCACACCTTTCGAGGGTCGGTACTACCAGTTGGCCGAGCCGATCTGCGAGCCACGGCCGGTGAGCCGGCCGTGGCCGCCCATCCTCCTCGGGGGATCGGGCGAGCAGAAGACGTTGCGCTTCGTGGCGCGCTATGCCGATGCCTGCAACGTTTCCGGCGCGGATTGATACGAACAACGGCATGACCCGGCACGTGCGCAGCACGTTCTTCCCGCGCTGAGGCATAAGCTGGACGTTCGGCGCGAGCACTGCCATGCCGAGGGACGTGCCTACGACGCGATCGAGAAGACCACGAACCTGCGCGTGCGCCTCTCGCGGGATGGTCGAAATGGAACCTACACGCCGGAGACTGCCCTGGAACTGTTCAGCGGCTACGGCGGACTTGGCTTCACCCACGCGAACTGCATCATCTCGGATATGCACGATCCGGGAACCCTCGAACTCTGGGGAGAGTGGGTGATTCCGGCGGCAAAGCGCCTGTAGGATCGGATAGTCCGAGAGGCTTCCTCGATCTGGTAATGAAGCTGCGCGAGGCGGAGCAGCGACCCTACACGCAGCGCGATACGCCGATCTTCACCTGCATCGCCATACGATGAACGAGGTGCTGGACTTGCTCGGATAGGGCCAGCCCTCGATGCCGATCAGCGCCGGTTGACGCGACCGATGCCCAGCCAGGCCGCCGCACCGAGAACCGACTTGACGAGGTCACCCGGGATGTACGGCAGCAGTCCTGCCGCGATCGCGCGATCGGGCCCGATCGTGAGCGCCAGCCAGGGGACCCCGAACAGATAGACGGTGGCGCTGCCGAGGATGAACGCGGCGAGGACGCGTAGGGGGTCCCTCCCCCAGCGTTCGACGATCGCTCCCACGAGCGCCGCCGAGGCAATGAATCCGATCAGGTAGCCGCCCGTGGGGCCCAGCGCGTAGGGGATGCCGGAAGCGCCGCCGGCGAACACGGGCAGTCCGGCGAGGCCCTCCGCCAGGTACAGCGCCAGCGCCGCCGCGCCCCCGCGAGCGCCGAGCGTCGCGCCCACCAGCATCACGGCCAGCGTCTGCAGCGTGATCGGCACCGGCGAGAACGGCAGATCGAAGCGAGGCTGGGCCGAGAGGGCAACGAGCAGCGAACCGCCGAGGATGAGCGCCAGATCGAGGCCGCGCGCCCTTCCCCCGATTCGCCGGACGAGCAGTTCCCGCACGGCCGGTCACTCTAGCCGCGGCGCGCCACCCTCGCCACCTGAATGAAACCTGGGGATCTGGCCATTGTCACGCCGTTCCGGGACCCGCCGCACATCCGTGATGAGGTAGTAGCCGTGCTTGTCCACATCGGGCCAGAACACGTGGAGCACGGCGGGCTTGCCCTGCACCACCTCCGTGACCTCGCCAATACCGAGTTCCGGCCGCGCCGGGTGCAGCACGCGGGTCGGCTCGCGCTCTCCTCGGGCCATCCCTTGACTACACTGGGACCATGGCCCGCAACCTCGCCGATGACGAGGACCTCCAGGAAGACGAGGAAGACGGGAAGAAACCGCCGAAGAAGCCGCGCCCACCGCGCGATTGGCCCCTCATCGCGATGATCGCGGGGGCGGCGACGTTCCTCATGGTGTTCAGTCTCATCACGATTATGGCGCCGCGCCGTCCGATCCTGCTCATCCGCACGATCGGGGAGGCGACCCCCGCGCGCCTCGCCGCCCAGGACCAGGCCCCGGCGACGACTCCTGCGCCCGCCGCGAAGACTGACGTCGCCGCGAAGCCCGCCGAGACCACGAAACCCGCCGCGAAACCGTAAGATCCGGCCCGGTGACATCCCGTCGATGCGCGCCGAATAGTGGCGGCGGGACGCGAAGGGATGGTCGGCATGGCCGGATCTGAGTCAGTAGCCTCAGCCTCCGTCGCGACTTCGGCGCCGCGGGCGCCGAACATTGTGGTCGCCATCCCCTGCCACAACGAGGCGCGCAACATCGGGAGCTTGGTGATCCAGGCCCAGCGCGTCGCGACCACGGTCATTGTCGTCGACGATGGCTCGGCCCACGATACCGCGTTCATCGCCGAGCGCGCCGGCGCGCGGGTGATCCGGCACGAGTTCACTCAGGGCAAGGACGCCGCCCTCAACTCCGCATTCTCGGCCGCGCTGAAGCTCGACGCGACGGCGCTTGTTCTGATCGATGGCGATGGCCAGCATCGCGCGGCGGATATCCCGCGGATCATCGTCCCGGTCATCGACGGCGAGGCCGACATCGTGGTGGGCAGCCCGCAGCACAATCGCGAGAGCATTCCCACGGTGCGTCGGGTTGGCCAGGACGCGATCGCGATGGCCACCCCGATCGGTTCCGGCACCCACATCAGCGACTTGCAATCCGGATTCCGTGCCTTCTCGCGGCGTGCGATCGAGAGCCTGACCTTCTCCGCCCGCGGCTTCGCCGTCGAGTCCGAGATGCAGTTTTCGGCCAGGGATCGCAGCCTCCGGGTCACGGAGGCGCCCATCGATTCGATCTACGAGGATCCGCCGCGGCGAAACGTCTTCCGCCATGGACTCATCGTCCTCGACGGCCTGATGCGGCTCGTGGGGATGCATCGTCCGCTGCTGTTCTTCGCCGTCTGTGCGCTGATCTCCTGGCTGGGTGGTGTGGTGCTGGCGTTCCTGGCTCTCGAAGCCGTGACGCGCGACCGGCGGCGGGTCGTGGGTGTGCCTGCCCGGTCTCGCCCAGCGCGCGATCTGCTGGTATCGAACTGGCGACCGCGCCCGAGCCGATCATGCTCTGGACTGGCTGGAGCGACATCAACGCCCCTCGGGTGGATGACGCGGCAGCCACGGGTTCGGTGCCACGTACTTCCCTTGCATGGAACTGAGTTCGGCGGTCAAGTTCTTCCTCGATGCGACGCGACGGCGCGACATCTCCCGGCGCGACGGCTACCGCGCAGAGGCGGCTCTCGGCGCGATCGGCCACCTGCCGCCCGGCCCGGTCGGTCGGCTCGCGATCGTGGGCGATCGAATGAACGTCCTCGCCCGCGCGGCGCGGAGTCTGCTTGCCGATAGCGCCATCGAAAGCGTGGAGTTCCCCACCGACGATGCACCACCGTTCGTCTCACCAGCTCGACCCGAAGACCCGCCCCTTGGCGACCGCTCCGTCGACGCGGTCCTCGTCGCCAGCCTTAGCCACGCGCTCGATCGGCGGGCCGCGATCGGCGAGGCGATGCGCCTCGTCCGTCCGGGTGGCAGCATCGTCGTGCTGGGCGACGCCACGGTCGCCAACTGGCTGCGCGATCGATGTACGGTCGAACGGAGCGTGCAACTCGCCCAGGGACAGACGGTGACGATCGCCCGCCGCGTCGAGCGCGATCGTGTGATGCTCCCTTCCGCGCCAGCCGCCGCTACCGCGCCGGCGCCGGTCGGGATCGACGTCGACGCAGTCCGTTCCGGGAGGGTGTCACCGCTGATCCGCCGTCTGATCTGCCTGGTCGAGCAATTTCCGGGCCGTTCGGTGCTCGTCGCCGGCGACGTGGGATCGGCCCCCTTCATTCCATCTCGCTCGGTACGGCGCTCACGTGATCCTCGGGGCCGGGCGCGCGACGGGCGATCTTCTCGCCGCCAGCCGAGCGCTGGATCTGCCCGAGGCGGCGTTCGCCCTCCCGCGCGATACGGACGCTACGGCGGCGGGCGCGGACACGATCGATGCGATCGTCGCGGTCGATCCAAACGCCGACCTGTTCACGGCAGGATCGCCAGCGGCGCGCGCCGTGTCGCGCCGTCCCGTGCGCGGCTCATCGTCGCCATGGCGCTGCCTCCGGATGTCACCGGGACGGAACGATTCAGGCTCGACTCCGGGCTCCCGATGTCCAGGGTCCTCTCCTGGTTCGACGAGATGGCGCTCGGCCCCGAGGTCGAGGTGATTGCGGCGCGATCGATAGGCGGCGAGGGGATCGGTCGATCCTGGCTTGTCGCGTGGGGTCCGGCGGCGCAGGGTCCCACGTCGCCGAAGGCGGTGACGGGTCTGGTGGGCCCGTGACGCGCGTGGTGATCCTGGCTCGTTCCGTGCGCCGCGCCCGTCATCGTGCCCGCCTCTGGGCGAAGGCCGCCATTCCCGGAGTTCAGGTCGCCGCGTTGGCGCTAGATGCCTGGCGGGTCTTCGAGTTTGACGAGTGCACCGTGTACCCCTTCGATACCGATTTCGGGCGATGGCTGGACGATCGTCCAGTCGGCGGGGCGGCGCTCGCCCTCGTTGGCGCGGCTCTCGTCGGGGGCGATCTACCGATTCCCGGCGCGATCCTGGACTCGTGGGTCTGGTCCGTCCGGGCGCTCGATCCCGATGTGATCGATGTCGCCGAGTTCCCGGGAGGCCGCGACGGCTACGAGCGGCTCGGGGTGAGTTCTCGCGTCGGCGTGGCGGCCGCGCCGGCACCGGTCGCGCCGATCGACCGACGCTCGGCGGAACGCTCGCTCGTGAGCGTGGTCCTGCCGGTCTATAACGGCGGTTCGTGGTTGGAACGGTCGGTGCGGAGTTGCCTCGAGCAGACCCACCGACGGCTCGAAGTCATCGCGATCGACGATTGCTCCACCGACGACACGCCCCGCACGCTGGAGCGGATCGCGGCGGAGGATGGGCGCCTCCGGGTCTATCGCAACGAACGCAACCTCCGCCTACCCGGAGCGCTGAACGCGGGGTTCGCGCGCACGGAAGGTGCCCTCCTGACGTGGACGAGCCACGACAACTACTTCGCGCCGGACGCCATCGCCACGCTCGCCGACTACCTCGCAACGTGGGAGGACATCGATTTTGTGTACTCCGCGTATCGGGAGGTGGATGAGCGCGATCGTGAGGATCCGGCGATCCTGCATCGCCCTCCGCCCTGGATGCTCAGGCGACGGAACATCGTGGGCGCCTGCTTCCTGTACCGCCGCGCGATCTACGAGAACACCGGCGAGTTCCGCCGCGACCTCGAATACGTCGAGGATTACGAGTACTGGGTACGCGTCGCGCGCCGCTACCGATTGATGCGGCTGCCGTACCCTCTGTACTACTACCGCCGGCACGAGCAGCCGATGACCGCAAAGGCGAACAACGAGGCGCGATACGCGCCCCTGATCGCCCGGGTACACGCCGAGCACTACCCGGTATCGTGACCTCGCTCGAGAACGCGCCCGATCAGGAGGAGGTTCGGGCTCGCGAAGGGCGCTGCTCTCGCGCCGGCGAGGCCGTCGAGCCCGCGACCAAGGAAATTAATGGGCGCGTAGAGCACAGAGCAGATCGCGCGCACTGGCCAGGGCAGGCTGCCCGATCGCCAGATTGAGGTAGAGCGCCAGGATCTGAAAGAAGCCCGCGATCGCCCCGCCGTGGGGAACGATCTCCACCGTGCCCAGTCCGGCGCGATGCGCCAGATGGTGCAGACCGAGGTCGGTGAAGTGCCAGCGGTCGCGCATGTTGGGGAAGAGACCGTGTGTGGTCACGAGTACGTGGCCGCCTGGCCGCGTCACCCGGACCCACTCCCGCAGCGCGTCGGTGGGATCGTCGACGTAGGCGATCATCTGTGTCGAGAGGACCAGATCGAACTGCCCGTCGCGGACCGGCAGACACGCCGCGTCGGCGATGGCGTCGGGAATGCCCGGTCCGGCGCTCAGATCCACGCCGATGTATCGACGACATCGCCCGGCGAAGAAGGGCCAGTAGGGCTTGCGGGAACACCCGACATCGAGGACGAGTGCCCCGGAACCCGTAGGAAGCAGACGCGCGACGGCTCCGCGGAGCGTCGTCGCCAGGGCGCGGAGGTGGAGGTAGGAGGGGCTGAAGATGGTGGGCGCGCGCCGGTCACGCCCGGGCCAGATCTCGATCGAGCTCACGCGGTGAGCTCCGTCATCGTCCGAAATTCCCCGTTGAAGTGTCGGGCGAGCCAGGTCAGCCGGGCTTCGAAGCGGTCGCGGTGGCTCACTGCGCAGCCGGCCCGGGGCAGATCCACGAACTCCCAGGGATGGCTGAGGATCACCAGGTGGTTCTGCGCCTCGCCGGCGGCCTCCTGGCAGGCGAGGATCTCCTCGACCGCCAGAGCCAGATCGGGCTCGGTGGAGTCGATTACGTTGCCCACGTTAAGGATCGCGAACCGCGCCCACGTCGGGATCCCGTAGCGGCGTCGCACGCGCGGACGCGGGCTGCCAGAGACCGGGATACGGATCAGTCCGCGCTCTCGGGTGACCAGGGGCAGATCCCCGCGGAACGCCGGACCCGAGGAGTCGAGCGCGAAGTCGAAGCTGCGCAACAGCGCGAGGCTCTCGGCATCGCAGCACAGGTTCGGAGCGCGGAACGTCGTCGGCCGAGCCAGTCCGGCGCGTGCGAACGCCGCGAGCGCGCTTTCCATCCGCCGCGCCCGCTCCTCGAGGGGAAGGCGCGGCTCGGGCGCGAACGAGAACTGGTCGCCCCACTGCTCGTGCAGGTGGCTTTGAAGCCCGATCTCATGTCGGTCGGCCAGATCGCGCAGTTGCGCGCCGATCGCCTAGCAGATCGATCCCTAAACGTACTGGGTCGTCCGCCATTTCTGCGCCGCGCAAATCGCGCGGAACCAGCTCAGGAATGGCGCGCACGCCGACCAGTGTTGAGGCGTACCGGCCGGACCCGAAACCCTGCTCGACATCCACGGTCACGCAGATGGTGACCGGCCGCGATGTCCGGCGTCACGAGGTATCCGGTCTCACCCTCCGCGATCGCGTCCGGCGTGCCGCCGGCGGTCGATCCCATCACCGGTGCCTCGCAGGCCATCGCCTCGATCGGCACGCGCGCGAACGGTTCGCCCGTTGAGGGCAGCAGGACGAGATCTGCCGCGCCGTAGTAGTACGGCACCTCGGCCGAGGGAACCCAGTCGGTGAACGTCACACGATCGGTGATGGAGAGCCGTTCCGCGAGGTCGCCCAGAAACTTCCGTCGCGGCCCGCGGTCGACGATGTGCAGCCGCGCCCGCGGTCGCACCGACCTGAGCCGAGTTATAGCCCGGACGAGGACGCGCGCGTTCTTCTCGTAGGACAGGCGACCCAGGAAGAGCAGCATCTCCTCCTCGGCCGGTATCCGCAAGCGGGAGCGCGCCCGCGCGCGGTCGATTGGCCGGAACCTGTGCGTATCGACGCCCAGGGGAAGGACCGAGACGTGGCTCGGTCGCGCACCGGTGCGGATCCACCATGCACGCATGTATCGGCTCAGCGCCACAACGTGACGGGCACGCCTGGCCGCGACGAGCGCCGCGACCTTGTATACCTGCGTCGTGTACCAGTCGAACGGGTTTCCCGAGACTTCCCGTTCGACGATGTTGCCCGGCGTCGTGAAGATGACCGGCAGATCCGGTCGGATGGTAGCTGCCACCGCGGCGCCGACATACTCGGGCAAGAACACGACATCGGGCCGGGTAATGCGTCGGAGTGCGCGGGCCATCGCGTAGCACGTCACCAGCTGCCCGACCACGTTGCGGCGCCAGTGTGCCGGACGATGGACGAGATGAAAGGTGACCGGACCCTCCGGCACCGGGGCGTCGGCGTCGTAAGCGCCAAACAGGTGCACTTCATCGCCGAGGCGCCCGAGTTCGGTGCCTACATCCCAGGAGATGTTGCTGAGGCCGCTACGTCCCGGTTGCGCGGGGTCGAGAACTCAGTCGAGGAGGGCGATGCGCAGCGGTCAGCCGCCGAACGGTAGGCGCCGTGTGCCGTGGTCGCGCAGGTGAACGAGCGTCGCCTCCATCCCCGTGCGGCGCGCACCGCTGATGGTCTCCTCGGCGCGCCGGGCCAGGTGATCGCCGATGTGGACCAACTGGCTTTCGAGTTCCGTGCGCTGACTGGGAAGGATCGGGGGGCTGTTCACGGTCATTTCCGCGTGGATGCGGAAGATTCCCTGCGTCGTGGTGAGCCCGATGCCCGAGTCGTCCGCGATGTACCCGACCATGGCGGGCACGCCGACGACACTCACGTTCCTCAAGCGCAGAGGATACGACTTCGCCAGTTCACCGCTTGCGGTCGCGGCCTGCTCGGCATTCGTGTGTCGGATCACAGTCACGTTGACCGCCTCGACCAGGCGTCGCAGCGTCGTCGCAGCGATGAGTGGTGTGTATTCGGACTGCGTTCCGGGGCGGCCAGTGCTTGGCGCGAACTTCCACTCCTCGATCTCGGGCCAATCGAACGGAGGAGCATCGGCGACGACGCCCGAATTCAACCGCGTCGGGTCGATGGGCTGAATCACGATCGGGGCGGAGGTGGGTCGCGCGAGCACCGTCGGCGTTGCCAGCCGAGCGCCCACCACCGCCGGCGCCGGGGCGACCTGGGCGCTGACGATCAAGCCGCCGGCGAGGATCGCGAGGAGTAGCACGGGCGTGAAGACGGCGACGATGAAGATGTCCCGCCGGCGCCGGAGTTCGACCCGGGTGAGCGGGACATTCGGTGCCTCGGCGGGGAGCGAGTGGTTGCCCAGGTCCAGAGCTGCCGCGGGATCGAAGGCGTCCGCGATTTTCGGTCTGGGCGCGGGCCGCCCGCGTCCACGGCCCGCCGGTGGCCGTCCCCTACGCGCCAAGGCGAAGCATCCTCACGCTCTCCCAACGCCGCGTCCGCCCGGCCGAAGCCGTAAGATCAGCCGCGTGTTGGAGCCCGTTCACGCGCTGGCCATCGCGCTCTTCGCAATCTGCCTGCTCGGGACGCTGTATCTCACCATGATTCGCCGCACCGAGCCTGACTGATTCAGCGGGCCGGCGCCGCCAGGGGGACGCGTCCGGCTGCGGCGGGACGGCTCGCATCCAGCGCTCCCCGAACGATCGCCGGCAGGCACGACTCGCAGAGCGGCACCCGGAATCCGGCCGCGGTGACGAAGACCAGGCACGATCGCCATCGGGTGCACGTGTAACAGGCCGTCTGCTGGAGATCGACACCATCTCCCCCGGGGACTGTGGGCCGGCCGGAGTCCATACTGGAGAGTGGAATGTCGTCGCCTCCGGCGGATTCGTGGTGCCTATGGTGACAGGTCGTGCTGGCCTGCGCAAGGGACTAGAGTGAATCCCCGTGCTCCTCCCGGTCGTGGTGATCCTGATCCTGCTGGCATTTCTCGCGGCGGGAATGGCGATGGCGTTCTGGTCCATGGCCATTGTGATGAAACTGGTGATGTCCGGCTTTATCGGCGGCCTCGCGGATGCCGTCGTTCCCGGCCGTTTGCCCTACGGACCACTCGGCGCGGTCGCCGCGGGCATTTTCGGTGGCGTCGTCGGGGGCACGCTGCTCCCGTCGCTGGGACCACCGCTCTTCGGTGTAGAGATCGTGCCCACGTTCCTCGGCGCGCTCGCGGTCGTCGGAATCTTCGAGATCGTCGCGAACACCAGGAGCCGCGCCGAGCTGTAATCCCATGCGCTACGACACGAGCGCCATCTCCCGGTCGGAGGCGACCGACCCAAGGGCAGTGTCACTATTGATGCCGAGGATGAACTGCTCCACCCGTTCCCGAGCGAGTTCATCACGCATCTGCTGCGGAGGCGACTTCATGAAGTAGGCGGATGGCCCGGTGAGCGCGCCGGAACTCCCTCGATCCATCGCCAGCTTGCAGCAGCGGAGGGCGTCGATGACGACTCCAGCGGAGTTCGGCGAGTCCCAGACCTCCAGCTTCAACTCCACGTTGAGGGGAACGTTGCCGAAGGTCGTGCCCTCGACACGGATGTAGCACCACTTTCGATCGTCGAGCCACGGCACGTGATCGGATGGCCCGACATGCACCTGTTGAGCCGGCAGAGCAACGTCCAACTGGCTCGTCACGGCGTTGGTCTTGGAGATCTTCTTCGACTCGAGGCGATCCCGCTCGAGCATGTTGAGGAAGTCGGTATTCCCACCGAAGTTCAGTTGATACGTCCGATCGATCCGGACGCCGCGATCGGCGATCAGGCGCGCAAGCATCCGATGCACGATGGTGGCGCCGACCTGACTCTTGATGTCGTCGCCCACGATCGGGACCCCGGCGTCGGCGAAGCGGCTCTGCCAGTCCGGCTGACTCGCGATGAAGACGGGAATGCAGTTCACCATCCCACATCGCGCGCTGAGGATTTGCTCGACATAAAACATCGTGGCCGTCTCCGATCCGACCGGAAGGTAACTGACCACCACATCGGTCTCCGTCTCGCGGAGGACCCGCGCGACGTCGACTCCCGGCCCGTCGAGGGGGCGCACCAGTTCCTCGGTGTAGCGGCCCACGCCGTCCAGGCGTGCGCCCTGCATGACTGGAACATCCAGGCGCGGCACATCGGCGAAGCGGGCCGTGTTGTTCGGTGTCGCGAAGATCGCCTCGGACAGATCCAGTCCGACCTTTCCCCGATCGACATCGAACGCGCAGGAGAACTCGATGTCCCCGATATGGTACGGCCCAAGGCGTGCGTGCATGAGGCCCGGGATCGGTTGATCCTCCGGCGCGTCGCGGTAGAACGCGACACCCTGCACGAGAGACGACGCGCAGTTACCCACGCCGATGATACCTACGCGAAGTCGTGGCACGGAAACCCTCCGGAAGACAGAGTCTACGCGTGTAGAGTAGCGTGTCGGATCTCCTTGCGCCACCATTCCCCTTCGTGAGGGTCACCCGGAACGACGTCGCCCGGCGGGCCGGCGTGTCCACCGCGGTCGTGTCCTACGTCGTAAACGATGGACCGCGTCCCGTGAGCGCCGAGAAGCGCGCCCGCGTCCTGAAGGCGATCGCTGACCTCGGTTACCGGCGCGACAACGTCGCTGCTGCTCTCTCATCCCGGCGCAGCGGCATCATCGGACTCCTGGTGCCGGACGCGACCAACCCATTTTTCGCCGATCTCGCCCGGCAGATCGAAGATCACGTTTTCGCGCGCGGAATGACGGTGCTGATCGGCAACTCCGAAGAGGAGCGCGCTCGTGAGGCCCGACACATCGAAGCCTTCCTGAGCCACCGTGTCGACGGGGTGATCGCGGCCCTTGCTGACGTGGACGCGCCACTGCCGGAGGCGCTCAACGCCCACCGCGATCGCGTGGTCCTCGTCGATCGTGTCCCTGCCACATGGACCGGCCGATCCATCGCGATCGATAACGGCCACGGTGGCTGGCTGGCCGGTCGCCATCTGGACCTCTGCGGTCGCGCCAGAGTCGCCATTCTGGCGGGGCCGCGCGGCTTCCGGCACGTCGAGGATCGTGTCGCGGGATGCCGGAGCGGATTGGGCGCAGGTGCGGCGGTTTCCGTGATCGCCGCGGATGGGTTCACCTTTCGCGATGGCGTGGAAGCGATGCGGCGCGCTGCCGCGGGCGCACCAGATGCGATCTTCTGTCTCACCGATGCTCTGGCGATGGGCGCTCTCGCCGCGATCGAAGAGCGGGGTTGGCGTGTCCCCCGCGATATCGCCGTCGTGGGGTACGACGACGTGACTCTCGCTGAGATCGCGCGCCCGCGTCTGACGACGGTCCGGCAGCCCATTGCCGAGATCGCCCGGCAGGCCCTCGCGCTGTTGCGAGAGCCTAGCGCCGCGCGTACCGTGGTGCTCCGGCCCGACCTTGTCGTGCGCGAGTCGACAGATCGGACCGTTGGGTTGTCGCCGTGATAACGTGACGCGATGCGCCTGATCGACAGTGTTCATCTCGTCGGCAGCGGCCGGCTGGGTTTCGGACTGACTGATGACTGTGATTCGCACGTGTACGCCGTCGATGGGGGTGGCGAGATCGCCCTGATCGACGCTGGCGGCGGTCGCGCGACCGGCCGGATCATCGAACACCTCGTGATGGACGGCCTCGATCCTGCCCGGGTGCGATCGATCGTCCTGACCCACGCGCACGGCGATCACGCCGCGGGCGTGAGTTCCATGCGCGCAGCCCTGGCGGAGATCGCCGGCACTCCGCCGCGTGTGATCGCGAGTCGCGATTGCGCCCCGTGGATCGAGCAGGGAGATGAGTCCGCTGTCTCGCTGATTCAGGCGCGCGCCGCGGGGGTGTATCCGGCCGACTTCGTTTTCCCGGCGTGTCCGGTCGATCGGGCCGTGTTCGGCGGCGACCGCATCGGTGTCGGCGATCTGACACTCCGCGCGGTCGAGACTCCGGGGCACGCGCGCGGACATCTCTCTTTTCTCATGGCGACTGCGTCGCGCGTCTGTCTGTTCGCCGGCGATGCCCTATTCTTCGGCGGAAGAGTCGCGCTGCAGAACATCTGGGATTGTTCGCCCACCGAGAGCGCGGCCTCCATAGAGCGGCTGCACGCGCTGGAGTGGGACGCGTTCTTCCCCGGTCATCTCTCGTTCAGCGTCCGTGACGGGCATCGGCACGCCGACGCGGCGATGGAGGCCATCCGCCGCCTGGGGATGCCGCCGCCTCTCATTCCCGCCTGAAGGGTTCCTCGATCCGCTTGAATACCGCCTCCAGATCGGCGAACCGATCGACGACCGCGATCGCGCCGGCCGTACCCAGCGCCTCTCGGGTGGATGCTCCGTGGGCGATACCGATCGGTGCGACACGAGCCGCCACGGCCATCGCGATGTCGTGAACGCTGTCACCCACGAGGACGGCATTGTCGGCGCGTGCTCCGGCGCGCGTCAGGGCGAGATCGACGATGTCGGGCGCGGGTTTTCCGCGGGCAACCTCGTCTCCGCCCACCAGGAGGTCGATCGTCGTCGAGAGCTGGCAATGTGCGATCACCCGCCGCGCGACCGTCACGTTCTTGCCGGTTGCCACTCCAATGCCGACCCCCGCGCGCCGCCACGCGCGAAGGGCCTTCGCCACATCGGCGAACGCTCTGGTCATCGGGAGCGCGATCTCGTCGAAGGTCGCCTGGTAGGTGACGACCACCTCGGCGACCGCGGTATCAGTGGTCCCCTCGGGCAAGGAGCGGCGGATCATCTGCGGTAGCGGCAGCCCGATCAGCGGCGTGATCGTCTCTTCGGAGGGTTCGGGGAAGCCGTGACGCGCGCACGCCGCGCGGCAGGTCGCCCGAATGCCACCCAGACTGTCCACGAGGGTTCCATCGAGATCGAAGAACCGCCATCGCCGCGGCAAATGCGTCGCCATACCCGGCGCCAAGGGTAGTGATTCCCCTTAAGACTGAGCCCGCCAATTCCGACAATGGAAGTGGGAACCCGTGGGCCGCGGCAGGTCGGTCCCGAGTCGGAGGTCGGCGATGGTGAGTCAACTGGGATGCGCGCAGTGCTCGCCCGAGGGGGGCCTGCGGGCGTTTGGCGGTGCTGCCGCGCCGGCCGTGCGCGGGGACGAGCGCGGTGGCAGCCAGGACCGCGCTCTCACTCAGGCCGCGGTCGCCGAGATCTCCACGATGGCCCGTGAGATCTTCGCGCAGATGGAGGAGTCCGGTACGACCGATCTGTCGTTCGATCTCGAACTCGAACTGACGCGGCTCGGCGTGCATCTCGATAGCCGTGGCGTTCGCTCCGCGGACGGACGGCAGGTCAGCATCGACCTGGCCATCGACGCCTCCCGCCGCGTGGTGCAGACCGAGGAGGGGACCTACTCGGTCAGTCGGCTGGAGATCTCCTACACCCTTGAGGACACCCGGGTGGCCCTGCGCGAGGAGCCGCCCCGCGACGTGCGTGGCGAGGTTCTGCCCCCTCCCGCCGGTCCTCCGGCGTGGCTGCTCCCGCCTCGACCCGCGCCGGTATTGATGGACAGCCTGCGCGCGCTGCTCGACTTCGTGGAGGCGCGCCTGAACGGTGACGAGTCGTCCCAGGGTCTCTCGCTGGCGAACCTCGACGCGGCTGGCGGCGCCCAGTTGAACCAGTTGCTGCAGCAGATCGGGCGATCGCTGGAGGCGCTCGGAACGCGGAGCGCCGAGCCAGGCGCTGCGGCCGCCAAGTTCGAGGCGTATAGCACCGAGGTCCAGGTCCGCGTGCAGTCGTTGCTGATCCAGGACTCGGTCGATCGATCGAGAGGCGTGGCGGAAGCGGCGTAGAATCCGGCTCGCGCCGGACGGCGCGGAGGCGATCGCATGGCGCGGGTCAGGCTTGCTCTCATCGGGTGCGGTGGAATCGCCCGCGGAGCCCATCTGCGAGGGCTCTCACTGCTCCGGGGTGCCGGTCTGGACCTCGCGGACATCGTCGCGTGCTGCGATGTCGATCGAGCGAGCGCGGAGGCGGCGGCTGCGCGCACGGCGGAACTGGGCCTGGGTGCGCCTCGCGTCTTCACCTCCTGGGAGACGATGCTCGCCGATCGCGTCGCCGACGCGGTCGACATCTGCTTGCCCCACGGCCTCCATCACGTGGCCGGGATCGCCGCGCTCGAGGCCGGCCATCACGTGTTCGTGGAGAAGCCGTACACCGTCACGATCAAGACGGGGCGGGCTCTTGCCGAGGCGGCGGACCGTGCCGGACGGGTCCTGGCGACTGGCGTCTGTCACCGACGCATGCCGGGGCAGCGCGCCGTGCAGTGGGCCGTGCGCGAGGGTGGCCTGATCGGCCAGCCTCGCCTGTTCTTCGCCAACTACACGCAGTGGCGCGCCCCCAATCCGAACCCGGCGCCGCCGCTGCGCTGGCGGATGGATCGGGCGATGGGTGGCGGTGCCGGCGTGATCGACTCCGGATTCCACTTTCTCGATACGCTCCGCTATTTCTTCGGCGAGTGCGAACACGTGTCGGCCGAACTGGGCACGCCGGCCGGCTCGGCACCGGGCGCAATCCTGGAGGCGCGCGAAGAGACGGCCGTCATCTCGTTCCGATTCGCCAGCGGCGTGATTGGTACCTGGGGCTGGTCGTTCGCCGTGCCCGGCCACGAGACGCGCAACATTGTCCTGTATGGCGACGAGGGGTCGATCGAGGACACCGGGTACTCCGACCGCTACGTGATCTTCCACCTGTTCATGCATCAGGGGGAGGTCCGTCGTCGAGACGGCGTGTATCTGTCAATGGCCGATCTGCAGGCCCGCTACCGCGCCGCGCTCGGCCCGGAGCTCCTGGCCCGCGTCTTTCCCGGCGGCGTCACCGATCATTTCGCGATCGAACTGTGGGACTTTCTCGACGCGGTTCAGTCCGGTCGCCCGCCCGAGGTAGATGGGTGGGACGGACTGCGCACCCTCGCAATCGTGGAGGCGATCTACGAGTCATCCCTGACGGGTCACACCGTGCGCATCGCCGATATCCTTTCGGGGGCCACTGGCTCGGCGTGGCAGGGCGAGATCGATCGGCACTGGGAGAACGCGGTAGCTGGCGTCAGGTAGGGTTGGCGCCGCTCCCGGCCAGCGCGGCAGACGGGAGTGCCTCGACCCGGACGTCGACGGTCAGGGATTCCTCCGCCAGGCCTCGATAGACGCCGCGCGTGGGCGGGACATCTCGATAGTCCCGTCCCACCGCGACGCGAATATGCTGGTCGCCCACACGGCCGCCCGTTGTGGTCGACCAGTTGGTGGGGTCGTAGCCAATCCACCCCTGCCCTTCGCGCCAGCCTTCCGCCCACGCGTGGGAGGCTTGACCGATCGATCCTCCAGCCGCCGGTTGACTCGCCACATACCCGCTGACGTAGCGCGCCGGAATCCCCATCGCGCGGCAAATCGCGATCCAGAGGTGCGCGAAGTCCTGGCAGACCCCGGCGCCCCGCACGGTGATTTCCTCCACCGTCGAATGGACGGTGGTGGTATTCGGCGCATAGGTGAATCCGCGATGAATCGCCTCGGTAGCACCGGCGAGAGGATCGCCGCCGGCCTGGCGAACGAGAGCGGCGAGATCGCGAACGCGCCCGTTCGTCAGCACGGGGCCGTCGAACCGCGTCATCTGATAGCGCTTCGCCACCGCGAGCACTGGCGCGGTGGTCGAGGCCTCCGAGACGGCAAGGGTTTCCACGGTCGCCTCACTCGTGACGACGATCTCTCGATGCGGGGCACGGAAGTTCCATGTCTCGACATGGTTGCCCAGCACATCGGTGTACCCGTGGATCGGCCCCCGGGGGGTCACCGTCAGGCGGTAGCTGACGAGGCGCTGACGCATGTCGTCAATCGGGCGAAGGCGCATCTCCATCGCCGTGTCCGCGATCTCCTCCGAGTACCTGAAGCGGGTGGTGTGCCGCACGCGGAGGCGCATTAGCGAACCGCAGGGCGCGAGCGACGTATCGAAGGAGAAGTGGGGGTCTGCAATAGCCCCGTGAGAGCCGGCGACTGTTGTTGTTGCTGCTGCTGCTGGGGCGCGAAACTCGGCCTAGCTAGCACGCGGGGTCGCTCGTCACGCAGGAAGAACGTATGGGCGAGCGCGCGTTCTGCCTCCCACGCCCGGGTTCGGGCGGTCTCGAGAAAACCCCTCAACCTGTCCCCGGCGAGGTCCTCCGGGGGGGCGAACTCGATCAGGGCTCGGACCGAGGCGAGGGTCCGATCCGGGCCGCGGCCCGCCGCGCCCTCCCGTACCAGTCCTCGCGCTTCCTCGGCAGCGCGGCCGATGCACCAGAGCGCCGACCGGGGAAAGGTCGCGTTCTGGAGCAGGAATTCGATGACACGCGCGGGCTCGATCGGAGATGCGTAGTACCGCCTGTATGCCTCGAAGCCGCTGCACATCTTGAGGAGCGATGCGCACCGCAGCAGGTCCGGTTCACCATTTTCGAGCGTAAGGCGCGTCGCTTTGGTATCGAGCAGGCGGATCGTGTTGATACCGCGCTCGAGAGTCTTGCCGAGCCGGATAAATGTCCCACCCTCATCGTGGAGCATCGTCTCGTCGGCGATGCCGTGGAAGAGATGGGCACCCTGCTTGACGGACTGGAGGAAGGCGTGGCTGTGGGTCTGCCAGGCGCCGGTTTCGACATCGTGGCGTACCGCCCGGTACAGGGCATTGACCTGTTCCCACAGTTCGCTGGAGATGGCCCCGCGCACGGCTCGCGCGTTCTCCCGCGCCACGGTCAGGCAGGCGAGAATGGCGCTTCCATTGCCCGGGTAGTGCACGACGAACCGCGAGACCCATTGCGCGTCGACCGGCCAGTTCGCCGGATACTCCGCGTCGTCCCGACAGAGCGCGACCATCTCGCGCCACTCAGCCGAGCCATCTGGCAGGTCGAGGACCATCGTGCTGTGCACGTCGAGGAGGCGCGCGACGTGTTCGGCCCGTTCGAGGTAGCGCCCGATCCAGTAAAGCGCGTCGGCGACGCGACTGAGGAGGGCCGGGGCACTATTCGTCGCCGGCAAAGTCCGATCCGAGAACCCAGGTGTCTTTGCTACCGCCACCCTGTGACGAATTCACGATCAGCGAACCGGCCTGCAGCGCGACTCGGGTCAGCCCCCCGGGCAGAACCCGGATCTGATCGCCGTACAGGATGTACGGCCGCAGATCGACGTGGCGCGGCACGACCGCGTCCTCGGCGAAGGTGGGGTGGGTCGAAAGCGCCAGAGTGGGCTGTGCGATGTGGTTGCGCGGGTCAGCCACGAGTCGGTCCCGCGCGTCCTCCAGTTCGGCACGCGTCGCGTGCGGCCCGATCACCAACCCGTATCCACCGGAATCATTGGTTGTCTTAATCACCAGTTCGTCGAGGTGTTCCAGGATGTACGGCAGGTCCTCTTCGCCCAGGTAGGTGGGAACGTTCGGGAGGATCGGATCCTCGCCGGTGTAGAATTTCACGATCCGCGGGACATAGGCGTACACCGCCTTGTCGTCGGCCACACCTACCCCGATAGAGTTGGCGATTGTCACGTTGCCCCGGCGGGCCGCGTTGACGAGACCCGCCGCGCCCAGGAGCGAGTCGGGCCGAAACGCCAGCGGGTCGAGGAAGTCGTCGTCGATCCTCCGGTAGATCACGTCGACGCGCCTGAGACCGCGCGTCGTCCGCATGTAGACGATGGCATCGTCCACGATGAGGTCCTGTCCTTCGACGAGTTCGATGCCCATCGCCTTGGCGAGATAGGTGTGCTCGAAGTAGGCGGAGTTGTAGATACCGGGTGTGAGTAGACCGATGGTCGGTTCATCCGAATGTCCCGGAGCGACATGGCGCAGCACCCGAAGGAGATCCTGCGGGTAGAACTCGACCGGGCGCACGTTGTAGGCGGAGAAGAGGCCCGGGAAGACCCATTTCATCACCTGGCGATTCGCCAGCAGGTAGCTGACGCCCGAGGGGGAGCGCAGGTTGTCCTCCAGCACGAAGATGTCGCCGCGCTCGTCTCGCACCAGGTCCGACCCGACCACATGGATATAGATTCCCCGCGGCACGGTGAAGCCCATGAACTCCGGCCGGTAGAACCGCGCCGAGAGGATCAGTTCGGCGGGGATGACGCCCTCGGCGATGATCCGCTGACCGTGGTAGATATCGTCGATAAACGCGTTCAGCGCCCAGATCCGCTGGCGCAGACCGGCCTCGATCCCCTCCCACTTGCGTCGTGTCACAATGCGCGGGATCGGATCGAACGGGAAGATTCGTTCGATCCCCGCCTCATCGCGGTACACCGTGAACGTGACGCCCTGATTCATGAACGCGAGTTCCAGGCGCGAGCGTCGGTCGGCGAACTCACCCATCGAGAGGTCGGCTAGCGCCCGGACGAGGGCGCGGTAGTGTGCGCGCGGCACACCGGGGGAAGAGAACCCCTCGTCGTAGAAAGCGACCGGTGCGTAGGCCGCGATCGGTGACGGCGCATCGCTGAGCGCCGAGTCCGCGGCGGTCGAACCAAGCCTCTCGACCATCGCCGGCCGATTGTAGATGGGACTCGAACCCCGTCCCCCGTCGGACGATAGGAGTCGCAGGCCTGCGGCGGTGCGTCCACTGTGGAGGTAGCCGGAGTCGAGCTCTGGCTCCCATGCGCGATCAATCGCACGGCGAGCACGCTCCGGCGGTATCCTGTCGGGCGTGCGGCGGGATAGCCTTCGCTCGCTCGCTCGCGGACTCGACGAATCGGCGCGGCGGTTCCCGCTCATTGCCGCGCTCGCGCCTCTCGGACTCGTCGCGATGGTCGGTCTCGCCACCGTCGGATTCGCCCCGACCGCCCGCTATCACGAGATCGGCGTTCCGTCGAGGGCGACCGCGCTGCTGATCGGCGAGGAGGTACCACCGCGTTTCATTACCCCCACCATCCTGGTGACGCGCGTGACCTGGGATCGCACCGCGATCGAACTCGCCGGCGCGGCGCAGGGCCGAACAGTCTGGTTCGTCGTGGCGAACACACAGGGTGCGGGTGAGTTTCTGCGCGGTCGCGCACTTCTGACCGATCGGCGGCAGTTGCTGCCGGAGGGCACGCTGCTGGCTCAGGTGTCGGTCAGTATCGACCCTACGTGGCGCCACGTCTGGGTCATGCCCGATGGCCCGAGTGGCTGGATTCCCGCGGACTTCGTGGCGGAGATGCCGTAATCCCGGATCTGGCGCGGGCCGGATCTCGTCGCGAATTGCCCGAATTCCCGTCTAGAAATCGGTCTGCGCCGGCCGTACTATTGCGCGCCGACAGAAGGTCGCGGCGCGATGAGGACGCTCGTCGCGTTTGTGTGTGCATACTGCGCGCAGCGTCCGCGATGAGGCTGGAGTCGTGGATGCCGAATCCTTACGCCCAGGAGTTCGATGTTCGATCACGTCCTCGTCGATCCGGATGACGCTGGTAGCGTCGCCCCCTCGCGTGTCGCGGCTGCCCCGGTGGAACCGGCCGCCCCTCACGATGAGGATGCCATCGAACTCGATGCCCTGGCACTCCTCCTTCGAGACATTCCCAAGGGGCCCCTTCTCACCGCGGCGCAGGAGTGGACGCTCGCCCGCCGCATGCGTGGCGAGGATGTGGAGGTTCCACCACCGGGCAATCCCCGGCCCACCGTACGCGAGGCGCACGACCGACTGATCGAGGAGAACATGCGTCTGGTCATCTCCGTCGCACGGAAGTACCTCGGCCGAGGACTGCCGTTGGAGGATCTCATCCAGGAGGGCGCGCTGGGTCTCCGGCGCGCCGCCGAGAAGTTCGATCCCGACCGGGGATTCCGCTTTTCCACCTACGCGACGTGGTGGGTGCGCCAGGCGGTCGGTCGATCGCTCATGGATGATGGTCGAGTCGTGCGTGTGCCCGTGCATATGGTCGGGCGCATCGGTCAGATTGCCCGCGCCGAAGAAGAACTTCGCCTCCGTCTCGGGCGCCGACCGTCCACCGCGGAGACGGCCGCCGAAGTGAACCTCACGGTCACGCAGGTCGAGGATGCGATCCGCGCGACGCGTCAGCCGATCTCGCTCGAGAAACCCATCGGCGAGGATGATGGGACGCTTGGCGATATCGTCGCCGACTCCGGTCCGCCGCCGGATGAGCAAGCAGAGCATCAATGCCTGCTGGAGGACGTGCGCCGTGCGCTCCGACAGCTGGGCGAGCGCGAGCAGGTGGTTCTGTCGCTACGGTTCGGCATCGGTTACGAGCGATCCCACTCGCTGGAGGAGGCCGGCAAGGTCCTCGGTGTGACGCGGGAGCGCGCGCGTCAGATCGAGGCGCAGGCACTCGGCCGCCTTCGCGACGATCCCATCGGCCGCCGCCTGCAGGCGTATCTCACCTGATCGGTAGCTGGTACTGCGTTCCGGAGGCGGAACTCGACGAGCAGGCCGTGGCGCGCTACGCGGCGGCCGTTTTCACCCACTTCCAGACCCTCGATGGCCAGGAAGGCTCCTGGCGCCCCTACACCACCACCGGCAACGCCCGCGCTCTGGAGTAGTGTGCGCGGTCTGGCATTCGCTGCTTCATCGCAGATGCTCGGATCTATCGTGGTGACCGGCCCCTCACCGCGGATCGCGCGCCGCGCCGCGGTGAGGTCGCCGCGGCGCTGACCGAGTTCGCGCGCCACCGCGCCTGCGCCGGCTTCCTTGTCTACGATGAGCCGAGTCCGCACGCCTTCGGCACGCTGGCGGAGATCTGCGCCTGGATGGCAGAGGATGCGCCAGGTGCTATTCCGCTGATACCGCTCTTTCCCGTGCACGCCGATCTGCGCTTTCCCGATGCGTTCGAAGGGCTCTCCTACGATCGATATCTCGAGGGATATCTCGCCCAGACGAGAGCGGGCGCGCTCGCGTTTGACTACTACCCGTTCTTCGATCCGAGCCGTCGCCTGCCGGAATACCTCACGAACTTCGCGCTCGCGCGAGATGTCGCGCGACGCCGAGGCGTCCCGCTCTGGTACTACGCCGGTATCGTGCGTCCGGCCGGCGCAGAGTCTCCGACACCTGCCCGGATCCGCTTCCAGGTCAACCTCGCGCTGGCGCACGGCGCGCGAGCGATCTTCCACTACACGTATCGGACGCCCCCGGGCGACACGATGGGCCCGGTCCGGACGGACGGCACGGTGGACGAGGAGCGCTGGAACGCGGTGCGGGCGATCAATCTGGAGACAGTCGCGCTGCTGGACGCGACCGAGGGTTGGAGCGTCGCCGAGGTGATTCACGGTTCGACCGCGGATGTCCGCCGCGCGAAGGACGTCAGCGTGGAGGATGGCGTGTCCGTCGCGCTGTTCACCCGTGACCGCGAGCGTCTCGCGTTACTGGTGAACCGCCAGGTAGCGGACCAGGCCGTGCGCACCGTACGCGTTCGGATCGCCGGCTGGACGGGAACCGCCTCGCTGGACCCGGGCGGAGCGCGACTGCTCAGAGTCGACTGAGACTGTTTGTCTCGCGCCCGCGCGGGGGGCCAGATTTCCTCACGGTGCGTTCTCTGGACCTGCCGGCGATGCCCCTGGGCGGCGAGAGCTGGTGGCAGACACTGCGGCGCGCGCTGGAGCGGCTCCGTTACCACGATAGGCGGGGATCGCGCGACCTCCGCCTCGATCTTCTCCGCGGCTATTGAGTGTTCGTGATGGTCGTCGACCACGTCGATGTGTGGTCTCCGCTCCTGAGCCTGATGGGCGGCAACCAGTTCTTCGTCTCGGCGGCCGAGGGCTTCGTGTTCGTGTCCGGACTGGTTGTGGGTCTGGTCTATCACGGCATCATCGCCCGGCGCGGTCTGTTCGCGGCAATGTGGAGAGCACTCTGGCGCGCCGCGAAACTGTATCTGCTCACGGTTGTGACGTCGGTGGGGTTCGTGTATCTCTCCGCCGGCCTCGCGCTCCCCTGGGCGGCGGGACTCGAACTCCCCGCGGATGCGCTCCGGGCGGTCACCCTGGAGAAGATCTTCTACATCACCGACGTGCTCGTGCTCTACACGATCCTGGTCGCGACCACCCCTCTCGTGTTCACGGCTCTGTCGTACGGGCGTCCGTGGTTGGCGATCATCCCCAGCGTCGGCCTCTGGGGAATTCATCAGTTCTGGAATCTCACCCTGCCCTGGCCGGCCGAAGGGAACTTCTACTAAGTCGCGGCCTGGCAATTGATCTTCGTCGCTGGGCTCGTTCTCGGCTGGCATCGGAACGAACTGGGACGGCTGGGCGCACTCGCTCGGGCGCCGCTCTGCCAGGCGGTGACCTACGCGCTCGCAATTGGCTTCATCTGGTTCGCGGGTCAGACGCACCTGTTCGATCCCTTCACCGCCGAGACGGGGGCGACCGTCACCGACATCTTCGCCAAGTGGAACCTGCCGCCGCTAAGGCTGCTGGCCGGCGCCGTGTTCTTCCTCGGCGCATTCCATCTGGTCGATCGTCTGTGGCGGCCCATTCATCGTGTCGCCGGCGAGTTCCTGCTGCGCCTTGGCACGACCGCCCTCCCGGCTTACATCGCCCATCTGCCGATCGTCGCGATCGACGGCTCCTACCGTGCGAGATTTCTACCGATGGTTCCGACTGCCGCCCAGAATGTAGCCCTGCAGGTCGCCGCGCTTGGCGTCGTCATGCTCGTTGTCATCGCGTGGGACGCACTCCCGACCCTCGGCCATCGCCTCCGGCGCGTCCGCACCAACCCGCGCTTGATTCCGAATGTCATCGGCGTGGTGGTTCTGACGGCGTTCGTCGGCGTCGTAGGCGCCCAGCCCTTCCTCGTGCAGAGCGACGTTCGCTTCATCGGGGTTCCCGACGATCGCGGTCATATCGACCGGCCGCGGTATCAGCTGTACGTGCCGCGCGCCGCGCTCGCGCGCCAGCCGCTGACGCTCGTCCTTGTCGTGGCGGAGCCCGGTCTGGAGAGCGACCTGATTGCCCGCGACCTCATCGCGGCAGCCGACAACTACGGGTGGATTCTCGTCGCCGCCCCCCACGTCGAATTCATTATGGATCTCTCCGCGGTAGACGCGGTGCGGCGGGACTTCCCGGGGCAGTACCGGGGCATCGCGGACATCGTCGCGACAATTCCGGGGACGACGGG
>Ga0194132_10001995_pt1 | contig 39714 bp, 36 predicted proteins | sample TA2KigOf80mmetaG_FD_148612 | JGI IMG/M metagenome (GOLD analysis project Ga0194132, IMG submission 148612) | Freshwater microbial communities from Lake Tanganyika, Tanzania - TA2015054 Kigoma Offshore 80m | ecosystem: Environmental > Aquatic > Freshwater > Lake | place: Tanzania: Lake...
GAGGCCTGCCGCCGCGCCGGCAACGGCGGCGACTTTCTCGGCCGCGTCGCCGCCGAAACCGGGCTCGCGTTCGAAACCATCTCGCCGGCCGAGGAAGCGCGCCTGACGCTGCTCGGCTGCGCGCCGCTGCTCGATCCGCGCCATCCGTTCGCGCTGGTGTTCGATATCGGCGGCGGCTCGACCGAACTGATGTGGGTCGCGCAATCGCCGTCGGCGCCGCCCTGCCTGCTCGGGGTCGAATCGCTGCCCTTGGGCGTGGTCACGCTCGCCGAAACCGAGGGCCCCGGCGCGCTCGGCGGCGCCGATTACGACGCGCTGGTCGAACGTCTCGGCCGCGGCCTCGCCGCGTTCGACGCCGCCCACGGCATCGCCGAGCGCACGGCGCGGGGTGAGGTGTTCGTCCTCGGCACGTCGGGCACCATGACCACGCTCGGCGGCGTTTATCTCGACCTGCCGTTCTACGACCGCTCGCGGGTCGACGGCCTGACCATGGAAGCGGCGCGCGCGTCCGCCATCGGCCGCCGCCTCGCCGCCATGACGCCGGCCGAACGCGCGCGCCTTCCCTGCGTCGGCGCCGAGCGCGCCGATCTGGTCGCGCTCGGCTGCGCCGTGCTCGAGGCCATCTGCCGGCGCTGGCCGGTCGCGCGGCTGCGCGCCGCCGATCGCGGCATCCGCGAGGGCCTGCTGCTCGAAATGATCGCCGCCGACGCCGCCGCGGGCTCGCGCGCGCCATGAGCCGCAACCGAACCGGCGCCACCCGCTTCACTCGCGCCGGCGCAAAAAAGCGGGTCCGCGCCGCGCGCCAACGCACCGCGTCGTCGACCCGCTGGCTGCAGCGCCAGCTCAACGACCCCTACGTCGCGGAAGCGCGCGTGCGTGGCCTGCGTTCGCGCGCCGCGTTCAAGCTCGCCGAACTCGACGGCCGTTTTCGCCTTCTCAAGCCCGGCGCCAAGGTGGTCGATCTCGGTGCCGCCCCCGGCGGCTGGACCCAGGTCGCGCTCGAGCGCGTCGGCCCCTCGGGCCGGGTGGCCGCGGTCGATCTCCGTCCGATGGACGCGATCGCCGGCGCCACGATCCTCGAAGCCGACCTCACCGACCCCGCGACCCCGGCCAAAATCCGCGACGCCCTCGGCGGGCCGGCCGACGTGGTGCTGAGCGACATGTCGCCCGCGGCGACCGGGCACGGGGCGACCGATCATCTGCGCATCGTCGCGCTGGCCGAGGCCGCGTTCGCCTTCGCGCGCGACATCCTGAAGCCGGGCGGCGCGTTCGTCGCCAAGGTGTTCCAGGGCGGCGCCGAAGGCGCGCTGCTTGCCGATCTGAAGCGCTCGTTCGCAACCGTGCGCCACGCCAAGCCGCCCGCCAGCCGTTCGGAGTCGGCGGAAACCTACGTCGTCGCGCAAGGATTCCGCGTGGTCTAAACCTTTACCGTCTCCTCCAGGTGCGCGGCCAGTTCGGGGATCGGCACGTGGGTCAGGTCCTTGTTGATCTCGGCCGTGATGCGTTTAAGGGTCGTCGCCTTCAGCTGGGCACGGATCTCGCCCAACGTTCCAGGCGGCGCCACCAGCACCAGGCGCTCGAATCGGCCGCGCGCGGCGTCGGCGTCGAGCTTCTTCGCGACGGCGCGGGCGAACTCCTCTTTCTGCTGTCGGTGCCAGTCGATGCGCGGCGCCAGCGCGTGGCGCGATCCGCCGACGCTTTCCCGCGACCGTCCCGGCCGGTCGCTGCCGATGGCGCGGGTCGGCGCGTGGTCGTGGCGGATGTCGCTGCCGGGAACGATCTTCAGGCCGGCGCCCGGCCGGGCGCTGGCCACCACGTGGGCGCGCGCGCTGTCGGCGATCAGAATCCAGGTGTGCGGGATTTTGGTGGGCATGGAGCGATCTCCCCTGTTCGACGATCTTCCTCTGATTTGATATAGGCCGGTTTCGCCCCGGACGCCAATTGCTCAGGTTTTCCGCGCGAATCGCCGGTTCACCCGCCCTTGGCAAGCGGGTGCGCTCGTGTATGATACCGCGCCTACCGCGCCCCGACATTCGCGCCGCGAAAGGTAGGCCGCATGAGCGCCCCTCCCAAAAGCAACAACAACGGCATCGTCGAGGCCCTGACCTTCGACGACGTGCTGCTGGTGCCGCAGGAATCCTCCGTCCTGCCCTCTGACGCCTCGACCGCGACCCGGCTGACCCGCGAAATCCGGCTCGGTATCCCGCTGATTTCGGCGGCGATGGACACGGTGACCGAGGCCCGCCTCGCCATCGCCATGGCGCAAGCGGGCGGCATCGGCGTCATCCACAAGAACCTGGAACCGGCGGAGCAGGCGGCCGAGGTGCGCAAGGTGAAGAAGTTCGAATCGGGTATGGTGGTCAATCCGCTCACCATTTCCCCCAACGCGACGCTTGCTGACGCGCTGCGCATCAAGGCCGAGCATTCGTTTTCCGGCATTCCGGTGGTCGAAAAGGACACCGGCAAGCTGGTCGGCATCCTCACCAACCGCGACGTGCGCTTCGCCACCGATACGCGCCAGCCGGTGCGCGAGTTGATGACCCGCCACACCGCCGAGAGACCGCTGGTCACGGTCAAGGAAGGCGTGGCGCGCGACGAGGCCAAGCGCCTGCTGCACCAATACCGGATCGAAAAGCTGGTGGTGGTGGACGATACGTTCCGCTGCATCGGTCTGATCACCGTCAAGGACATCGAAAAGGCCGAACGCCACCCCGACGCCGCCAAGGACGACAAGGGGCGGCTCCGCGCGGCCGCCGCGACCGGCGTCGGCGCCGCCGGCATCGCGCGCGCCGAGGCGCTGCTCGCGGCCGAAGCCGACGTGATCGTGGTCGACACCGCCCACGGCCATTCCAAGGGCGTGATGGAGGCGGTGCGCGCGATCAAGAAGCTCAGCAACCGCGCCCAGGTGATCGCCGGCAACGTGGTCACGCCCGAGGCCGCCGACGCCCTGATCAAGGCCGGCGCCGACTCGATCAAGGTCGGCATCGGTCCCGGCACCATCTGCACCACGCGCATGGTGGCGGGCGTCGGCCTGCCGCAGCTCTCCGCCGTGCTCGAGGTCGCCGAGGCCTGCCGCCGGCACGACGTGCCGCTGATCGCCGACGGCGGCATCAAGTATTCGGGCGATCTGGCCAAGGCGATCGCCGCCGGCGCCGATTGCGTGATGGTCGGCTCGCTGCTCGCCGGCACCGACGAAAGCCCGGGCGAGGTGTTCCTCTACCAGGGCCGCTCGTACAAGGCCTATCGCGGCATGGGCTCGATCGGCGCCATGGCGCGCGGCTCGGCCGACCGCTATTTCCAGCAGGAAGTGGGCGACAAGCTGAAACTGGTGCCGGAAGGGATCGAGGGCCAGGTGCCCTACAAGGGCACTGTCGCCACCGTCATCCACCAGCTGGTCGGCGGCCTGCGCGCGGCCATGGGCTATACCGGCAACCGCACTGTCCCCGAGATGCAAAGGAACTGCCGCTTCCGCCGCGTCACCGGCGCCGGCCTGCGCGAAGGACATGTGCACGACGTCATCATCACCCGCGAGGCGCCCAATTACCGCCCGGGCGGCTGACGCCGCTTCGTCATGACTCCCGGCGCGCGCCTGCAGGCGGCGATCGAGGTTCTCGACCAGGCGTTCGCCGCCCCCCTTCCCCCCGACGCGATTCTCGACGCTTATTTCCGCCGCCGCCGCTACGCCGGCGCGGGCGACCGGCGCGCGGTGCGCGCGCGCGTGTTCGCCGTGCTGCGGCGCCGCGCGCGGCTGACGTGGCATGTCGCGCGGGCGAATCCCCGCGCGCAGCAATCGACATCCTCTTACACCCGGCTGTTGGCCCTGGCCGATCTGATCGTCGGCGACGGTCTCGCGGCGGATGAAGCGGCAAATCTGTTCGGTTCCTCGCCGCACGCGCCCGAGGCGCTTTCGGTCGACGAGCACCGCGCGGCCGTCGCCCTCGTCGGCCGTCCCCTCGACGATCCAGCCATGCCCGACGGGGTGCGCCTCGAATACCCGCAATGGCTCGACAAATCGCTGCGCACCGCCTTCGGCGGCGACCTCGCGCGCGACATGGCCGCGCTCAACGCGCCCGCCCCCCTCGATCTTCGCGTCAACGCCCTCAAAACGACGCGTGAGGACGCGCAAGCGGCGCTCGCCGCCGAAAAGATCGCCGCCGTCCCGACGCCGCTCGCGCCTTCAGGCCTCCGCGTCGAAGGCCATCCGCGAGTCCAAAATTCGCGCGCCTTCAAACAAGGCCTGATCGAGGTCCAGGACGAAGGTTCGCAACTGGTCGCGGCGCTCGCCGATGCGCGCCCAGGTACGACCACGATCGACTATTGCGCGGGCGCGGGCGGCAAGACGCTGGCGCTCGCCGCCGCCATGGGTGAAGGGGGCCGTATCCGGGGCCGCCTGATCGCCTGCGATTCCTCGGCCGAACGGCTCGAACGCATGAACGAACGCCTCGCCCGCGCGGGCGCGGAAAACGTCGAACGCCTCGTTGTCGCCGACGACGCTATTGCCCCACCCGCCGGTCTCGCGAACGCCGCCGACCGGGTGCTCATCGACGCGCCGTGCTCGGGCTCCGGCGCGTGGCGGCGCGATCCGCTCGCCAAATGGCGGCTCGACGCCGCGCGGCTCGCGGAACTCGTCCGCCTCCAGCAAGACATCCTGCGAGCCGCCGCCGCCTTGGTCCGGCCCGGCGGACGGCTTATCTACGCCACCTGCTCGGTGCTGCCCGAGGAGAACGAGACGCAGGTCGCGTCGTTTCTCGAACATAATCGGGATTTCCGGGCGCTTCCCGTCGCCGGGGTCTGGGAAGAAACCTTGGGGGGCCAAGCGCCGACGGGGAACCAGTTCTTGCGGTTGACCCCGGCCCGCCACGGCACCGACGGCTTTTTCGTCGCGGTGCTGGAACGGGGTCCCTCCCCGCGCTAGGCTTTCGCAAAACCGGGGAGGACGGGATGGCGGGTTTTCTGCAAAACCTGACCACGCTCTACCGCAAGGAAGTCGAGCGCCACCACAACCGCCCGTTTCTCGAGGCGGCGATGGCGGCCTGCGCCCTGGTGGCGACCGCGCGCGGACCCGTCACCTTCGCGCAGCGCGTCCGCATCGACCAGATTTTGGAAACCCTGGAGGCGCTCAAGGTGTTCGACCCGCACGAAGGCGTCGAGGTGTTCAACGCCCACGCCGAGCGCATCCTCGAGCACCCGCGCAAGGGCCGGGCCCGCGCCCTCGCCACCGTGCGGCGCGCGACCAAGAACCCGGACACGGCCCGGCTTCTGATCCAGCATTGCCTCGCGGTCAGCGAGATGAACGACGATACCAGCCTCGCCGATCAGATCGGGGTCGATCCGGCGGAACTCGGCCTTTACGTCGACAGCGATCCCGAATCCATCCGCCGCGGCGACAAGCTGCCGCCCGTGCGGCGCATGCACTGACACCGGGAACTAGGGATGCGCCATTCACCCCCCACCCTAACCCTCCCCCGCAAGGGGGGAGGGAAAGGGGTCGCGGATCAACCTTTCGCCCCCTCCCCCTCGACGGGGGAGGGATGGGGTGGGGGTGACTCGCAGATTTGTGACGGCGGTTCTTAAACTATGAAACGCTCCCTCGACCGCTGGGACCGCCGGTTCCTCGAACTCGCCGAATTCATTGCCAAGTGGTCGAAGGACCCCTCGACCCAGGTCGGCGCCGTCGTCATCCATACCAAGTCCAGACGCATCGTCTCGACCGGGTTCAACGGCTTTCCCGCCGGGGTGGCGGATTTGCCCGAGCGCCTGCTCGATCGCGACACCAAGTACGAGATGATCGTGCACGCCGAGCAGAACGCGCTGATGTTCGCAGGGTCCAGGGCCGAAGGCTGCACCCTTTATGTCGTGCCGCTGCCGCCGTGCGCGCGTTGCGCCGCGCTCATCATCCAGGCGGGCATCGTGCGGGTGGTCTCGCCGCCGCCCGACTTCAAGCACCCGCGCTGGGGCAAGACCGCCGAGATCGCGCGCGCCATGTTCAAGGAAGCCGGCATCCGTTGGGATTGGGAGCGGTCCCGCCGCTAGGCGGGCGAACTTGGCAAAGCCCGCGCGGGTGAATCGTCATGCGAATGCATGCCTACCGGCATGACGCGCGCGATAAATGATGAGCCTCGGTTAGGAGTACGCCAGGCGACGTCGCGGGCCTTGACCGGCTATACGTGTTTGCCGTATAGTTCACCGAGTGGCGATCGAGTACGACAGCGCCAAGGACGCGCGAAACCTCGACAAGCACGGCATCTCGCTGGCGCGTGCCGCCGAACTGTTCGAACAGCCGTATCGGGAGATCGAGGATTTGCGCGCCGAGTGCGGCGAGCGGCGATTCATCGCTTACGGCGTGATCGAAGAGCGCCTGTTCACCTGCGTCTAGGTCTGGCGCGCGAACGTTCGCCGGATCATATCGTTGCGCAAGGCCAACCGGAGGGAAATCGATGCCTACCGTCAGACCGAGCAAGGATGATCTCGCCAGGGCCCGCCGCAAGACCGATTGGCGGCGACTCGATGCGCTGAGCGACAAGGCGATCCGCCGCGCCGTCGCGGCCGACCCCGACGCCGCCCCCGACATGTCGGCGGCGCTGCGGCGGGGCGCGTTTCGCCGGGTCGATCCCCGGAGCGGCAAAATCGATGTCGTCGCCATCCGCGCGCGCACGGGGCTCAGCCAGCGCGCGTTCGCCGAACGCTTCGGCCTCGATCCCCGCGCTGTCCAAGACTGGGAGCAGGGCCGGCGCAAGCCGACGCGCTCGGTCGCCTCCTATCTCCAGGTGATCGACAGGGCGCCGGACGTGGTGGCGGCGGCGCTGGAGAACGCTTGACGTCGCGGCATTGCGTCCATCAATTAATGAGCGAGTGAACTACCTGATTCTCGACTAAGAGACCGCACCGTTAGGTCATTACCGTGTCTGAACAACCAGTGAACCTTTCAGATGAGCAGATTGGGCGCTTGTTCGGCGTGGTGTTATGGCCTTTAGGCGTCTGACATAGGTATCCCTGCAGGTTTATTGCCACCCCTGCCCTTGACTTTTTACTTGAATTATGTATATATTCCTTTCATGATTTTACGGCGGAAAACAGGGAAGGTCGCGCGAAGATGCCTACAAATGCCAACGCGAAACGGGGTGTTTCAAGCTATATCAAGGCTTTAAGCCGGTTTTACCCCGCTCTGGCCCAGTGCGCGCCGGGGGTTAGCTTGCCGCCGGCCGATTCGACCGCGCGTTCCGCCGCGCGCTTGCCCTTCGGGCCGCGCGGTCCTATGTCCGGTTCCGACCCCTTCGCGCAATCGCGCCAGTTTAAACCCGTTTTCCGCCGGGCGCGGGCCGGGCTTGCCCGAAACGCGCTAGAATGGAACCCGGTGCCGTTCGCATGATCCGCGTCCTGACCACGCTCCTCGGCCTGATGCTTCTCGTCGCCCTCGGCGGCGGCGCGGTCGGCATGGCCGGGTTCTACTATTTCGGCCGCGGGCTGCCCGATTACCGCCAACTCGCGGTCTACGAACCGCCGGTGATGACCCGCGTGCACGCGGGCGACGGGCGGCTGCTCGCCGAATACGCGACCGAGAAGCGCGTGTTCGTGCCGGTGAACGCCATGCCCAAGCGCGTGGTCCAGGCCTTCCTCTCGACCGAGGACAAGAACTTCTTCTCCCATACCGGCGTCGACCTCACCGGCATCGCCCGCGCGCTGATCGTCAATTTGCGCAACTGGGGCCAGAGCCGCCGCCCGGTCGGCGCCTCCACCATCACCCAGCAGGTCGCCAAGAACTTCCTACTCACCAACGAAGTCTCGATCGAGCGCAAGATCAAGGAGGCGATCCTCGCTTTCCGCATCGAACACGCGATCCCCAAAAACCGCATCCTCGAACTGTACCTGAACGAGATTTATCTCGGCTTCGGCTTCTACGGCGTCGCCGCCGCCGCGCTCAATTATTTCAACAAGTCGCTCGACGAATTGACCATCGCCGAGGCCGCCTACCTCGCCGCGCTGCCCAAGGCGCCCAACAACTATCACCCGGTCCGCAACCCGGAGGCGGCGCGGGCGCGGCGCGATTGGGCGATCGGGCGCATGCAGGAGGACGGCGTCATCACCGCCGAGGAAGCGCGCCAGGCGCGGCTCGAACCGCTCGCCGTGCGCAAGCGCGACGAGATCGCCTTCGTCGGCGCCGATTACTTCGCCGAGGAAATCCGCCGCGAACTGGTCGCCCGCTACGGCGAGCAGCGGCTCTACAAGGGCGGGCTCTCGGTGCGCTCGACCCTCGATCCCGGCCTGCAGGAAATCGCCGACCGGGTGCTGCGCCAGGGGCTGGAGGATTACGACCGCCGCCACGGCTGGCGCGGGCCGATCGCGCGCATTAACCCGCCGCCCGCGCTGTTGAGTCCCGCCTCGACCGGAACCGCCGCGTTCGATCCGCGCGCCCAGCTCGAAGCCCTGGAGCCGCCCGGCGGGCTCCACGACCGCCGCCTCGCGGTGGTGATCGCGTTGCGCGAGGACGCGGCCGAGATCGCGCTGAAGGGCGGCGGGCGCGGCATCATTCCGCTCGCCGAAATGCGCTGGGCGCGCGCGGCGCTCAAGGACGCGAAACTCGGGCCCGCCGTGCGCGCGCCTGCCGACGTGCTCGGCGTCGGCGACGTGGTGACGGTACGGCCCGCCGCCAAGGACGCCCAAGGCCGCGACTATCCGCCCGCCACCTTCGCGTTGAGCCAGATCCCCAAGGTCGAGGGCGCGCTGGTCGCGCTCGATCCCCACACCGGCCGCGTGCTGGCCATGGTCGGCGGTTACGATTACAAGCGGAGCCAGTTCAACCGCGCGACCCAGGCGAGCCGCCAGCCCGGTTCCGCCTTCAAGCCGTTCGTCTATCTCGCCGCGCTCGATTCCGGCTACTCGCCCTCGACCCTGATTCTCGACGCGCCGTTCGTCATCGACCAGGGCCCGGGGCTGCCCAAGTGGCGGCCCGACAACTACACCCGCGAATTCTACGGCCCCTCGACCATGCGCCTCGGCATCGAAAAATCGCGCAACCTGATGACCGTGCGCTTGGCGCAGACGGTCGGCATCGAGAAGGTCGCCGAATACGCCGAACGCTTCGGCGTCGTCGATTCGCTTCCCCATCGGCTCTCCATGGCGCTCGGCGCGGGCGAAACGACGCCGCTCCGCCTGACCACCGCCTACGCCATGCTGGTCAACGGCGGCAAGCGCATCACGCCCAGCATCGTCGACCGGATCCAGGACCGCCACGGCCGCACCGTTTTCCGCCACGACCAGCGCCCCTGCCTCGACTGCCAGGCAATGCAGTGGACCGAACAGCCGGTGCCGACCGTCCCCGACGCCCGCACCCAGGTGACCTCGGCGGCGAGCGCCTATCAGATGGTCTCCATGCTGCAGGGCGCGGTCGAGCGCGGCACCGGCCGGCGCGTCGCCGAGGTGGGCAAGCCGCTCGCCGGCAAGACCGGCACCACCAACTACAGCTTCGATGCCTGGTTCATCGGCTTTTCGCCCGACCTCGCCGTCGGGGTGTTCGTCGGCTACGACGAGCCGCAAACCTTGGGCGACAAGGAGACCGGCGGCTCGGTCGCGGCGCCGATCTTCCGCGATTTCATGATGGAGGCGCTCGGTGGGCGCGCCGCCACCCCGTTCCGCATTCCGCCCGGCATTCGCCTGGTGCGGGTCAACGCCCAGACCGGCGTGCCCGAAACGCGGCGCGGCCGCGACGTCATCATCGAGGCGTTCAAGCCGGGCAGCGAGCCGACCGGCGAGCGTGCGGTGCTGGAAGGCTACGGCCACAGCGACGACGCGGGCGGCGCGCCGCGCGTCGGGCCCGAGACCGGCACCGGCGGCTTGTATTGATCTTGCCTCGGCTTGCGAGCACGCTTAGATGTGCTCGTTTCGTCATTGCCGCGAAAGCGGGAATCCAGTTTTCCCGAAAGCCTGGTCCCCTGCTTACGCGGGGGTGACGGGCAAAAATGGTTCCGGAGAAAAACCATGCGCGCGGAAATGCAAACCCTGGCTTCCGACATCCAGCAGTCGCTCGACCTGCTGAGGAGGCATCTTTGACTACGACCGCGCCAAAATGCGACTCGAGGAACTGAACGCGCTCGCCGAGGACGGCTCGATCTGGAACGATCCCAAGAAGGCGCAAGGGATGATGCGCGAGCGCAACCGGCTTGCCTCGGGCCTTGGCGCGATCGACGCGCTCGCGCGCGACTTGGCCGACGCCACCGGCTTGATCGAACTGGCGGAAAGCGAAAACGACGCCGCCGTGCTGGCGGAAGCCGAGGCGAGCTTGCGCGCGGTCAAGGACCGCGCCGCCAAGGCCGAGCTGGCGAAGCTGCTGTCGGGCGAGGCCGACGGCAACGACAGCTACCTCGAAATCCACGCCGGCGCGGGCGGCACCGAGGCCCAGGACTGGGCCGAGATTCTGACGCGCATGTATACCCGCTGGGCCGAGCAACACGGCTACAAGGTCGAATGGATCGAGGAAAGTCCGGGCGAGGAAGCGGGCATCAAGTCGGCGACGCTCCGGGTCAACGGGCCCAACGCCTACGGCTGGCTCAAGACCGAAAGCGGCGTGCACCGGCTGGTGCGCATTTCGCCGTTCGATTCCAACGCGCGCCGCCACACCAGCTTCGCCTCGGTCTGGGTCTATCCGGTGGTCGACGAGACCATCGACGTCCAGGTCCTCGACAAGGATTTGAAGATCGACACCTACCGCGCGTCGGGCGCCGGCGGCCAGCACGTCAACCGCACCGACAGCGCGGTGCGTATTACCCATCTGCCCACCAACATCGTGGTGCAGTGCCAGAACGACCGCTCGCAGCACCGCAACCGGGCGACCGCCATGGCGATGCTGAAGGCGCGCCTTTACGAACTGGAACTGAAGAAGCGCGAGGCCAAGGCCCAGGCCGAGTTCGAGGCCAAGACCGAGATCGGCTTCGGCCACCAGATCCGCTCCTACGTGCTGCAGCCCTACCAGATGGTCAAGGACCTGCGCACCGGGGTCGAGACCTCCAACACCGGCGCGGTGCTCGACGGCGATCTAGATGCGTTCATGACCGCGGCGCTGGCGAGCCGCATCAAGGGCGGCAACGGCGACACAGTGGCGGAACCGGACTAAGTCTAAAGCGCGCGCATCGCCGCCGCGATGGCGCGGGCATTGGGGTCGTCGCTCGCCTCAAGCTGGGCGATCACGCCCCGGCGATCGGCCTCGGTGCGGTTTTGGTTGAGCTTCCACTTGCCCTCGATCCGATCGATCGGCATTGCGAAGGCGACGATGCCCTTGGTCATCTTGTCGTAGACTTCGGCCGGCAGTTTATCGATGGTCCACGGTTTCTTGCCCGGAATGCGCGCTTCGTTGCGGGCGCTGAGATCGTCGAGCACGCGGCGCACGTCGGCGGCGTCCTCCAGCACCCGGGGCCGTCCCCAGGCGTGAACCGCGATGTAGTTCCAGGTCGGCACCTGGTGATGGCTGACGTACCAATCGGGCGAAATATAGGTGTCGGGGCCGGAAAAAATCGCGCGCGCCTCGGCCGCACCGTCGAACGCCCGCCAGATCGGATTGGGCCGCGCGAAATGCCCGCGCAATGTTCCCTGGCTTCCCTCGCCACGATCGAGAACGAAAGGAATGTGCGCCATGTCCGGTACGCCGTCACGGATGACGATCAGCAATCCGAACACGCGGCCCTCGATCAGGTCGTGCAGCCGGGCGAGGTCGGGTTCGGCGAAATGCTTGGGCAGATACATGGCGAAACGCCACCCGCGTTCATTGCAACACGAATTTCTTGAACAGCACGCCGTTGATGCGTTCGGGCGCGACCAGGCGGTTGATGATGTCGCGCGCCTCGTTGCGCATCCGGTCGGCGCCCTCGACCCCGACCAGTTCCTGGCGTTCCTTGCCGCGCAGATGCTGCTGGACGGCGTCCATGATCCGCGTCTGGAATTCGTCGACGACCTTGGCGGCGGCGCCGCTGCTCACCTCGATGCGCATGGCGTAGCGCAGGTAGGGCGAGCGGCAGGTACCGACCTTGAGATCGACCATCACCTCCGGCATGTCGACCAGCACCGGCTGGCCGAGCGAAACCACCGCCACCTGACGCTCCGATTTTTCGGCGGTGCCGAGCAATCCGAGCAGATGGAGCACGCCGACCGTGCCGCCGATGCCCGCGACCAGGGCGATGACGGCGACCGCGATCAGAACCACGCGCTTCGACTTGGCGGACGGGCCGGCCTTCTTCGGTCCGCCCGAGGCGTCGTCTTTCTTGCCGCTCGCGGCGGGCTTGGCGGGTTTGTCGGCCATGAGTCCTCCCCGATTCGCTGGGTCCGTTTCGCGTCCCGATTGGGTAACGTCCGCGACGCGGAGTCAACGGCTAGAATCGCTTCCGGCCGGAACCTCTACCCTCCGGCGGAAGACGTCGGCGGCGGCGCGGGCGAGTTCGTCCATGCGCGCCTCGAGACCGGCGAAATCGTCCGCTCCCCCGATACGGGCCAGTCGGCGCTTGAGCGCTTCGGGGAACGACGCCGCCTCGTCGCCCCTGGTTGGCTCCAGGGTGAGCCGGAGCACCGCCTGCAACGCCTGCCACAATCCCAACGCTTCGCGCAGCGTTCCGGCATCCGTCGCATCGAGAATGCCGGCGGCGGCGAACCTGTCCAGCGCGGTTGCCGTGTTCGAATCGAGAATCTCGGGCCGGGCGTGCGCATGGGCGAGCTGCAGGCACTGCACCGTGAACTCCACGTCGATCAGGCCGCCGCGCGCGTGCTTCACGTCCCAGCGCGACACGGCGCCATGCTCGGCGGCCATGCGCGCACGCATCTCGGCGACGTCCTTGAACAGCTTGGCCGGATCGCGCGGTTGCATCAGCACCCGCCGGATCGCCTCGGCGACACGCGCGCGCAAAGAGTCCGGCCCGGCGATGGCGCGCACGCGGGTCAGCGCCAGATGCTCCCACGTCCACGCCTCCTGTTCCTGATAGCGGACGAAGCCGTAGAACGCGGCGGCGAGCGGGCCCTTGTTGCCCGACGGCCTAAGGCGCATGTCGACCTCGTACAGGCGCCCTTCGGCGGTCAGCGCGGTCAGCGCGTTGAGCAGCCGCTGGCTGAGGCGCGCGAAGTATTGGCTCGCCGGCAAGGGGCGCGGCCCGTCCGACATTTCCGCCGCGCCATGCGTGTCGTAGACGAAAATCAGATCAAGATCCGACGTCGGTGTCATTTCCCGTCCGCCGAGCTTGCCCATGGCAATGACCGCGAGCGCGGATTCGCCGAACCGCCCGTGGCTCGCGGCGAAATCGGATTCGATACGCGGCAGCAGACCGGCGATGGCGACCTCGGCGATGTCGCTGAGCGCCGCCGCCGCGACGCGCGGCGCGACCGTGCCGCGCAGCAGCTGGACGCCGACCTGGAACTGCCGGTCGTGGGCGAAGCGGCGGCTGGCGTCGAGCGCGTCCTCGACGTTGCGCGCGAAATCGAACTGGCGGCCGAGTTCGGCGACGAGTCGTTCCCGGTCGAGCAGCGAGTCCAGGAATCCCGGCGTCACCATGGCGTCGAGGACGGCGGGACGCCCGCTCAGGTGTTCGGCGAGCCGAGGCGCGGCGCCCATGATCTCGGCGAGAAGATCGAGCAGGTGCGGATTCGAATGCAGCAGGGAAAAAATCTGTATCCCGGCCGGAAGCCGGCCGAGAAACGCATCGAACCGCAGGAATGCCCCGTCCGGGTCCGGGCTCTTGGCGAGCGCGCCGAGCAGCGCCGGCATCAACTCGGTCAACAGCTCGCGCGCCCGGGTCGAGCGCATGGCGCGGTACCGGCCGTGGTGCCAGCCGCGGATGGTCGCGTGCACCGTCTCCGGTTCCTTGAAGCCCATTTCGGTCAGCGTCGCCAGCGTCGCCGGATCGGCTTCGACGCCGGTGAACACCAGGTTGCCGGCGGCCGTGCCCGGCGCAACCAGCGCGGGCGAATCCTCGAACAGGCGAGCGTAATGTCGCTCGACGGCGCCAAGCCGCGCGATCAAGTCGGCAGCGAAGGCGTCCTTGCCCGCGTAGCCGAGAAACGCCGCCAGCGCGTTCAGGCCGTCGTCGCCGATCGGAAGCGTCTGGGTTTGTTCGTCGCCGATCATTTGCAGCCGGTGTTCGACGCGGCGCAGATATTCGTAGGCCTCCGTCAGTTCGGCCGCCGCCGTCCGTTCGGTCAGTTCCAATTCGGCGAGGCGTGCCAATCCCGTCACCGTGGATGCGGTCCGGAGCCGGGGCTCGCGGCCGCCGCGAATCAGCTGCTGGGTTTGGACGAAGAACTCGATCTCGCGGATGCCGCCGCGCCCGAGCTTGATGTCGTGACCAGCGACCGCGATGGTTCCGCCGCCGTAGCGCGCGTGAATCTGGCGCTTGATCGAATGAATGTCCTGGATCGCGGCGAAATCCAAGTGCCGCCGCCAGACAAACGGGCGCAGGCGATCGAGGAACGCCCGGCCGGCCTCGATGTCCCCGGCAACGGCGCGCGCCTTGATCATCGCCGCGCGCTCCCAATTCTGGCCCAGGCTTTCGTAATAGGTCTCCGCCGCGTCGACCGAGAGGGCGAGCGGCGTCGCGCCCGGATCTGGCCTGAGGCGCAAATCGGTCCGGAAGACGTAGCCCTCGGCGGTCCGTTCCTCCATCAGCCGCACCAAGCCGCGCGCGAGGCGAACGAAATGTTTTTGCAGCGATTCGGGCGCGGCGGTGCGAACGCGTTCGGTGTCGTAAAGTACGATCAGGTCGATGTCGCTCGAATAGTTCAGTTCGCGCGCACCGAGCTTGCCCATGCCGAGCACGACGAGCCCCGAGCCGCGCTGGGGGTCGGTTTCCTCGGCGAGCGCGAAGGCGCCGCCGGCCGCCGCTTGGCGCAACAAGAAACCGGCCGCGGCGCCGAGCGCGGCGTCGGCCAAGTCGCTGAGCGTCCCCGTCACCCGGGCCAGATCCCAGGTACCGGAAATGTCGGCGAGCGCGGTCGCCAGCGCGACGCGGCGCTTGATGACGCGCAGCGCGCGCATCAGTTCGGCCTCGTCGGAGGGGGCGTGCCGGATGTCCGCCAAGGCGCGCGCCGCGACCTCGTCCGGGCCCTGTTCCAGAATGTCGCACAACACGTCCGGATCGGCCGCCGCGATATGCGCCAAAAACGGGCTGTTGCCGAAAACCGCCTCGATCAGGCGGCGGGCGCCCGAATCGGCGGCGAGCGCCCGGGCCCGCTCGCCGGTCGCCGGCGCCTGGACCGACGCCGCGTCGAACCATCGTTCCAAACCCAGGGCCGCGAGGCTGGAACTCGACGGGTTGGGCACATATCTTTGGTTTTCGGCAAACCGTAATATGGTCATCTCTTTGGTTTTCGGCAAACCGTAATATGGTCATCTGCGCGCACACTGGGCGATAGCGGCTTTTCGGTCAATCCGTTACATTCTTTAGGTTTTTTAAGGAAGGACCGATTACATTCCCCGGACCGACCGGGCCGGTCATCCCGCCCCCGCCGGCGGAAGGGTCCGGGAACACCGGCTAAGGAGATTTCTTGCTCAAACGTACCGTGCACGGCGCGCTGCATCTGGTCGGGGCCCTCGGCGCGGGCCTCGCGCTATTGATGCTGGCGCTGGCGTGGCGCCTGTCGTCGGGGCCGATCTCGCTCACGCCGCTCACGCCCTACGCCGAAAACGCGCTCAATGGCTTTCACCCCGAATTGCGGTTCCGCCTCGGCGACACGGTTCTCGCGTGGGGCGGCTGGGACCGTACCCTCGACATGCGCATTCAATCGGTTCGCATCTTCGAAAAATCCGGCGGGGTGATTGCCAACGTGCCGGAGGTATCGTTCTCGCTCAACGCGCAGGCGCTGTTGCACGGCATGATCGCGCCCCGCAGCATCGAACTGTTCGGTCCGCGCCTGTTTCTGGCCCGCCAGGCGGACGGCGGCTTCGTGATCGCGCTCGGCGACATCCCGTCCGAGGGGCAGAATTTACTCCAGCGTCTGCTCGATCAACTGCTGGTGCCGACCGAACGCAACCATCCGATGAGTTACCTCGCCCGTCTCAACATCCTGGGCGCGGATCTGACGATCGCCGACATGGCGCGCAACAGGTCGTGGCGCCTGCCGGCGACGCAGGTCCTCCTCGCCCGCGACGCCGAGGGCCTGAGCGGCGAGGCGACTCTCAATTTCGAAACCGGCGGCGGTCGCGGCCAGGTGACGGTACAGGGCGCCTATCGCGCCGCCGACGGACGTTCGCAAGCGACACTGACGTTTGTGCGGGCGCGACCCGCGGCGTTCGCCGAATTCGTCGAGGCGCTGGCGCCGTTTTCCGCCCTCGATCTGCCGTTGGCCGGTACGGCGTCGGTCGCGCTGGAGCGGAATGGAACGGTGCGGTCGTTCGGTTTTAACCTGACCGGTGGCGAGGGCCAGCTCGCGTTGCCGGACCCTGCCGCGCAGAACCTCGCGCTTCGATCCCTCGCCCTCAAGGGCCACTACGACGGCATCGCCGACCGACTCGAGGTCGAGCGGTTCCGCCTCGACCTCGGCGCCGAAGGTTCCCTGATCGTGCCGGGAGGGCACGCGATGCCGCTGCGCTCGGCGGAGGGTCGCGGCGCTTATGCGCGCCGCGAAGGCCGCGCCGAATTGATCGAGGCCCGCTTCGATCTCGGCGGACCCCGGTTTTCGCTCGCGGGTTCGGGCGAAGTTGCCGGCAGCGACATCGTGGTTCGGGCCAAAGGCCGCCTCGAAAACGTTCCGGCCGATAAACTCGACCTCTACTGGCCGAGCGGCTGGGGCGGCGACGCCCGAAACTGGGTCGTTCCCAATCTTTCCGGCGGCTTTATGCCCCGGGCCGAGGCCAGCCTGGAGGTGCGCATCGGTCCCGATCGCCGCCCGGTTATCGCCGCGATCGACGGCGACATGGACCTCCGCGACATGACCGTCGATTATCTCGCGCCGATGCCCAAGGCGCACAAGGTGTCCGGGCGCGCCACGTTCAACAAGACCCGTTTCGATATCGCGATCGAAAAAGGCGAAGCGGCCGATCTTGCGGTCACGGGCGGCTCCATCGCCTTCACCGGCCTCGACCAGTACGACAAGTACGTCGACATCGAACTCGCCATTGCCGGCGGTTTTCGCCAGGGGCTCGCCCTGATCGAGCACGAACCGCTGCGCTTTGCCTCGGCTCTCGGTATCAGTCCGCAAGGCGCCGAAGGAAAAGTCGAAACCAATCTCAAGCTACGCTTCATCCTCGAACACGCGCTGAACGCGAATCAAGTGGCCGTCAAGGCCAACGCCAAGCTCGTGGATATCGGGTTGCGCGGCGCGCTGCTCGGCCAGGACCTGCGCCAAGGCAGGCTCGAACTGACCCTCGATCACAAGGGCATGGATATCAAGGGCAAGGCGCGGGTCGGCGGCATGACCGCCGACATCGACTGGCGGCGAAATTTCGACCCCAAGGCGACGGTGGTGAGCCGCTATCGCCTGACGGGCCGGAGCGGCGAGATTCGCTCGTTCGCCGATCTCGGCTTCGCGTTCGGCCCGCTCGGGGACGGAGCCGTCGAGGGTACGACCGGCGCCGACATCCGGGTGGTCGAGGGATCGGACGGCACACGCAGCATCGAGGCGCGCGCCGATCTGAAAGATCTCACCGTTGAGGTCAAGCCGCTCGGCTGGCGCAAGGAGCGCGGACAACCGGGCACGGCGGAAGCCTCGCTGAGGGTCAAGCGCGACACGGTCACCGCGATTCCTTCTTTCGCCGTCGCCGCCGACGATCTCGCGATCAAGGGCCGGGCGGTGTACGCCGCCGACGGCACCGGCCTCGACCGGATCGAAGTCGATCCGGTCCGCTACGGGCGCACCGACGCCAGCCTCGTCGTTCGCCAACGCACCGACGGCGGATGGGACATGGACGTCAAGGGCGCCAGTTTCGATTTCGGCCCGCTCTGGTCTGAGGTGCTGCGGGGCCGCGCGTCGACGCCGGAGAACGAAGCCGCCGCCGCACTCAAGCTCGGCATCGCCTTCGCGCTCGCTCGGGTATGGATGGGCGACGATCGCTCCCTGGAACGCGTCAAAGGGGCGTTCCGCCACGACGGCGTGCGCTGGAGCTCGGCCGAGGCCGAAGGCCGCGTCGGCGCCAAGGGCGCGCCGTTCACCCTCGCCGTCCAGCCGGCTGCGGACGGCGGCAAGCGCACCCTCGCCCTCAAAGCCGGCGATGCGGGCGCCATGCTCAAGGTGCTTGATTTTTACGACAACATGGTGGGCGGCACGCTCGACATTGCCGGCGAATACCTGGACCGGGATCCCGGCGAACCTCTGGTCGGCCGCGTCGTCGCCCGGGACTATCGCATTGTCAACGCGCCGCTGCTGGCGCGATTGCTCAGCGTCGCCGCGCTGACCGGAATCCTCGACGAACTCAAGGGTGAGGGCCTCAACTTCGCCGCGCTCGACCTGCCCTTCGTCCAGACCGAAGGCATGATGGAACTGCGCGAGGCGCGCGCGTTCGGCGCTTCGCTCGGCTTCACCGCGGCGGGCAAGATCTATACCGACACCGACATCTTCGACATGAACGGGACCATCGTGCCGGCGTACGCGGTCAACAGCCTGCTCGGCAATCTTCCGGTGGTGGGCACGCTGTTCACCGGCGGCGAAAAGGGCGGCGGCGTGTTTGCCGCGACTTTCCGCATGACCGGTCCGCGCGAGGAACCGAACATCGCCATCAACCCGGTCGCGACGCTGGCCCCGGGATTCCTGCGCAACCTGTTCGGCGTTTTCGGCACCGCCGGACGCGAGGTGCCGCCGCGCGAAGAGAACCGCTGATTCCCCGCCTTTCCGCTGGTGGCGCCGACTACTCCGCCTTGACCAGGGCGTGGCGCTTCTTGCCGGCCGAAAGCTTGAGGATGCCTTCGGAGTCGAGATCGGCGAGCGTGACGGCATGGGTTTCCCGATCGACGGTTTTGTCGTTGAGGCGGGCGCCGCCGCCGCGGATGAGACGCCGCGCCTCGCCGCCGCTCGCCGCCAATCCCGCCTTGTGGAACAGCTCGAACGCGGGAATGCCCTTGGCGAACTGATCACGGGACAAGGCGATCGTCGGCAGCGACTCGCCGGCCGCGCCTTCTTCGAAGGTGCGGCGCGCGGTTTCGGCCGCCCTGTCCGCCGCGTCTTTCCCGTGCAAAAGGGCGGTCGCCGCGCTCGCCAAAATTTTTTTCGCCTCGTTGATCTCGGCGCCGTCGAGTTTTTCCAGGCGCGCGATCTCAGGTTCGGGCAATTCGGTGAATAACCTGAGAAACCGTCCGACGTCCGCGTCCTCGGTGTTGCGCCAGTACTGCCAGTAATCGTAGGACGCGAGCATCCTGTCGCTTAGCCAGACCGCGCCGTCGGCGGTTTTGCCCATTTTCGCGCCGGAGGCGGTGGTCAGCAGCGGCGTGGTCAGGCCAAACAGTTCGCGCCCGAGCACGCGCCGGCCGAGGTCGACACCGCCGACGATATTGCCCCATTGGTCCGAACCGCCCATCTGCAACACGCAGTCGTAACGCCGCGCCAGCTCGACGAAGTCGTAGGCTTGCAGAACCATGTAATTGAACTCGAGAAAGGTGAGCGGCTGTTCGCGCTCGAGGCGCAGCTTGACGCTGTCCTGGGTCAACATCCGGTTGACCGAGAAATGGCGGCCGTAGTCGCGCAGAAACGGAATGTAGCCGAGGGCGTCAAGCCATCCGGCGTTGTCGACCATGAGCGCGTCGGTGGGCCCGTCGCCGAATTTCAGGAATAGGGCGAAGACTTCCTTGATGCCGGCCATGTTGGCGGCGATCTCGGCGTCGGTCAGAACCTTCCGCGCTTCGTCCTTGCCCGAGGGATCGCCGATCTTGGTGGTGCCGCCGCCCATCAGCACGATCGGCTTGTGGCCGGCGCGTTGCAGCCGGCGCAGCAACATGATCGAAACCAGGCTGCCCGCGTGCAGGCTGGGTGCGGTGCAGTCGAAGCCGATGTAGGCGACGATCCGCTTCGCCGCCGCGAGCGCATCGAGCGCGCCCAGGTCGGTGCACTGGTGCAGGTAGCCTCGGGCGGCGACGGTCGCCAAAAATTCGGATCGGTGCGCGGTCATGGGTCGGGAACGGCTTGCGGGACGGGCCGATACTTAGCACAATCGCGCCAAGCTGACAGCCGCCAGGATTCGAATTCTTCATGACCGGCAAGCGTTTTCGCGCGCTCGGGCTGATGAGCGGCACGTCGATGGACGGCATTGACGCCGCGTTGATCGAAACCGACGGCGAGCGGGTGTTGGCCCTGGGGCCCGCCCGCACCGACCCTTACGATGGACCGTTTCGCGAACGCCTGCGCGCCGTCCTGGGCACGGACGGAAACGACGCCGACCTCGTCCGCGCGTTGACCGACCGCCACGCGGATACGGTCCGAAGGCTGCTCGCCGACGCGCGCCTTTCGCCCGCGGACGTGGACGTGGCCGGCTTCCACGGCCACACTGTCCGCCACGACCCCGTGCATCGCCTGACCCGCCAGATCGGCGACGGCGACCGTCTCGCCCGCCTGACCGGGATTTCCGTCGTCGCCGATTTCCGCAGCCGCGACATGGCCGAAGGCGGCGAAGGAGCGCCGCTCGCGCCCCTTTATCATGCCGCCCGCGCCGCCGACCTTCCCAAACCGCTCGCCGTGCTCAACCTCGGCGGCGTCGCCAATGTGACGTGGATCGGAGACGGCGATACTATCGCTTTCGACACCGGCCCCGGCAACGCGTTGCTCGACGATTGGGTGCGCCGGACGACCGGCCGGCCGATGGATGAAGACGGCCGATTGGCGCGCGCGGGGTGCCCCGACCGGGCGCGGCTCGATGCCTGGCTCGCCGACGAATATTTCCGCAAACCTCCGCCCAAATCCCTCGACCGGGATCATTTCGCCCGCGCTCTCGCCGATGTTCGCTCGCTCGCGCCCGCCGACGGTGCGGCGACGCTGGCGCGCTTCACTGCTCTCTCCGTCGCTTGCGCGCGCGATCATTTTCCCGCCCCCCGCGGGCGCTGGCTGGTTACCGGAGGTGGGCGGCATAATTGCTATTTGATGGCGTTGCTCGGCGAGGCGCTCGGCGCCGACGTGGCGGCGGTCGAGGATGTCGGCTGGCGCGGCGATTTCCTGGAGGCGGAAGCGTTCGCCTTTCTCGCCGTCCGCTCGCTGCGGGGGTTGCCGCTCAGCCTGCCGAGCACCACCGGCGTGCGCGCGCCCTGCACGGGCGGGACCCTGTATCCGTCGGGGACGAAGGGCGCCTAGGCGGCCTTGGCCAAGGCCCGCGCCAAATACGTCTCGACGATTTGATTCAGGTTGTCGCCGTGGCTGGCGAAGAAGTGGTCGGCGCCTTCGATCACCCGATAGTCGATCTTGATGTTTTTCTGCGCCGACAGTTTTTGCGCGAGCTTGTTGACGGCGGCGAGCGGCACCAATTCGTCCTTGTCCCCGTGCACGATCAAGCCCGACGCCGGGCACGGCGCGAGAAAGGAAAAGTCGTAGATGCTTGCCGGCGGTGCGACCGAGATGAAGCCGCCGATCTCGGGCCGGCGCATCATCAGTTGCATGGCGATCCAGGCGCCGAAGGAAAAGCCCGCGATCCAGCACGCCGGCGTGTTCGGGTTCTGAGCCTGGAGCCAGTCGAGGGAAGAGGCGGCGTCGCTGAGTTCGCCCTGGCCGTTGTCGAACTGCCCCTGGCTGCGCCCGACGCCGCGGAAATTGAAGCGCAGCGCCGAGAAGCCCTTGGCGACGAAGGTTTGATAGAGCGCGTAGACGACTTTGTTGTTCATGGTCCCCCCGTACTGCGGATGCGGGTGGAGCACGAGGGCAATGGGGGCGTTCGGGGTCTTGGCGTGCTGGTAACGGCCTTCGATTCTGCCGTCCGGGCCGTTGAAGATGACTTCAGGCATCAGGTATAAACCTAGCTCTTGAATATGCTATTAGGATTTTTCCACAACGGCGATATGGCTCATATATTATTTAATTTTCAATAGATTATAGAAAAAATACCCACATGAATAATATTTTATTCTTCTAATCTTGACTTCGCCTATAAGCTATTTTATATCCATAACCATCTGTAAATTGTGGATACCCACACTACGGAGTGTGGTTATAGACGATAAACCGCTGAGCCGTCACTAAAAAACGCATGCCGGATCATGTTCAAGTCTATCCAGGACGATTTGGACGCCTTTCTCGCCAGAGACCCAGCCGCCCGATCAAGATTTGAGGTGGCGCTGCTCTATTCCGGATTCCACGCGGTGGCGATCCATCGCTTGACCCATGCCCTTTGGCGTCGCGGGTGGCGCCTGCTCGCCCGGTTTCTGTCCCAGCTCGGCCGGTTCATCACCGGCGTCGAAATCCACCCCGGCGCTACCGTCGGCCGCCGGCTAGTGATCGACCACGGCATGGGCGTGGTGATCGGCGAAACCGCCGAAATCGGCGACGACGTCACACTCTATCAGGGCGTGACCTTGGGCGGCACTTCGCCCGCAGTCGATTCGGCGTCCCAGGTCGGCCAAAAGCGCCACCCGACCCTCCGCGACCGGGTCATCATCGGCTCGGGCGCGCAAGTGCTCGGCCCGATCGTGATCGGCGAAGGGGCGCGCGTCGGCGCGAATTCGGTCGTGACCAAGGAAGTGCCGCCGGGCGTGACCGCGATCGGCATTCCGGCGCAGGTGGTGATGCCCAAGGACAAGGCCGCGGCGCGCGCCTTCGTCGCCTACGGCACGCCCGAGGGGTGCCCGGATCCGGTTTTGATGACGATCGAGAATTTGCGATCCCAAGTCGCCGATCTCAAGGAACGGGTCGGCGATCTGGAGTCGCAGTTGCGGGCCGAACGCGCTCGCGATCGAGCCAGTTGAAAGGAGACAAGGCTATGAAACTCAGCACCAAGGGCCGTTACGCGGTCATGGCGATGGTCGATTTGGCCTCCAACAGCCGGGGCAAGCCGGTTGCGCTGGCCGATGTCGCCAGCCGCCAGGAGATTTCGCTGTCGTACCTCGAACAGTTGTTCAGCAAGCTGCGCCGCGGCGGCGTGGTCAAAAGCGTGCGCGGCCCGGGCGGCGGTTATCTGCTCGCGCGGCCCGAATCGGAAACCCGCGTTTCCGACATCATTCTCGCCGTGGACGAGCCGATCCAGGCCACCCGCTGCACTCCGGGACAACCGGCCGGCTGTCATTCCAACAAAACGCGCTGTCTGACCCACGATCTGTGGGAGGAACTGGGCAACCAGATCTATCTCTACCTCAGCTCGGTTTCGCTCGCCGACGTGGTGGATAAGCGCGTGCTCGGCTCCAGCGGGCGCGTGTTCCGCTCCGGCGACGGCGCGCCGTCGGACGCCGGCGGCCGCATCGCGGCGGCGGAATAACAGCGGTACGCCTTCCCGTCCGAGCGGACCGACGATAATGATGCAGGGCGCCGTTTACCTCGATCACAACGCGACCACCCCGCTCCGGCCCGAGGCCGAGCGGGCGGCGATCGCCGCGCGCGCCCGCGTCGGCAATCCGTCGTCGGTCCATCGCTTCGGCCGTGCCGCGCGGCGCACGATCGAGGACGCGCGCGAACAGGTTGCCGCCCTGGTCGGTGCCCGCGCCGAAAACGTGACGTTCACTTCGGGCGGGACCGAGGCCAACGCGCTGGCTCTGCGCGGCGCCGGCCGCGCCCGTGTCGTTGTGTCGGCGGTCGAGCACGCCTCGGTGCTGGCCGCCGTACCGGATGCGATCCGCGTGCCCGTCGATTCCGAGGGCGTGATCGATCTCGCGGCGTTGGCGGCGGCGCTCGCCGCCGATTCCCGCCCCGCGCTCGTTTCGCTCATGCTCGCCAACAACGAAACCGGCGTCATCCAGCCGGTCGCGCGGGCCGCCGAGATCGCCCGGCGCCATGGCGCGGCTCTCCACTGCGACGCGGTCCAGGCGACCGGCAAGATTCCGGTCGACGCGGCCGAACTCGGCGCGCATTTCGTGACTCTCTCCGCCCATAAGCTCGGCGGGCCCATGGGCGTCGGCGCGCTGGTGACAGACGCGTCCGTCCCTCTCGAAGCCCAACTCAAGGGCGGCGGCCAGGAACGCGGCCTGCGCGCGGGGACCGAGAACATCTCCGGCATCGCCGGCTTCGGCGCCGCCGCCGAAGCCGCCCGCGCCGACCTCGACCGCGCGGGCTGTCTCGCCGCTTGGTGCGACGCGCTCGAAGCGCGCGCCCGCGCCGCGGTGCCGTCGGCGCGGATTCTGGGCGCGGGCGCTCCCCGCTTGCCCAACACCTCCTGCCTCGCCCTTCCCGGCGTCGCCGCCGAAACCCAGGTGATCGCGCTCGATCTCGCCGGGATCGCCGTCAGCGCGGGCTCGGCATGCTCCTCGGGCAAGGTGGGCGCGAGCCACGTGCTCGCCGCCATGGGCCTGGAGGCCGACGTCGCCGGTTCGGCGATTCGAATCAGCCTCGGCTGGTCGAGCACCGCCGCCGATATCGAACGATTTTTGGAATCTTGGACCGAGCTCGCCGCCCGAACCGCGCCGGATGCCGCGGTTTCCGCCGCCTGAACGAGAAACAAGAGGGAGTAGAGTGATGCGTGCCAACGAAGCCACCGCCAAGATCGAGAACGCCGTCCGCGACGCCTTGAAGAGTCCGCGGAGCGACGGCGCGCCGATTTATCTCGACTACCAGGCGACCACGCCGACCGATCCGCGCGTGATCGAAACCATGCTGCCTTATTTCAACGCCCGCTTCGGCAACCCCCACTCGCGCAGCCACGCCTACGGCTGGCGCGCCGAGGACGCGGTCGAACACGGGCGCGAACAGATCGCCAGCCTGATCAAGGCCAACCCGAAGGAACTCATCTTCACCTCCGGCGCGACCGAGTCGAACAACCTCGCGCTCAAGGGGGTCGCTTATTTCTACAAGGACAAGAAGAACCACATCATCACCTGCGTGACCGAGCACAAGTGCGTGCTCGACGCCTGCCGGCACCTGGAGCAGGAAGGGTTCCGGGTCACCTACCTGCCGGTCGGGGCCGACGGCTTGATCGATCTCGAACGCCTCAAGGCCGCGATCGACGACAAGACCGTCATGGTCTCGATCATGGCGGTCAACAACGAGATCGGCGTCATCCAGCCGATCCGCGAAATCGGCCGCATCTGCCGCGAGCGCGGCGTCTTCTTCCACACCGACTGCGCGCAGGCGGTCGGCAAGATCCCGCTCGACGTCGAGGACATGAACATCGACCTGATGAGCATTTCCGGCCACAAAATCTACGGGCCGATGGGCATCGGCGCGCTTTATGTCCGCCGCCGGCCGCGCGTGCGGCTGGTGCCGCTGTTCAACGGCGGCGGCCAGGAGCGCGGCATGCGTTCGGGGACGCTGCCGTTGCCGCTCTGCGTCGGGCTCGGCGCCGCGTGCGCCATCGCCGAAAAGGAGATGGGCGCGGAAGCCGAACGCCTCAAGGCGATGCGCGACCGGCTCTACAACCGGCTCAAGCAGCGGCTGCCGGAAATCTACCTCAACGGCGATCTCGACCACCGTATTCCGGGCAACCTCAACATCAGCTTCGCCTACGTTGAGGGCGAAGGCCTGATGATGGGGCTCAAGGATTTGGCGGTGTCCTCGGGCTCGGCCTGCACGTCGGCCTCGCTCGAGCCGTCCTATGTGCTGCGCGCGCTCGGCGTCGAAGAGGAGCTGGCGCACACCTCGCTTCGCCTCGGGCTCGGCCGCTTCACCACCGAAGCCGAGGTCGACTACGCCGCCGATCGCATCGCGGCCGAGGTCGAGCGGCTCCGCGCCATGAGCCCGCTCTGGGAAATGGCGCGGGAAGGCATCGACATCAAATCCATCAAGTGGGCCGAGCATTGAGCGGCCCCGTTGAACCGTCTAAATAAAGGGTAAAGGAGAAGGGTCATGGCTTACAGCGACAAGGTGATCGATCACTACGAAAACCCCCGCAATGTCGGGGCGTTCGACAAGAACGATGCCAGCGTCGGCACCGGCTTGGTCGGCGCGCCCGCCTGCGGCGACGTGATGAAGCTCCAGATCAAGGTCAACGCCCAAGGCATCATCGAGGACGCCAAGTTCAAGACTTTCGGCTGCGGTTCGGCCATCGCGTCGAGTTCGCTGGTGACCGAATGGGTCAAGGGCAAGACCTTGGACGAGGCGGCAACCTTGAAGAACACCCAGATCGCGGAACACCTCTCGCTCCCGCCGGTCAAGATCCACTGCTCGGTGCTGGCCGAGGACGCGATCAAGGCCGCCATCGGCGATTACAAAGCGAAGATGGGCAAGGAAGCCGCCGAATGACCACGTCCGCCTCCTCTTCGACCCCTGCGTCGGCGCCGCCCTCCCCGGCGGCGCCGGTGCGCGCGCCGCGGCCGGCGCCGATGACCGTCACGCCGGCCGCCGTCGCAAAAATCAAGGCGCTGCTCGACGGGCGCGGCAAGCCCTCGGCCGGAATTCGCATCGGCATCCGCACCAAGGGCTGCTCGGGCATGTCCTATACCCTCGAATTCGCCGACGAGCGCAACGCTTTCGACGAAGTGGTCGAAACCCAAGGCGTAACCCTCCTGATCGATCCCAAGGCGACCATTTTCATCCTCGGGACCGAGATGGACTACCGCGAGGACAAGCTCGAATCGGGGTTCGTGTTCACCAACCCCAACGAAAAAGGCCGCTGCGGCTGCGGCGAATCTTTCACGTTTGAATCGCGCGCTTTCGCGTGATCGCCGTTTCTTCCGGAGCGCACCGATGCCGCAGGTTCGACCCGCCGAACAATCCGCCGCGCCTTCCGGCGCGACGCACGCCTGCTGGTCGTGCGGCGGGCCGACGCCCGGGGAAGCCCCGTTCTGCATCACCTGCCGCGCGGTACAGCCGCCGGGCGACGTCGATCATTTCCGGCGCCTGGGGCTCGAACGCGCTTTCGCCGTCGATCGCGCCGAGCTGGAGCGGCGCTATTTCGGCCTGCAGCGCCGCCTCCATCCCGACCGCTTCGCCATCCGCACCGCGCGCGAGAAGGCGCTGTCGCAGGCCCAGGCCGTCAGCCTGAACGAAGCCTACGAGACGCTCGCCGACCCCTTGAAGCGGGCGGTCTATCTGCTGCATCTCGCCGGCATGGACGTTCTGTCCGAGGGCTGCAACCAGATCGCCGATCCGGTCATCCTGATGGAGGCGATGGAAATGCGCGAAGCGCTCGCCGCCGCGCAATCGGTCGCGCAGGTGGAATTGTTCGCCGCCAACATTGCCGCCGACATCGAGGAGTGCGTCGACGACTTGGCTACGGCTTTCCGCAAGAACGACCTCGACGAAGCCGCCAAGCTCACCACCCGGTTGCGGTACCTCCGCAAACTGATCGACGACAGCCGCGCCCGCCGCGCCGGCAAGGGTTGACCCGATGGCCCTGCTGCAAATCCACGAGCCGGGCGCCACCCCGTTGCCGCACGCCGCCGAGCGCGCGTTGGCGGTCGGCATCGACCTCGGCACCACCAATTCGGTCGTCGCCGTCAGCCGCAAGGGCCAGCCCGAGGTGTTGCGCGACGAAAAAGGCTCGGGCCTGGTGCCGTCGGTGGTCGCTTACCCGCCGGACCTTCCGCCCATCGTCGGCTTTGCCGCCCGCGCCATGCTGCTGGAGCAGCCCGATCGGGTCGTCAGTTCGATCAAGCGCCTGATGGGGCGCGGCGCCGAGGACGTGAAGGCGCTCGCCGGCACGTTGCCCTACGAACTCGACAACGACGCCGATAGGGAGGGCGGCATGGTCCGCCTCAAAGTCGGCGGGCGCCGGCTGACGCCGGTCGAGGTGTCGGCCGACATCCTGCGCGCGCTGAAGGCCCGCGCCGAGACCAAGCTCGGCGCGACGGTCGACCGTGCGGTGATCACCGTTCCCGCCTATTTCGACGATTCCGCCCGCGCCGCGACCAAGGACGCGGCCCGCCTCGCCGGGATCGAGGTCTTGCGCCTGGTCAACGAGCCGACCGCCGCAGCTCTGGCCTACGGACTCGACAAGCAAGCGGAGGGCGTCTACGCGGTCTACGACCTCGGCGGCGGCACGTTCGACATCTCGATCCTGCGCCTCGAAAAAGGGGTGTTTCAGGTGCTGGCGACCGGCGGCGATTCGGCCCTCGGCGGCGACGATTTCGATCACCTGCTCGCCGAGGCGTTCATCCGCGAGCGTCACGCCGCCACCGGTGAAATCCGCCTCACTCCCGGCGAGGTGAAGCTCGCGCTCGCCACCGCCCGCATCGCCAAGGAATGCCTTTCGGCCTCGCCCGATGGCCAATGGGTCCTCGACGCCGACGACACGCCGACCACTCACGTCATGACCCGCGAGCGCTTCGAAGCGATGATCGAGCCGCTGGTCGAGCGCACCGCCCGCATTTGCCGCGAGGTGATGGTCGACGCCGGCTTGAAGCCCGCCGACGTCAAGGGCGTGGTCCTGGTCGGCGGATCGACCCGGGTTCCGCTGGTGCGGCGCGCGGTCGCGCACGTCTTCGGCCATGAACCGCTCGCCGACATCGACCCCGACGAAGTGGTCGCGGTCGGCGCCGCGCTGCAGGCCGAGGCGTTGACGGCGGGCCTGGACGCGCTGCTGCTCGACGTCACGCCGCTCTCGCTCGGCCTCGAAACCATGGGCGGGCTGGTGGAGAAAATCATTCCCCGCAACACGCCGATCCCGGCGGCGCTGGCGCAGGAATTCACCACCTACCAGGACGGCCAGACCGGCATGATCCTGCACGTCGTCCAGGGCGAACGGGAAATGGTCGACCAATGCCGCTCGCTCGCCCGGTTCGAGCTCAAGGGCATCCCGCCCATGACCGCGGGCGCGGCGCGCATCCGGGTCACGTTCGCGGTCGACGCCGACGGGCTGCTGACGGTGACCGCGCGCGAAACCACCACCGGCGTCGAGCAGAAAATCGAGGTCAAGCCGTCCTACGGACTCGGCGAGGATGAAATGGCCTCCATGCTGCGCGACAGCCTGGAACACGCGCGCGAGGATATGGAAGCGCGCCTGCTCGCCGAGGCCCGGGTCGAAGCCGGCCGGGTCCTGAACGCGGTGCGCGCGGCGTTGGCCGCCGACGGCGACCTATTGGATACGAACGAACGGGCGGCGATCGACGGCGCCGTCGCCGCGCTGGAAAAGAAGTTGCCCGGAACCGATCGGGACGCTATCAACGCCGCCGCCGAGGCGCTGGAAACGGCGACCAAGCCGTTCGCCGAAAAGCGGATGGATCGCGGCATTCGTGCCGCGCTCGGCGGCGTCGCCGTCGAACAACTGGACGCGCGCGTCGCCGAAAAACGCGCCGGGCATCAATTGAGTCGGGAACGGAGCTGACGTCATGGCCCAATCGGGCGCCACCTACAAGGTGACCTTCATCGACCCGCAGGGCAACAAGCGCACCGTGGATGCGCCCGAAGGGCTGTCGGTGATGGAGGTCGCGCACCACAACGACATTGACGTCGAGGGCGCCTGCGAAGGCTCACTCGCCTGCTCGACCTGCCACGTCATCGTAGCGCCGGAATGGTTCGCCAAGCTTCCGCCCGCTTCCGAGGAAGAAGAGGATATGCTCGACCTCGCCTTCGGGCTCACCCAGACGTCGCGGCTCAGCTGCCAGATCCGCATGTGCAAGGAACTGGACGGCATCACCGTCACGCTGCCGGCGGCCACCCGCAACATGATGGTCGAATCGAAATAAGGGGAACGGTCATGGCCCTCAAATGGACCGACGTGCGCGGAATCGCCATCCGGCTCGAGGACGCGCATCCCGACGCCGACGTGGTCAACCTGCGCTTCACCGATCTGTGGAAATGGGTCCAGGCGCTGCCCGACTTCGCCGACGACCCGAACAAATCCAACGAAAAAATCCTCGAGGCCATCCAGGCGGCGTGGCTCGAGGAGCGGGATTGATTTTTCCGGTTACTGGAATTCGTCGCCGCGCAGCTTCAGGCGCCACATCAGGCCGACCAACGTGCCCTTGACCACGGGCAGCAGGATAAGCGTGAGAATGACCGTCAGCGCCGGCCACGTCGCCATGTGCACCCACATGGGCGGGTGAAACGCGATCTCGGTGGACAAGACCAATCCCACCACCACGTGTCCGACGATGAAGATGGTGAAATAGGGCGGCGCGTCGTCGGCGCGGATATGGCCGAGGGGTTCGCGGCAGGATTCGCAGGCGTCGATCGGCTTCAAATAGGCGCGAAACAGCCGGCCCCGGCCGCAGTTGGGACATCGCCGGCGAAGCCCGCGCGTCATCGCCAGCGCGTAGGACGGCTTTGCCGGCTCGCCCGATTCTGGGGCGCGCGGTCGTTGGTCCGGGGTGACGATTTCGACGCCGGGCATGGCGCGCGGAAGCTAGCAGAGTAGGCGTACGCATGGAAAAGAAAAAGGCGGGGCCGTTCCGGCCCCGCCCTTGCTCGTGAACCCGGCGCGCGCGCCTAACCAACGCGGTTTTCCGCCTGGACAAACCCCGAAGCCGCCAATTGTTCCTCCAGCCGCCGACAATGCGCGTCGGAGAATTCGGCGATCAGATGGCGGTACGCGCCGGCGAAACGCACCAGCGAGCGGCGCCGGTCGTGCGTATCGGTTGCGGTCTCCAGAATCCCGAGTTCGCGCAAGCCGGCAATGCACCGGATCGTGGTTCCCCGGGCCAGCCCGGTCGCGAGATAGATGTCGGACACGCTCGGGGTCTTGTCCGCGATATGGCAACGGAACAGGAAATAGAGGATTTCCCGTGCCGTGCGCTCGACCCGATGCGAAATCCGTTTGCCGCCGGGCCGCGCGAGTGTGCCGTTGATCCGGGAAAAAAGGTGGCGCGGCGCGTCGATGCCGTCTTGCATCAAGAGCCGTGCCAGCGCGGCCACGGTGGCGCTTTTCGTCCCCTCTGCGCTCGAAATCGCGACCGGCGGACGATAGGTCGCTCCGACGTTGACAGCATGTGCGGTTCTCATGGTCTTTTCCTCTCGTAAAGAGCTGTGGTCTGTTGTTGTTCGTGAGCCCGATACTAAGGACGACCGATCCGGATGTCTGTGACGAAACGCACATTATTTCAATGAGTTAGGTGTGACGGCGCGCACAGGTATGGGCCAAAACCCGCGATAATCCGAGACATTTTTTCCGCCCCATGTTGCCGCCCGGGCCGTTCGACCTATATTGCGGCCATGAATTTTTTTATCTCCGATAAGCCCCCGGCCAAGACCCGCGTTGTGGTCGCCATGTCCGGCGGCGTCGACAGCTCGACCGTCGCCGCGCTGCTCAAGGAGCTGGACTACGACGTGGTCGGCGTCACGCTGCAGCTTTACGATTTCGGCGCCGCCACGGCCTCCGCAAGCAAAACCTGCTGCGCCGGACGCGACATCCTCGACGCGCGACGGGTCGCGGACGCGCTCGCCATTCCGCATTACGTGCTCGACTACGAATCACGCTTCCGCGCCGAGGTGATGGAGCCGTTCGCCGATTCCTACCTCGCCGGCGAAACGCCGATCCCGTGCGTCGCTTGCAACCGCACAGTCAAGTTCCGGGACCTGCTCGCGACCGCCCGCGACCTCGACGCCGACGCGCTGGTGACCGGCCATTATGTCCGCCGCGTCGAGGGCGCGCGCGGGCCCGAGCTGCACGCCGGCGCCGATTCCACGCGCGACCAGAGTTATTTCCTGTTCGCGACCACCCGCGCGCAGCTCGACCTGCTCCGCTTCCCGCTCGGCGAGATGACCAAGGACGAGACCCGCGCGCTCGCCTTCCGGCTCAAGGTTCCGGTCGCGGCCAAGCCCGACAGCCAGGATATCTGCTTCGTGCCCGGCGGCGACTATGCCCGCGTGGTCGAACGCTTGCGCCCCGGGCGGACCGCGGCGGAAGGCGAGATCGTCGATCTCGCTGGCCGCGTGCTCGGCCGACACCGGGGCGTGTTCCACTTCACCGTCGGCCAGCGCCGCGGCCTCGATCTCGGCAACGCCGGCGCGGGCGAACCGCTCTACGTGGTGCGGATCGAGGCCGATGCCGCCCGTGTCGTGGTCGGCCCGCGCGCGGCTCTGCTCAAGGGTTCGCTCACCGCGCGCGACGTCAACTGGCTCGACGCGCCGCCCGAGGCGCCCCTTCCGGTCGCGGTCAAGGTGCGCTCGACGCAGCCGGCCGCCCCGGCGACCGTGCGCGCGCTGCCCGACGGCAGCGTCGAGGTCGTGTTCGCCGGACCGCAAGGCGCCATCGCCCCCGGCCAAGCGTGCGTGTTCTACAGCGGAAGCCGCGTGCTCGGCGGCGGCTGGATCGAGCGCGATGCTTCGGCCTAAAGGTTTACCCGCCTCGGCTAAGGCGTGTTTTTGAGATTGAAGTACAACGGAACTGGTTGAGTAAGGCTAAGCGCGGCCAAATACCTGTCGGCGAGATTTTCCTTAAGGCGTGCGTCGCGCGCGCGTAAAAGATGAAAGACAAGATCATAGGACTGGTAAATATCGTTCAAAATCAAAGCGGCTTTCAGGAGCCCTTCGTCCGTCCATTGGTCGAATCCGACAAAATTCCGGACGAACACGGCGTCCGCCCATAAGACTTGCGATATGGCTTGAAAGGGATTGGCCGAGTTATGGATGGGCTGGAAACCTCTGCCGCCGATGTCGATCAGCTTATGCAAAACGAACCCCTGCTCGCGCAACAAGCACTGCATATCGCCGAACAAGGGCTGATTCTTGTAAATCGGCAGAAATTCGACTTCAGTTTGCACGACGACCGCCGATGACAATGTGTGTGACCCGTGCTTTAAAACCTGAAGCTCGGCGCCCTGAATGTCGATCTTGATGTAATCGGGTGATCGCAAACCGGGCACGTCGTCCAGGCGGACCGTCTCCACGTCGACCTTATCCACTACCAGGAAATTTCCATCCGGCGGTGACGCCCCCAACGTTTCAAATAAATCGATCACGGCGGGATCGGGTTCGAGAAGAGAGCTACATCCGGGATAGCGCGTGACATGCATGGTGGCCCTCCCGCCCGCACCCAGAACATGGGGGAAATAGGTGAAGGGACCCGGGCGGGCCTCGAGACGCTCGAATTCGGACGCCTCAGGCTCGAAGCCCGTTACCCGCGCCAAGTTCTGCGTGAGCAGCGGCGCGTAACGATCCTCCCCCTCTTGGCGCGCGCCGATATCGAGAACCTCGACAATCGGCAGTTCGACCCGCAACGCATCCGCGAGACGGAACGGGATCATGGCGACGCGATCATTGCGCGGCGGCGGGAACAACCTCGCCGGTCCGTTCCAGCGCCTCGCGCGCCGCCGCCGCCTCCTGCTGGCGGCGCCACATGGCGGCGTAAGTTCCGCCGCGCGCGAGCAGCTCGCCATGGGTGCCGCGCTCGACGATGCGGCCTTCCTCCATCACCAGGATTTCGTCCGAATCGATCACGGTCGAAAGCCGGTGCGCGATGGTCAGCGTGGTGCGCCGCTCCGATACCTCGCGGAGCGACTTCAGGATTTCCTGCTCGGTCGCGGAATCGAGCGCCGAGGTCGCCTCGTCGAACAGCAGGATACGCGGGTTCTTGAGGATGGTGCGGGCGATGGCGACGCGTTGTTTCTCGCCTCCGGAGAGCTTGAGGCCGCGCTCGCCGACCATGGTCTTGTAGCCGTCGGGCAAGCCCAGGATGAAGTCGTGGATGCGGGCAAGGCGGGCGGCGGCCTCGATCTCCGTTTCGGTCGCCTCGGGCCGGCCGTAGGCGATGTTGTAGCGGATGGTATCGTTGAACAAGACCGTGTCCTGCGGAACCATGCCGATGGCGGCGCGCACGCTGTCTTGCCGGACGGCGCGGATGTCCTGGCCGTCGATGGTGACGGCGCCTTCTTGAATCTCGTAGAAACGGAACAGAATGCGCGACACGGTCGATTTGCCCGAGCCGGACGGGCCGACGATGGCGATCTTGCCCCCCGGCGGGACGCGGAACGAAACGCCCTTGAGAATCGGCCGGAGCGGGTCGTAGGCGAACGCCACATCCCTGAACTCGATCGCGCCGCCCGTGACCTGGAGCGCGGGCGCGCCGGGCAGATCGACCACTTCGGGCGTCTCGCGCAGGAGCGCGAACATCGCCTCTATGTCGGCCAAGGATGCCTTGATCTCGCGATAGATGAAGCCGAGGAAGTTGAGGGGCATGTAAAGTTGGATCAGGTAGGCGTTGACCAGCACGAAGTCACCGAGCGTCATGGTCCCGGCGGCGACGCCATTCGCGGCGAGCGTCATCACCGCGACCAAGCCGAGCGCGATCACCGTGCCCTGGCCGATGTTGAGGAGCGAAAGCGTGGTCTTGCTCCTGATCGCCGCGTCCTCGTAGCGCCGGAGCGAGCGCTCGAAGCGGCGCGCCTCGTGCTTTTCGTTGCCGAAGTACTTGACGGTTTCGTAATTGAGCAGGCTGTCGACCGCCTTGGAACTCGTCTCGGTCTCGGTCGTGTTCATCAACCGGCGGTACTGGGTCCGCCATTCGGTGATGAGCAGCGTCCACGCCACGTAGCCGGCGATGGTGGCGAAGGTAACGACGGCGAAACTCGGATCGTAGAGCGCCCACAGGATGCCGCACACCAGGAGAATTTCGACGAACGTCGGCACGATGTTGAAGAGCATGAAGTTGAGGATGAACTCGATGCCCTTGCTGCCGCGTTCGATCGCGCGGCTGACGGCCCCGGTGCGGCGGTCGAGATGGAAGCGGAGCGACAGCCCATGCAGGTGGCGGAAAGTGGCGAGGCCGATGACCCGGGTCGCGCGTTGCACCACCTTGGCGAAAATGGCGTCGCGCAGTTCGCTGAACCCCTGGGCCATGATGCGCGCGCCGCCGTAGGCGACGATCATGGGGATGGCGACCGTGAGCGCGATCCCTGCCGGTCCGGACGCGTCGAGGGCGTCGACCGCGTGCTTGTAGATCACCGGCACCACGACGTTGGCGAGCTTGGCCAGGATCAGAAGGCCGACCGCGCCGGCGACGCGCCCCCGGATGCCGGATTCGCCCGCCGGCCACAGGTGCGGCATCAAGGTGCGAAGCGCGCGGAGATCGGCCTTGGCGTCGCCCTCGGGCAGCGGCGGGCGTCTCATGACGCGGGCTTGCGCGCGTTACGCCGGTAGGCGTGCATTCGCACGACGAGCGCACGACACGGACTCAGATGACATGGCCGGGAGGAAAGGCTCGAACGCATGGGCTCAAATATAGGGGCCGCCCCCTTCCCCCGCCAGGGCGGAAGATCGCCGCTGACCGGGCGCCGGGAACATGGCATCATCGACGCGGGCGAGGAACCGGATCCATGCCTGCGACCGACAACACCCTTATTCCCGAGTGGCGCATCGTTGGCGACTGGTTCGATCTCTGCAACTGCGCGGTCGGCTGCCCGTGCGTGTTCGGCTCCGATCCCACCCTCGGCTACTGCCAGGCGATCCTCAGCTGGATCATCCGCGAGGGCCGCTACGGCGACGTCGCGTTCGACCGGACGCTCAACGTCGTGGTGGTCGACCACTTCGAGGGCAGCGTGCTGGCCAAGAACCGCGAGTTTGGCTTTCTGATCGACGCCCGCGCCGACGAACGCCAGCGCCGGGCACTCAAGGCGATCTTCACCGGCGAGGCGGGCGGCGCCTTCGCCGCCTGGCGCGATCTCACCATCAAGGTGACCGGCATCGCCTACGTCCCGATTGACATCCATTACGACGCGGAGTCGTGGCGGATGGAAATCCCCGGCTACGCCGTGGGCGAAGGCGGGCCGTTCCGCAAGTACATGGTGCCACCCGGGGACACTTGCCGCATCTATAATGCGCCGCGCCCCGAAGTGGTGCCCGGGCACATCACCGTCGGCCGGTCGAGCTGGTTCAAGACAAACGCCTTCGGCCGCGTCTTCGACTGGAAAGAGCGTTCGGCCAAGCACATCGCCTTCGAACTGACCGGCCCCGGCGCGTTCACCTGGCGCAAGCCGCTGGCGGCGTCCTAGCCCTCCATGGACTCGGCCTGGACCCTCGGCCACGCCGGGGCGATGTTCGCCATGTGGGTGGCGATGATGGCGGCGATGATGCTGCCGGTCGCCTGGCCGATGCTCCGCCTGGTCGCCACCCTCAACCGCAATCGCCGCGCCCGCGGCGCGCCTTACGTTTCGACCGCGGTGTTCGGCGCGGGCTACCTGGCGGTGTGGAGCGCCTTCGGCCTCGCCGCCGCCGCTCTTCAATGGACGCTCGCCACTTTTGCCCGGCTTGACGCCATGGCCCCGGCGCCGCCCACGCTCGCCGGCTTGCTGCTGCTCGGCGCAGGGCTTTATCAACTGACGCCGCTGAAGGCCCGCTGCCTCGCCCACTGCCGCTCGCCGCTCGGCTTCCTCACGCTCCATTGGCGCGAAGGCGCGCACGGCCAGTTCGAACTCGGACTCCGCCACGGCGCCTACTGCGTCGGCTGCTGCTGGGCGCTGATGGCGCTTTTGTTCGCGACCGGGGTCATGAACCTCGCCGCCATCCTTTTGCTCGTGGCGCTGGTAATCGCCGAGCGCATGCTGCCGTGGGGCGAACGGCTCGCCCGCGCGGTCGGCGTCGCCCTCGTCCTCGCTGGAGCGGCCGCGATCGCCTACGAGATCGCGTGATGGCGCCCATCCTATCGCCGAAAAACGGGCGGCAGATCAGGACTTGGCGGCGCTGACGACGATTTCCACCAACACGTCCGGTTCCAACCCGACGCCGCCGATGCAGGCCCGCGCCGGACGCTTCAGATCGCCGAGCCAAGCCTTCCACACCGCGTTCATGGCGGGTTTCAGCTTGATGTCGGTGAGGTAGATGTGGCCTGACGGATATTTTGTACCAATAGGACTGAGAGATTATTGCATCGGCGCTCCATGATCCAGGGGCTGCGGAACGGGGCTGACGATACAGGAATACCTTGTCCGTCAACGCTGCGTTCTCGGGGCGTATTTCCCTGAGCAGGTTCTGCAGGCGGATTGTCAGGGGTATTCGCCGAGGGTGTTTGTTCTTGGTTCGGGTCAACATAACACTCGGTCTTACAAACCCGTCTATTTCGACATCCCGCCAAGTCACGTCTAATGCTTCCGAGAGCCTAGCGCCGGTATCAACGAGAAAGATGGTGAGGCTCCGAAGGTGGGGAGCGCAGGCTTCCAGAACGCAACCCTCGTCTTCTCGGCTTAAGCAGCGACGTCGGATGTTGTTCAGGGGATGCAACCGAACCTTCGGAACGGTCGAAATAGCACCCCAATCCGAATAGGCGCGGTTCAGAATGGCGCGGAACGTTGCCAAGTATCTGTTGACGGTGGCGGGTTCTTTCTTCTCAGCGAGCATCGTGTCGCGCCATGTCGATAGGTCGTTGGCGCGAATGCGGTCAAGGCGGGTATGGGGACCAAACCACGCGCAAATATTGTTCAAGGTGCATAACTCGGAGCGTTTCGAGCGTTCCCGGCTTGGCTTGATGGATATGATGGTGTCCCAATAGCGCCGGGTGGCTTCCTTGACCGTCAGAATGTCGGTCTTGGCGATCTGGTGGGTGCCTTGGTGTATTTCCTGGCGCCATTTGTTCTCGATCTGCTCGGCGGTGCGCTTGATGCTCGTTCCGCTGCTGCGCCGATAGCGTTTACCATCGAACCAGAACTCTATGAGCCAATACTTGCTGTTCGGTTGCTTGTAGACGGGCATGGGAACACTCCACACATGGGTTGCTGTGTGGCTGTGCCCCTAGAATTGCCCCTAGCTGCGTTATCAGAAGGGTTGTTTTGCCTTGAGCGATTAGCTTGTTGTCATCGCTCGTTGGCTAACCCTTTGAAATCTCACTCCCACTCTATCGTCCCCGGCGGCTTGCTGGTCACGTCGTAGACCACCCGGTTGATGCCGCGCACCTCGTTGATGATGCGGTTGGCGACGCGGGCGACGAAGGCGTGGTCGAACGGGTACGAATCCGCGGTCATGCCGTCGGTCGAGGTCACGGCGCGGAGCGCGCAGACGTAATCGTAGGTGCGGGCGTCGCCCATCACGCCCACGGTCTGCACCGGCAGCAGCACGGCGAACGCCTGCCAGATGGCGTCGTAAAGCCCGGCCGCGCGGATTTCCTCCAGATAGATCGCGTCCGCCTTGCGCAGAATCTCCAGCTTCGCCCGCGTGATCCCGCCGGGAAGCCGGATGGCGAGCCCCGGCCCCGGAAACGGATGGCGCCCGACGAAGCGTTCCGGCAGGCCGAGTTCGCGCCCCAACGCGCGCACCTCGTCCTTGAACAGTTCCCGCAGCGGCTCGACCAGCTTCAGGTTCATGCGCTCGGGGAGACCGCCGACGTTGTGGTGCGACTTGATGGTGACGCTCGGCCCGCCCGCGAACGAAACGGATTCGATCACGTCGGGATAGAGGGTGCCTTGGGCGAGGAATTGGGCGCCGCCGATCTTGTTCGCCTCCGCCTCGAACACGTCGATAAAGGTGGCGCCGATGATCTTGCGCTTCTTTTCCGGATCGGCGACGCCCTCGAGCTTGCCGAGGAACAGGTCCGAGGCGTCCTTGTGCACCAGGGGAATGTTGTAGTGGTCGCGGAAGAGGCCGACCACTTCTTCCGCTTCCCCCTGGCGCATCAGGCCGGTATCGACGAACACGCAGGTGAGTTGCGCGCCGATCGCCTCGTGCAGCAGCACCGCGACCACGGAGGAATCGACCCCGCCCGAAAGGCCGCAAATGACTTTCCCCTTGCCCACCTGGGCGCGGACCTTGGCGATTTCCTGGGCGCGGAACGCGGCCATGGTCCAATCGCCCCGGCAGCCGGCGATGCGGTGGGTGAAATTCTCGATCAGCTTGGCGCCGTGGGGCGTGTGGACCACCTCGGGGTGGAACATGACGCCGTAGAACCGGCGCGCCTCGTCGGCGATCACGGCGAAGGGCGCGCCCTCGCTCACGCCGACCACGCGAAAGCCCTTGGGCAGCGCCGTCACCCGGTCGCCGTGGCTCATCCACACCTGCTCGCGCCCGCCCGTCTGCCAAACGCCCTTGAACAGTTCGCTCTCGCCCGTCACCTCGACGTAGGCGCGGCCGAATTCGCGGGTGTGCCCGCCTTCGACTCGGCCTCCCAGTTGCGCGACCATGGTCTGCTGGCCGTAGCAGATGCCGAAGATGGGCAAACCCATGGCGAACAGGCCGTCGGGCGCGCGCGGGGCGTCGCCCTCCAGCACCGAGGCGGGGCCGCCCGACAGGATCACGCCCTTAGGCGCGAAGGCCCTGATCGATTCAAGCGTGACCTTATTGAAGGGGTGGATTTCGCAATATACGCCGGATTCGCGCACGCGCCGGGCGATCAGCTGCGTCACCTGGGAGCCGAAGTCGATCACCAGGACGCGGTCGCCATGGGGGTCGCTGGCGGGGTCGTGGAGTTCGGCTTTGGGGGCGGAAGCGGGCATGACGGAAACGTGCATAACAGGGGGGCGAACCATACGCCATCCCCTGCCCGCGCGCCCCGGCAGGGGCGCATCATATTTGTCTGCACGGTACTCCCTGTCCCGTTCCCGCCGAAAACCGGCGATCGGGATCCGATGCTTTTAGATTATAAATCCTATTAAATAATATAAATAAGCTATGATTCTTAATTATATTGCGAGGGGGTGCCGGACGGCTTCACGGCCAGCGGCATAGTACAGTCCCAAATATGAGGAAATATTAGGGAACCTCTGAAAAACCCGCAACTTCTACCTGCGGGCGTAGAGACGCGCGGATATTGAGGGTATGGCTTGCCGAACGCCCCAGCTTGGGGCGTTGGAAGGGCGTCAGGGCTCGATCCTGGGGGATATTCTCGCTCATTGGACGGACTACGCCCCT
>Ga0194132_10001996_pt1 | contig 39681 bp, 31 predicted proteins | sample TA2KigOf80mmetaG_FD_148612 | JGI IMG/M metagenome (GOLD analysis project Ga0194132, IMG submission 148612) | Freshwater microbial communities from Lake Tanganyika, Tanzania - TA2015054 Kigoma Offshore 80m | ecosystem: Environmental > Aquatic > Freshwater > Lake | place: Tanzania: Lake...
CAAGGAAAGGGCGATCACCATAGACATTCGGGTCGTTGAGCTCACCTTCGAGGGGAAGCGCGGAGAATTGGATGACGGTGAAGCCCTTGGCCTCACGGTTCTTCATGTAATAGCCGGTCTCCTCACGGGTCAGCCGATGAATCAACTCCCAGGCTGTGTCAGCAAGGTACAGCAGAGGTTTTCCGCCCGCTTGCTCCAGGTACCGGCCGTTGGCTGATACACGGATCTGCGCGGAAACCGGCGCCGCCAGAAGTGCGAGTATCAGGAGGCTTGCAGAGAAACGCATGATTGTTGAGTGTAGTCCAATGGCAGTCTCTTGCCGGCAATCACTTCTTCACCCCCTGTGGCCGGACCCACATGCGGAGGGTGTCTGGGCGAGCAGGGGAACTGTCGCCACGAAAACGAATGCGAAGAGAGTCACACAAAGCGTGCGGAGGGCTCGCCATCGGAGAGAGGATCTAGGCATGAGATGGAGTGTACCACGAGTGATATCATCAGTCTATCATTACTTGTGCTATGGGATTGCAGAACTTGGAGGCCAGACATCCTTTCGTCCCCGCCCTACACGAACCGCCGCGAAGAGTCCCTCGTCCCCGACCTGCCCGGCTTTGAATAGGATCTCCACGCCGTCGATGCCAACACTGGCCGCGCCGCGAAGCGATACCCATTGATTTCGTCCAGCGCCCGCCGGTCAGCCGACGGGGGCCGTCAAAGCAACTTCCAAGAGCTTTCGGAGTGACGCTTACACAAAAATCTTGACAAACCACTTATATGCTCATGATGCCTATGATAATCTAGCCCGTATGTTGAGCATGGCTAAACGGGTATCTCTCTATCTTTGTGCTTTTTCGGTTTCCTTCGCGCAAAGCACCTTCGTCACCATCACGGGAACCGTCCAGGACCCTGCCGGAGCCGCCCTTCCCGGCGCCGCCGTCGAAGCCGTCCAGACGCAGACCAACTTCAAGTACACGGCCACCACCGGCGAATCGGGCGACTACACCATCGCCAACGCCAACGCCGGAACCTACACCATCCGCGTCCGCGCCAGCGGCTTCCAGGAATACCGCATCGATAACATCGTGCTCGCCCCACGCGACGTGCGCCGGGTCGACGCCGTCCTTCGCATCGGAACCGTTGACACCGTCATAGAGGTCCAAGGCGGAGCCACCCTCATTGAAACCGAAACCCAGCGCATCTCCGACGTCCGCACTCGCGAGGAACTCCGCGCCCTTCCGCTCACTCTCCGGCGCGCCTGGGATTATTTCACCCTCTCCCCGCAAGTCTCCAAAACTACCGGTGGCTTCCAGGTCCGTTTCGCCGGCAGCCGCCAAAATCAGGGAGAAGCCGTCATCGACGGTACTTCCATCGCCCGCTCCGGCGGCGGCTTCGCCAGCGGTCCCCTCATGGACCGCACCGAAGCTTACCAGGAACTCCGCATCGACATCGCGGGCGCGAACGCCGAATTCGGCACCATGGGCCAGGTCACTCTCACCTCCCGCGCCGGCACCAATCAGTTCCACGGCACCTTCAGCGACTACTACACAACCCCTGCCTTTATCGCCCGCAATCCTTTCTTTTCCCAACGCACCGGCAGCGTCGGCCACCGCATCACCCTCGGCGCCGGCGGCCCCGTCTACTTCCCCAAAATCTACAACGGCAAAAATAAGACCTTCTGGTTCACCACTCTTGAATTCGGCACTGGTTCCGGAGGCATAACCACCATCAGCCAGAGCGTCCCCACCCTCTCCTGGCGCCGCGGCGATTTTTCCCGGCTGCTCCCCGGTGCCGCCGTCCGCGACCCCTTCGCCTCCAACACCCCCTTCGCCGGCAACATCATCCCGGCCAGCCGAATCAACGCCACCGCCCGCGCCATCCAGGACCGCTTCTACGCCACCCCCAACTTCGGCGATCCGGAAACCTTCGCCGCACAAAACTACCGCGAAACCCGTCAAAACCGCGTCGCTCATCAGCCTAACTTCACCCTCCGCCTCGATCACCGCTTCAGCGACAAGAACTTCATCTACGGCCGCATCACCACCGTGGATTGGACTCTAAACAATTTCGAGGCCAACCCCATGATCAAGGAACGCTTCACACGCTCCCGTACTCTCCGCGCTTCGACCATCGCCCACACCTATTCCTTCAACTCCTCGATGCTCAACGAGGCCCGCTGGGGGATCTCCTTCGACGACCTCCCCGGAGAGCCCCCCATCAGCGGCAAACAACTCGTCTCCGAACTTGGACTCCGCGGCTTAGTCGACAATCTACCCGACCGCGGCGGCCTCCATCAGGTCGGCTTTACCGGCATTGGAATCTCGGCCCTCAACGTGTCGAACGTCTCTTGCAGCCCCTGCGGCTGGGACCAGATTCAGCAGTTCACCGACAACTTCACCTGGTTCCGCGGACGCCACAACCTCAAGTTCGGAACCGCCTGGCAGTGGGGCCGCGCACGCGATTCGCCGCGAAGGCGCCCTCTTCGGCAACACCAACTACACGAACCGGTACACGAACCACCCCTACGCCGATTTCCTCCTCGGCATCCCCACCACCATGCAGCGCGATTTCCCCGCCGTCGAGAGCGACCGCCGCGCCAAGACCTACGCCTTCTACGCCCAGGACGAATGGAAGGCCCTCCCCACCCTTACCGTCAGCCTCGGCCTCCGTTGGCAGGTCATGCCCGGCTGGACCGAAGCCAATGGACGCCAAGCCGTTTTCGACATCGGTTCCGGCAACATCGTCGTCCCCAACGGCTCGCTCAACCTCGTCAGCCCGCTTCTGCCAACGAACTACGTCAGCGTCGTCGAGGCCTCCCAGGCCGGCCGCGACTCCCGCAAACTCGTCAAAACCGACTGGAACAACGTCGCCCCACGCTTCGGCCTGGCCTGGCGCCCCTTCGGCAACAACACCGTCTTCCGCGGCGGCTTCGGCATTTACTATGACGCCGCCGCCCGAAGCCCCAGCGCCGCCAACGTCCCCTTCCTCCTCAACGAGCCCGCCTACACCAATGAGATCACCAACCCACTAGTCCTCCCCGTCGTTTATCCATCCACGCCCGGACGCGGCCCCGCCACGGTCACGCTCCCCATTGGCATGCGCCCCGACCTCCGCATCCCCTTCTCCATGCAGTATCAGTTCACCGTCGAGCATCAGCGCTGGGATACCGGCTTCCGGCTCAGCTACACCGGCACCAACACCCGCCAGGGCGTTTACCGCTACGACATCAACCAACCCGTCGCCGACGACCGGCTCTATATCAATAAACCCCGCCGCTTCCCCAACTACCCCGGCATCAACTATGAGGTCAACGGCGCCGGCCACCAATACCATGGAGCCTCCGTCGAAGTCCAGCGCCGCATGAAGAGCGGCCTCCAGTTTCAGGCCTACTACACCCTTCAGCGCGACATTGGCGACCTCGAAAACGGCGAGGTCCCCGAGGACGCCTATGACCGCCGCCGCGAACGCGCCGCCTGGGGTGCGCTCCCCACCCACCGCTTCACCGGCCTCATGATCTTCGAACTCCCCTTCGGCCGCGGCAAGCCCCTCTTCAACACGGACAATAAAGCCGCCAACTTCATCCTCTCCGGCTGGAAAGTCTCCCCCATTTACATCTACGAAACCGGTAACTTCGTCACGCCGCTCTGGACCGGTCCCGACCCCACCGGCACCCGCTTCACCAACAACGCCTCGCGCCCCAACGTCACCCTCCGCCCCGACGCCCTCCGCGACTCCCGCCTCTCGGACCGCTCCATCTATCGCTGGTTCGACGTCTCCGCCTTCGCCGCGCCACCCGCCGGCCGCTTCGGCAATTCCGCCAAGTACGTCATCAAAGGCGTCCCCGTAAACGTCCTCCACGGCAGCCTCGCCAAAGAATGGAAAGTGAAGGAACGCGCCGTCATCCGCTGGGAGTTCCTCGGCAATAACCTGCTCAACCACCCCAATTACATGGAACCGGGAGCCAACATTGCACAAGCCGGCTCGGCCGGCGTGATCACCGCCGTCATGGATCGTAACGCCAAGTTCGACTCCGGCATCATCCGCACCCTTCAGGCCCAACTTCGCGTAGAGTGGTGACCCGCTTCCTGAGACCCCCGCCGCTTGACCCGCGTCTTCTAAATGACACAGCATGTGTGTAGGGGAGTGACGGTATGAAAACTCTTGCACAATTCGCGTGCCTCGTGCTCGACGCGTCTAACCCTAAGGAGTGGAACGATAAAATTACCGAGGCCGAGGCGCTAGAGCAATTGAACTCCGGCAAAGATCTGGGTTTGAAGGTGTGAAGCGGAAATTGGGCGAGCGCGCGGTGGATTTCGCGGGCGTTCCATTCGCGGCGCTGGAGGCGGAGCGTGGCGTCGAGGCGCTTGCGGCCCTCTTCGTGAACGTCCATGTGGACGGTAAGCGCGTCGCCGGGCGGCGAAAAATCGGTGCGTGTCAACGACTTTGAGACACCAAGCCAGGGAGTTTAGTGATTTTTTTCCTCCGGGTCTGGCGGTTTGTTGATCCAGACCACCTGTTGCAGTTCGGGTGCTTGGGGCGGTTTTCGGACGAAGTGCTCCGGGTGAGCCTGATAGGCGGCATCGAGGACAGTCTGGCGTTGCTGCCGGATCAGCGGGGCCTGGTCGTAGTGGACCATGGCCGGGGCCATCAGGCCGAGCGCGGAATGGCGGTGCTCGTCGTTATACCAGGGGAAGAAGCGCAGGCAGAAGCCGCGGGCATCCTGGATCGAGCCAAAGCGGTCCGGGAATTCCGGACGGTACTTCAAGGTGCGGAACTGGCTCTCTGAATAGGGGTTGTCATCGGAGACGTAGGGGCGGCTGTGGGTTTTGGTGATGCCGAATAATCAGTCCATCATTACTTGTGCTATGGGATTGCAGAACTTGGAGGCCCGACATCCTTTCGTCCCCGCCCTACACGAACCGCCGCGAAGAGTCCCTCGTCCCCGACCTGCCCGCCTTTGAAAAGGATCTCCACGCCGTCGATGCCAACACTGGCCGACCATACGCGGCATAAAGGTGATCCGGGTGCAAAAGGACACACCATGGTCAGGGCATCGACCTCTAACGCCAGACCAGCGTGGCCTGACGTATCGCCACCCGCGACGACAACTCTTCGCACACCGCAACGCCGCACGAGTTCCGCAGCCAGTGCACCGAGTCGCTGGCCGATCTTCCTCCCGAATTCGGCATCCTCCGTCGATACGACAGTGTCCGGCCCGGCAGCGCTGTGGAGAATCGGGCTGCCGCCCTGCCGGAGTACAGATTCGCCCGCCTGCATCGCACGCTGGAACTCGCTTTCATCGGTTGTCAGACGCTCGGGGTCAATGGGAATGCCCACAAATCCGCTGGCGAGCGCGTGACGGATCTGCTGAGCGGTGACCGGCGAGCAACTTCCCGAAATCACCAACAGACGGTCGACAGAACCAGGATCCGGTGGCGCCGGTTTCGGCGGGAGCCATCCGAGCGATTCCCAATACGCCAGTAAAGCGTATTCAAAGCCGCTGGATCCGGCAACAAAGGTGGTTGGAGCCACCCGCGAATTCCAGATGGCGTCTCCGGCTTCGCGCAAGGTAGCCGTATCCAAGGTGTCAAACAGGATCAGCCGCGCGCCTCGGGAAACCTGCTCCGCAAAACGCTCGCGGGCTCTGCACCCCTGCAGCGAAAGGACATCCACCAGGCCAACCGCGAGATCCGTTTGCCGCGCCAAGTGAAGCCGCAGATCGGCCTCTGCCATCGGCGTGATGGGGTGCCGCGACATCGTTGGGTGGCGATCCAACCGGTAGCCTTCGCTGCCAACCGCCGCAAAGAGATTCCCAAACAGGACATACCGGCGCAGGACCGGTGCGCCAACTACCATGGGAGCGACGGGACAACCTGTGGCCCGAAGGCCGAGTTCGGCGGCAGTACCGATACTGCCGACAGCGGGCGAACTATCAAAGGTGGAACAGATCTTGTAATGAAGAAACGGACTTCCCAGCGCGGATAGTGATTCGAAAACAGGGGGGAGGTTCGCCTGCATCCACCGTGGCGACTGGCTGCGGCTTGTTCCCGCAACACCAACCGCTCGATAGCCTGGAAACCTCCGCAGATCCGACTCTGTCGGCGGCTTAAGGAACAACACAGCCGGTAAACCGTGAGTGGCAAATGCCTCGACGACGTCCGTGGATCCGGAGAAGTCATCGCCATAGAACGCAACCAGAAGGCCGGCGGGCATCATGCGCTGTATTTCTCCAAGGCCTGGCGAAGTTCCCCATGCGAGCGGGCGTGGGTCTCCAGATCGATCCCGGACATCGCGGCTTCCCAAGCTTGGCGCATTGCGCGCACACCCGCCGCCACCCCACCTGGATGCGCCATCAATCCACCACCGGCGGCGTAAATCAAGTCGGCGGAGCCCAACTCTCTCCATGTGTCGGGGGCCTGCCGGACTGTCTGGCCGGACGAGAAGACTGGCATGACCTCGCATCCCCTGCCAACTCCGTCAAACATGGGCGTCAGGCAAGCCCGCGCCGATCGAAGAACGGACTCATCCGATTCACAGAATTTGTTTCGCAGGCCGTTGACGTGCATGTGATCGACGCCAAGCAGCCGCCAGAACTTCTGGAACGCCACATAATCGATTCCGATGTCCGGGGAGCGTTGCAGCAGCCCCCAACCGTTGCGATGGGCATGGATCGGCAGGCGGCAGTGTCGACGTAAATACTCCACTCCGGCAAGGCCGACGCTGTTGAGACTGACCATGACACAAGTGCCGCCTTGTTTCTCCACGAGGTCGTGCCGCCGGACCATTTGTTCGATCTCGCCGGTGAGGTTGAATGCGTACATCACTTTTTTTCCAGTGCGCGCGGCGTGGTTGCGGATGACTCGCATCACTGCCTCTACGCGCTCGGGAAACGGGCAGTGCGGTCCGTCGCATTGCAGCTCATCATCTTTGACGAAGTCGATGCCACCGGCCGCGAGTTCATCGACCAGGGAAGCTGTCTGCGCCGGGGATAGCCCCACACTCGGCTTGACGATCGTTCCGATGAGGGGGCCGGTTTCGACGCCAGCCAATCGGCGAGTCCCCGCAATCCCGAACTTTGGCCCAGGATACGTCGAGCGAAAGCAATCCGGCATTGCGATGTCAAGCAGGCGCAGGGCGGAAAACTGCTGCAACTCAAAGAGATTTCCGGCTACGGTAGCAAGCAGGTTCGGAACACTCGGGCCCAGATTTTCAATCGGCCAGGAGAGTTCGGTATGCGCTCGCCTCCAGACCGGCCGTGTAAGTCCTTTGGGCGTTCGTGCACCGGGGAGCGACGCAGCAGGCCGCGTGCCGATCTCACGAATCCATTCAATTCTGGCGCCATATTTCTGCTTGAGTTCGGGCGTCTCACCCGGAACGGCAAGGAACGTTCCACTCGACTGCTCTCCGGCCATGGTGGCAATGGCGTCCTCCAGCGGAAAGGAGGTCTCGACTTCATAGATGGCGCGAACACGGGTGGAATGATCAGCGGGCATGAGGTATTATCACGATACCATTTTGCGCTGTGAAAAGTGATATGCTGACTTCAACACCCCGAGCGATTCTATTCTAGTAAGATTAAGGTCATGAGTACCCAGCCCATTATTCGCCGAAAGCTCGCCGATGAGGTGCGGGACCGTCTCGTGGCGCAGATTCGCAGCGGAGAGCTCCGTCCCGGTGATCGCTTGCCGTCCGAGCGAGCACTGATGGAAAACTATGGCGTAGGACGTCCGGCTGTCCGAGAAGCCTTGCAGTCGCTCCACACTGCCGGTTTGATCGAGATCACCCATGGTGAGCGGGCCCGGGTCGCAGTCCCCGACACCCACAGCATGATTGACCGTATCGGTCAAACCATGGTCCATCTTCTACAGACCTCGCCCTCAACACTGGCGCATCTTAAAGAGGCGCGCCTTCTTTTTGAGGTTGGCATGGTCAAGATTGCGGCGGGTAAAGCGACACTGGATGACATCCAAAGTCTGGAAGGCTGCGTCGATCGCCAGCGCCGCTCATCGGACACCAGTGAGTTTGTAAAGAACGATATGGCGTTCCACAATGCAATCGCAGCCATCAGCGGGAACAGCGTCTGCACCATGCTGAGCGAGGCCATGCTCGACTGGTTGTTTCATTTCCGCCGCGAACTGCTCAGAATGCCCGGTGGAGAACTCATCACCATTTCCGAGCACGAACGGCTCGTCAAGGCCATCGCCGCTCATGACGTGGCCGAGGCCGAGAAGGCCATGATCGACCACCTGACGCGTTCCAACGAGCGGTATAGGATCCTGGAAGACGCGATGCAACACCGTAGTGTCCCAGCCGAGTAGGACTGGCGCGATTACCATGCTCCCCAGGAACGTTCTTCTGTTCGGCGCCGAAAGCGGTCCGGCGCCGCGCACCGAACTACGGGCCGGCCCGCTACAACTCGTATTTCAGAACGGCGATCTGCGCTACGTTCGGCTCGGCGAAAAGGAGTTGTTGCGGCGTGTTTATGCCGCCGTGCGCGACCACAATTGGGGCACCGTGCCAGCGGCGCTGTCGAATCTGAAGATCGACTCGCGCCGTGACCGCTTCCGCGTCTCCTATCAGTCCGACCACGTCAGCGGGCCCATCCACTTTCGCTGGCAGGCACTTATTACCGGCGCTCCAGACGGTCGCATCGAGTTCAGTTTCGACGGCGTCGCCGTGACATCGTTCAAGCGCAACCGGATCGGTTTCTGCGTGCATCATCCGCTGGCTGGATTCGCTGGCCGGCCATGTGAGGTGGAAACCGCGAAAGGGGGCTGGACCAAGGGATCCGTGCCGGCCTCGATCGCGCCGCATCAACCGTTTCTCGATATCAAAGCGATCCGCCATGAGGCGGCGCCCGGCTGCCAATTCGAGGTCCGTTTCGAAGGCGAAACCTTCGAGATGGAAGACCACCGCAACTGGACCGACGGCAACTTCAAGACCTACGGCACACCCCTGTCGCTTCCATTCCCCGTGGATGTCCCGGCAGGCACATCCGTCAAACAGAAGATCATTCTCAGTCTCATCGGCGCACGTCCGCGCGTGGCGTCCCGCCCGGCCATGAAGCCGGCGATCAGGGTGCAGCCGGCAGGGCAACCGGCGCCACTGCCGCAAATCGGCATCGCGGCGTCGGCGGCGGACGCGAAGCTCTCGGCCAAACAACTGGAACGTTTGCGCGCGCTCGGCCTGTCGCATTTGCGCGTCGAAGAGAGCACCTGGGACTCCCCGGAAGTAGCCGCTCTGGGATTGCCGCTCGAAGTGATGTTGCTGCTGGGCGCGCACGGCGAAGAGCAACTGCGCCGCGCCGCCGCTCTGGCTCGCGAGCGGAAGTGGAATGTCAAGCGCTGGGTTGTCTGCGAAGAGAAAGAGATCGTCACCACCGCCGGAATCGGGCGTATGGCCAAGTCGATCCTTGGTGGAGCGCCGGTGATCGGAGCGACACGCGCGAACTTCACCGAGATCAATCGCGGCCGCCCCGCCGTTGGAGCGTTCGACGGCGTGGCGTTTCCGATCAATCCGCAGGTCCACGCGTTTGACAACGCATCGCTTGCCGAGAATTGCGCCGCACAGCGCGATGTGATTCTGAGCGCGAAGTCGTTTCTCGGCGCCACGCCCATTTTTGTTTCGCCGGTGACCTTCCGGCAGCAGTTCAACGCCGTTGCCACGGGCCCGGAGCCTCCCCCAGCGCCGGGGACGCTGCCGGGCCGGGTCGACGTCAGGCAGATGTCGCTGTTCGGCGCCGCATGGACATTGGCGAGCTTGAAGTATCTCGCCGAATCGGGCGCGGCCGGCGTGACTTACTTCGAATCGGCGGGCTGGAAAGGCGTGATGGAGACCGAAGGCGGATCGCCGTCGCCGCAACTGTTCCGATCGATCCCGGGATCGGTGTTTCCGATCTGGCATCTGCTGGCCGATGCCGGCGAAATGCGTAACGGGCTGGTCCAACCCTCGGTATCGAGTCATCCGCTGGAAGTGGAGTCGCTGATTCTGCGCGCGGGAAGCAGGCAGCGAATCCTGCTGGCCAACCTCTCGGATGAACCGCGCACGGTGGAATTGCCGGCGACGATCGTGAGCGCGGACGCCAAGGTGCGTCTGCTACACGCGGGGAATGCGGAGGCCGCGATGACCGATCCGGAATCGTTTCGCTCGCCGCGATCCGCCCCCGCCGCGCCCGGTGGATCGCCTGGTGGAGCGTCCGCCCCTGTAACCCGCCGGGCAATACTCGCGGGCGCCGCAGCCGTGTTACGGCCGGGAAATGGAGCGGCTCAATTGACGCTCGACGCCTGCGCCATTGCCTGTATCGACTCATAGACCTACAGGATCGAAATGGGGAACGCGCCCAGCGCTCAGCGCGTTCAACGGTGTCCGTCAGAGCAAACCATCTGGCCAAAGCAGGTAGGGCGTGATGGGATGTTGTTATGAGGAAAGCCCGGGCGCGGACGAATGGGCGAGCCGTTGTCTACACCGACTACCGGAAGTTGCTGGACAGCAGGGACGTGGATGCCGTGGTGATCGCCACCCCGGATCACTGGCACGCCAAGATCTTCGTGGATGCCTGTGTCGCCGGCAAGGATATCTATGTTGAAAAACCAATCGCGAACTCCGTGCGGGAGGGCCGGGTGATGGTTGAGGCCGCCCGCAAGAGCGGCCGCGTCGTGCAGGTCGGGCTTCCGCAGCGTTCGGGCGGCGCAGATTGAGATCAGCGCCGGTGGCAAGCAAGTATGACGCCGCTGTTGGCTAGAAATGCTCCTTTGCGCTTTCGATTCGGAGCACTTGACAGGCGTCACGGACGCGAATGCTGACGAGGAGACGGCTTCGAACTGAGGATTTGCCAGCGCGTCCGCTCCTGGAAGAGGTTCTGATTGAAGTCGCCCTTGCGACCCTTTGGAGCGTATCGTATCGTGGAGGTGTAATGGACGCAGACACGAAGCACCGCATGAGTGAGATCGTCTCGACGGATCCGGACCTGATGCATGGAACCCCGTGTTTTCGCGGGACTCGCGTCCCGGTCCGCCTTCTCCTCGATGATCTCAAGAGCGGTTACACGGTAGAACAGTTCCTGGAGGGATGCCCCACCGTCAGTCGGGAACAGGTCGAGCGCTACCTTGAATTGGTGCAGGACCTGGTAACCGAATGCGACGAATCCTGATCGACGAATGCATTAATCCTAGGCTTGCATCTCGTCTTCGCGTGGTACTTCCTGGCGATGTCGTTGAAACTGTCAGAGAGCTGGGTTGGGCCGGGCAACGGGACCACATTCTGATCCCACAAATCCAGGGCCGGTTCGACGTCTTCTTGACCATCGACAAGGGCTTCGAGTTCGAGCATAATTTGGCGCGGCTTTCGTTTGGGATCATCGTCCTGGAGGGTAAGGAGTTCCTTTGGCACTACGAGGATTGAGTTTTTGACCGCACTCCAGTCGCCGTATAATCCATGAATTCGCCATGGACATGTCAATTCACCGCCATCTTCGCTCCCTTCCGGTCCATGGCGGTCGGCTGCTTGCGATCGTCGTGTCCTGCATCAACAGGGACGAGCAGGCCAGGCTGCCCGCGCCGACCCACCGCCGCCCGTTCCGAAGCCCGTGGCGCCGCACCAGGTAATCGCTCAGGAACCCACCCGCCAGTTTCCGCATGCGCCCATGAAGAATGGCAGGGAGCCTACCTTACCGATCTCTCCTTCCGTGAAGGCCCTGCCTTTGATGAGATCCGATCGAGAAAGGTGATCATCCCCAGCAGGGTGAGCAAGCCGAGTACGAGGCGCCTCCGGGATATGGGTGGAGCCGGTGTCGCCGACATAGAGCCTGCGATAGTCCGGCGAGAAGCAGATGCCGTTGGGCTTGTAGATTTCGTCAGTGACGAGTTGAATCCGTCCGCTCCGCGGGTCAACGCGGTAGTCTTCATTTCCTGGTGTTCCCTTTCACCCCGATCGCGAACAAATGCTTGTCCGTGCGAAGAAAGATCTGATTCTGGGAGATCGCCGGCGAGGCTTGCACCGGCTCTCCGATCGCATTGCGCGCAAGAACGCGGAATTCGCGACCGGCCTCTATCACCGTGGTGGCGCCGTCATCGGACAGAAAATAGACGCGTCCTTCGGCCGCAACAGGCGAAGCGGAGTAGGTCCCCTCCAGCCGTTGCTGCCAGACGATAGTCCCGGTGGCTGCATCCAGACAAGTGGCAATGCCCGCATCGGTGATCGCGAACAGGAAGGGCTTCAGATAAAGCAGCGACGGCACCTTCGGCATGCCGCGGCGCTGCTCCCAGACCAGGTCCAACCCCTTCCGATCGCCTCGGCCGGCGCCAAGGCGGAATGCCTTGATGGACTCCTTGCCTCCCCAACCGCCCGAGGTGAATGCCACGCCATCGCCGAGCGTCACGGAAGGCACCTTGCCTTCTCCGATGACTTCGCTCGTCCAGAGCCGCTCCCCGGTTCTCCCGTCAAATCCCTGAAGGACATCGCCGGCCTCGCTGATCACCTGCCAACCGCCGGTGGCGGCGTTCCAGATCGCGGGCGTGCCATGGGAGATTCGCGACGCTCCGCGGCCCGTCTTCCAGCGTTGCTTGCCCGTGGAGGCCTCCAGGGCCAAGACGAACCCACCGTCCCACGGGATTTGCCAGCCGAGTTTCTTATCCTCTCCCTGACTGCTTCCGTCGCGCGCCATGATCAGCACGCCGTCGTGGAGGGCGAGTGACGTTGCGATTCCGTGCTGGCCGTAGAAGGGATAGTCGCGATTTGTCCACACGATTCGGCCGGAGAAGTCCAGCGCGGCCACCGTTCCGTCGCCGAAGCAGGCATACACGTTCTTTCCATCGGTGGCGGGAGTCGGCGAGGCATAGCTGTTGCGTTTTTCCTTGTGCCCCGGCCTCTGGCGCACGGCTTCGCGATTCCACAACAGGCGCCCGTTGCGGCGATCGAAGGCCAGCACCCGGCCGCTTTCCCCGCCTTCGGTGGCCGTCGTCACGAATACGTGATTGCCCCAGACGATGGGCGACGACCACCCAACGCCGGGAACCTCAGCCCGCCATGAGACATTCTCAGTAGCGCTCCAATGCAGCGGCACGTCTTGCTCGGCGGAACCACCCTGTCCGTTCGGGCCCCGAAACCGCGGCCAGTTTTCGGCAAAACACGCCGCGGCGAATAGCACGCTCAGGATTGTCGACGCGGTAACGCTCATCGCCCCTCCACCAGCAGCACCCAATCCTCCTCGCCTGCGGCGTTCTTGGCCGGCGGAGAGAACAGGCGGGCGCCGTCTGCGGAAACCCCTTCGGCGGGCTGGGTCTTTCCGCTCACCGGATCGAACCAGCGGGCCGTCCACTGCCCGATGATTCGCTGGGTCGAGATCCGCAACGCCTTCTGAAGGGTGAACGCCAACAGCACCTTTCGATTTCGAGTTACCGCGGCTGACATGGCGCCCTCCGCGGCGGCTGGGTCCGCCTCGAATTCATACCAGGGAAGCGTCAGTAGAAATCGTTTGGCGTGGGATAGCTGTGTCGATCCCGGCAATTGCATAGCCTCCCGCCATGGTGTGCCGCCCCAGTCGTGGCCGCCCGGCGATTTACCGAAGCGCTGATCCGGAAGGTTCACCTGCCAGACGCCGTTGGCGCCATAGGTGTGCCCGGAGACACCGCTATTCAGCAAGTGCGCCCAGAAAGCCTCGCGCGCTTCGCGAGCGTTCAGTTTGGGCTTCACCTCCAGCGCCTCGTAGCGAGACTCTCCGGAAATCACGGGGACCTTGGAGCCACGCTGCCAGGCTTCCCAGGCGCTGGCGGCATGTTTGTCCGCTGAGTGGCCGTGCCCGGTTTGCTGCATCTCGAAATCCAACAGCTCCGGGTCTATCACTTCATCGCGGGCATTGCGCCGCGGATGCGTGGTCAACAGGCGTTGAAACGGATCGGATTGGCGGATGTATCGGATAACCGAGGTCCACTCCCGGCGCAGTTGCTCCGTCTCCGCTTCCTTATTGCCGGAGAGATACCATGGCATCGCCTGTTCGCCGGCGGCCGCCCAGACAACTGGAAGCGCGCCCCACCGGGCGATGATGTAGCGCCAGTGCCGCTTCATGTTCTCCTGGCCGAGCCACGGGAGATGATAACCCCAGGCGCCCAGGATGCAGGGAACCAGCCCTTGGTCGACAAGGTGCAGGATCCGCCGGTCGGCCGCATCGAAGTACTCGGGACGGATACGCGCGTAGGACTTCTCCCAGGGCAGTCCACCGTCGCCGAGCCCGCGTTCATCGAATGCAGGCATGTCAGGATACAGGCCGGCCACGATCTGAATGACCGTGAAGCCCTTGTCCTTCCGGTCCGCGGCGAGTTGCTGGAAGTCCTCCGGCCACCGCAGGCGCTTTGCGAGTCCCATCCACCAGGTATCGCCGAGCCAGAAGAACGGTGTACCGTCAGTATGGGCAAAGTGGCGTTGGTCCTCGGCAACTCGGATCGATCCATGCCGGTACAAAGGGTTCTGCCCGGAATAAGGCGTAACCCTAACTTCACCCCTGACCCCATGCAGGCCGCGGTTGGTCGAGTCACTACACTCGGTTCGATATCGATGCGTGCCGGCAACCGGGGAAGCATAGCGAAAGCGCCAAGTGCGGCCACCGCTCCAGAAGCCCGGGACCCGTCGCTGGAGCCCAGTGGGGTCGGTGAAGACAGCGTCGACATCTACATCACGGAACGGGTCTGGGGAGCTGGCAGCCGATTCGATGCTGATCTCCACCATGCGATTGGTTTCCACGGCCGCCGCCGCAGGGGATACGAAAGTGGTGGAGGTGAGAAGGAGGATGAGTATCGGAAACATGGGTTCGGCAAATCTCAATCAGCGCGCACCCGGCTCTCTGGCCTGTAGCGCGGCATTCAGGCGCGCGACGATTTCGCGTTCTCGCGCGGCCTTTTCGGGCCACTTCAGTTGATCGTAGAGCCGGGCCAGCAAGACGTGCGCTCCCCGGTGCTCGGGCTGCGCGCCGACGACCCGCTCCAGCATCTCCACGGCTTCCTGCGCATTGCCCCGTGCCATCCGGAGCTGGGCCAGCAGAAACAGAGCCCCCACATCATCAGGCCGGGTCTGCACGGTGCGCTCCAGCAGCGGCGCCGCCTCGACGCCGCGGTCGCGCTCTTTATAGACCCAACCGAGAAACGCCGCGGCGTTGCCGTCCATCGCGTTCTCGCGCAGCGCCGCTTCGAGTTGTGGGATCGCGTCATCCAGACGGTTCGCGAAGCAAAGGGTAACTCCCAGCGTGCTTCGGAGTCCTGGCAACCGGGGCTTCAGCCGTAATGCGGTTTCCAACTGAGTCACCGCTTCCTTGTACTGCGCGCGAGCCATGAAGTACGATCCGCGCATGAAATAAGCTTCCGCGCTTCTATCGGCACGCAAGTCACGCTCGACGAGTCGTTGCGCTTCGTCCAGGCGGCTTACGGCCACGTAGGTGGAAAGAAGGGTGTAGAGCGCATCGCGATTGGCGGGATCCTGCTTGCGGACGATCTCCAATTCACGAATGCCTTCCTCGGTTTGACCCAACTGAAGTTTACAAATGGCGAGCAGGTGCCGCGCCTTCACGAATTGCGAATTCCTGCCCAGAACCTCCTGGTAGATGGCAGCCGCCCCTTGCAGATCCCCTTGTTGCTGCCGTTCGATACCGGCTCGAACGGAGTCCTCCCCAGTCTGGCTCGCCAGCGCCAGAATCGGAACGAAGCTTGCCCAGAGCAACAGTGAAGTCATGCCATTGGTAAGGCGCCGCTGCCGTCTGACGAATCTGGCCTTCGGGGGTGTCCCCGAAGGCGCAGATGATCAGAGTCGGTCACCCTTGCGATCAGAAATAGAACGCCAAAGCACCTTGCATGATACGCGGTGAACGGGTGGATGTAAAGCGGCCGAACTGCTGGTTCACCTGATTGCCCTGCAAGTCGAACCGGGCGCCGGCGTCCACGCCGTTGAATTGGGTGTGGTTGAAGGCGTTGTAGAACTCCCAGCGGAACTGGAAGTAGCGGGCTTCGTTCTTAAGCGGGAATCTCTTGAACAGCGAGATATCCCAATTGTTGATGCCGGGTCCGCGGAAGATATCCTTGGGAGCGTTGCCGAAGTCGCCGCGCGCGGGCCGCGCGAATACCGAAGTGTTGAAGAATCGATCGAAGGTTTGCTCGCTCTTGGGCAGAATCGCCTTGCCCGTCACGTTGATGCGGGCTCCGTCGCCGCCGCCCGTGATGTCGGCGCCGTCAACCGTGGAATAAGAAACGGCACGAGGCGTACCGCTCATCATGCTGACGATACCCGATAACTGCCAGTTGTCCGTAACGAATGCCATCGCCCGGTTGCCCATCTTCTTGCCGGCGTTCGGGAGATCCCAGAGATAGTTCAGAACGAAGACGTGCGTCTGGTCATAACTCGATTTCCCATAGCTCCAGATGCGATAGGGCCGCTGCATTGGCAGGAGGCCGTTGTCGCCGCTGGTCAAGTCCATCGCTTTCGACCAGGTGTAGGCGATACCGAACTGGACACCGGTTGCCATGCGGCGATTCAGCGACGTTTGCAGCGCGTTGTAATTGCCGTATCCGGAGTTCTCGATATAAGTCAGACCGCCGAAGCCCGGAAAAGGCCGGAGGAAGTTGTCGGGCAGAGGGCGTCCCGGCGCGGAGGGATCCGCGGAGGAAGCGAGGAAGCGCGTACCGTAGGGCAAGGTGTTCAGGTCGCGAGTCTGCTGGAGGTGCTGCGACCGGTTGCCGACATAGGAGACGTCGAGAATCGTCCCGCGGGCGACTTCGTGTTGCACCGCTAATGAGTAGTTTGTAACGGTAGCAGTTTTGGGGTCGCGTTCGAGCGCGCTCACCGAACTGGGGAACAACGTTCCTGCCGCCGACTTGAATGTATCGAGCGTGCCGTAAAAGATCTGAGGATTGAACTGCACGGGAGGATTGGTTCGAGTGGTCCATAGATAAGATCCGGCGCTGGGCACGGCCTGTTTGCTCACGCCGATGCCGCCGCGAATCGCGGTCTTTCCGTTGCCGAAAACGTCATACGCAAATCCGATTCGGGGTCCCATTTCCCATCCGCGATTGGCAAAGCCGCTCGGCAGATTGCCGGTACCGGCTACGACCATCCCGTTGGCCGGTTCGCCGGAGTTGGGTGCGAATGCGCCGATCATCACGGCCGGCGTCTGCTGGCCCGTCAGCGGATTCCTGCCGACACGCGCGCCATTGACCAGAACCGGCTGAATAAATGCCGGGGCCTTGCCACGGTCGTAGAGTTCGAGCGCGAGTGCCGCCGCCTTGCCGTCGGACACCCGCCACGGCGTGAACCACGTCGCGCGGAGCCCAATATCGATGGTCAATCGCCGCGTTGCTTTCCACGAATCCTGTACGTACCACTCAAAGATCGACTGGCGCGCCAGACCGGTGGTGCGAGTGGTGCTTTCGGTGTAGGACTCGAAGTTGCCGAGCATGGCGTTTGAGTACGCGTAATTGGAGTCGAGCGGGTTGTTCACATTGCGCCCGAAGGCGAAGTTGCCACCGAAGTTCGAGCGGGGGCCTTCGCTGTTCATCTGGTGCTCGCCGTAGATTCCGAACTTCAGAGAGTGCGCGCCGCGGATCCAACTCAGGTTGTTGCTGTAGTTGTAGCGCCAGTCCTCGGCGTCGATCGGCAACCGGCCGTCATAGGAAATATTTGCCGCCGACGGCACGCCGCCAAAGCTGGCTTGAGGAATGATGTTGAGGGGATTTCCCGCCGCGAAGAGCTGGCCCAACGAATTGAGCCCGACTTTGGTCCGGTCAACCTTGTCGAAGAAGTTCGCCGACGTAGCCGCGCCGATTTCGCCAAGCTTGCGGTATCCAAACTGCGCTTCATTGACGATATTCGGACGAATCACTTTGGTGTAGCTGGTCTGCACCTGATCGGTCTTGAACAGGTAGTGAGAAAAGAACTGATCCCAGTTTGAGTTGAATGCGGCCAGTCCTTCGTAGCCGCGGCGGTCCGCCCACCAGCCTGTGTAGCGAGCGGAAATGCGGTCGTTGGCCGTGGGATTGTAGTCGCCTTTCAAAGTGTTCAACTTTTTCGGGTGGTTGGTGATCTCCTGGAATTGGTAGTTGTAGTTGCCTCCCGACAGCGAGCGATCCAGGAAATTAGGCATCGGGAAGAGGTTCAGAATGGCGCGGCCATTGGCGTTCAGCCGGTTGGCGGGAATGACGTTGCCAGGGAAGGCCTGGCCGTTGCTCGGATCGGTGACGGGAATCAGCCGGCCGCTGACGTCCAGAGTTTGCGAGAAGTTGCCCTGGCGCTCGAGGGCGCTCGGCATCGTCACGCGCCGGGGGTTGCGGGGATCGCGAATCTCCCAGTTCTCACGGGAGTAGAAGAAGAAGAGTTTGTCGCGGTTCTTGTTGAACTTCCCAGGGATGTAGATCGGACCGCCGATGGTGCCGCCGAACGTGTTGTAGCGATAGAGCGGACGAGCTTGGCTATTCCGATTATTGAAAAAATCGTTGGCGTTCAGTTTCTCGTTGCGCAGGAACCAATAGAGGCTGCCATGGAAGTCGCGCGTGCCGGACTTGGTGACAAGGTTGATCGACGCGCCCGCGTTCCGGCCATACTCAGCCTGGTAGTTGTTGAGCAGCACTTTCACCTCGGCGATGGCGTCAAGACTAGTCATACCATTGAATCCGCCAACGCCGTCCGCGTCGTTGCCGGACTGTCCATCCGACGACATCGTGTTCATCCCGATGCGCTGGCCGCCGATGTTCGGCGTGTTCGTGCCGAACGTACCGCCGAGTGCGTTCTCATCCGTACCGCCGGAGACGCCGGGCAGCACGCGAAGCAGCGAAATGACGTCGCGTCCGCGCGTCATCAAGAGGTTCAACTGTTTGCCGCTTAACTCCGCCGAGTTACCCGAACTGGCAGTCTGTACCGTCGCGCCCGTTGCCTCAACCGTAATGCGTTCGCTGACCGCCCCGACAGTGAGTTGGAGCGCCCCGGCGGTCAGGCGCTGCGTCGCGGTGAGTACAAGACCGGGCCGCTCCAAAGTCTTGAATCCCTCTTGTTCCACGCGAAGCGAGTAGACGCCCGGAGGGACGGCGTTGAAGACGAAGTCACCGGTTTCATTGGTCCGAATGGTGCGTGCGTCAGAGGTGGCCTCGCTGCGGAGCGAAACAGAGGCGCCGGCCACGGCGGCGCCGCTCGGGTCGACGACTGTCCCGATGATGGTTCCGGTAATGGTCTGCGCCCAGCAGGTGCTAAAGGCCAGTACGGTAAGCAGAAGGGCTCGGAGGAGAGTGGACTGCGGCATGGATGTTCTTTCTCCCAGATCGAGAAATGCTGAGGTACTCACAATACCACATCATTCCAAACTGTGTCAAGTCACGGGAGCGGCTCCGCAATCTCCACGTACTGCCCGGCCTTCACCGTATCCAGCCGGGTCACCTGCCCCGTAGGCCATCTCACCTCGATCCGTACGGAAGAATCTTGCCCCAACCCCAGCAGTTCGCGTGGATCATGAGACGAGAGGAAGCTGCCCCCGCTCGTTCGCAGCCGACGCCACGTACCATGTGCTGTTGTCCACTGGATTACGGCTCCTTCGGCGGCGGGATTGCTGCGCCGCGGGCGCAGGCGGATTCCAACCCAGTTCCGGCGGTTCCCCGTTTCATTACGCAGCAGGAGAGGGGCTCCCCCATTAATTCCGATCACTACATCGGAGTCGCCGTCATTGTCGAGGTCGCCGATCGCCAGACCGCGAGCGTTCCATCGCTGTTGAAAGACGGGCCCGGCCGCGGCGCTGACATTGATGAATGTACCCTCGCGGTTCTCAAAGAGCAGAAGCGGCTCGGCGTATGTCACACCCGGCATTCGGCGGGCGATCATGTCATCAGGGTGTCCGTTGGCTAGCAGCAAGTCCGGGTCGCCGTCGTTGTCTATATCGAAGAACTTCAGACCCCATCCGCTGAGCAGCCTGGTGTCCCGCCGGACTTGCCCTGGCTCCTCGGTGAACTGAAGATCCCCCCGGTTTCGGTATAGCGCGAAGTGCTGTTGATCGATGTTGGCTACGAAGAGGTCCTGACGTCCGTCGCCGTCGTAATCCACGGCATCGACCCCCATGCCAGAGCGCGGCTCGCCGGCCTCGCTGTAGGCCACGCCGCTGGCAAGCCCGATGTCTTCAAATCGCCGGCCTTCGTGGTTCAAGAAAAGCGCGTTCGGCGCCATGTCGCTGGCGACGAAGAGATCAGGCCAGCCATCTCCGTTGATATCTGTCGCAACGGCGCCGAAGGCTTTGCCGGCGTAGGCCGCAATGCCCGATACCTGGCTCACGTCCCGGAACGTGCCGTTTCCCTCGTTGTGGTAGAGACGGCTGGAGGTCGGCGAGAACATACGCGGGACACAATATGCGCTGATCTTGAGATTCACATCCCAGCAAAGCTTGACCAGGTCTTTACGGTAGTCGACATAGTTGGCAATGAACAGATCGAGGTTTCCATCGCGGTCATAATCGAACCAGACGGCCGACGTGCCCCACCCGGGTCCGGCGATTCCTGCTGTCCTGGTTACGTCGGCAAAGGTGCCATCCCCGTTGTTCCGATAGAGCCTGTTCTCTCCGTATTGCGTAACGAGGAGGTCGGTATGGCCGTCGCCATCGTAGTCGGCCGCGGCTGCTCCCATACCAAAGCCGCTATTCCCTCCTAGCCCCGCCCGGACCGTCACGTCATGGAAGGTGCCATCGTGATTATTGCGATAGAGAGCGTGCCGCAGCGCCTTAGGGGGATTGTAGAAATCGGCTGCGCCACTGTTGACAAAGAAAATATCCATCCAGCCGTCGCCGTCGTAGTCGAAGATTGCCACCCCGGCACCCACGGTCTCTGGCAGATGACGCGCGGCTGATTTGCCATTCTCATGCTTCCAGGAGATCCTGCTTTGAGACGCCGGGATGGACGTCCACCGGACGCCAAGGGACTGGGCGATCCCTATAATCGCAATAACGGGAAGCAGATAGGCAATGCGGCTACGTGTCAGATGTGATGATAATACCATTATAGTTCCAACCGTCGACATAGTGAACTTGGTTTGGTCCACGGGCCAGAGAGCGGCCAGACGAACTCCAATGGCGTGCGCGGGACTAGCCCATGGCCGGCTATGGGAGCTCAATGAGTCCGCTAGATAAGTGGATCACCGCCGCGGGACGAACCCGCGATTCCCGCGCTGTCCCGCATCTCATCCGCCTGCTCGACCAGTTGAACAGCCGGTCCGAGTTCTCCCACTTCCGCGCGGTAGCTGGAGCATTGGAGTCGATTGCGACCCCCGCGGCGGCCGCCGCGCTGCAACGGGTTCTGAAAAAGCCGGGTATTCGCGGCCACATGCATCTTACGGTCGAGGAGGCACGCCGCGCCAGCGGACCCAGTTCCAGCGACGAGTCCACGCGATCCAACTCACTGCGAGAGATCGCTCTCGCTCGCGCCTTTCTAAAATGCGGGGATCCCGATGGCTTCGGCCGCCGTATTCTTGAAGATTATCGTGATGATCTCCGTGGCCACTTCTCCCGCCACGCCCGCGCGGTGCTCGATTCCTTGCCGCCTGCCACATCTCCCGTCCGGCCATGAACCGGACAGGATGCCAGCCCAGGCTGACGCGTGGCGGCTGAAATGGCCTCGTGGATAGCGGTGTAGCATGGCACTACTGATTCGCGCTGGTGCATCGAGGGTGCTCAAATCGGAGGCGAGGCCTTAAGCCGGTGGACTTGCGCGTGCGCAACGCAGTAGCGGACCGCGTTGCCCTCTCCTTCTCTGGCTGCGGCCTGGACAGGGCAGTGAACCGCTATTTCGAAATGAGGCGTCAACTGCCGAGTTCGCATCGAGTTCAGGGCGCACCCCGGCTTGGACACTTGTCAACATGAGCGACCCGTCAACCGGAGAAGACAGAGAATTCGCAACCGAAAGCCGGGGTCCCAAGCCGAACCAGAGGTATTTCGGGCACACATCCGGCCCGACAGCATCCAACCAGAGAACGGCCCGGAAGCCACACAAGTCAAAGAATGTGAGGGATATGCCCGGCCTCGCGCGCCCCGATGCCGTCAACTGAACCAAGGCTGGAATTTGGGAAGTGAAAATGTGTGGCTCAATTCCCACCTGCCACAGCGCGGTTCACAGCCTGCTTGTAAGCAATTGAAAACGCTGTGCGTGCTCGCCGTTTGCGCCTCTGCCACGTGCCGCAGGATGTGCTCACTGGCGCGGTATCCGTTTGAGCGTGCCTCCCGTCGAGCCTCCGGCAGTCTGCCCTTGCGCAGAGGTTACCGTTTTGGTAACCTCTAGGTAGTGCGGATCATCAGCAAGGCGGCAATCAACGAATTCTGCAAGACGCACAAGGACGCGCTGGAATCGCTGCTGCATTGGCATGGCGTAACCAAGCGAGCCGCATGGAGACATTTGGCCGATGTCCGCGCCGATTTTTCGCATGCCGATGCCGTGGATGCTTTCACGGTGTTCAACATTAGCGGGAACAAGTACAGGCTGGTCTCGGTGATCAAGTACCGCTGGCAGATAGTCTACATCCGGCATATCCTCACCCATGCCGAATACGATAAGGGGAAATGGAAACTATGAGCACGACGCTTCTCGACGAACGCCGATATCGGGAGCTTCTCGATGTAACTCTGCCCGTCGCCATCCGAACGGAGGTGGAGTACCATCGCTTGCTCGGCGCGGCCGCGGCCCTCATGGAAAAACCGGACGATGAGATTTCTGAGGAGGAGGGCAGGCTCCTGGAAATGCTCAGCATCCTGATCGACGAATACGAAAATCGGGTGCACCCGCTACCGAAGGCGGAACCGCACAAGATGTTGGCCTATCTGCTCGAAGAGAAAAACATGAAGCCGAGCGACCTATGGACGATACTGCCCAAGAGCCGTGTGTCGGAAATCCTCAGCGGCAAGCGCAGCATCAGTAAAACGCAGGCGAGGCAGCTCGCCGAACTCCTCCGCGTGCCTGTCGATCTGTTCCTGTAGCCGCTGTCACCTACCCTGCGCTTGTTCAGCCTCAACGGGCGGGAGCAGCCGCACGCGCACACTGCTGTCGCGGTAGTCCCACATAACAACTTCAATCAGATCCCAAATCGGTGATCGCTGCCCGAGCTGCTGCGAGACGTTCGCCTCGATGGAATTCTCAATGGCCGGAGCCGAAACCTGGTGACCGCACGGTTTCCGGCCACCGCCTGTGGATCTGCACCGGTAGTAGCGATAGATGGAATTCCGATACCGGATCGTGTGGGGGCTCATGGGCCGTTCGCAGACAGCGCAGACGATCCGGCCTTTCAACGGCCAATCAATCGCGTATTGCTTGCCCGGCTCCCGAGTGCGACGGGCCTTAAGCTGAGCAGCCGCCGCAGCGAACAAGTCGTGTGTGACGATCGGATCGTGGTGGCCGATGCGGAGATCGTGCTTCTCCCGAAAGAGGCCCAGATACACCGGGTTCCGCAGAGTCGCGATCACCTGGCGTGCCGTCCACAGATTTCCACCAAACGCTTTCGCACTCCGTCGAGCCACACGCTCCTTCGTGCGCCAGCCGTTGGCATTTGCGTCATCGGCGATTTCCGCTGGTGTCCGCCCGGCGGCGGCTTGTTCGAATAGCCACTTCACCACCGCCGACTCGTTGGCACTCGGCACGAGCTGCTTCGAACGCGGGTCGGCGTCGTAGCCGAACGGCACAGCCCCGGCAATCCGCTGCCCACGAGCTTTCAGTCGGGCACGGGATTCGGCGATTCTCGCGGCGATCATCTCGCGCTCGAACTCGGCAAAGGACGCGAGAATATTCATGAGGAAGCCGTCGTGGGCATGATGTCCGAGCTCCGGAGCGCTGACGATGACCAGGCGGATACCGAACTTACGGAATTCATCAAGCAGGGTGGCGCAGCCGAGCACGCTGCGCGAGAGTCGGTCCAGCCGATGGATTACAACCAGCTCAACTTTGCGGGCCCGGACGAGCGCCAACAGTCTCTGGAGTGCGGGGCGCTCCGTGGTTGCTCCTGAGTAGCCTTCGTCATCGAACCGCTCCGGTAACAGAATCCAACCAACCGAGCGCTGCGATCGTACCAGGGACTCGCATGCCTGGAATTGAACCTGACATGAGGAGAGGCCGTCATCTGAACTCACCGACTGTCGGGTGTAGATGGCGCAGCGAACCAGCCGCCCGCCGGCCAACACGAAGGCTGCCAGGTCACCCATCGGAAAGCGGTTTGCCGGTACTCATCGGCTCTCATGATAATCCGCCGAACGACCCAGTTGGAAATCACCTCGGTGTGGCCTGGCGGTCTGGACGGGGCCGTCAACCAACGCCACTTGTCAACTGGAGAAAGCCGAGAATTGGTACGCGGAAACGTGGGGTCCGGCCTCAACCCCGGGGGTTGAGTGCGCCGCCCCGCGACTCGTGGTTTCCAACGAGAGAGAAAGCGCGGCGCGCAACAGGTGCGGAATGTGGCGGATACAGGCGAGAGCGGCGGCGAGCGCTGCTGTCAAGATAATGGGCCTTGGAGTTGGTACGCAGACGGTGGCTCCCCAAGAAGTGGGATTTACGAACCACTCTCTCAAAATTCCTTAATGATTCTGATTCTGTCAACCAAAGAGCACGATTTCAAACTGGAGAAACCGGCTCATCTAACTGTTGGATTTGCAGTGGCTTGGGTGGATGCGTCGCCAAGCGGCTGTCAACCGGCGATCCGGTACCAAAATGCTGGGTTTCGAACTCGCGGCCAGCCAGGAGGACAGAATTTGCCGCATTATGCCGAGCGCAAACGGGGCCGCTTTGTCCTACGACTCACCCGACGAGGTCAATTCGCGATGAGGCCGTCATCAGCGGCGGCGGGCCGAGCGTGGTACAGCACGGCGGAGGCACGAGCCCAGGGCTGTACTTTATGTGGTACAAGGGCGGAGGCTTCGCATGGCAGGACACCCATCACCCCGGAAGATCCCGCTGGTCTTCTTCCGTGGGACTGGGGGCAGCGAGCCCGTCAGAGATTGGCTGAAGGAACTGGACCAAGTTGAGCGCCAGGCAATCGGGAAAGACCTCCTGCGTGCACAATGGCGGTGGCCGGTGGGGATGCCGCTGTGTCGTCCGATGGGGGGCGGGCTCTGGGAAATTCGGACCGACCTCCCGACGAGGAGGACGGCACGGGTACTCATCTGCCTTCACCGCGGGCACTTGGTCGCCCTGCACAGTTTCATTAAGAAGAGACGGGCAACGCCGGATGAGGATATGGCAATCGCGCGTAAACGGCAGAAGGAGTTGGAGCAATGAGCAAGAAGCACCTGGGTTCGAGTATCGATGACTTCCTCAAGGAGGAGGGCATTTTCGAGGAGGCGCAGGCGGAGGCGGTCAAGGAGGTTGTCGCGTGGCAGCTTGCCGAAGCCATGAAGGAGAAGAAGATCTCGAAGAACAAGATGGCCGCTCTGCTCAAGACCAGCCGCTCGCAGGTGGATCGTCTGCTTGACCCGAAAAACGACATCACGCTGGGTAGCCTGCAACGGGCGGCGGCGATGGTCGGGCGCCGTGTCAGCATTGAACTTGTATAGCGGCCAACCCTTGACACCGCAAATGTGATCCGAGCGGAGCCGTGAGGCCGCCGGGAATCGGACAGGGTTGGCACGGATCGGCCAAGTTTCGACGCCCAGCCGGCCATCGGTGGCCGCGCCGTGTGGGTTGCCGCCGGGTTTCCGCGGTGCGACACAGCCCTTGCCGGTGGCAGTACAGCCAAGAACTCCTCACGGGCTAACCAAACCGCCCCACGTGAGCACTTCGACGGTGAAGAAGTCGACGCCGGTCAGCACCGCCATGTGCGCGGAGATGAATTCCTGCCAAGTGGTCTTCTGGCTGCGTTTCGGCACTGGTGGAATGCCGTAGCGGCGCAGAACGTTGCCGACGGTTTGGTCCGAAACACGGTGGCCGAGGTTGGCGAGTGCGCCGACGATGCGGTCGTATCCCCAGCCAGAGTTCTCTCGGGCCATCCGGATTATGAGGGCTTCGATTTCCGGCGTGATTGGGGGACGGCCCGGATACGACCGGCGTTTTGATCCATCGAACTTCTGGGCTATCAACCGGCGGTACCAGGCCAGGATGGTATCCGGGAGCGCGACGGAGGCAACCAACTGCAGGTTCCTGCGGCCAAGCCGCTTGCCGATCTCAGCCAGTGTGGAGCGCTCTGGATTGGAAAGGCGCAATCGCGAAGGAAGATGCGAGCGGAGGATGCGATTCTCGGCGATGAGATATTCATTCTGGAGCAGCAATCGCTGGTTGACGAGGCCCGTTACGTACGCCAGCAGTCGCACCCATTTGTTGTCGCGCATGGTGAAGGAACATCATACGCGGTCCGGCGCAGAATCGGTGCGACGAGTATTTTGGCCATACGGGGACGTTTGCCGTCCCGGAGGGTCCGGGGCTTGGGGTTGACGTTGTGCCTGAAGCGGTGAGCGAGCTTCGGTCTTCCGGGCGGCCTCTTGACAACGCAACACCAGTATGAAATCATTTCCACATCGAGTTCCCGGTGGCGACATGAAGGCGACGATCAAGGACGTAGCGAAGAAGGCAGGCGTCAGCCTGGCCACCGTGTCGCGCATACTGAACGAATCGGGCTACTTCGATGAGGAGACCGGGCGGCGGGTGCGGGAGGCCGTCGCGGCCCTGGGATACAGGCGAAACGTACACTGGACCCGGCTGAAGCGCAACACCTCCGAGACGGTGTGTTTTCTGTTGGGCAACCGGGATGCGATGAACTCCATGCAAATGCGGATGCTGGTGGCCTGTGAAGGAGTCTTGCGTGAGAAGGGCATGGACGTCGTGTTCACAGGGATGCGATATGGTTCCGAGCAGCGCAGCGCCCAGATCGCCCTGCCGCGGATGCTGGCCGAGGACGGCATCATGGATGGCGTGATTCTGACCGGGCAGCATCACGCGAACCTGTTGGGAGTATTCGAACGCATGGGCATGCCCTATGTGCTGGCGGCGAACAACTTCACCGGCAAGCCCGCGCTGACGAAACGGAACGCCGTGATCTACGACGACCGCACGGCTTGCGACGAAGCCGTGCGTTACCTGGCGCGACTGGGGCACAAACGCGTCGCGTTCGCCGGCAACATCGCGTATCCGTGGTTCCGGCGCCGGTACGAAGGCTATGCGGAGGCTGCCGGACAGCTCAGGTTGACGCCGATCGAGGTGACCGACGACTGGCAGGTCAACTCCATTGAGTATGGACGGCTGGCCACGGCGCAGTTGCTTCGGCATCCGAACGGACCAACAGCAGTGCTGGCCGCGAATGACGAAGTGGCCGCGGGCGTGTGGAAGGAACTAGTGCACCGTGGAGTCAGAATCCCCGGAGAGATCAGCCTGATCGGATTTGGCGACCGCGAGGAGTTTTCGATCCTGGAGCCGTCGCTGACTTCGATTTCGGTGTATCCGGACAAGCTGGGGGCGGAGCTGGCGCGGATGCTGCTGAGGCGGCTGGCGGATCCGGCGGCGGAGGAAGCGGCGAAGGTGTTCCCGTGCCAGTTGATGGAGCGGGCGAGTTGCGGACCGGCGCCGCGGCAGTTGCAGGCGGTGCGGGGGTGAGTTTTTTTGTGGCCGTTGTGGAAACGTTTCCAGGGTAAGGTAAATCACGCGAGGTGCAGATCATGGGCAGAGTAAAACTGGCGGCAATGGCGGTGCTGGCGGCATTCGTGATGGGTGGGCAACCGTTGGTTGGGCAGGACTTCCGGGCGAGCGTGGTGGGGCGGGTGACGGACTCGTCGGGAGCGGTGGCGCCGAATGCACAAGTTTCGGCGACGAACAGCGAGAACGGCTTCGTGTCGAAGACGGTCACGACGGAGACGGGCGACTATACACTGCCAGGGCTGGCGCCGGGCGCTTATCAACTCACCGTGGAATTGAAGGGCTTCAAGAAGTACGTGCAGGACGGGATCGTGCTGGCGATTCAGGCACGGCCGACGGTGGACGTCGTGCTGGAGCCCGGTGAAGTGACCACCAGCGTAACGGTGAGCGCGGACGCGTCGCAGTTAGAGGTGAGCACAGCCTCGCGCGGAGAACTCATCAGTGGGAAGACGCTGGTGGACATGCCGCTGAACGGGCGGAATGCATTTGCGCTGGCGGGTCTGGCGCCAGGGGTGAACGTGACGGCGCGAGGGCAGGCGTCCACTTTCCTGCGGCCGACGGCGAACAACGGGATCTCCTCGGTTGCGCTGTCTGGGAGCCAGCCGCGGCAGAACGAGGCTTTGCTGGACGGCGTGCCGAACACGGGCAGCGATGGTCTGATCCAGTTCGTCCCGTCGATCGACGCGACGCAGGAGTTCAAGGTTCAGACGAATAGCTTTGACGCGGAGTACGGGCGGTTCACGGGCGGCGTGATCAACGCGATGATCAAGTCCGGGACGAATGAGTTCCACGGGTCGGGCTTCTGGTTCCTAAGAAACTCCGCGTTGAACGCGCGCGATCCCTTCGCAACGACCATCCCGCAGTTTGGCTACAACCTGTATGGGGTGTCGGCCGGCGCGCCGGTGATCATTCCGAAGCTATACAACGGGCGCAATCGCACATTCTGGTTCTGGAACTATGAAGGGTCAAAGGAAGGAGTGCCACGAGCGTTTGTGAGCACGGTGCCGACCGAGTTGCAGCGACAGGGTGACTTTTCACAGACGCGGCTGCCGCAGGGTGCAGTGACAGTTTATGATCCGGCCACCACGCGGCAGACTGGCAGCACCTGGGCGCGCGATCCGTTTGCGGGCAACCTGGTGCCGCAGAGCCGTTGGGATCCGGTGGCGCGGAATCTGATTAAGCTCTACCCGGCTCCAAACTCGGCGGGTGCGGCTTTGACGGCGGCGAACAACTATTTGCTCTCGTTCAAGGATAGGACCGGAGACGATGGCTACATCGTGAAGGTGGATCACCGGTTCAGCGACAACCACTCGATGTTCGCGCGGTTCAGCCTGCGCAACTGGTATGTGACGCGGCAAGGGGCGTTCAAGAACCTGGTGACGGGCGATGTGGAGACGAGGGACGCACCGGGCTTCGCGCTGGACGACACGTACACGCTGAACCCGACGACGGTGCTGAACATCCGCTATGGCTTCGCGCGCTTCTTCATCAACGCCCAGGCGGATAGCTATGGGACCGACATGAGCGGACTGGGCTTTCCAGCCTCGTTCGTGAGCGCACTGCCGGTGCAGGCGATCCCGCAGATTTCAGTCTCCAACCTGACAACGATGAGTGGCGTATCGAAACTGAACCGGAGCGCGGAAGACGCGCACACGCTGCGCGGCGCGGTGACGAAGATCTCGGGGCGGCACACGATGAAGTTCGGCGCGGAGGGGCGCGTGCTGCGGTCGAACACGGGGAATCTGGGGTCGGCCGCGGCAGGATCCTTCAATTTCGACACCGTCTTCACGCGTGGACCGAACCCGCAGGTAGCGAACGTGATTGGAGGTTGGGGACTGGCCTCGTTCCTGCTGGGTCTTGGTTCGGGCGGAGCGGTGGCGAACAACGCGGCGACGGCGGATCAGATGCCGTACTACGGGTTCTTCGTACAGGATGACGTGCGGCTCGGACGCAAGCTGACGATGAACTTCGGGCTGAGGTACGAGTGGGAAGGCGGTTACACGGAGCGGTACAACCGCTTGAATCGCGGGTTCGACGCGGTGACGGATCTGCCGATTGCAGCGCAGGCGAAGGTCAACTACGCCATGGCGCCGATTCCGGAAGTGCCGGTATCGCAATTTCAGGTGAAGGGCGGATTGCTGTTTGCGGGCGTGGGCGGACAACCGCGAGCGCTGACTGAAATCCAGCGCAGCAATTGGGCGCCGCGCGTCGGCGCGGCATACCAGATCACGCCGTCGACGGTGCTGCGCGGCGGGTACGGGGTCTTCTACGGAGCGGGCACGCTGTCCGCGGAGTCCAGGAATGGATTCAGCGCAAGCTCGCCGTTCATCGGGACGATCAACGGCAGCCTGACTCCGCAGAACCGGCTGAGCGATCCGTACCCAACGGGTTTGGTGGCGCCGTCCGGGGCCTCGCAGGGATTGATGACCTTCACGGGGCAGGGAGTGAACTACACGAACACGCTGCGGCGGCAGCCGATGGCGCAGCAGTACCAGATTGGCATTCAGAAGCAATTCGGGTGGCAGATGCTGGCGGACGTGGCCTACGCGGGGGCGTTGACGGACGATGTGTCCGTGGACCAGCAGCTGAACGGATTCCCGGCCGGCGTGCGCGACGAGGCGGAAAGGACGTTTCGGGCGACGGGCAGGAACACACTCAACGACAGCGTGGCGAATCCGTTCCGGGGAGGCTTGATCCCGGGCGGCGCGCTGACGGGAGCCACGACGACGCGGGGCCAGTTGACTCGGCCGTATCCGCACTTCACCTCCGTGGTGGCTGCGGCGAGCCCCGTGGGTACGATCCGGTATGACTCGCTGCAGGGCAAGCTGACGAAGCGGTTCACGTCAGGTGTGAGCTTCATCGGGGCTTACACATGGATGAAGCAACTGGAGCAGGTGCGGTTTCTGAACGATCAGGATACGGCGCCGGTGAAGGAGTTGGGCGAATTCGACTATGCGCACCGCATCACCCTGAGCGGGGCCTATGAACTGCCGTTCGGGCCCGGCAGAAGATTGCTGGCATCGAGCAAAGGCATCGTGCGGCGGCTGGTGGAAGGCTGGCAGTTGAATGCGATCTACATCGCGCAAGGCGGGATCCCGCTTACCGTGATGGGTGGCCAGAGCCTGGGGCGGAGCGCGAAGCTGGACGAGTCATCGGTGGGCAAGTGGTTCGACACGACAGCGTTCCGGCAACTGCAGACGCTGGAGCAGAACGGGACGTCGCGGTTGCCGGACGTGCGCAGCGCAGGCAAGAACAACATTGACCTGTCGCTCTACAAGACGACGAACCTGACGGAGCAATTGAGGCTGCAGTTCCGCGCGGAGAGCTTCAACGCGTTCAACCGGCCGGAGTACTCGTCGCCGGGCACGGGCTTCGGCTCGGCGAACTTTGGCGTGGTGACGGGCACGAACACATTTGCGCGGCAGTTCCAGTTTGGGTTGAAGTTGTTGTGGTAGAGCCATGCGACTGATCGCGGCATTGCTATTGTTGACGCCCGCGTGGGGCCGGTTTGAGCTGGCCGGCCCGCGCGGAGGCGCGACGTTGCTGGTGGCAGCGGGCGAGGCGGAGCCGGTGAAGCTGGCAGCGGCGGACCTGGTGTCCGACGTCAGGAAGATCACAGGGAAGACGCTCCGCGTCGTGCAGCGGGCGGCGGATTGCGCGCGTCCGTGCCTGCGGATCGAGACACGGAAGGACGGGCGTTGGGAGGCCTATCGGATCTCCGAATCGCCGGAAGGGCTGAGCATCGAGGGCAGCGACCCGCGCGGGACGATGTTCGGGATCTACGCCCTTCTGGAACAGTACGTGGGTGTGGATCCGCTGTACTTCTGGACTGGTCGTGAACCGGTCAAGCGGGCCACGCTCGCGTGGGACCGCGTGAAGCTGGATAGCGGCGAGCCGCAATTCCGATATCGAGGGTGGTTCATCAACGACGAGGACCTGCTCACTGAGTGGAAGGACGGCGGCGGGAAGCGCGACATCGACTATCCGTTCTATCACCAGGTGACGCATCCGGACGTGCTGGCGCGAGTCTTTGAGGCGGCGCTGCGATTGCGGTTCAACCTGATCATTCCTGCGTCGTTCACGGACATCGCCAACCCCGCGGAAGAACGAATGGTACAGGAGGCGACGCGGCGCGGGTTGATGGTCTCGATGCACCATGTGGAGCCGATGGGCGTGAGCGGGTTTGCGTTCAACAACTACTGGAAAGCGCGCGGCAAGAGCGTACCCTATGCATTCCACTCGCAGCGGGCGGCGTTTGAAGAAGTGTGGCGTTGGTACGCGGCGAAGTGGGCGCAGTATCCAGGAGTGGTGTGGCAGTTGGGGTTGCGTGGAGTGGCGGACCGGCCGGCGTGGTATCACGACAAGACGGCGCCGCAGACGGATGAAGCGCGAGGCGCGATGATCTCAGAGGCGATGAAGCTGCAGCGGGAGATCATCGCGAGCATTGCCAAGCGCCCCGCGCCGCCGATGACGACGACACTGTGGATGGAAGGGGCGGAGCTGAACCAGCGCGGTCTGTTGCGGATTCCCGAGGGCGTCACAGTGGTGTTCGCGGACAACACGCCGGGCTGGAAGATGCAGGCGGACTTCCACGAGACGCCGCGCGAGGCCACGCGGAAGTATGGCATCTACTATCACCACGCGGTATGGGGTTGGGGACCGCACCTGGTCCAGGGGGTGCCGCCGTGGAAGACGGAGCAGATCTTCCGGGAAGCTGTGGGGAAGCAGAGCAGCCATTACGCGACCTTGAATGTCTCCAACGTGCGGGAGTTTGCGCTGGGCCTGGCGGCGAGCGGGCGGATGCTGTGGAGTCTGGACGGCTTCGACGGGCGACGCTATTTGCGCCAGTGGTGCGCAGAACGATTCGCGGGGGCACCTCAGGACGCCGAAGCGGCGTATCGACAGTTCTTCGAGGCCTATCATGAGGACCCGGAGATCGGGACCCCTGCGCTGCTGGACGGCACGTCGCTGGCGCAGGGGCGGCGTCTGTTTGCGGCCTTGCTGCGAAGACTGCAAGGCAAGGGCGAGCCAGCCAGGCCGCCAGAGGAGAGCTTGTTGCGATTCCTGCCGAGCATGCCGAATCCCAGCGCATATCCGCTGCCGAAGCTGCTGGATGCGGTGGTGCGGCAGAGGCGAGCGGTGGAGGCGGCAGGGCACAATTCGGGAACAATCGCGCAGCGGCTGAACGCCGCGGATAGGGAGTTCTTCGAAAGCAACTTCATGGCGCAGCAGAAGATGTTCGCGGGGATTCTGGGGTGGCTGGAATGCGCGGTGCGGGCGAACATGACGGCGGACCGGGCGGAGATCGCGAGCCTGGCGCGGCGCGCGGCGGGGGAATTCGAGAGGATTCGCACGGGCCAGCGGCTGGCCTCGCGGGGCGAATGGAGAGACTGGTATCGCGGCGACCGGAAGATGAACCTGGCGCCGGCGGAAAAGGTGACGCAAGAGGTACTGGCGCTGGCGGAGCGGAAGGCAGGCGAGAAAGAATAGCAGAGATGCCAAAGATCAAGAGTGTGCAACTCTACCCGGTGACGACGCCGCGGCTGTACGGCGAGCCGAGCCAACACGTGGTGGTGAGGATCGAAGCCAGCGACGGCACCGTGGGGTGGGGCGAGATCTCCGACGTGTCGCACCTGCCGGCGATGCAGTTTGACGCGGCGGACCTGGCGCGGTGCCTGGAGGCACTGCTGTGCGGGCGCAGCGCGATGGATCTGAACGGGGCCGAAGACCTGATGAAGGCGAACTACCCCGGCACGAGGTTTCACGGCAAGGCGTGCCTGGTGCGGGCGGGCGTGAGCATCGCGATGCACGACTTGAAGGCGCGGATGCTGGGCGTCAGCGTGGCTGAGTTGCTGGGCGGCGCGCGGCGCCAGCGGGTGCCGATCTGCTATCCGATCTTCCGGCTGAAATCGCGAACTCAGGTGGCGGACCGCTGCCGGCTGGTGGACGAGCAGTTTGCGCAGGGGTTCCACGCGTTCCGCTTCTACTTCGGGCACGATTCCGACGCCGACGTGGAGATGCTCGAGAAGATCTGCGGCAAGTACGGGGACGCGCTCCGGTTGACGTCGCTCGATGGAAGCGGGCTGTTCACGATTCCGGCATTCATGCGGGCGTACAAGCGCTTGAGGGCCTTCCCGTTCGAGAGCATCGAGAGCCCGGTGGATCGCGACGATGTGGATTCCATCGCCGAAGCGCGGCGCATGATCGACCACCCGGTGAGCGAGCATGTCCGAAGTGAGGAATACGCAATCCGGCTGATCCGGACGCGGGCGGTGGACATCTTCAACATCTCGATCACGGTGGCCGGCGGAATCCAGGGGATGCTGAGACTCTTCGCTCTGGCCGACGCGGCGAACCTCGAATGCCTGATCGGGACCACGCAGGAGTTGAGTGTGGCGACGGCGGCGCAGGCGATAGTGGGGGCGGTGGCGCCGCGGCTGGACTACGCCTCCGATCCGGTGGGGCCGCGGCTATATCAGGCGGAGGTGACTACGCAAGGCGTGGTGTACGAAGGCGGCGACCTGCTGGTGCCGCAGGGCGAGGGTCTGGGTGTTGAGGTGGATCTCGAAAAGGTGAAGGCCATCGCGACTCCGCTGAGCTCCGTGAATGACGTGAAGACGCAGTTCAGCAGAGGCTAGCAGGATGGCGGCATCGCGCTTGCGCTGGATGATTCTCGGCATGCTCTGCCTGTCCACGGTAATCAACTACGTTGACCGGCAAGCGCTTTCGGTGGTGCTGCCGACGCTGCGGAAGGACCTGGGGATCACGAGCGGGCAGTATGGAACGATCACCACGTGGTTCCTGGTGGCATACACAGTGGCGCAGGTGGCGGGCGGAGTGGTGATTGACCGCCTTGGCACGCGGCTGGGCTTTGTGGTTTCCATCGCGTTGTGGTCAGCCGCGGCTGTGAGCCACGCTTGGGCGCAGGGCGTGGTGACGCTCTCCATTTTCCGAATCCTGCTGGGGCTGGGGGAAGCGGGCAACTGGCCCGCTGGCGGCAAGGCGATTGCTGAGTGGTTTCCGAAGGCGAGGCGGGCGTTTGCCATGGGGGTGTTCGACGGCGGCTCGGCTGTTGGCGCGATGGTGGCGCCGCCGCTGGTGGCGGCGCTCGCGCTGGTGTATGGATGGCGGTCGGCATTCGTGGTGACCGGGTTGTCGGGATTCGTGTGGATGGGCGCGTGGTTGTGGCTGTACCGCAAGCCGGCGGAGCATCCCTGGCTGAGAGAAGGCGAACGCGCGCAGGTTCTGGCGGAAGTGGAGGAGGTGAAGACCAGGCAGGGCAACTGGCTGGAAGGGCTACGCCGCATCGCCGGGGAGCGCAAGCTGTGGGGCTTGATGGTGACGCGCATGGTGGCGACGCCCGTGTGGTGGTTCTACGTCTTCTGGCTGCCGGACTACCTGAGCAAGGAGCGCGGCTTCTCTCTGAAAGAGATCGGGCTGTTCGGCTGGATTCCATTTCTGACCGTGGATATCGGGAAACTGGTGGGGGGCGGGCTCTCTGACCGGCTGTTGCGGCAAGGATGGACGGCCACGTTCGCGCGCAAGGGCGTGATGGCGTGCGGGGCGGTGGCAATGCTGGGCGGCGTGCGCGTGGTGCAGGCGGAGACGGCCGCCGGGGCGCTGGGGTGGGTTTCGCTGGCGACCTTCGGGTTTGGGCTGTGGAGCGCGAATATCCTGGCGCTGCACGCTGACATGTTCCCGGCCAGCCGGATGGCGACAGCGGTCGGCCTGACTGGCGCCGCAGCGAGCCTTGGCTCGGCGTTTTTCACTTATGTGACCGGTCTGCTGGTGGATAGTAAAGGCTATGCGCCGGCGTTCTGGGTGGCGGGCACAGCGGCGTTGGTGGCTTGCCTGTCGCTGGTGTTCCTGCTGGGTAGGGTGGAGCCGATGAAGAATGCCGAGGTGGCGCGATGAATCAGCGATTCGCAGAGCAGGTGGTGGTGGTAACGGGCGGCGGGCGAGGGATCGGGCTGGCCGCGGCGCGTGCGTTCGAGGCGGAGGGAGCGCGCGTGGTGGTGGCGGATCTGGCGCGCGGCGAGGAATGCGGCGAGTTTGTGGAGGCCGACGTCAGCGATGCGCGGGCCGTGGGGGCGCTCTTCGCGCGCGTGAAGGAAGGCTACGGGCGGCTGGATGTGCTGGTGGCCAACGCCGGAATTCCGTATCAGTCCACCTCGCTCGACGCGGGCGAGGAGGAGTGGGCGCGGTGCCTGGACGTGAACCTGAAATCGGTGTGGCTGTGCGCGAAGGCGGCCCACGAGATGCTCGCCGGCGGGGGGCACGGCAGCATCGTGACGGTGGCTTCGGCGCAGGGGCTCAGGTCGAACAAGGCGTCGTTCCCCTATTCGGCGGCCAAGGGCGGAGTGCTGGCGTTGACGCGCACGCTGGCGGTGGAATACGCGCCGGCCGTGCGTGTGAACAGCGTGATCCCCGGCCAGATCGAATCGGTGCGGACGGCGCCTTATTTCGAGTCTTTCAGCGATCCGGGCGAGGCGCGGCGGCGGGTGTTTCGATCGTTTCCGATGGGGCGGCTGGGCAGGCCGGAGGATATCGCCAAGGCGATCCTGTTTCTAGCGAGCGCGGACGCGGAGTGGATCACGGGGACGTTCCTGACGGTGGACGGCGGCCGCGACGCGACGCTGGTGGACCTCTCCGACCTGAAGGAGCCGCGGTGAGACGTTGGGTGTGGATGAACGCGTGGGACGTAGAAGGGCGCGAGCCCGGCGAGTTGATTGAGGAGTTGCGCGAGTGCGGGCTGAACGGTTGCAGCCTCGGGTTGAGCTACCACGGCGGCCGCATGCTGCTCGGCCGGAACACGCGGCGGGTGGTCTTCGAGCAGCGTCCCGGGGCGCTGTACTTCAGGGCCGACACGGCGCGGCTGCCGGCCGGATTGCGGCCGGAGGTGGCCGCGGAGGCGGCCGGCGCCGAACGGTTTCTGCGTCATTGCGGGCTAAGCGGATTTGACGCACAGGCTTGGGTGGTTTTGTGCCACAACGATGCGCTGGGCAGCGGCGCGCCGGAGCTTTGCGTCGAGAACGCGTTCGGGGAGAAGTACAGCTATGCGTTGTGCCCGGCGCGGGAGCGGGTGCAGGAGTACTGCGTGGAGATGTGCCGGCAGGCGGCGGCGGTGGAGGGGGTGAGCGGCCTGGACATCGAAGCGCTGTCGTGGATGGGCTACGAGCATCAGGGCTTGCATGAGAAGCGGGGCGTGCCGCTTTCGAAAGAAGCTGTGTGGTGGCTCTCGATCTGCTGCTGCGAGGCGTGCCGGGCGGGCACGGGCGACCTGCGGGCGGAGATCGCCGGTCGCGTGAGAGCGTGGCTGGACGATCCGTGGAGTGCGGTGGAGGCAGGGTTCGACGAAGTGGCGGAGTGGCGGGCCGGCGTTCAGCGGCGGCTGTTGGCAAGGATCAGGGAAGAGACGGCTGGGGCGCGCCTGAACCTGCGCGTGGCGCAGGAGCGGCAGTGGAGCGGGGGGAAGTCGACGTTGAGTTTTGGGGAAGCCGCGGGCCTGGCGGATGAAGTGACGGTGACGTACTTCGGCTCATCGACCGAGGGGATGGAGAGCGGATTGGCGCGGCTGCCGGGCAAGCGGGCGCTGCCGGTGAACGGCGGGTTTGTCTTCCCCGGGCCGGATTGCGGATCCGCGGATGACGTGGCGAAGCGCCTGGCACTGCTCGGACGCGCCGGGCTCGATGGATGGGGCTTCTATGGATACGGAATGGCGGCGCGTCCTCATTGGGCGTGGCTCAGACAGGCATTGAAAGGAGTGCGGCAATGATCCAGATGACGAGGCGCGGCCTGATGGCGATGCTGCCGGCGGCGGCCTTGGCGCAGGCGCCGGCGGGCGGACCGCCGGCGAAGTTGAAATTCCGGGCGTCGAAAGAGATCGCTTCGTCGCGGATCTCGATCGGCTTCGAAACGCTGGACCGCAAGATGTTCGACCCGGAGAAGACCTACGCGCACCTGGCGATCCTGGGTGTGAAGTGGGCGCGCTGCCAGACGGGGTGGGCGCGGACGGAAACGAAAAAGGGTGAATTTGATTTCGCGTGGCTGGATAGCGTGGTGGATTCGCTGCTGAAGATCGGCATCCAGCCGTGGTTCAACCTCGGTTACGGCAATACGCTGTACACGCCGGGTCCGGTGCACGAGTCCGCGGTGGGCTGGGCGCCGATGAATAGCGACGAGGCGCGGCAGGCGTGGGTGAGGTATGTGGCAAAGGCCGGCGAACGCTACGCGGCGAAGGTGAAGCACTGGGAGATTTGGAACGAGCCGAACGTCGCGAACTTCTGGCAGCCGGAGAAGCCGAGCCCGAAAGGGTATGTGGACCTGGTGAAGCTGACCGCGCCGGTGCTGCGAAAGGCCGTGCCGGGTGCGGTGCTGATCGGCGGCGCCTTTGCCGGGTTGCAGCATTACGACTACTTCGAAGGGTGCTTCGAGGAGGGGTTGACCGGTCTGGTGGACAAGATTTCGTATCACCCCTACCGGCAAGTGCCCGAGGACAACTACGAAACGGACCTGGGCGCGCTGCGCGGGATCATCGATCGCTACAAGCCTGGGATGCCAGTATGGCAGGGAGAGAACGGGGCGCCGTCAACGAACTACAGTACGGGCGCCCTGCGGGACTTCGAGTGGGACGAGGCGCGGCAGGCGAAGTGGCTGCTGAGGAGGCTGCTGACGGACCTGACCCTGGATGTCGAGGTAACCAGCTACTTCCAGACGGTCGACATGGTGAACTATGTGTGGAGTTCGGGCCAGAGCGGCCAGACGAACTCCAAGGGAGTACTGCGCGGAACGGTGTACACGCCCAAGGCCAGCTACTATGCGTTGCAGAATCTGTGCGCGCTGTACGATAGCGAAGCCAAGCGGGCCGATCTGCTGCTGCGCGTGGAGGGCGGCAGCCCGGACTGGGAGAAGAAGGCGGTGCGAACGTCCACGTTCGTGAAGGGCGGATATCCGCTGTACGCCTATTGGTATCCGGCGGTGCTGCAGCAGGGCTGGCCGACGAAGCAGGCGCGCCTGACCGTGTGGAGCGGCAAAGCCGCACGGCTGGAAAAGCCGGTACTGGTCGACCTTCTCACCGGCGACATCACGACGCCCACGAAGGTAACCCGCAACGGCGGGATCGTGACCTTGGAAGCGATGCCGGTGCGCGACTATCCGCTTGTGGTCACCGATGCCGCGGCGGTCTCAGGGTAGTTACTGGTTGCGCGAGCCCGGCTGTCAGCGGTATGCGATCAAGCGGGCGATGTCGAAGTGGCGGAGATCGTGCCGATGCCGATTCCGGACGCCTCGAAGCGGTTGTTGCCGGCGGGGATGGTTGTCGCCTTCATCCGTGCGGTAGGCCAGGGTCACGCTGCCGCCGAGACCGAAGGCGAAAGCACGTCGTACAGGAACTCCTGGCGGCATCCTCGCTGATCCTGCCCGACCTGGATTCCTCTACCGAGGCCGCCAGCCGGCGGGAGCGGGTCGCACGAGGGGAACTGGGCGCCAACCAGGCGCAAGGCCGCGCTGCCCACGAACCGGCCAGCAGGTATCGGTCCACGAAAAGCGCACGCCTCAGGCCGATGTCCAACGGCGCGACGGCGCCATGGGGGAGCGCGGCGGCGGCCAGTGCGCTGAACTGGCGCCGGGTCATCTTACGATCAAAATCGCCTGGCCGGAAAGGCCGGAGCGGCTTGCTCACCATCGCGCCGCGGATGCCTGCCGCCCGCGCATTTCAAGATGCGCGGGTGCTGCCCTCGCGCAGCCGGGATTTATCGATTTCGCGCCAGAATGGCGGCGGAGCGGGGCGGCCTGCGCCGCCGAAGTCATTCCGGCTGCTGGACGGTGCTCCGGTCGTCCCTGCGGAACCGTATCCTCCGCCTGCCTAGTGCCCGTTGGCCGGTTTTGAGGTGTCCCCTGAGGGTCCCCGGCCAAGCCAATGTATCCCTTACTCCGAGTGGGCAGCGACGCCACCCCACGTACGTCGCCGGCGACGTCCTGGCACCCGCGCTACCACTTGGCGGTGTCGGTGCGACTGTGACGCCACGGGGCGCGGACACGGCCAATTCTGGTGGGCCAGGGCCAAGGGCACGGGCGGGTGAATGCGGGGAAGGGGCGG